>Ga0098074_1000145_pt1 | contig 64539 bp, 62 predicted proteins | sample 32_taG_FD_75064 | JGI IMG/M metagenome (GOLD analysis project Ga0098074, IMG submission 75064) | Marine viral communities from the Gulf of Mexico - 32_GoM_OMZ_CsCl metaG | ecosystem: Environmental > Aquatic > Marine > Oceanic | place: Atlantic Ocean: Gulf of Mexico | collected 2015-07-12 | reverse complement strand
TGTTAACGCCCTTTCCGCCTCATCAAACCAAGGCAGTGAAGCCAAGGTTGCTAATATCATTAGGCAACTATGTAAATCAAATCCCCAAAAATATCTTAATCATCCTACTCTTGAAAATTTAAGGAGCAACAAATCCGATGCTGTAATATTCGTCGATGATTTTATTGGTTCAGGAGGAAGGGTTCATGAGTTCTTGGATGCTTTTTGGTTGGAAAAAACAGTGGTTTCCTGGCTTTCTGGGAAACAAATGAGCTTCCACGTTGTTGCTTATTCAGGTACTGAAAGCGGCATTGCCTATGCGGGAAGACACAAATCAACCCCGCAAATTCATATATATAGGGATGCTCCAACCTTCGATACATTTCATTGGGGGGCTGATAAAAAGAATCGTATTAAAGAGTTGTGTCGTAAATATGGTTATATCGCGAATAAAAAACGTAAAAATATGTGGTGTGGTTATCGAGAGGGTATGGCTGCAATTATTTTTGAGCATGGATGCCCTAATAATACGCCAACAATACTATGGGAGCCTGATTTTACGGGGAGCGGTTGGAACGGTTTGTTTCCAAACCGCACTATATCGTCGTCAACAGCATCCGTTTTTCCCTCTGAAATAGTTCGGGGAGATCATATTCAAATCCTAGAGGATGCTGGTCAAAAAAAATTAGCGCACTCTGCATCCTTAATTCGTCGAGGCCTTGCAGGACAAATCATCCTTATTGTTTTGGGCTTAATAGCTAAAGGGCAAAGAAAACGCTCTACTCTCTCTTTTGCTACTGGCCTAAATGTTGATGATTGCGAGCGTGTTATTGAGAAATGCATTAAGTGGCGTTTTATTACCGTGCAAAGAAGAATCACAGAAAAAGGCTTAGCAGAGCTAAATGCTGCAAGGAAATTAAGAATTGGACAGTTAACCGTTCTTGATAAGGGAACGGATTATTACTATCCTAAACAGTTGAGAGAGGCCACATATGATTAGTGTTAGCAAGCAATGTAATTATTGCTGCAATCACTTTTTAAGTGGTTGTTGGGGTAAGGATTTCCTGATCCTCATGGAAAAGCGCACGCTTGGCTGGAGACGGAGCACTCTGCCTTCTGCCCACGTACGCCTAAGGTCGCCAGAGTGCTCCGTCGCCTGCGGCGACGCATCGGAGTAGTTGTGATGTGGTCTCCTCAATCTTATAAAACAAAAGGCTTAGCAGAAGGGTTATTAGAAGATTTGCTGGAAACAGCAATAACGCAATCTGAAGCAGTTATTAACTCTCCATATAGTTTGCCGTCTATACTTTCTTTGAATCACTTAGCTTGTCGTACAGGGATTCATTATCAAGAATTACGAAATTTTGTTAATCGTAAAAACCACGATTCTTACAGAAAATTTTCCATTCAAAAACGCTCTGGGGGCAGGCGTTTTATTCATGTCCCCGCAAGAAATTTAATGCATGTGCAACGCTGGCTCAATGAGTATGTCTTAAAAAAAGTACCCGTTCATCCCGCAAGCTACGCCTTTACTAAGGGAAGTTCTATCAAGAAATGTGCTGCTAAGCATTGTGGCGCAAAATGGCTAATTAAGATTGATATAAAAGATTTTTTTGAATCAGTGTCTGAAATTCAAGTGTTTCGACTTTTCAAAGAGCTGGGGTACCAACCATTAATTTCATATGAATTGGCTCGACTTTGTACCGCTCCGACATCACATATCAGCCCTCGCCGTCACTATAAACACTGGCGCACGCGGGAATTTAATGAAGTTATTCCAGAGTATGATGAAACACTATTGGGCTATTTGCCACAGGGGGCAGCCACTAGCCCGCTCATTTCAAATTTGATTATGAGGGATAGTGATAAGAAGCTTAGTGAAATTGCAACAAAGTATAGGCTTACATATACACGCTATAGCGATGATTTGAGCTTTTCAACCAGATCAAAAGATTTTGGCAGAGCAAAGGCGCTGGAAGTGGTTTTCGAAGTATACAAAGTGCTTTCAAAAGCTGGGTATAGACCTCAGCTTAGAAAAACAAAAATTATTCCACCTGGCAGCAAAAAAGTAATTCTGGGGTTGAATGTAGACTGTGTAGAGCCTCGTTTACAAAAAGAATACAAGGATAGAATTAAGCAACATTTGTATTACATTGAGAAGCTTGGCATTAGTGAGCATGTGAGTAACAGAGGATTTGACTCGATTTGGGGCTTGAAATCTCACCTCAGAGGTATGATTGATTACGCTAATATGATCGAGCCAGATTATTCAAAGAAAATGCTAGATAAGTTTTATGAGGTTGATTGGCCTGTTTAAGAATTTGTTTTAGTAGAAATTTTAATCTTTAGCAAAATTTTAGTTGATATGATAAAAACGACTTCATTCAAAATTTTCAATGAGAGGGTCTGTCCATATGGCATTGGATATACGAGGCAGCTTAAAAAATACAAAACCAAATATCAGAAACTTCTACATAATAGTAGATGAGCTGCTTTCTAACGCTATTGACTCCTACCTAATCCGCAATAATAAAAATTCTGTTCCAGAGGGCTTACAAGTCACGTTTTCACTAGAATTTTTTGATAGAGAGCTTGATGGCAATAGTCATGATTTCGAAATTTCCTGTACTGATAATGGGGCTGGCCTTGGGGATGATCAGCTCAAAGCTTTTGTTACAAAGGATACATCCTATAAAGACGACCTGGCTATTGAGGGTATAGGACAATGTAAAGGATCAGGTCGTATTCAGTTTTTGCACTATTTTTCGAAATTGAGCATTGATAGCGTCTATAAGAACGAAGCTGGGTTTCAAAGACGAAGACTGAATATTGACGACACGGTCGACAAGGAAATTGATGAAGAGTCTTTTAGCACCAAAGATGTTGAGGAACAGGAAATCAGAACGAAAATCATCCTCGATGTGATGAAAGCAGATATATACGAGAAGGTATTTTCTCATAAAAACCTTAGACAGAAATTTTCTGCAGATGCGCTCAAACATCATGTCATGGTTAATTTCTTGCAGCGATTTGTTGGCTTAAAAGAAAGCCTTGGGCATTTTTCTATCGTCTTTAAAACCAAGTATAAAGATTTTGAAGAAGAAGCAAGTCTCAGTCCTCCAGACTTGCCGGATGTAACAGGCAAAAAGACCGTAGAAATTTTTTATAAGGATGCAAACGGAAAAAAGACAGATAAATCAGAAAATTTTACTTTATCTCATTACAAGCTAGATAAGACGCAATATCGCTTGCCCCGTAATGCGGTGGCTTTGTGCGCTAAATCTTCTCCAGTAAAGTCTATTACCCGCCGTTATTTAAAAACCGGCAAGTTAGAAAATAATGACGTAAACGGTTTCTATCATATTATTTTGATTGAAAGTAGCTATCTGGACCGGCGGGTTAATGAGCACCGTGACGGTTTTGATCTACCTGCAACCCCTGGCAATGCTGATTTGTTTCTTGAAAACCTTATTTCGGAAGAAGAGATTAGCGAAGGTATTGACGATGCCATCAATGATATGCTCGCTCCGCCGGATTGGGATAAAGAAAAAATCGTTGAAAAAGTAGGCTCCAAATATGGCGTTTCGGCCAATATGATTGCCGAAGCCGAAGTTCGCATTCATTATGGTGATACAGAAGATACAGTTGTGAAAAGGGTTCTTGATAAATTTCAAGAACGCATTATTCGCGATACCTCAGAGATTTTTGATATTAAAGAGCAGATAGCAAATGCTGAACCGCATAGCGAAGATTTTCGTGAAAAAGTAAATGATCTTGCATGGAAATACACTTCATCCCTTAAAAGTATCGACATGGCAAATCTCTCACAGCTTATCGTTCGCCGCGCGGCAATCATTGAGATATTAGGACTTGCCATCACTCAGCAGCTTGCCGTTCAACAAGTCGAAGATGGTGAAAGACGTAAAGATGAAAAAATTATTCATAATATTTTCTTTCCTATGGGCAAGGACAGTCAGGAAGTTAATGATCACGATATTTGGCTGTTAAGCGAGGAATATCATTACTACAAATATATTTCCTCGGATAAGCCTCTCTCAAAGATAATCTGGGAGGACGATCAGCCGTTGTTTGAAAAAGATATTGATGTTGAGATGCAGAAGATATTTAAGAAAAACACGGATGATAATGCTGGTAAACGACCGGATATTGCCCTTTTCAGCAAAGAAGGCTCTGCCATTATCATTGAGTTTAAAGCGCCGGGTGTCAATATGGATGAACATATTGGCGATTTAATGGAATACTCGCAGCTTTTAGCTGCAAAATCGCAAGGTCGGCTGAGAAAGTTTTATGGTTATCTGATTGGCACGGACGTAAATATGAATAGAATGACAGCGCCCTACACACGTTTTCCTAATGGCAAAGGCTGGTTTGGAACTCAAAGCATAACAGAACATTCTACAGGAACGCGCCTTGGCGAACTATATTCAGAAATTCTCTATTACGAAGATATTGTTGGACGGGCATCAAAACGGCTGGAGGTTTATAAAAGCCGACTTAATGTTAATCTCGCATAATCTTTTTACTGAACGGTCGTTACTGTCCAGTTGCGTTCTTTGAAATTTACCGTGATCTGCACAGCATGGCTTTGATCGTCTTCAAATCGTGTGGCCCAGTATGTATATTCGTTTTCCCCGTTATGCCCTTCAAAGCCTAAAGCCCAGACCGATGAAAAGTCATGAGTGCCGGCAATGGCCTTTCCCACCCTGTTCGGGAACCATGTTCCAATACCTTCACAAAAAACAATAAGATGCTTTCCTGCCGCATAAGCTTTTCCACCTTTGCTTTGCTTTTTGTTTACCGCAGCGATAATTATGTCTTCTGTGGCTTGACCCGCTTTCTTTTGCATTGGTGGGATGAAAATATGTTCGGTAACCATGGCACTTTCAGATGCCCGGTCAAACAAGATACCGTCTCCGCCGCCGTCTACATCGTCTGAGAAAGTCCAGTCCGCGTTTTCGGCTTGTGCATTTCCAATTGCACATAATAGCCAGTTGGCCCAGATTTCACGCGGCAGAAGCCCGAAATTTCCGGGTTTTCTTCCATTGTATAGGGTCTTGGGCTCTTTTACCCAAGGCTCTATATCCTGCAGGACAGTTGGAAGGTCAGTGATGCTTTTTACGTGCTGTTTCATGGCTTTATTATATCACACCAGCACCCCCTACAAGAAACCCACTATTGCGACGGAAACGACCTAATAAGCTTGTCCCTTGCCCCGTCTTAGATCTCCTAAAGTTTTCTTTACTTAAAATAATTATTTTCCATACTCGATGTTATCCCTCCTCCGCGTATTTCATTACATCATCAACGTTCGTAGCACGAATATATCGAGCTGGTTTCTCATCCAAAGCAATTTCCTCAAAATGCTTTTCACCACAACGAATTTTAGCACCTTCTTTGCTGCGTAGATCATCCCACCAATTACTGCCCTTTGTCTCTACGACAAAGTAGAGTCTTTCTTGTCCGTTATCCTCTATAAGGACCGCCCAGTCAGGGTTGTATGAGCCAAGCGGTGTTGGAACCTGAAACCATGAAGGAAGCTTTGCATAGACTTTAACGGCCTCATTTGCTTCAAGATCCTCTGCAAAGTTTTTCTCAACGCCTGATGAATCATAAATAATATGCTCATACACGGATTTTGACGCTGGAACAGTGTTCTTGAGATACCCTTTAAGCTCTTCTTGTTCAAACAGCTCTTGAGCATAATATTCCTGATCACCAATTTTGTGATACTTAATGCCGTCCACAAGGGCTAAACGCTTTGTTCTGTTTATTGCCTCAGTAGCCATTTCAATGAATTGCTGGGGGTTGCGGGCAAAATCCTGAAGTCTGCGGCACTCCCGAAGGATCTTAACGATGCTACCGCGCGTGAGCTGCGTTTTATCCTGCAAGTCTGTTAGAATGTCGGGAAGTTCAATGTCGTTCTCATTAATGGTTGTGAAAAGAGACTCTTTTCCTTTTTCAACATTAATACCGCCTTTACCAATTTCTAATCCAGCCTTTCTGAATCTAGCTCTGGTTTTGGTAATTGGAGGGCAATCCTCAATAGCTTTCGCAGCATCAGTAATGAGTTTTTCGTTATTGAAGTTTACGCGGTAAGTTGTCTTGTATTTGATACGCTCCCAAAGCTGTTTGAAATCTTCACCCAGAAATTTTTCTTTGTTCAGGTGAATTGTTTTACGGTCATCTGCATTTTTAATATCTAGCTTACCAGCCAGTTTCTTCAGAATTCCTGTTACGGCGTCTTTATGCTCTAAAAATTCTTCAGGCAGGTCGAATGTGCCATTTTTAAGTGCGGCTTTTAGGCTGTCTTGCACTTTTCCTTTATTGTCCACCAAATCTTTTTCATTCAGGAAAGCCCAGATTTTTTCAGAAGTTTCTACACCAAGTGGGGCAGGATTTCCGTTCTGATCTTTTATCTGGATAGCAGCGAATTGGTGCTTCTCAACAATACCGAAGCGAATGCCAGTATCAGCCTCGATCTCTTTTTGAAGGTTTTCTGCAAACTCCTCATAACCTTCCGTAGCAACAACAGTGAGGGTGTTGATATCGTTACCACGAAGGCGCAGCCCTTCTTGATTAACGCACAAGCGCAAGCCGCGACCGATAGTCTGACGGCGTTCACGCTCAGTGCCAATTTCCCGCAATGAGCAAATCTGGAAGACATTGGGGTTGTCCCAGCCTTCTTTCAAAGCGGAGTGGGAGAAGATAAATTTCAGCTTGGTATCAAAACTCAGCAGCTTTTCTTTATCTTTCATGATCAAGTTATAGGCACGCTCTGCATTATCACGGCCAGACTGGTTGTTTTCTGCTGTATCAGTCCAACGCTTGTTTTTATCGATAGAGAAATAACCGTTGTGAATTTCTGAAACGTCCGTAGCCAAGTCCACCTTTTCAAACAAGGTCTGGTAATCAGGGCTTTTCGCCAGCTTTCGGTATTCTTCCTCGAAGATTTTTGCGTATTTGCCGGGGATCTCGTTGGCGTCCTCGTCATAGCTGCGGTAGTGCTCAACGCTATCAATAAAGAAAAGGCTCAAAACCTTCACAGGCAGTTTCTGGCGCGCAAAGCGCATTTCCTTATCAAGGTGTTCTTTGATCGTACGGCGGATCATCAAACGCTTAATTTCGTCAGGGTTTACACCGCCAATGGCCTCACCGGGGCGCAATGTAACATCCATTCCCGGTGCCTTTATTTCAATGGACTCGTTATCTTTACCGCAGGTAATCGTACCGATCTGCATGTTTTCGTATATCGCGCGGCCAGTTTCCTGATCGAGATTATCGCCATCTTCTATGGTTATAATTTCTGCTTTGATATTCTTCCCTTGCTGTTTATGAACCTCAATCTTTGCCACGACTGAGCCACGAACATTCTTGGCCTCAACCAGCTTCACATAGGGCTTATTAAACCCGCCATCAATTTCAAGGGAGGCCACTTCAATTTGCTTTACCAGGCCGCGCTCATAAGCATCAACAGCGTCCAGGCGGTAAACCATCTGGTGTTTGTCAACGTGAGTGGCGGAATAGCGCAAAGTGGCAAGAGGGTTCATGGCATCAAGAGCCTGCTTCCCTTTACCACTCAAGCCGCCATCAACGGATTGCGGCTCATCCACGATGATTATCGGGTGGGTGGCCTTGATCAGGTCAATCGGCTTTTCACCGCCGGTATTCTCGTTTTCTTTATAAAGGTTATTTACGTCCTGCTTGTTAATCGCCCCAACCGTGGTCACCATAATCTGGATATTGGCGCTGGTGGCAAAATTGCGCACCTTGCCGGGCTTGGTGGAATCGTATTGGAAAAACTCATATCCCTTGGCCATCGGGTATAAGGCTTCAAAATGCTCGCGGGTGATTTCCAGAGTTTTGTTCGTGCCTTCCTTGATGGCAATCGATGGCACAACAATCACAAACTTGGTGAAGCCATAGTGCTTGTTCAGCTCAAATATGGTGCGGAGATAAACATAGGTTTTACCCGTTCCGGTCTCCATCTCAACTGAAAAATCACCACTTACAAGGCTTTCAGAAGGGCGAAGGCCATTCTTGATCTGAATATATTTCAAGTTGTCATGGATTTCTTCATCCAGAAGCTGGAGGCGGTTACCAATACCCAGTTGGTTTTCCGTCAGGCCAAGCGAGTAATGATTGTCATCCTTCTCACGGCGCGTGACCGTGAATTCGGAGCGGGAGATTTCCTGCCCCTTAAACAAGCCCACAACGGAGTCTATCGCTGTTTTCTGGTAATCGAGATCATCTTCAAAATGTAGTTTCATCATGCTGCAGATCTCCCCTTACAAGCTACGGACATGGTCAATGCCGTTTTGGGAGAGGATGGCGGCCATGTTGGTTTTGGCTACATCGTCACGGAAGGCGGAATCTTTAAAGAATACATGGGTTTCAAGGACTTTGACGCCCAGCGTGTCTTTCAGATCCTTTTGCCACGCGATAATACCGCTGGCGAGAGGTTCAACATCATTGGCGGCAATCAAATCATCAAGGCAGGTGATGATTTTACCAAAGCCGATGCTGTAAACATTCTTGCCTGCAATCTCTCTGGTTTCAATCGGGGTGGTTAGATCCACGCCGCGCTTGAGCAGAAGTTCATACAGGATATCCTGCTCACTTCGCCCTTCAACCAGATGTTCCTTGTGATCCAGAAGGCTACCTTCCAGATCTGTACGGTCAGGGTTCCAGACTTTTATATTAGAGCTGGCCAGTTTGAAAACTTTAAAACCTAAATCGCCATCATAATCAGGGTTTTTCTCCTTGATTTTCTTTGAAGCCCGGCGAATGCGTTCTTTAGCCAATTCTGAAATGTTTTGAGGCACAGATAATTCGTTACAGAACTCTGCTGCTTCCTTTTGCTCCTTTTTTGTTTCATCTAATGTTTCAGGAAGCTGAACCATAATAAATTTTCGGCTGCCGTTATCTTGAATATTTGTTCGCAATACTGATTCTGCGGATGTTGCAGACCCGGCAAAGAAATCCATAACCATACATTCTTTATCGTTATGAATTAGGTTGATTATGTTTTGTATTAGTTCAACAGGTTTAGGGGTGTCAAACGGCACTTTGCCGTCAAATATTTGCTTAATTTGAGTGTTAGCGCCTCTTGTTGTCCCATATCTATCACCAAGCCAAACATTTTCTGGTGTGCGACCTTCTTGATTCTCTAGATATATTTTCCGAATAATTTTTGTTTCGTCTGGTGAAAAAACTATCTCCCCCGTTTCTATTTTTTCATTTATTGCATCTTGCGTCCATCTCCAGCCATTTTCAGGAGGTTCAATTACTTTTCCAGAGGGGGTAGTAATTTTAAATCTAAGCGTTTGACGAAAACTTGGACTCCGAACATCACCTGATCTCCACATGCCTCTGGGGTCATTATCAGAGTTGGAATAATTCTTATTATCTTCTTCGGTTCGTGGCAGCCTTAATTGCTCAGCAGCATCTGATTTTCTAAAAACAATTATAGAGTTTTTGTTTCTTGAAAAATAAGGCTCATCATTTTTACTTTGTTGAGTGTGCTTCCATGCAATATTTGCAAGGTAATTTTCTTCCCCAAATATCTCTTTGCAAACGCTTACAAGATTTGCTTCTTCATTGTCGTCAATTGATATAAAGATAAAACCATCATTCCGAAGTAGTTGCTTGGCTAATTTTAATCTTGGGTACATCATATTGAGCCAATTGGTATGCTTACGTCCCCCAGTCTCAGTATTAGATGTGAATTTCAGACCTTCATCACCTATTTGCCCAGTGTATTTCAGATAAGTGTCCAGATTGTCCTGAAATTTGTCCGGATAAACAAACTCATTCCCTGTGTTGTAAGGTGGATCAATATAAATTAGCTTAACCTTGTTAGCGTAGCTTTTTTGTAAAAGCTTCAGGACTTCAAGGTTATCGCCTTCGATAAACAGGTTCTGGGTTGTGTCCCAATCCACGCTTTCTTCGGGGCAAGGCAAAAGCGTGCCGAGGGATGGTGTCAGGGCAATTTGACGAGCTTGTTTTTTACCATGCCAGTTCAGGCCGTATTTTTCTTCACCTTCATCCAGCACCTTCAGGTCGCCCAGAAGCTGGCGCAGCGTGTCAAAGTTTACACCGTTTTCGGTAAAGGCATCGGGGAACAGCTCTTTCAGATGCTGCACATTTTCCTGCACGATATCGGCGGATGCGCCGTCCTGTAATTCCACCTGTTTCATGTTTGCCCCTTGGTTATTGCTCGTCATTGTACTTGCCCTTCCTTTATAATCTCTCTTTAAGACCATTAATCTGGTCTGCGTATTTTTTAATCTTTGTCGTCATTTCGACCTGCCGCCCCATTTGTTTTTCCTTGGCCAGCTTGTTCTGAAGCTCCGCCTTTTCCTGCTCCAGTTTGTCCAGCTCCCGCAGGGCTTCCGCCCGGTTTATCGCGCCGTCACCAGATGTGAGGTTGTAAGAACCGCTTCTATCCGCTGTATTCAACGCAATGATACGGTTTTTAATGTCTGTATAGAAGGCGTAGAAGTTTACAAAAGACAAGCTCTTGATCGTCAGATCTTGCATAAACTTCTGCTGGGCTTCGTTTGGAGCATCCGGATTGAACCATGCGGTTATCCAGCCATCTTCAATAACCCATTTGGATTTGTCGGCCTGGTTGATCCGTTTGTCGGCTACGCTGATTGCTATCGTATCCGCAAAGCTGAATACAATTACAACCGGATACGGAATAGCTTTGTTTACAAAGGCAGCGATGCGCTGGGCGCGCGCGGCGCTGGTCAGGTCTATCTGGATAATCGCGATTTCATCATATTCGCGCACGTCATCCCGGTATGGTTCGATATTAAGGGTGGAGGGCTTCAGCGTATAAACCCAGCGGATTTTATCGATGTCATCCTTCAGGGCTTTTTTATCCGTTATATCGAGATCTGCATGTTCCTGGAACAGCTTCTTAAAGAGTGGCTTGTTCAGCAGGCATTTTTCAGGGATCGCCATGTAATCATAAAAGGTCTGCGTCATGCTTGCGCCTCCCGAATGATCAGATAGCTGATGACCTCAAAATCTTCGAGGCTGGAGAAGTGATCCTGCGTAAGGGATGTGCCGCCACGGCTGAACAGGCTTTCAATGCCTTTTTCCTCTGTTTTTCCGATAACGGACTGAATGGCAGTTTCCAGCATGAATTGGTATGCGCCCATGTCTTTACCGTTACGAGTGGCATCATTCAGCTCTTGGACTGCTGATTCATCTACTACCTTATTCATTGAGCAAAGTTTCTTGAAAATATCGAGGCTCTTTTTGCTCTGCAGGTGGTTATAGATAATGTTGCCGTCTTCAGCCACATAAACCATGTAATACGGTGAGAGGGCGTAGTGCGGGTCAAATTCGACTTTGCCGTTAATGTCCTTCAGGCAGAATATAGTGCCTGGGACGATCTCATTCATGCTTTTGTTTACAGCAGCATAAAAACCTGAAGGCGATCGCTCAAGCTGATCCATGTTGTCCTTCATGAAGCCCGACAAATCCATACGGAAATCGTTGAGCGTCATATCGGTGATGGAAACACTGCCATCCATGTCTTCAAGATCAAGTACGGAATCCTGAAGCTGTTTCATTTGACGGCGGCGGTATTCCAGATCATTCATCTGTTTCTTTTCGTCATAATCAATGACGTTTTCTTCACCGGTAGCAGAAATATCAAGCAGCACCATGCGCCCACTGACGCGGGCTTCAAGGTTGATATATTCGTCCAACTCCATATTTGGCCAGAAGTTGGCAAGCTGGATTGCATCGTTGCGAGAGCCTAAACGGTCAACACGCCCGAAGCGCTGAATAATCCGAACAGGATTCCAGTGAATATCATAGTTGATGAGCATATCGCAGTCCTGCAGGTTTTGACCTTCGGAAATACAATCTGTGGCAATAAGGATATCAATCTCTGTGGTTGCTTCAGGATCAATTTTGTCACGCTCTTTGGATATGGGTGAGAAATGCGTAAGGACATTATTCAGGTCTTTGTTTAGCCCTTTTATCGTACACTGGTTTGTTCCGCTTCCTGTGACCAAGGCAGAATGTAGCCCCAGTTGTGATAAGGCCCATTCCGCAATGTTTTCATAGAGATATTCAGCCGTATCCGAGAATGCTGTAAAGATAATGGCTTTTCTATTTCCTGCATTAATAGGCTTGTTGGCTTTATTGCTCAGAACCTCTTTGAGTTTAAGAAGTTTAGCATCTTCTATAGCCGTAACTTGTAAAGCATCCTGATGAAGCTGTGCCAGTAATGCCAGATCGTCTTCCAAATCCTGTTTCCAACGCACCAAATCCATATCTTGGATCAAGATTTTTGTTTTGTTGCCGATCAGGTAGTCTTCCAGCATTGGATCATCGATTTCAATGTCTTCGATGCTTAACTCTTCAAACTCTGAATTTTCATGACGTTCAATCTGCTCAAGTGTAGCCTGAATTTTGTCATGCACTTTGCCAACGGTTTGCCCGAAGGAATTGATAGAACTTTCCATTCGCTTGAGAAGATTAATACGCATCAAATGAATCAAACTGCGCTCACGGTCAACCTGACGGAAAACAGACGCTCCACCTTGGACTTCTTGGTCGTATTTGCGGCTGTATTCTTCTTTCTTATCCATTCGCACATATTCAAGAGGTGCATAAGCCGCCAAATTAAGCTTTTTAATCGACATGTTGACATGTTTAAGCGCTGGGAACTGGCCGCTGGTGTCAATATCAGCCTTGATGTTCATGGGCTTTAGGCGCTCAGGGAATTTACCAATCTCGGTTGCATCGTAGTATTTTTCGATATGTTTCCGAGATCGAGCAATGGTTAGAAGGTCGAGCAGCTTAAAATAATCAAAGTTCATGCTTTCCAACAGGGCTTCTGCTTTTCGTTGGTCTTCTGGTAATTTAAGCCATTGATTAAATTTTGTTTGTGCCTTTCTAAGCGTGTTTTCAATACTGCTTATGCCGTAATCGAAATAAGCTGCATCCCGCCCCTCCGTTATGAAAGCAACTTGGTTTTTCAAATCATTCATTCTGCTATTCACAGGCGTAGCAGAAAGCATAAGGACTTTAGTTTTCACGCCTGAGCGGATTACTTGATCCATGAGTTTGGAATAACGCGTAGCCCCATCAGCTTTCGTACCGCTATTACGGAAATTGTGCGATTCATCAATTACAAGAAGATCATAGTTACCCCAGTTTAATGTTTCTAAATTGATTTCTCCTGATTTTCCACCGGGGCGGGATAAATCTGTGTGGTTGAGAACGTCGTAATTGAAGCGGTCTGCGGCCAATAAATTGCGTTTGTCATTGATTGTAAAAACAGTCCAATTTTCCCTGAGCTTTTTAGGACAAAGGACCAGCACGCGATCGTTTCGAAGTTCATAATACTTAATGACCGCTAAAGCTTCGAAGGTTTTACCCAAACCAACGCTGTCTGCAATAATACAGCCATTATATTTCTCTAGCTTATCAATAGCCCCCAAGACACCATCACGTTGGAATTTATAAAGCTTGTTCCAAACCAGTGTGTCTTTGAAGCCTGTTTTAGAGCGAATAATACTCTCTTCATCGATGTCCTCTAAATAATCTTTGAAGATATTATAGAGGGTTATGAAATATATTAAGTTTGCCGGTTTGTCTTCGGACAGGTATTTGAGATGCATCAACAGTTCATTTTTAATGTCTTGCGTGGCCTTACTATCTTTCCAGATCGTATCGAACCATTGTAAAAGCTGTTTTGTTGTCTCTGTATCAGAAATACCCATGTTGATTTCAAAGGTTTCTGATTTGATCTCTCCTAATCCAGATGCTGTGAAGTGGGAACCACCCTGCACTACAAAAGCTTCTTCTGAATTTTGAATATGAAACATATTTTGAGGGGGAAAAGCCATATTTCCGGTCATCGCACGTGCATTAACACCCTTTTCGAGCCATTTCGCGCATTCTGCTGCGATTTCCTTTTGCTGAAGTCTATTTTTGAGCCTTGTTTCTTCTTTCGTGCCTGCAAGGTTCATCAATGATGAGTCATCCCATCTTGATAACATCAATCTTAAGTCTTTATTATTGCTCACTGCTTTTTTAAGTGATGAGTAGCCATAGATTGTGAAAATGCCAGAAAGAATTGCTATCTTGCTGTCAGTGCCAATCCTACTGGTAAGCTCCTTGGCAACATTTCCGTGATTTTTATTATCTAAGAGCATTACTTTTCTTTAATTCTATTTTCTTCGATCCATTGATCGATTTCACTTTTTCTAAAACGCCAACTGCCCCCTACTTTAAATCCTGGGATATCGCCTTTGGCTGCTAGCCTGTAGGCAGTCTTCTCATTTAGCTTTAGGTATTCCGAAAGCTCTTTCACTGTTAAAATATCGGTTTCCACTATTTCCCCATTATCCAGAAGAATGTATAAATGAGAAAATACGGCATTTTTAAGAACAAGACAATGAACGATCCTTATGAGCGCACATAAAATATCAAAATCTCAATATCTTAAGGGTCTTCAATGTCCGAAGTCGCTCTGGCTTTATCGGCATCGCAACGACTTGGCGCCAGAGATAACGCCAGATAAGCAGACATTGTTTGATACTGGTTCAGCTATTGGTGATTTGGCCAAACAATATTTTAGTGGCGGTGTTGAGGTCACAAATGAATACTGGGATGTTGAGGGCGCAGTCGAGGCAACAAAAAGCTATATCAACCGTGGTGAAAACATCATCTTCGAAGCAACTACGTTGCATCCGATCGATGGCGGATATTCAAGAATTGATATTCTAAAACGTGTTGAAGGGTCTGATGAGTGGGATCTGATTGAAGTTAAGGGCTCTACTAGCGTCAAAGATTATCACTATGATGATATGGCCTTTCAATATCATGTGTTTCATGCGGCCGGGTATAAGATACGAAGCTGCCAAATGATGCTTCTTGATAATACATACATACGTATTGGTGAGATTGATCCCAAGGCCATTTTTAAGTTCGAGGACATTACGCCTCATGTTTTAGCGAAGCAGGCAGAAACAGAGGCCGTTTCAGGACAGCTTGGTTATGTTCTTGAGCGAAAAGAAGAGCCGAAAGTATCGATTGGAGCAAAGTGTTTTGCTCCCTTTGAATGTGATTATCGGCCTTATTGTTGGGCGCATGTACCTGATTACTCTGTCTATGATGTCTTTCAAAAGCCAAAAGCAGAAGAGATTGCGAAACTTTATGGGCTGTCATTAGAGAAGCTTCCGCGGGATATCTGGCCGTCAGGCAACAAAGCGCTTGATTTGGAGAGTTATTTGAACGGGCAAGAGTTGGTTGACACCGAGAATATTCAAGCCTTTTTAAGTGAATTGCAGTATCCGCTCTATTTTCTGGATTATGAAACACTCATGCCGGAAATTCCGCTTTTTGATGGAACGCGGCCCTTTCAGCAAATACCTTTTCAATATTCGGTTCATATTCAGCAAGCCCCCTCCTCTGCCCTTGAGCATAAAGAATTTCTGCATCAAGATCAGAGTGACCCCAGAAAAGCCTTTGTTGAAAAGCTCGTTCAAGATTGCGGGACGCAAGGAACAATCATTGTTTATAATCAGGCTTTTGAAATTGCCCGCAATAATGAACTTGCCGCCGATTTTCCTGAATATGCAGAAAGCATAAGGTCAATCAATGATCGCGTCATAGACTTACTCGTGCCCTTTAGAAACAGATGGCTTTATCATCCGAACCAAAAAGGCTCTGCTTCGATTAAAGCTGTCTTACCAGCTTTTACGGATTTGAGTTATGACGATCTTGAAATCGCTCATGGAGGCGAGGCTATGAGGCAGTATGGCGCATTTATGTCAGGCACTCTGGACGCATCATTTTGGGATGCCCTATGGCAAGATTTAAGCGCCTATTGCGAACAGGACACTTACGCCATGTATGAATTGTTAAAAATCTTGAAGCTTAAAGCTCAATCATCTGAGAGTTATTTTTCAGAATGATTTAAGTTGTGCCCGATTTCATCCACTGAAAATGTGGATAATTATTTTACGTTCCGAATAGTCGAGCAAAGAAGCCCTTCTTTTGATTATTTGAAAGCTTTTCCTGCTGGCTTTTTAATTCATTGATAACTGTTTCGAGATCGCTGAATTTCTTCTCATGTGATTTTTCTTTTTCCTCGATCTTGTCTTTCTCAGATCGCTGGTCGGTGAGCATGAGCGTCAGCCGGTCTTTTTGTTCTTCGGCTTTAATGCGCTGCTCTTCTGTTTTTTCAAGGCGAGAGCGGAGGTCTCCAATCTGATCTGAGAGCTGTTTGCGTTCTCTTTCTCGCTCTGTCTCAAGACTTTTGAGTTTTTCGCGCATCAACTCCAATTCTGTTGAGACATTATCACTGTCTTGATTTGTCTCACCTTTTTTCTTTTTGGCTTTCTCGGCCTTCTCAACGTCTTCCAGAGTTTTGAGTTGATCACCATAGACGCGAACCAGCTCGGCCACATCTATGACCTTATTTCCCTTATCGTCTTGCTCGGTTGATATGGATTTCTCGTCGATGTGACGATAGAAAGTGGCGCGGGAAACGCCAACCATTTTAGCTGCTTTGGAAACAGATACTTTATTTGCACTCATTTTCTCACCTCGTCGCATGAGACATCTCTGCGACATTTGTATTACTTTCTCACAGTATAAAGAAATTTTTTAAGAAAAAAATCCCTATTACCAAAAATCAGATTCGCATTGTGAGTCAAATTAGGGTGTCCAGAACTGTCTTACTTATCCACATGAGACTGTGTGTAAGCGAGTTCCAGAAGTGTCTCAATTTTTATTACATTTCTAAAATCGCCTTCTATCAATGCCTACAGAAGAATTTAATTAAGATTGCAGCCTGTCTTATCTTGTCTAATGAGAATGTTACGTTGTGGATAATGAGACAGTATGATAGATTTTTTATAAGAGATTCAGAATCAGTTAATGATTTTGGGTTTCTGGCACCGCAATTTCCATCCGGAGATTGCAGCTATGTCCCCGCCCTAGGCGGTGCAAGCCGTCAATACCAGGGCAATTTTAACCGTTGAACCAATAATTAGGAAGGAGAAAGCTTAATTTAGAACCCAGATAAGCAAAAACCGCTGTTGGCGCAGCGGTCTAGCTAAATAAATCAGCGATATATTCTTATTTCGTACTCTCAATATACCGCTGAACGAATCAGGACGCAAGTGAAAAAAGTGTTTTTTCGCGACCCTTTTTTGCGGTCTAGTTTCAGGGGTTTCTAATGGCTTAAATGAAACATGCAGATATTAGATATTAATTCGCCAAGTGCATTTGGCGGACGGGTAAGCTCACCCAAATTTCGGGCCGGCTTACAGGATTTGGATGAATATATTGGCCTTGAAGAAGATGTTGATCGCTTCAAAGCCCTTAAACTTGTTAAGATGGCAGGCAAGGATGCAGGGTTTTCTGCTGAATTGGTCGAGCTTCTGGAATATTACGTGATCCGTACAGATGAGGCAGACTGGCAAGAAGGCTCCCAGCCTATCAATTACCAGAGCGTCACTACGACTGCCCTGGATCTTGATATATCTGAAAGACAGGTGAGAAACCGTGAGAAAGCTCTTCATGCCCTCGGCGCACTGACTTGGCAAGATTCCGGTAATTTTAAACGCTACGGCATGAGAGATCGTGAGACACGAGAAATTAAATATGCTTTCGGTGTTGATTTGTCACCCCTTGCCTCTTTAATGCCAGTACTGGAAGCAAAAGTCGCTGCCAAGCAAGCTGCTAAAGCCAAATGGAATGATACAAAGCGTAAGATTTCTGCCTATAGAGCACGTATAAGAGCCTTGATTGCAGAGGCTGGTCATTATGATGAGCTGGATGAAATGCTTCTCCATATGACGTATGAATACGAAAAAGTGTCTTACTCTATCCGGACATACCATTCTCAAAGCGATCTGAATAAGCTCCTTGCTGAGCATAAAGCATTGTATGAGGCTCTTAATCAGAGTTTGGAAGGGGTTGCTCAAACTGAGGATAAGTCTTCTTTTTCTTGTGATACTTCCGCCACGGACGAAACTGATTTCCCCCACATACAATGTACAAACTTAAAACAATCTAATAAATTAGATTACAGTAACCGTCCCGGTATTAGCCTTCAGGAAGGCGTAGCGGCTTCTTTAGAGACCAATAACAAACATACAGCAAGTGGAAAGATTGCTAAAGAGCAAGAAGCTGAATCTAACAAAATAGCTGAAATAATCAGTAAAATTACATGGAAGCAGGTGCTCAACGCTTGTTCTGATCGTTTTAAAGAACGGATACCCCTGCATGAGCGGCCATTGTCCTGGCAAGATCTGACCGATGCTGCACACGGCCTTCTTCCGACGTTAGGCATCCATAAATCCGCGTGGTGGGAGGCTTGTTCTACTCTGGGTCGCACAGGTGCTACAATCTGTATCATGATTATTGATCAAAAAATGCAGGATTTGTCCAATCCGATCAGAAGCCCCGGCGGATATTTGCGAGAAATGACCGTTCGCGCCCAGAAAGGCGAATTGAACCTACAAGGCTCGATTTTCGGGCTTTTGAAACGAAGCGAGGAAAGTAAAGATGCGTAAAATCACTCCCCTGCTCTCGGTTTGCGGTCTGGTTATCTTGGCCTTGGTTTTTGCCGCGCATGATGGGCAGGCACAAAATCAGCTTTCCGTTGTCATTGATCATTTTACGGATGGCGACAGCTTCACAATTCGTGGCCAAAAAGTAAGGCTGTGGGGCATTGATGCACCGGAATACTACCAAAATTGCACAGATGCGGCAGGCCAAGAATATCAGTGTGGTAAGCAGGCGCGCCAATTTTTTGAAAATTTGGCTGTGTCTCATGCAATATCATGAAAGCCGCCAAGCGAGAGAGCCGTATTGTAGCGAAATGCTTCCTTGATGGTACCGATATTGCCGGTGAGATTGTTAAAGCCGGCCATGCGATTGATTATACCTATTTCAGTGATGGGTTTTATAAATCTGATGAGCGTGCGGCGAAATCAGCGCAGAAAGGCCTTTGGCAAGGGACTTTTACAGAGCCTTATCAATGGAGAAAGCAAAATAAACGCTAATATTGGCTTCTCTCGTGTCCTTCAGCCATAAAAACCGTGTCATGTTACGCTGAAGACGCCCAGATCGAGTGCTACTTGAGAAATAATAAACCATTTTGCAAATATAAAAGTTTGTTTTATAATTTATAAAAGATGGATTTATAACTACAGGATTTGAAAATTCAATGTCACATATCAAAAGACACACACGACATAGACTTCTAAAGGCATTAAATGTCAGCCCTGTCGTGTTTTTAAATGGTCCGCGACAGGCTGGCAAGAGCACATTGGTACAATCCATTGCCAAGAAAGATTACCCAGCCGAATATGTGACTTTTGATAGTACAACACAAATGGCCGCCGCCGCCAACTCTCCTGAGAGCTATTTGAAAGAGCGTAAAGGTGCCTTAATCATTGATGAAGTTCAGCTTGTTCCGGAGATTTTCAGAGCCTTAAAAATTGTCGTGGATGAATTGAGACTGGAACAACCAAAACTCAAAGGGCGTTTTCTGCTCACCGGATCAGCCAATATTATGGCCTTGCCGAAATTATCAGATCCTTTGGTTGGTCGTATGAGCGTTTTAACGCTCTATCCCTTGGCCGCGTCAGAAGCCTTGGCCGGCGACGGTAATTTTATCGAAAAGCTTTTTAACAAAGAATTTGAGCCAGACTCTGCCAAATATAAACTGGCCGAGGTTATGCGCCTAGCGACCTATCCCGAAATTTCAGGTTCACAAAAACTTGAGCGTACAACCTGGTTTGATGGTTATCTGACCACTATTTTACAACGAGATGTCCGCGCTCTCGCTGAAATTGAAAAATTAAGCACGCTACCTAATTTGCTTCGCATTTTGGCCAATCGTGCCGGCGGTTTGGTTAATGATGCTGATATTGCAAGGGATGCCGGTTTAAATCCTGTGACATCACGGAATTACAAAACCTTGCTTAAAATGCTGTTTCTGACTTTCGAGCTGGCGCCCTGGTCGCGCAATATTGGAAAACGTCTCGTCAAATCCCCAAAAGGTTATATGAACGATACTTTGCTCTTATGCCATCTCATACAGTATGAGCTCAGCGATCTTGAGAAAAACAGGCCGGAGCTTTTTGGGCATGTCCTTGAGAATTTTGTTGCAACCGAACTTCTCAAGCTTATGACATTTCAAAATGAGAAGATGGATTTATACCATTTCAGAACCAGTGATAATAAGGAAGTTGATTTTGTCTTGGAAAAATCCAACGGGCAATTAGCTGCGGTTGAGGTTAAACAGCGCGATAGTGTCTCAAAAGCTGATTTTAAAGGTCTGGAAGAGCTTCAGCGTTTAGCAGGTCATGATTTCATATGCGGAATAGTCTTGTATCGTGGTCGTGATGTTGTTCCGTTTGGCCAAAATCTATGGGCAGTGCCTGTGAGCAATCTTTGGCTTTAAATTAACCTATAGATTAATAAATCTGTCGAAAAAATAACCTGTAAGTTAATTTTATGCTTTGAGGCTAAGCAAAGAAACTTGTAATTCAGGCTTACAAAAGACTTCAAGATTAAATACGTGTCTTTCAAAATAAGAAGGATGCAATACAAATTGATATGCCAGCGGTTATCTTTCCTGATAAAGTTTCAGTCTCACGCCGGTTTCATCGGCTTCATTTGGATCCATGAAAGCATTTGTTTCGGTGAGCTGGTGTCGCGCTTCTTCAAAATTATGCCAATCAAGGCTTCTTGTATATTTTTGAGCAAAGTCGAGTGTTCGTATCAGCGGATCTGTTAGGCCGTTATGGGTCAGCGCCTTGAGTGAAGAGAGATAATTGCTTCTATAGACTGTTGGAATAATTATTTTTTCTTCATCGGCCGCAACCAGCTCCGCGTTCATCATAATCCGCGCCGCGCGCCCGTTACCATCTGTAAAAGGGTGTATCTCGCTAATCAAGAACATCATAAAAATAGCCCGGTAAAGAGGCACGTTTAGTGATTGGTATATCTCGAACCCTTTTTCTAGTGTGCCTTCTACCAGTTCAGGGGCAACAAAGAGGCTTGAACCAGCCTGATTATTTTTGATTTTATATGCACCGGGATGTTTATCAGGACGGAGTTCCATAAAAACCGCGTGACGGCTTTTTAGTAATTGAGATAATTCTTCCGCTGAACCAGGTAATCTGCTCATTTCCGTAGTATCGGAAACAATCCTGAATGTTCCTAAAACATCATGGGCGTCTTCCGGCCGATCATTCGGGATGCGACCGTTGAAGACAATATCAACGGCTTCATTAATTTCAAATTCTGTGCCCTCAATGAAGTTGGAGAAATAAGCCTCAAAAAAGGACAAATTGGTGTTGGCCTGTGAAGTAGTTTCGCGCGCGCGGCGGTGTATCGGGGCTGAGGCTTTTAAGGCTTCAAACAATTTGATGAATTTTTCCAGCCTGACAGGGTCAAAGGGCATCCCCCCTTTACGGGCTTTACCAAGATCACTTTTCATTTCTGCGTCGCGCGTTCCAAGCAGTGATCCGATCAGCTCGTCCAGTTCCTTAAATTCTTTTTCCGCGTCCAGCTTTTTAGTCAATGTGCGGGCTTCATCCCGAATAGCATTCACTCCGGCATGACCGCTTTGTCGCAAGATGCGGTCAAGGCGTTCTTCAATTTCTTTTCGGGACAAGGTGCGGGAGGTATCGCCCCCGCGCGCGCGGGATACGCGCATATTTTCAAGATAAGCCCGGCCGGTTGAGGATAGATGAACCCCGCCTAAAAAAGGCTTGTCTGTTTCCAAGCCCCCTACTCCTGGTCTTGGTTTGAAAGTAATTCCTGGTAGAGCGGTTTCTCGTTTTTTCTTCGAAACGATAAACACCGAGCCATCCGTAGAAGGCTGATTTTCTATGGCGGTGCGGTCGGCAATCAGAGCATCGGGGTAATAATCCTTGAGCAAAAAATACCAATTTCGTCTTACGATACTTTCCGGCGCCTCTTCCAGATTCTTTGTGTAAAGCCTTGAGCCGAGTTTTCGCAGTTTTCCTGATTTCACAGCTTCGCTTACCAATGCCGAAATTTCGGTATTGGAGACAAATACTTCCGGCAGTTCATCAAAAAAAGTGGGCATTTAAAATCCTTATTTGCCGAGTTTATTGAATTTTTGGGGTTTAAGAAAGAAATAATTTGAATTTTTGGGGTTTAATTGCATAGTTGGCGCGCGACATCTGAAAGCCAAGCGTTTTTAATATAGCGGAGATTGTGCCTGATTCTGTTTTTATCCGTATCGGACAGAATGCTTGCACATTTTTTGATCATTGTCGTGGTCACATGCTTTTTTCCCAGATAATCGAGGGCTTGCAGTGTCAGGGTTACGGGATCGTCCAGATGATGCAAAGCGGCTGGAATATGAGAGGAAACAAGCCGAATTGAGCGGTTTTTCATTGGAATGCTTTTGCTTTTGCCTGTTGTAGAATACACGATCTTGCCTGGAACTTGTGTACTTAGGCCCAAAAGGTTGGCTGCGGCCGCACCGGATTGGGCGATATTATCGCCAGATTGGCGCGCAACCGCTTGAGCGATCCCTTTTACATCTGGTGATAAGATACCAAGGCGGGCATCAATCTTTGGAAAATCATATAATCCGCGCTGAATACGGCGAATATCACCATCCTGAACAAGACGGTATAAAATCACATCCACATTACTGCGTGATGCTAAATCGACAAAATCCTGCGGCGTAAAGACCCATCCACGGCCTTTCCGCTTAATTCTGTTCATAATTTTTTGCGCTGTAGATAGCATTTTTATCACCTCAATATGTAAGATAATAGCATATATTAATCTTACATTCAATTAGTTAATAATCTATGTATGGCAAGGGTTTTGATAGGTTTTAATTAGCCCCCTTCGGGCCGATTTAACAAGACCTTCGCTGACGCTCACCTTCGGCGGACTTGCCGGTATCCCCACCTTTCCGCGGCTTCGCCTTGTGCAAGGCGGGTGATCCCCCTCCGGCAAGTCCGGGTCATGGTTTAAATCTCCCCCGCTTTCGTGCCGCTACGCGGCTCATAGGAAAGAAGTGCAACACGCACTTTTAACTAAATCAGCGAAAGGAAAAAACTATGACTTACACAAAACTACCAATCACGAAAATTCAGGTTTCGGATGCAAACCCGCGCAAAGCCTTTGATGATGATTCAATTATTGGCTTGGCACAATCTATTAAAACTGACGGATTGCTTCAAAACCTGATTGTCGGAAAAGCCAAGGGCAAAAAGAAATTACACCCTATTATCTGCGGTGAACGCCGTTTTCGGGCTATCAGCCTTTTGGTTGAAAATGGCGATTTGCCGAAAGATTACGAGGTTACTGTTGAAATTAAAGACGACCTCGATGCCGATACGGCTTTGCGAATTGCCACAATGGAAAACATCCAAAGGCAAGACCTTACACCATTGGAGGAAGCACAAGCGCTAACAAAACTGGTTCAGGACGGTGAAAAACTTGATGATATTGTCGCTCAAACAGGATTAAGCGCACATACAGTCAGACGTCGCCTTGTTCTCATGCAGTTAAGTGAGACAGTCAAAGAATGTCTTGAGACAGGTGAAATTACCCTTTCACAGGCAGAAGCATTGAGTGTTGGCACATTTGAGGAGCAGGAACGCTGTCTCAATATGGCTAAATCAGGTTATTGGGATGCCGAAGATATTAAAGACCGTATTCTGGGCGATCTTCCTACCCTCTCTATGGCTATTTTTGAGCGTGAGCTTTACACAGGTGAGTATACAACCGACCTTTTAGGCGAGGATGATAACACCTATTTCAATGATGCAGAGCAATTCTTTGATTTGCAAAAGCAAGCGGCGGAAGAACTAGCAGAATCCTATCGTGAGAAAGCCGATTGGGTGGAATTTGTTGAGAGCTATTTCAGTGCTTGGCAGTATGGCCGCGCCGAAGAAGGTGAGACAGGAGGCGTTATTGTTTCGTTATCAGCAAGCGGTGCTGTTGAAGTCCATGAAGGGCTTATCAAAACCAAGGCTGATGAAGGTACAGCAAATAGCCTTAAAGTGAAGCCTAAAGCCACTTACCCTACTCCGCTACGCCGTTATATGGCCATGCATAAAAGTATCGCGGTTCAATCGGCTTTGATTGAAAACCCAAGGGTTGCGAAACAGCTTGCTGTCGCAAACAAGCTATATCGTTTCAAAAACCATGATTGTCTGTCCTATTTCGAGCAGGAAGAGACAACCTCCCCTGCCCTCGCAATTATCAATGAACAGGCAAAGGCTTTATTGGCGCATTTCGGCCATGACTCCGAAGACGCTACATGGCGCGATTTGGGTTATCTTTTCAACTATGACCTAGAAGATGCCTATAAAGCTGTCAAAGACTTATCGGATGATGTTTTAGAAAGCCTTTTGGTGACACTGGATGCCTTGGAATTCGGGCAATTATTCTGTGATCAGCTTGATACTTATGAAGGCAGCATCTTCAATCAGGTTGCCCAGGATTTGCGTGTTGATATGCGGAATTACTGGCGACCAGATGAAGCCTTTTTGAAACGCCGTAACAAGGTGCAATTACAGCAGATTGTTACCGAGGCAGGGTGCTTTCAGAAATTCGGCAATGTTGCAGGATATAAGAAAAAAGAACTTGTGACCTCAATGAGCAAACATTTTCAGCACGTTCTTACACTTGAAAGCCCCAGTGAAGACGAATTGAAAGCAACATTCTGGATTCCAGAAGCTATGGCTTTCCCTGCGATTGACCCTGATGTGAAGCAGGTCGAGCAGGATGAAACCTTGGACGATACAGCCGAGGATTTCAAAGAGGCCGCTTAATTCTACCAATTTGCCGCCCGAAATATCGGGCGGCTTTTCTTTTTTAGGAATTCACCATGAGCATTCAAGAATTTATTAGAGACTTATCACGTTTAGACCCTTCAAAATCTTCATCCGAAAAATTCAGGGATTTTTGTGAACTGGCCTTTTGCGCCTATGCAAAATTGACAGCATCCCCAGATCGCGCCGAAAACCTTGAAGAGCGTTATATGAATATCGTTCAAACATATCGTGATAAAGACACGATTAGAGCATATCCCCGTCTTATGGCTATGGTTTGGCGCGGTGTGATGGACGGACAAGACTTTCTCGGACAGGCCGCTGCTGAATTAAATGCACTTGATGCTAAAACAGGTCAGTTTTTTACGCCGATGCCTGTCTCTCGAATGATGGCTGTGATTGGATAACAGGGGGCAGAGACCGCCATTAAGGAAAAAGGCTTTATAACGCTGAATGAGCCTGCATCAGGCGCAGGCGGGATGATATTAGCGGCGGCTAAGGTTATTGCAGAAATGGGTTATGACCCCTCCTCCCATTTACTCGTAAGCGCTCAGGATATCAGTCAAATTGCTTATCAAATGTGCTTTTTGCAACTGACATTTGCAGGAATCCCCGCCCATGTGGAGCGTTGCAATAGCCTGTCTATGGAGTCTTTCGACGCTTCTTGGACGCCGGCCACGCTTGCCTTTTACAGGCAGCATGGCCGTCTTTTTTGATCTTGGCTGTATCCGTCAAGACCTCCCTTCGGGCCGCTAAAGCGCACAAAAACGGTATCCCCGCCTTTCCGCGTCTTCGACTTGTGCAAGGCGGGTGATCCCCCTCCGTTTTTGTGGGTCGTGACTGCTCCAGCCGCTTCTTAAGCCGTTTCACGGCACTTCTAGGAAAGAAGTGCAACACACATTTTAAGGAGAAAAGAAGATGAAACGCACCGATATTTACCAATCCGTTACTGACACAATCATTGAAGCCTTGGAGCAAGGTTTATCAGGTGACTTTGAATTACCTTGGCATGGTTGTGGAGGTGTTCCCCAGAACGCCCGCACGGGAAATTATTATCACGGTATCAATGTGCCTTTGCTATGGGCGCACCAGATGAAAAGCGCCTATTCAAGCGGAACATGGGCAACTTATAAACAATGGCAGGATATGGGCGCACAGGTAAAAAAGGGCGAGAAAGGCCGCCAGATTGTTTTTTGGAAATCCATAGAAGTCGAGCCAACACAAGATAATGAACAGCGCGAGCAAATTATGTTTGCCAAATATTCAACTGTCTTTAATGCCGATCAGGTTGATGGATATACCCTGCTCCAAGATGATTTTGAGCCGAATGATATACAGGCTATTTCTGCGGCAGACCAGCTCATTGAAGCATCAGGCGCAGATATTCGTTTTGATGAACGCCGCGCCTATTACAGCGTATTAGAGGACTTTATCAACCTGCCCAGCCCTGAATTTTTCAAGGATACGTGCGGCTCTACAGCTACGCAGAATTACTACAGCACGGCATTTCACGAGCTTGTCCACTGGACAGGAGCGCAGAAACGCCTGAACCGTGAGCAGAAGCATAAATTTGCTTCAAAAGACTATGCTTTCGAGGAATTGGTCGCAGAACTTGGCGCCGCCATGCTTTGTGCATCTACAGGCGTAGAGTCAAGCACCAGAGAAGACCACGCCATTTATATACAAAACTGGCTGAAAGCCTTGAAGGACGACAAGAAGTTTATCTTTTCGGCCAGCTCACAGGCACAAAAAGCCGCTGATTATCTCTTTTCTTTCACCAATCAAGATTAACCCAAGATAGAAGGCAGGGAAAAGCCCCCTGCCCCTTTAATGAGGAGCAAATTATGACTTATCTCGTATTTATTGACACGCAATCAGGTAAAAAACACATTCAATCTGGAACAACCGCGAAGACTGTAAACACCAAGTCGATGTATTGAACGGCGCAGGATATCTGGCTTGGTGGGAATTCATACCCGCCGCGCTGAATGCCCCGAATGGCCAATATCTTGTCTAAGCCCCCTACTCTCAATTTTTAAAAAAGGAATACACTATGCAACAAGCACAAACACTTACATGGGATGAAACTGAGATCGCAAACGCCCGCGCCGCCGAATTCTTGGCCTCCGAAATTGCTGAAACCGAAGAAGAAGCTTTTTCCATGGCACTATCCGATACGGATGTTATGCAATGGGAATTCGATGATTTCAAAGAACAGCTTAAAGCCATATTGGATGACATATCGCCCGAAGGCTTTTTCTATGTTGAAGGCCGGAATATGGGCTGGAGACATTTATCAGGTCATGCCGAAATTAAGGCAAATAATGCGCAGAGCTATATAGAAAAAGCCTTTCCCAAAACATCAGAATGGACGTTTCGTGGAACGTATGACCCTGAGATAAAAGCTCTGGATTATACGCTTTATCACCATGACGCCCCGACAGGTGAATTCTATACTGTCATTGCTCATAATGAGACGGTTTTGAAAAAGGAGTAAGTAGGGTTTTCTCTACATCAGCACATATAAAAGAGTAAGAGTGTAAGTAAAGAGATAAAGAAATACCGTAAACGGTAAAACCCAACTTACACTCTTCTATATATTATTAAGACGGTAAATCGTTACTTCTCTAAATCATTAGAAAGGTACTTTACGAAGATGGTAAGTCACTATATAATCTAAATGGTAAGTCATTAACTCTTCACGAGAACACCTGCCGACTTACCGTCAAGAATAAGTCACTACTTCACACCTTTGTTCAAGGAGCTAAAAATGTCATATATTATCGCTATATCCAGCTCAAAAGGCGGCCCTGGCAAAACCAATACTGTTGCCAACCTCGCCGATTATTGGGCTTTAAAGGGTAAGAAAGTCGCCATGCTCGACTCTGACCCGAACAAAAATCTTTCCAAATGGTACAATAAGAAAGCCTTCGATGACGCTTTTGCAGGGGTAAGCTTGCAAACCTTAGAGGATGAAGAGCAGATTATCGATGCTGCGGAAGCGGCCGCGCAGGAACACGACATTGTTTTGATTGATGTGGCCGGTGTGCGGAGTAGGGCGCTTTTATATGCGGCCGGTATTGCCGATCTGGTAATTGTTCCTGCGCAGCCTTCCGAAGATGATATCGATGAAGCTATCAATACAATCGAGGCTGTTAAAAGTGCAGGGAAGCTTGCCAAGCGCGATATTAAATACCGCGTCCTGCTGTCTCAAACACGCAAAGGCACGATTGTTTTGGAACACGCCGCCAAGCAGTTTGAGGAAATCAATAATATCAAAATCTTCCGCACGACTATCGGACAACGCGAAGCCCATAAACAGGCGCGTTTCTACGGTACTACCGTCATGCGCACAGAACCTAAAAGTCCTGCTGCTGAAGACTTCACAAATCTGGGCAAGGAAATCGATAAAGTTTTGAAAGAGGAAGCCAAGCTGCAAAAACAAGCGGCATAAGTAGAGAAGTCTTTACTTCTGTACTTCTCTATTTAATTATTTATGAAAGGGACTATCATGGCAAAACCTAGTTTAAAAAATCTTCCGAATGTCGGCACGGAAAACCGTAATACCGGTGAGCTGAAAAAACGCTTGTCTGAGGGGGCAAAGGAATATCCGAGCCTGAAAGTGGAAAAAAAGAAGGATGCGACCAAGAAGCGCAAGAAATCCTCTTTATCCATGCCGGAATATGTTTGGGATCTTCTTTGGGATGCGACCAAAGAGAGTAGGGAGCCTCAAGGTGTCATCGTTATGCGCGGTTTGAAAGCTTTGGGCTTTGATATTGATGAAGCTGATCTGGTGGATGCCCGTAAAACCCGCTAGGGGCAGGGCGTTTCCTTGTGCTTTGACAAGCTCAAGGTCAGGCTCTATTCACTAACCAGCCCCAAGCGGCCAAGGCCACTTAGGGCTGCTAAGTTCACCGAACCTCGGATGCCCGAGTTTCGGCCCATAGGGTAACGATCCCTAACGCGATCATGACAAGGCCATTCCTGATAGGAATGGTCATTTGTATTTAAAGAGGCCGCTTCGGCCCGATTATCAAGACCTTCGCTGACGCTCACCTTCGGCTGCCTTGCCGGTATCCCCACCTTTCCGCGTCTTCGACTTGTGCAAGGCGGGTGATCCCCCTCCGGCAAAGCCGGGTCATGACAATCTCCTCCCGCTTAGCGAGCAGATTCCTGCTCGCCTCGAAAAAAGTATGTTTCGAGGCGCAATTTAATAGGAAAAGGAGTTCGCTATGACAGACCAACAAACGCAATCACTTAACGGCAATCAACGAAAAACGCTGCGCGAGCAGGATTTGTCCAATTTTTACGGCACAGAAGTCTGGTACAGATACCCAGCCTTTAAAGCCTATCTTTATACTGAAGGCGTGCAATATGTTGCAGAACATGGTGAAGCCTATTGGCTTTTGGATAAAATTTTTGCCTGTCATGCCAGTGTCCCAAAATTATCAGGTGAGGATTTTTGTAGTTGGGAGCTGAATAAGAATGCAGAAGGGCATGGCGCCAGGCTTATTTGCACAGATGGCAATTATAACGAGCTTTATGCTGAAAATATTCTGTACACTGATTTTCCATTACAGAGCATCAAATTCTATTGTGTGAACAATGTCTTGTTGCTCCCCACAGAATATTAAGGGGAGGGCAGGATATGACACAGCTTGATTATTCAAAATTCAAAACAGAGATAAACTTGACCCAGTATGCCGCGCATCTAGGCTATGAGATAGACCGTAAGAAAAGCACACGCTCATCCATAGCCATGCGAAAAGACAGTGATAAAGTTATAATTTCAAAGCGTGGCAATCTTTGGGTTTATTTTTCAGTCACAGACGATAATGACAATGGCACAATTATCGACTTTGCAGAAAAGCGCACTCATAAAAGCATTGGTGAGATTGGGCGTGAACTGCAAAACTGGATAGGGGGTGGTGTTTCGCTCCCCGATGCAATAAGCTATGTGCGAGAGGTTGCCCCTCAAGAATATGACCCCGCACGTATTGCTGGAATTTTCAAATCTTTAAAACCCGTCTATAAACACCGTTATTTGGCCAGCAGGGGGCTTACAGATGCCCTTTTGACAGATAAACGGTTTGTAGGGCGCGTTTTTACAGACCGCTATCAGAACGCTGCATTTCCGCATTTTAAGGATGGTCAGGTTTGTGGCCTTGAGTTAAAAAACCACGATAAAGCACTTTTTGTCAGGGGAAGTGAAAAAACACTTTGGCGCTCTTATGTTTTCAAAGGCGATAATACCCTGATTTTGGCTGAAGCCGTGATTGATGCCTTGAGTTATCATGCGCTTTATAACAGAGGCAATGCCGTTTATGCCGCAACAGGCGGCGGCCTGTCACCAGAACAAAGCCAAATAATTACGGCCTTTATTCGCAATTTTGCCAATCTGGAACACATCATCATCATTCCCGACCATGACCAAGGCGGCGATAAATTTGAAAAGCGTATCCGTGAAGCCGTCGAGTTATCGGGCTTTGAAGGACTGTGTGAAACGCACAGGCCCTGCCTAGAAGGGCAGGACTGGAACGATGTTTACAAGGATACGCTCGAAAAAACTGGAAAAATTATGCATATATGATACAATAATTGTATTATTTATGCTTTAAAACTGTTTTGTGGAGGTAAAAATGCCCAATATTGATTTAGGTGATCCTTATGAATCCTACGTCAAAGGTTTAATTGGATCAGGATTATACAGCACTTATGCCGAAGTGGTTAAGGATGCTTTACGCCTTCACATGAATAATGAAACACCTTCAAAGCAAATGGCTTTTATTCATAGCGCCATTTTGGAAGGAGAAGCCGATATTCAAGCAGGCCGCACGAAAAAATATTCGCCCAAGATGCTGGATAGTATGACAGAGGACGTTTTGAAAGAAGATGTCTGATAACTACCAAATCCAATTTTCTGCGCGCGCAGAAAAAGATTTCAAATCTATTCAGCGATACACGCTCAAGACTTATGGTGAAAAGCAGGTCTGGGTTTATACAGGGATGCTGAAAGAAGCTTTACGAAAACTCGAAGAAAATCCGAAATTATATGGTCATGTGCGCCCGGATATTCCCCAGATCTATCGAGCTTACAAAATTGGCGAACACAGTCTGATTTATCGTATCGAAGACCAAACTGTTTATTTGATAGCGATATTACATGGCAGCATGGATTTCACCTCTCAACTCAAAACCTAGCTTTTTACTGTTCTCAATAATACTGACGATTCTCCTTATGAAGAATCATCGACCAAACAGCCTTATGCCTTTCAAGATTGGGCAATTTAACTGACCTGCCTTCGCCTATGCTTCAAGAATAAATTTCCCCTTTTCGCATTCGCTCAAATTCCTCGCGGTAACAAATTTATTCTGTGACGCGTCGAAGCCGGCCAGTGAATTTTATGCCATCAGAAAGGGCAATAAGGTGTTGCTCTGGTGATAATCAACAAAAGGAAAATACAATGTCAATTATAGCAAATATGAAAAAACAAGAGAATGGAAGTTTTGAAGGGAAATTGAAAACAGCGACCTTAAATTTGCATCTCAAATTACAGCCCATCGGTGATGCTGAGGCCAATGATAACAAGCCTGATTTCAGAGCCAAAATCGGAAGCTTCGAAGCAGGTGCAGGGTGGAATAAGATTAGCGATAATCAAAATTCATATATCTCCGTTCAGATTGATGCGCCAGAATTCCCAAATCCGATTTACGCCAATCTGGTTCAAAAAGACGACCAGTATATTTTGATCTGGTCACGCCAAAACTAACTCAATTTAGCCCCTCGCAAAGAGGGGCTTTTTCTTGTTCGAATTGCGCTCTTGTCGGAAATGATGAGGGCGTTTTTTGTGCCTTCAATTTACAGCAATGCACAGCTTGGAGACAGGGTAAAGCGATAGCGGATAGGGCAGAGTTCAAATGTGATAGTGAAGAGGGGTTGTTAGATATAAGATTAATACAAGATAAAAGATATAAATTATATTTATATGAACTTATTGTTATTGTTGTATAATTTACACGTTTTTTAGTCTTGTAATAAGGTAAAATAAGTTATATAGTAAGAGGGTGAATTATTGCCTTTTTGGCGTGAAGCGGATGAGAAGAATTAATGTTTTTAGATCGGATCAGTGGTGAGAATTTTACGGGTAGCGATGGCGTTTCCCGGCCATTGATCGTGACCAGAGATAGCCCAAGAAAAGCGTTCTTCAAAAAGCTCAATCGTCATGGCGAAGTGAAGTCAGGACTGAAAAAAATCAAACGTAGATCAGGATTGATGCGCGGCAATTCATTTGCGGGTTTGGCATCGGCGCAGCGTGTGGTGGTGAAAATTAATCCGGTGAAGAACAAGACCAAAGGGGTTGGGTCGGGTGCCAATTCAGGCGGTCAAAATCTCTATCATCACATCCACTATATTAGCCGAAACAGAGCAGGGGAGGATGGTGAAAAAGCCGTCCTGTTTGATGCTAAAAATGAGGATTTGGGGCGTCAGGATTTCTTTGAGTTATGCAAAAATGATCGTCACCATTTTCGGATGATACTCTCACCGGAACGGGGTGATGAGATCGAAGATTTTAGAGGCTATGTTCGTGAGGTCATGAAGCGAGTCGAGGGTGATCTCAAGACCAAGCTCTCATGGGTGGCGGCAGTTCATTATGATACCGATGATGTCCATGCCCATGTGATTATTAGAGGCAAAGACGGACGCGGTGAGGATCTGGTGATGGCACGCGATTATATCGCTTTTGGCATTCGCGCAAGAGCGCAGGAGATTGCGACAGAGTTGTTGGGTGAGCGCTCAATCGAGGATATTCAAAAGGGCTTGGAGAAGGAAGTGGACGCGCTGCGGGTTACTTCTTTAGACCGCTTTATTGAAAAGCAGGTGGGCGAAGATCAGGTGGTTGATGTCCGCAAAGACAATAATTTCGGTAAATCGGCGCATTATGAGTCTGTCCTTAAAGGGCGTTTGCGCTATCTGGCCTCAAGCGGTATGGCTATCGAAAATCCTCCGGGCGTTTATACATTGAAAGAAGGATATAGAGATGTCTTGGCAAGCATTGCCACGCGCAATGATGTGATTAAAAAGCTTTATGAGCGCGTAGAGGGTTTGGATGATCTGGAAGTCTATTCTCTAAAGGCCGGAGAAGGGCAGGTCATTGAGGGGCGCGTTTTGGATAAAGGGCCAGCCGATGAGCTTACAGACAAGAAATACATCGTTGTTGAATCCTTATCAGGCGGAAAGCATTACGTTCCTGTTGGCGAGGCTTTTAATTATGATGAGGTAAATAAGCGCGGCCTTGTGCGTGTTCGTCCTTTTGATCAATCAACCGGTAAGGCCGATCATAATATTGCGCTGATAGCAGCCCAGAATGAGGGTATTTACGATATTGAAAAGCACCGCGCTTATATCGCAAAAGAGCAGTCTTATATTAATGAAGATGTGCGAGAGCCTTACTTACAATCCCATATCAAACGGATTGAAACACTGGTTGCAAATGAGGCTGTCACAGAATTAGGGCAGGGGCGTTATCAAATCCCTGATGATGTGATCGAAAAGGGCAAAGAGATATCTGCCAAAATCAATGCGCGTGAGAAAAAGCGGTTCTATCCAAAGCTTGATATTCTCTCATCCCATGCGCCGGAAGATATGGTCGATGCGAAAAAGAAGACCTGGCTTGATAAAGAGCTTTATAAGCGAGGGCGCGGGGATCGCAGTATTACAGACCAATCTCTGGAAACTGCCCTTCAAAAACGTCAGCAATGGCTTGTCGATAATAAGTTCGCAATGATCCAGTCTAACGGTGACTTTGCCATGAAGAAATCAGTGATGCGTGATCTCAGCGTTATGGAAGTGCATGAAGAGGGTAAATTCTTGGCCACAAAAGCCGGTCTCACTTTTAACGATCATAAAGTCTCATCCGATCAAGCTTATACCTATCTTGGCTATACCGAGCTTGAGACAGGAAAATGGGCGGTTGCGATGCGCGGAAAAGAGTTGCAAATGGCGCGGATTGGTAAAGCCCCTGACATTGAAAAAGGGCAAAAGGTTCAATTTAGCGAAATTGAGCGCGGGCTATTTGAAATGCGCGCCGCCGAACAGCAAAAGCAGCAAGACAGGCAGCAATCCTCACGCGGGCGTGATGATGATAATGAAATGGAGCTATAAGCATGGCCAAAGCCAAACGAGTACAAAAGACAGTTTATTTTGATGCGGAAGTCTGGGAGGCATTGGAAAAGCAGATGAAAGTCTCTCATAATCCTAATGTTTCTGCGATTGTGAATGACGGCCTTCGCTATGCGATGTTTCCTGAACACCGTAATGACCGTGATGCTGATCTGGTGAAGCTTTATAATCAGTTCTCGGCCTCTTTAGCCATGCACCGGAAGAAAACAGCGCGTGATCTGGCCTTCATGCAAGAGCTGATCTTGAAATTTAGCCATGAGTTTTTTATGCACCATCCTTCCATTCCAGAAGACAGTAAAGCTCCGCGAGAAGCGGAGGCCAATGCACGGCTTGATGCCTTCATGGAAAATATTGTGCGCAATATGTCTGAATTAAAGCCCCTATCGGATCGTGAAGAGGTCTAATTCATGGCATATAGACGCGTCGGCAATGATTTTATGGATGAAGAGGAATATGAATTCCACGCGATCGGCGTGTGGAGTTTCTGGGTCTTTATCGCGGCTGCGCTCTTCACCGGCTACAATATTCAGGAGTTTATACCCGATGAGTGGCCAAAATGGGCGCGGTTTGCTTCGACTATTATTCCGGCAGTCATTGTTGGCGGTATTCTTGGCGCTCTTGGCATATTCATCCGTATCGCATTTTTCTTTGCGCTCACTTGGGGCGTGATTGGTCTAGTTCTATATTGGATTTGGCAGAGTATTTAGCCGATTTTGTTTGCCCTATCCCTTGTAATAAAGTTTGCGAACATCTTTTTTAAAGGTTTTAGATGTAGAAAATTTATTTGATATTTCTTTTAAATGATACTATATTATCAATATATATCGATAATATGAGAACTGCGGATATAATGGTATCACTTATAACACCAGCAAAAGCGCAAAAAAAGCTCGCAGAGCAAGCGCGGGCACGGCGCCTGCAAATGGAATTAACGCAGGAAGGTCTGGCGGAGCGCTCAGGTGTTGCATTGCCGACCCTTCGCAAGTTTGAACGCACGGGCGCTCTATCCCTGGAATCATTTCTTAAGCTTCACATGGTGCTTGGCGGATTGGAAGATATCCTTAAAGCTACGCAAATTAAAGAAGAGAGCTATTCTTCCATCGATGATGTATTGAAGTCAGATAACGTACCTATCCGCAAGAGAGGGACACGCAAATGAAGAACTATCTCTCTGCAACAGAAGTAAGGGTCGGCATTAATTTTGGCGAAGGTGTTCAAACTGTAGGCAGATTAGCTGTACGGGAGCACAAGATTTATTTTGAATATGATAGCGCCTTTATAAAAAGCGGCATAGAGATATCACCGCTACGCTTGCCTTTACTATCAGGTGTTCAAAGTTTTGATCATGACCTTTTTGAAGGCTTGCCCGGTGTATTTAACGACAGCTTGCCTGATGGTTGGGGACGGTTATTGTTTGATCGTTTTATAAGATCACAGGGAATATTGCCCTCAGATATAACACCGCTTGATCGCTTGGCGCATGTGGGGTCACATGCTCTTGGCGCACTTGTGTTTGAACCTGATCACAGCGCAGATGATACACAAGGCGATATAAACCTTGATAACCTTGCCTCGCAAGCGCAAGAGGTTTTGGACGGAACGTCGGATGACGTATTGGCGGAACTCATAGCCTTAAACGGATCTTCAGCGGGAGCAAGGCCAAAAGCACTAATCGGTGTAAACGAGAAAAGGGATCATATCATTCATGGTCTACATGATTTACCCGCAGGTTATGCACCATGGATGGTTAAATTCCCGAATAGTCAAGATGGGCTAGATGCCGGTGCAATCGAATTTGTATATGCATTGATGGCAAAAGAGGCTGGCATTACCATGCCTGATGTTCATCTTTTTCAAGCAGAGCGCGGCGCAGGTTATTTTGCGATTAAGCGCTTTGATCGTGATGGTGACAAACGATACCACATGCACACGGCTTGCGGATTGTTGCATTCAGATTTCCGCACACCTTCATTGGATTACGAAGATTTAATTGCGCTCACTGGTATGCTGACTCGCGATGTGCGTGAGGTGGAAAAGCTATATCAGCTGGCCGTGTTTAACGTGTTAGCTCATAATCGCGATGATCATTCCAAAAATTTCAGTTATTTGATGGATAGCCAAGGGGGATGGAAACTTTCCCCTGCCTATGACCTCACATTCTCATCTGGCCCACGCGGCGAACAAAGCATGATGGTTATGGGTGAAGGTAAAAACCCTGATACAAGCCATCTGTTAAAGCTGGCAGATGAAGCGAAAATCAAAAAAGACCGTGCGCTTGAGATTATTGAGAGCACAAAATCTAGCCTGTCCAAATGGCCAGAGCTTGCAAAGCAATATGGCGTTAGTGATATGAACATTAAGCTGATACAAAGCAGAATATCGCAGGTGGCCGGAGAATAAAATAAGCGCATATTTTAATGTTACAAATTCAAGCAATTGAATTACTTATAGGAATGAAAAAATGAGCATTAAACCGATTAAAAATGAGCATGATTATGAAGCAGCGCTTAAGCGTATTGAAGAGTTGTTCGATGCTACGCAGAATACGGCTGAAGGTGATGAGCTTGAAGAGCTGATCACTTTGGTATCTGCTTATGAAGATGCTCACTACAATCTTGATGTTCCAGACAAGATTGAAGCCATCAAACACACTATGGAAGCCAGGGGCTTAAGAAAGAGCCAAAAAATGCGCGAAGTAAGCGAGAGCATTATTAAAGGTATGGAAGAAGCTGTTGGCTTCGCAAAAGGCGAAAAAACGGGATCTGTTGTTCATAGTGCAGATGAAAACAGTGTCCGCAATGCTCCGGTGAAGAAAAGTGATTAAGGCATAGACTTATTCGAGATCGTCGGACAATAAGTCCAATATTTCGTCTTTCGAATCTTCATCTTCATGATCAGGAATTGTATCAGAGACATTTTCCTGCTTTTTCGCAAACATATCGCTTTGATTAGGGTCTTTGGCTTTTTGCGCCTTTTTTTCTTCTTCGGTTGGAATATTAAATTTTGGAATATCATTTTCCATGATGTTCAATTTTGGCACAATCGGCGCAGGAACATCGCGGGATTTAAAATTCTTATCGCTAAAATACTTAAGCTTATTAGCCTTTATGGGAGAGGAAGACTCCACCAATATAATTTGCTGATTATCTGGAAAGTCGCGCATTTCATGTTTTTCGATCAGAGGTCGGCCACGTTGCGAGACGTTATCCATGGGCGCTTCATAGCGCATGGATTTTTTCTTTGATCTGGAAGTCACTTCAACGGTATGCTGGCCACAGCTTTCAGAGACATATTGTGCTGTTGCCAGATCATTTGTAGCAAAGAATACCTGATGGGCGCAGCAAGACAGAATACCGTTCCGTTTTTCACGGCCATAAGTCACGTCAAGCCAATTTAAAGACTGCACCACAGCCATAACCCGCACATTATAGCCAGCCAGAAGTGTGAATGCAGTTGTCATGGAATCTATGCGGCCTAACATATGAAACTCATCGAGCAGCATTAAAACTTTATGCGGCTCATCTTCTCCTGGCTCTTTCATCGAGAGCTTGGTGATGATTTGTTCAAAAAAAATACGGAGCAGGGGCGTAAGGGTTTCAATCTGGCCTGTTAGAACGCCCACATAGATAGAGAGTTTTTTACGGCGTAAATCCTCAATTCTAAAATCTGTTTCCGATGTGGCGGCATCAATCAGAGGGTTATCCCACAAATTTATGGCCTGATTAAGAGAAGATTTTACACCGGAGCGCTCTTTGGCAGCCTTATTTGCAAAATTCATCAGAGATTTTTTAACTGTGGAGGTAAGTTCAGTGTGCGTTTGAACAATATGCCGGCATACATCGCCCAAATCGGCTTCAGTTCCTAAAAGTCTGTTAATAGCCCCTATTGTTGAAGGCATGGCATTATTATTCATCACATAAAGTGCAAGGCCGACAAAAAGGGCACGGGCTTCAGACGCCCATATCGGGTCACTTTTGGGAGGGTCTTGTATCAGGATTTTGGCAATGACTTGTAAATCACTCACGCATTGATGCGGGTCTTGGCTCACAGCATCGAGCGGGTTATAGCGGTGCGAGAGGCCATGCTCATCCATTGGCGACCACATGAAGACACCATGACCATGCTCTTTTCTAAAACCGGCGGTTTTTCTATAGTTTTCATGCTTTACATCAAAGCAAATGACTGATCCCGGCCAATTTAAGAGATTTGGAACGACAATACCGACACCTTTACCCGATCTGGTCGGTGCTACAATAATGCTATGCGTGGGATGATCGCTGATGAGATACTGGTTTTTAAATTTGCCCAGGATCACACCGGTTTTAGCAAAAAGCCGCGCCTTCGTGATTTCTCTTAAGCTTGCCCAGTGCGCTTTTCCGAAAATATCCTTACCTTTGAAGGCCGTGTCATAAATTTGACCTGCAATAAATATGAGCGCAAGGGCAGGGGCGCCGAAAGCTACAAACAGGCGTGACCCTGTTTGCTCGTCAATCTCATTTCCAAATGTAAACCAGATGGAAAGCGGGTTTGCGAATTCCAAAGGCTGTTTTGAGAGCAGGAAAAACATGAGTGATGCGGCATAGGAATAGAGAATAAGGCCAAAGATGCCGCCAAAACCATAGAGATATTTTATATTTGTGTCGCTCATGAACCCCCCGGATACCAGATTTCAGAAATAATGCGTTTGCCGCCAATGCGCTTGAGTTGGATCACAACATCTATGATCGAGCTGATATAAGCCATGATCTGGTCATGGGTGAGGCCGAGATTGGCTTGCATCACCATCAAACAGATTTGCTCTAATGCCCCTTGAGGCGTATCGGCGTGAATTGTGGTAATTGATCCCGGATGGCCAGTATTGACAGCGCGAAGAAAGCTATAAGCTTCCTTGCCGCGTAGCTCACCAAGTAAAATACGGTCTGGTCTAAAACGAAGGCTGGCTTCCAATAAATCCTGAATAGTGACTTTGCTTTGTCCTTGATCACCTTTTGATGCCAGAAGAGAGACATGATTTTTCTGCGGCGGCATGACTTCGGGCGTATCTTCGATCGTGACAATCCGCTCATGCGGCTCAATCTCTTTTAAAATTGCGTTCAAAAGCGTGGTTTTTCCTGTCGATGTCCCGCCGGAGACAATGATATTTTTCTTGGCGCGAATGGCCGCAGAGATAAAGTCTTGATATTCGCAAGCATCAAGATGGGATTGCAGGGTTTGATTAATGTCGATTTTTGAAGCGCTGCCTTCTTTTAAGCTCTCAAATGCCCCCATTTCCCGATAATCATCAAGGCTCAAATCCCGCATGACTTGCTTACGGATGGAGAGCGCAACACCAAAACGGGAAACAGGCGGCGTTGCAAACTGAATACGCTCACCACTTGGAAGTGATGCCGATAATAATGGCTTATTGGCGGCAATGGATTGATCGGTGTAATTGGCAACCAAACGGCCCAAACGCCATAAAATATCATCGGTGATTTCTTTGTTTTCGATGAACAGCATTTCAGGCTCACCGGCCTTTTCAATCCAAAGCTCACCTGGTCTATTCACGCAAATCTCAGAAATATCGGGATCATTCAGGTACTTCTCGAAAAGCCCTATATATTGTTTGAGATAAACGCCAGACTGCTCAGATTTTACGCTGTCTTTTTGCTCAAAAGATTGGTTGGCGGGTTTTACGGGTTTTTTGTGTGAACTCATCTCGCGCCTTTCAATTTTTTGGGATATTTCCGGCGACTTGCGAGAAGTTCAGATCCTTGCCGACAAAGACTTTGATACGTGCGCCTTGGTGGACATGAACGGTTGGCGGTATTCCAATAGAGTTATCAAGGGCGATTTCGGCTGATCTTGAAAAATCTGTGCCTGTATCAAGCGCAACAGTGGCCTGATCGTCATCATCTATGGCATTCACGCCAATCTGGAGTGCCCCATCAATGAGTGAGAGAAGTACCGATGAACCAAAGCGTTCAAAGAAATGCGTATCAACCTCGCCGGCCAAACCGCTGCGCCCCAGATCATCGCTGCCGTATGAGCCGATATTGATGCTCACACCGTCATTACGGATAAGGCGGTTCCAGATCACAAAAACGCGTGATTGTCCGCGAACAAGCCCTGAGCGATAACGCCCGATGAGTTTTGATCCTTTGGGAATAATAAGATGAGAGCCATTAAAGGAATAAACATCTTCGCTGACGATCGCGCGCACCAATCCCGGGAGATCGCTCTGAATGGCCGTTTCTAAAATACCGTCAATCAATGTGCCTTGTGTCACAAGAGTATCAAGATTTTGTAGCTGAGAGGCTGTTGCTATTTCAACATCGCCGTTTGCGTATTGATTGGCAAAGGCGATATTGGGGTCTTGCTCACCGCCGCCAAGAAGTGATCCAGCCGCCCCTTGGGAAGATGATCCACCTGCAACATTGCTTTGCGCTGAACCGCTGTTATCAAAGATAATTTGAGGGGATCGCCTACGCTCTTCCATGCGTTTCTTTTGCTCCCTCGCCAAACGCAAGGCTTCTTGCTGCATTTGAAGTTCGCGCTGTGCCTCTAGCGGATCATAAAGCTCACGCTCGTCAATCGGGGGAACGAGCTGTTCGAGCGGCACTTCTGCTTGTTCTTCAATTTCAATATAAGGGCCGGACGGGGTAGGCGTTCTAAACTCGATTTCTTCAGGTGTTGTTAGCTCACGCGGCGCGGATTGTTCCATTCCATCCAAAGCAACAAAGATGATTGCGATTACGCCAACAGCCAGAAATGCAAAGATTCCAAATTTAGAGGCGTTTGAGCCTTGGGCTATGGTTGGAAATTCACGATCACCATCCAAAGGTCTTGGCTTAGGCTCTTCATCGAAGCTATCAGGCGGGGTTTGATCATTCATATCATAATATCCTTACTCATTCAGGCTCGCTGTTTTTGGGCTATCAAAATTGGAAAAGAGCTGCGCCAAGAGGCTTGGCTTTTCTTCTTTTTCAGCTTGAAGGGCGGCAATATCAGGTTTTTGAGAAGGAACAGGCACGGACGCGACCTCTATTTCTTTGACCTCTTTCAGCTCTGCGATGGGTTCGGGTTCATAAGATGCCGGTTCAACTTGAGGATAAGCATCATTCCAGATGCAAGTGGCCGTATCACCGTCTCTTAATGTGAATTGAGAGCCGACGCCGGAGACAACCAGATATTGACCTTGAAGATTGAAATTGACGAGGCGCTCATTACCGTTTTCATCAACGCTAAAAACAGCAGGCATGACGTCAAAATCTTCAAACTGGAAGTATGTAAAAACGCCATCATCAAAAGCGCGGATCGGGCGCAGGCGTTTTGATCCGGCATAGCTATAATCAAAATTCAAATCCGAGGCGCTGACGTTATCTAGCGGATTAAAATGGGCTTGGGAGACACTGCCAATAAAGGCAAGCTCTTTGGCGGCTTCATCGGCGTAATGAAATTTGAGCCGGAAGGTTAAGTCCGAAGATCGAGGCGAATAGGCATCTCCAGCAGTTACCTCGAAGGTATAAATCCTTTTATCTGTAATGACCGTCATATTGGTTTCGGCATCTTCTTCCAAAGGCTTGATGAACATGATATTGGGCTGGCCTGGCTTCATGACCTGCCAGCTTGCCGTATCGCCTAAAGAAATGGTCTGAATGCGCTCTTTTTCCGAAAACTCAATCACCGTTGAATAGCCATAGTGTCCTCTGATCTGGTAGACATCATTTTCATGATAGGTGACGACTTTCACACGGGCGTCGGCGCTCGTTGGTCTTGGGTCTTTGCCTGCGAGGGCAGGGGATATGGATAGGCAGGAAATCAGGGCTGTTCCTAATATTAATTTTTTAAATGTCATCGAACTCTCTCCAATACTTCTGGGTTAATACGGTAATGCGTGACTTGAAAGCCAAGCGGATTAGAAAATCTGTCTTTCATCTGCATGGGTTTTTGCGAATATTGAAACTGGATAACAGCGTTGAAATGCCCTGTTTTTATGCGGTCATTTTCTCTGACCTCGCGCATAAAACGCACTGACGCCGTTTTGTCATTGATGAAGGACACAGACTTGATTTTGATGTCGATAGAGGCTTTTGTGCCAAGCTTTCGTGAGGGGTTATCGGGGTTCGTTCCAGACCAAAGCTCTTGAAATTCCTTCAAGGCTTCCCCATCAGACATGAGTTCTACAGCTTCATAGTTTTCTTTTAAAATGGCCGGATTATACTGTTCTCGCAAAGATACGTATTTCACAAGATTGGCTTGTGTTACCGCTTCATCTTGTGTGAGACTTCCATCATAAAGTCCTTTGGTGACTTCGAGATAGCCCGTAGTTTGATCAACAGTCACAACATAAGGCTCAAAGGTTTTAAGCGGTAAGATCAGAATAAGCGTCAAAAGAGAGAGCGCAGCGATACCCATACAGAAAAAAGCCATGATCCAAGCGCGGTTGCGCGATAGCAAGGCATTCGCAATGACTTCCTGATCCCATGTTTCGCCTTTTTTATAATAATCTGGTGTCTTTGTATTGGTCACTTTCTAAAACCCTCTAATATTTTTTGCTGCTGTCCGTAGGCGCGCGCCCATAGCTTTTCCTGTTTGAACGGGGTGACGGGCAAGGTTGTAGCCCATTACGCCGGCCCGGAATGAGCCTTTGGGCGTTCCTTTGCCAAAGCGTGATGCCAATCTGGATGTCCAAGCTGCCGATCCCATTGTTGATAGGGATAGACCGCCCGTGACCGATGCCGCCATGTTCATAATCTGCATCAGTAGAAGAACAGAGACGATTGATACAAAGAAGAACGGGCCGATATATGAAAGGGTTTGTGCATCCCCACTTGAATTATTTTCAAGATTTTGAAGAGGCGGCTCTGCAATCGTTAGAAGCAAAGCGAGCAGGGCATAGACGAATATTGGTATGATGGCATAATTGAGTAGTGTGCGCAGCCAGCCCTCAAAAAGATTGCGCGTATTTGTAAATATCAAAAGCAATATGAAGAGCGGCCCGATTGAAAGCAGAATAGCGACAGCAATCTTAGCCAATATAATCAGCATGGCGGCATAGCCGGTGAGTGCCAAAGCCCCGAACCAGATCACTGCGGCATGAAAATATTTCCCTAAATCCGACCAGCCAGCCCCTTCCAAAATATCGCTGACAATATCCATTGCCCTGTCATAAAACTGGGAGAGGATGGTGTTGGCGGAAGTGTCATCTGTTGCCACCGCATTGGGCGTCGCGTTCGCTGCGCCTGTCATGATTTGGCCAGCCACATCGGAGGGCAGATCAGTCGCCATATTATAAACAAGGAGGAAGAACGTATCCCACTCGGTTGCGATTAACAGGAGAACGATAATCTTTAATGTATTTACGATTAAGTCCGTTGCGGCAAAACGGCCGGAAATAATGACTTTATATCCGAAGACGGCAATAAAGATGATGAACATCAATCGCCAGAGAAGCTGAACAGTAGGTGTCAGGCTTCCAAACGCACCTTGGACGAATGCGAGAATGACACTATCAATATTGTTGATGAGAGCCTCGATCATTCTTGTTTCTTGCTCCAATCACCCCAGAGATTTTTGCTGTCATCACGCGCTTTTTTGCGTGCTTCGTCTTGAAGGCGGTCAATAATCAGATCAATTTCGCTCCAACGCTTAATGGCTTTGACGTTATTGGCAGAAATATCGCCTAATCCCGCCTCTTTAAGAGAAATGGCAATGAGAGAGGCGCGGTCTTCACATTCTTTATATTTTTGGCCGTCTGCACTTACAGAGACAGGATTTGCCCACATCTTGCCGCAAAAGCTTTTATAGTTTTGGCTTTCGAAGATTTTTTGCGCGAGCGTGTTCGTCTCAACATCCTGCAAGGGATTGTCCTCTTGAATGCAGGCACTCAAAGATAATGATGTTAAGGCAAGAAGAAGGGTCTTTCTCATGAATGATCCTTCGTTTTGGCCTTGGTGATCTCTGCCACATTGATCGGCAGCGGATCACAAGGATTGCCGGACAAGCTGGCTGTCTTTTTATTGCCGCAAGGGGCTTTCTTTTCACTGTAATGCGAGCAGCCTGAAACGCTAAAAGCAATCAGTACAAATGAGAGGGTGAGTAGTTTTTTCATGCGTCTTTTCTCCTTAATCTGGGAATTCAATGGCCTGCCTTGCGAGATCAGGGTCATATTGGTTAAAGGTTGCCGCTCGGCGGTTTTCCATGAGCTGCGTGTTATCAATGGATGAGTTTTGCTGAATTTGAATGGCATTCAGGCGCATAATCTCATTCATCAAAATGCCGTTCTCAGCAGCAATGCGGGCATTCAGATCAACAGATGCTTTTAAATCATCGCTATTATTCAGCTCGCTTAGCAAAGATTCATAAGTCTGCATCCGAACAGGGATATTGTTGTAAGCCTGTTCACTGGCTGCGATTGCGGCATAGGTCGTGCCAGTTCTGCGGTCAATGGCTTTGGCGACTTGTCCGCTTGGATCAGAAGCCATGATTGTCGCTCCTGATAAGGGATCAAACTCACTATAAAGATTGCTATAGATATTTTGTGTTCCCAAAGCGCCATTAGGAATAGGCGCGCCGTTAATCATATTGAGCGTGTCCTGCCAGGTATTGGGTAGATACTGGCGAAGTTGCTGTTCAAATACCCCGTTTGCTACATCGCCCATATTGCGCGTTCCGGTAATTGCATCGGCTTGTCTCACCGCTTCTTCGAGCTGGTCAATCTGATTGGCATAGTCATCTGCCATAGCATCAAGCTGGGCTATGAGCTGCGCGTATCCGGAGGCATCATAAACAGGTATGCCTTGCGCATTTGACGAGCTGGGTGTGATAAGCATCAAGGCCGTAGCAATGATTGCGATAAGGGGTTTATTCACGTTTGGGTTCTCCTTTGAATAAAAAGACCAAGCCAGTCTTCGGGGTTAGGGCTGGTTTCAGAGATAATTTGATCCATGAGATTGACGCTTTCGGTGCGCCCTGACAGCACAGCAATGAAATCATCCATGCCGCTTAAATCAAGACGGGCGATGACGGAGTCGCTGCCATGTTTAATGAGAAAGCAGCGTGAATCCGGTGATATTTCACGGATGAGTTTGAGTTCATGGTGGGTAAGACCAAAGCCTTTGCAGTAATCTTCTTCGGATGCCTTATTATTGGGCAAGAACACTTGCGTTGGAGATTGTTCGATGATGGTATCGCCAACATCAGAATTAAGGGCATCACGAACTGATTGGGTAGCAAAGCCCAGAATACCGTTCTGCTTACGGATTGTTTTCATCCAGTCTTTGATACGGTATGTGAAAACCGGATCATCGAGCATTTTCCAGCCCTCATCGAGCATGATGATGGTCTTTTGCCCGTCCATGCGCGACGATATCCGATGAAAAATATACATGAGCCATGGTGCGCGTGAGGCGGCATCATCTAAAATAGACGTAAGATCAAAGCCTAGCGTGGAATTGCCAAGCGAAAGTGTGTCTTCTTCATTATCAAAGAGCCATGCTTTTTCGCCTTGGCTGTGCCATTTGGCTATTCTGGCTGATAGGGAATATGCATCGCCAGAGTCATATCCTGCCAAAAGCTCTGAAAAATATCGAAGCCGCCTGTGTTCAAGCGGCGTTTCAAAATTGGCTCTGATAGCATCGCTGAGAATATCACTTTCCTGCGGTGATAATTTTGCCCCGCCATCTGATGTGATAATCAAATCGAGCCAGTCTTTTATAAAGGCTCTATTTGCAGGGGTATCATCAATTTGCAGAGGGTTCAGACCAGTTGGCTCACCAGAGATGACATTGGTATAATCCCCGCCAATCGCACGAATGAAAATTTCAGCACCGCGATCCTTATCAAAATAGACTGATCTTGGTTTTACGCGCTGTGCTTGCGCCATGAGGAAGGTGAGGAGGACTGTTTTACCTGTTCCGGTTGGGCCGATCACAGTAAAGTTGCCGACATCCCGCTCATGAAAATTAAACCAGTAGGGAGTACCAGACGTGGTTTCGAGCCGTGTGATAGCTTCTCCCCAGTGATTGCCAGTTTTGCTTCCGGCCGGAAATGTGTGAAGGCTCGCAAAACTTGCAAAATTCTTATTCGAAATCAGAGAACGCCTTGCAATATAGCTGAAATTCCCCGGAAGATTAGCCCAAAATGCAGGTTCTAAATTTACATCTTCTCGCGCGGATATTAGTCCGATATTGGTAAAGACGCTCAAAATATCGCTGATCCCGAAATCGAGCCTGTCTTTATCACCTGCATGGACGGTCAGAGAAATATGATGCTCGCCAAAGGTCGAGAGGCCGGAGGCCAGATCATTACGCGCATCCTGAATATCCAGAATAAGGCTTTCTGCACCGGATTCTGTTGCAATCATTTTACGCTCGGCCTCATTCATAGCGGACAGTGATGTCTGCCGATCGACAAACCCAAAACTCTGGCAAAGAATAAATTCATGGGGCAGGGCAAGCAGATTATCGAGCATTCCCGCGCCTGTGGTAGAAGCATATTCTTTTACGGATAAGACCGCACCAAGTTTGATGTCGTTAGGCGCTGCGCCTCTTAATTCGAATGTCTCGCGACCAAAGGAAATGCGCTTTTCAGGTAAATAACTGGCGATTGATTGTTCCGGCAGCCTTACCTTCTTATTCTCAAAATTTATCAGATATGAAAGAAAGGATAGATTTTCCGAATAAAAGCCATGATCGTCCTTTTGCACGCTCAGTAGCTTAGGCTTATAGGGTTTGAGAGTGGAAAGGATGTTATTGACCGCTTCGTTGAGAGCGCGAAGATTTTCAGCTTCATTTTGTTTTTGATGGTCTTTATCGACTTTGGAGAACAATGTCCGGCTGAGTTCAGACATAAGGCCAATTTTGCTTTTGGCTGGCCTTCGAATGATTGTGATATATTGAGCGTTTTCAAACATCTTCTTCGTGCTGAGCTTCTTTTGATAGGCGCGGTCGAGATCGTCGCAGAATTGATTGTCGAAATGAGAATCCAGCTGGTCAAAGACCTGCCTTCGAATAGTGTGCTGATAAATGGCAAATCGGGAATTGCTGATCCCTCTTAATAATGTGGCACGGATGTTTTTCCGGCTATCCAAATCAACCTGATCGGACGTTTCAAAAGGAAGCCCTTCCACTTTGATGATTTTCAGGAGATAGCCAGCTTTGGTTTTGAGTGTCGTATCGTTTATATGACGGGAGTAGGGAATGAAGGACTCGACAGAGATCTCACGTTTTGCAACATGACCGTATCTCATATCTTCTTTTCTCGCCGCTTTTAGCATTGAGGCTTAGTCCTTTCATGGTTTATAGCTGTTTGATTTCCAAAACGCTCTGTTTTGTATCGGGCCACACCTCGTTAATTTAGTAATATAAATGCTCATCCAGTGAGGCTCTTTTTCCGTCAAAATATACGCTGCGATATGGAGCGGAACGCAAACACTTAAGAAAAAGAGGGCTTTGCCGGAGAGAGAAGCAAAGGCAATCATACCGATGCCAAAGAGTATGAAATTGATCCCGAAAAACTCCATTGGGACGCCCAATACGAGAGGCGGTCTTGTCATGCCAATGAATAAAGGGTCTAAATCTTGATTATTTTTAAACTCCACTTTAACCAGCTCCTTATAATGAGCCGGCTATGCTGTCCACAATCGCAGGAGCGCCAAAAACGAGAATAATACCGCCAATGACTGAAGCCGCAATGCCCCAAGCCAATCGCCCAGTCATCCAGAGAATACCTAGAGCAACAACAGCAATAATGGCAATAATGCGTGCCCAGGTGTTGGTCAGAAGATCCATTAAAGCATTTAAAAAGTTTGTCCCAGAGTCAAACAAAGCTTGAGCATGGGCTACGTCAGGATATGAGACCAGTATCATTGATATTAATAAAAATAAAACGAACTGGTATTTCATGGCGCATCCTTACTCATAATTGAATTTTCACAAATTCATAAAAAGGGACTGTGCAGCAATTTCAACGACTTTCACCTCAGAGTTAATAAATCCAGTAAAATTATACGCATCAGGTTGAATCCCGTTTAGTCAAATAAAAATCCCGATAATGATCTTAACAAAAGCGCGCGCATGTCTTGGTAGAGCTAAAGATTGGGAGACATGCCAAATCAATGATGGGGTTTGATACTTTGGCTGTGCTTGCAAACCACACAAATGGACTTAAAAAAATGGAGCAAGCAAAACCAAAAAACACAGAATTCAATGTGAAATTAGGCAAGAAACTGAGTTTTCTTCGTCAGAACCGGAGCCTTTCGCAGGGTGAATTGGGAGATTTATTAGGTGTTCGGGCACAGCAAATACATAAATACGAAACAGGTGAAAACCGAGTAACGGTTGAGAGGCTCAAAGACTGTGCGGATGTTTTGGGGGTATCTATGAATTATTTTTTCATAGATAAAAATGGCCCTTTTAATACTGATGATAATGAACTTCTTCAGCTTGTAAGTGAATTTTACAGCGTTCCAAGCGACGTCAGAGTTGAATTTTTAGCTTTAGTGCGAAAACTCCGGCAGTTTTCTCAGCAATATCAAAATTCCTACAATGAAGTGGAGGAGGCAGATTAATGAAGTTTCTCAAATTAACAATTTTGGCTCTTCTGGCTGTATTCGTTTTAAACCCTTCCCTCGGAAATTCTGCCAGCCAAGACGCTTGTGCGATTTGGATATGCTTGCCCGGAGGGTTCCCATCGGAATGCAGCGGAGCTTACAGCGAGTTTAAAAAGCGTATTAAAAAGGGCAGAGATCCGCTTCCTAGGCTATCATCATGTACGACCGGGCCGAATGGTGAAAAGGTAGACGGTCATTATCAGCTTGGATATGAGAGATTTGAGCCATGCGATGATGGTTACGTATTAAGGGAAAGGCGGCAGGGCTACAGATCCACTCAAGGGGTATGTTACCGTACTCAATGCGTACCGCAACAATATCAGGAGAATTACAATTACAGGTGTGAGCATTATCAAGCTGTTGTTCGGTCAAAACCTCATTTTATTAAAATGTGGGTTGATGGGGCGTATTTAGGGCAATATTTTTATTAGAAATTAGCAATGCTGATTTTAATTATTGAGTTAGTAACTCTTCAGTGATATTGTCATCTCAATGAGCAAGTTTTTTTTAATACTTTCCGCTTTCGCATTGATCGTCTCCGTGACGGTCTGCGTTTCGCATGCTGCTCATGCCAGTGTTGATACGGACACGGAAATCTCCATAAGCATTGATGCCGACGGTTCAAGCGATAATAAGCTGGGCAGTAACGGTTGCGATATGTTGTGCGGTGGTTGTTGTGTTCATCACGCGATGAATACATCCTTTGGTGTAAAAGACTTTGCCGTTCTTGGTAAAGATCAAATGAGCCTTCCCAACACATCCCTCTTTGTTTCAGACTTGATTTACGGCCTGAAACGTCCCCCTAAAGCTTAAATCTATAAGGCGTAGTATATCTGCCGTTTGACGATAGTCGCGGCTGATAAATTTTTACGACCTTTTCATCTGGGACTGCGCGGTTTTTTCAGCGCGGCCTGACCCCATTTTGATTTAAGCTTAAGGAACTAACTACATGAAAAAATACCTCACTATGTCTGCAATGGCAGTGCTGCTATGGCAGCCGACCATGGCGAATGCGGATGGTCTTGATAAAGAAACAGCCCTTCGAAAGGCGTTGCAGAACAATCCCACCTATATGGCGGCACTTGCGGCTATTGACGCGGCAGATGGCTCACGCCTTCAAGCCTCTTTGCCGCCGAATCCCGATGCCGTTTTTGAAATCGAAAACTTCGCCGGAGAGGATGAAAATGAAGGCTTTGATGGAGCCGAACTCACACTTGGTATTGAGCAAACGATTGAGATGGGCGGCAAGCGTAGCAATCGCACCAAGGTCGCCGATTTTGATTATAAAATTTCTCAACAACAAGCCAAAGCACAAGCCTTGAGCCTTCTCGCTGAAACTGAATATGCCTTTATCCGCGTAGCCGTGGCACAGGAACGCATGGCACTGGCTGACAAGCGCCTCGATCTAGCGGATAAAACCCACAGCATCGTCAAAAAACGCATTGGCGCTGCAAAAGCAGCAGACATTCAGCACACTAAAGCCGATATTGAACAAGCAGCGGCAGAAGTTGAAAAACGCAAGGCCCAAAAAGAATTAGTTACGGCACAAAATGATCTGGGGCGGTTGCTCGGTGTTATGGATGTGTCCGATCTTGATATTGAGGCCGATCTAGGCGCATTGCCGGATCTGATTGAAAAGCAAACTCTTCTGGATGCTTTAAGGAATGCCCCGCAATCGCAAGCACAGGAATTTGCCAAGATGCAAGCGCGCTCTTCTTTTGATCTTGCGAGATCACAGGGCGTCCCTGATCCGACTTTTGGTCTGGGTGTGCGGCGTTTTAATGAAAATGACAGTACAGCTTTGGTGGCCAGTCTGTCTTTTCCTATTCCTGTCTTTAATCGTAATCAGGGCGGAATTCAAGAAGCCAAGGCCAATATGATCAAGGCCGATGCGCAAAGCTATGCTGCTGGACTATCTTTACGGCAATCCGCAATTCAGGCATGGGAAAGCCTCGCTTCATCACTGGAAGAAACCAGCCGTTATCAGGACGAAATTATTCCTAGCGCCCGTAAAGCTTACAGCCAAGCCGATGATGGATATGGGCGCGGTGCTTTTACGTTTCTGGATCTGCTCGATGCACAGCGCACATTGTATGAGGTACAAGAAGCCCGTCTGGACAGCCTGTTGAGCGTTTATGAGGCCAAAGCACAAACCGATTTTTTGATGGGAACACACAGCTCTCTGATCACGCAAATATCGCAAACAAAGAATAAAGGACAAAATGATGAATAGAAAATTATTATCCATAGCAGTGCTGGGGCTTGCGCTTTTTGCATGGCAACTTACACCTACAATAATCACTTCGGCGAAAGCTGAAACAGAAGCGCATGATGATCACGGTCATGATGAACAAAAAGACCACGGCCATGATGACGGGCATGAGCATGAAGATGCCCATGATGAAACTGATGGTGACGATCACGGTGATGACCATTCCGAGGAAGGGGATAACCATGACGAACACGGTCATGACAGCCATAAAAAGGAAGACAGCCACGATGACCATGGTCATGGCGGAGGCGACGATCATGGCGAGCATGAGGAAGGTAAAGTTGAAATTACGCCGGATGCCGCCAAGCTGACGGGTGTTCAATTCAAACAAGCCGGCCCTGATACTGTGGCCATGACAACACCTCTGACAGGACGTATTGTTTTAAATGAAAATAAAACGGCCAATGTCCGCGCACGATTTCCAGGAATTGTAAAAGCCGTCCACGTCAACCTTGGTGATAGCGTCGAAAAAGGGCAAAAACTTGCTACAGTAGAGAGTAATGAAAGCCTGAATGCCTATATTGTTTATGCCCCCATGGATGGGGTAATCCTAAAGCGAGAGACCAATATTGGCGATGTGACAAACGGCAAGGAATTGTTTGTGATTGCCGATCTATCGACCGTATGGGCTAAATATCATATCTTCCCACGCGATGTGCCAATGATCAAAAAGGGGCAAAAGGTCGATATTCATACACTTGATGAAAAGAACCGCCAGAATGCGGAAATATCAATGCTGTTTCCAACCACTGATGCGTTAAGCCAAACTGTTATTGCGATTGCAGAGCTTTCTAATGAAAGCGGTGTCTGGCGCCCAGGTATGACGATTGAAGGGGATATAAAAGTTGGCGAAAAGCAAGCCGCTATCGCTGTCCCGCGCTCAGCCCTGCAATTTATTGAAGAGCAACAAGTCATCTTTATCAAAGAGGGCAATACCTATGAACCGCGCCCTGTAAAAATCGGCATGACCGGAACGGAAAATGTAGAGATTACTTCCGGCCTAAAAAGCGGTGAGACGTACGTGAGTGCCGGAAGCTTTGTCATCAAGGCCGATATCCTAAAAGGCACAGCCGCCCACGAACATTAAAATTGAAGCTATATAGAGGACTTACCCCATGCTTGAGAATATTATTAAACAATCAATCGCCCATAGATGGCTGGTCTTGATATCAGTTTTAGCGATTTGTGCTCTTGGAATTTACAATTTTAATCGCCTGCCAATTGATGCCGTACCGGACATCACGAATGTGCAGGTTCAGATCAACACCGCTGCAGATGGATACTCCCCCCTAGAGGTTGAGCAGCGTATTACATTCCCCGTTGAAACGGTGCTGGCTGGCATCCCGAAGCTGGATTACACACGCTCCTTATCACGTTACGGCCTCTCTCAAGTCACAGTGGTGTTTGAAGACGGCACCGATATCTTCTTTGCGCGGCAGCAAATTGCCGAACGCTTGCAGCAAATTAAAAGCGAAATCCCCGAGGGGCTGGAGCCAATTATGGGGCCAATCAGCACAGGGCTTGGAGAAATCTTTTTCTATACGGTTGAAGCAGAAAACGGCGCGTTCAAAGAAGATGGAACGGCCTATACGCCGATGGATCTTTTAACAGTACAGAACTGGATTATTGTGCCGCAGCTGCGCAATCTAAAAGGTGTCGTAGAGGTCAACACGATTGGCGGTTATGAACAACAATTCCATGTTCAGCCATATCCTGACCAGCTTCTGTCCTATGACCTTAGCATTCATGATGTGATCAAAGCTTTGGAAGCCAATAATGATAATGCCGGAGCCGGATATATTGAGCGTAATGGTGAACAATACCTGGTGCGCATCCCTGGGCAAGTTGAAGGTCTGGAGGATATCCGCAATATTATTGTGACCAAGCGCGATGAGTTGACCATCCGTGTTAAAGATGTGGCAAATGTTAAATTGGGTGCTCCTTTAAGAACAGGCGCCGCCACTGAAAACGGCGAAGAAATTGTTCTTGGCACGGCCATGATGCTCATGGGTGAAAACAGCCGTGACGTATCGTATCGTGTAGGTGAAAAGCTCAAAGAAGTAGCCGCTAGTCTGCCTAAAGGCGTGATTGTCAAACCGATTTATGACCGAACCACACTGGTTGAAAAAACCATCAAAACGGTGGAGAAAAATCTGGCAGAAGGTGCGTTGTTGGTTATCGTGATTTTGTTTTTACTGTTGGGGAATTTCCGTGCGGCTTTAATTACAGCCCTCGTGATTCCGATTGCCATGCTTATGACGATTACGGGTATGGTCGAAAACAAAGTCTCAGGAAATTTGATGAGCCTTGGTGCCCTGGATTTTGGACTGATTGTCGACGGAGCGGTCATCATCATTGAGAACTGTCTGCGGCGTTTCGGTATGGAGCAGCATAAATTAGGGCGCTTGTTGACCAAAGAAGAGCGTTTTGATTTGGCTTCCAAAGCTACCGCTGAAGTTATTAAACCCAGTATCTTCGGTATTTTAATTATCACAGTAGTGTATTTGCCGATCTTCTCACTGACAGGTGTAGAGGGTAAAATGTTTCATCCTATGGCCTTTACCGTTGTTGTGGCTTTGCTCTCGGCAATGGCGCTGTCCATTACCTTTGTTCCAGCCGCCGTTGCCACCTTCATCACAGGGAAGGTGCATGAAAAGGAAAATATCGTTATTCGAGGCGCAAAAACCGTGTACGAACCAATGCTGCGATGGAGTGTTGCCAATCCATTGCCAATCGTTCTGGTGGCTGTCGTACTTGTCGTTATAAGCATGTTTTCAGTGACTAAAATGGGGTCGGAGTTTGTGCCTAATCTGGATGAAGGGGATATTGCTATTCAAGCCCTGCGAGCACCCGGTACGTCTCTGACAGAATCCGTTCGTATGCAATCTTTCATGGAAAAAATGCTGGTGAGAGATTTTCCTGAAGTTGATACGGTGATTGCACGGATCGGTACAGCGGAAGTTGCTACCGATGCGATGCCGCCCAATATTGCCGATACTTATGTTTTGCTAAAAAAGCGCGATAAATGGCCTGATCCATCCAAACCTAAAGAAAAGCTGGTTGAAGAAATGGAGGTGGCTTTGGAAGCTATCCCAGGCAGTAACTATGAGTTTTCACAACCCATTCAGCTTCGCTTTAACGAACTAATTTCAGGGGTGCGTAGCGATGTGGCTGTAAAGATCTACGGCGATGATCTTGATCAGCTTGTTAAATCTGCAAATGATGTGTTGGAAGTTGTCCAGAACATAGAAGGTGCGGCGGGTGCAAAAGTTGAACAAGTGACGGGATTGCCTGTTTTAAGCATCGTGCCTGATCGAAAACGCATGGACCTTTACGGCCTGAATATCGCTGATGTACAGGAAATTGTACAAACCGCGATGGGTGGGCGCGAGGCCGGAACGGTCTTTGAAGGTGATAGACGCTTTGATCTGGTGGTGCGTTTGCCGGAATCGTTACGCACCGATATTGACGCATTAGATCGTTTGCCCATCCCACTCCCCAATGGTGAACAAGAAGGTGTCGATGAAACGCCTGATTATGTGCCTTTAGGCGAAGTGGCCGATATCTCGATTATTTATGGCCCGAATCAGGTTAGCCGCGAGAACGGAAAACGCCGGATTGTTGTAACCTCTAATGTAAGAGGACGTGATTTGGGAAGCTTTGTTGGAGATATCCGTGAACAAGTTTCAGCCAATGTTCAATTGCCTTCTGGATACTGGACAGAATATGGAGGCACATTTGAACAATTGATCTCTGCTAAACAGCGGCTTTCGATTGTTGTACCAATCTCACTGCTCCTGATTTTTGGTTTGCTTTTCATGGCCTTTAACTCTGGCCGAGCGGCTTTACTAATCTTCTCTGGCGTTCCCTTGGCTCTCACAGGTGGTATAGCAGCGCTGTGGTTGCGGGATATCCCGCTTTCGATATCCGCAGGTGTTGGTTTTATTGCGCTTTCAGGTGTGGCTGTATTAAACGGTGTGGTGATGCTGTCCTTTATCCGCGATCTGGAAAAACAGGGCAAGCCATTACAAGAGGCTATCATCGAAGGGGCGCTGACGCGCCTTCGTCCGGTGCTAATGACGGCACTGGTGGCCTCACTCGGTTTTGTGCCTATGGCACTTAATACAGGCGCAGGCGCGGAAGTACAAAGACCGCTGGCGACCGTTGTGATTGGAGGGATTATATCCTCCACCATTCTGACATTGCTGGTGTTGCCAGCACTGTACAAATGGTTTCCCAGCCGCTTTAGTATCCGCCGCAAAAATAAAACTCAACCTCAATTAACTTTGTAGAAGGAGAAAAAACTATGAAAACATCAATGTTAATAACCGCAGCCGCGCTAACCATTGGAGTTGGAAGTGCACAAGCTGACGTAAGGGATTATACGCCGGAGCAAATAAAAGAAATGCCTCGCTTTAGCAGTATCGAGCAACAGCGCTGCCTAAAATCCCGCTATAGATCAGTTAAAAAACGTCTGGAATGTAAAAAAGAAGTACGTGTCGAAATTTTTGAAAAAAGGCAAGCGCGTCAAGATAAAGAAAGTGAAAAAGGGTAAAAAATGAGACAAAACCATCATCATAGGCGCCCCTCTGAAATAGGAGAGCAAGAACATGTACCAAGAGCCTATAATCGTTTTGTGTTGCCGTGCTCTGTCTGCATTATTGACTCTACAATTTATCCTATTGTTGATTGGTCAATGGGTGGTGTTCAAATTGTCGCTGATCCTCGCATGTTTTCACAAAATCAGGAATTAGAACTGATTTTAAAGTTTAAGCTACAGGACTCAATTGTAGAAATTCCATGTAAAGGTGAAATTGTCCGCAAAGCGACTGATAGGCTCGGAATAAAGTTAGAACCTTTAAATCAAGAAGCCCATCAGCTTTCTATGAAGGTGCTCGATAGTTGTGTTGTCAATGAATTTGCGAATTCTCAAGCCAATGATTAAAAAGAAATGCAAAACTGCTGTGCTTGGTGCACAGCAGTTTATATCGGAACAGTACTTTTTTTACTGGACGCGCTGCATGGAACCGTTATCAGGGTCAACGCTCCAACGATCAACGAGTGTTCCGTCCTGTGTCAGAATATCGCCGATAATATTGCCGTCTTCGCCTGTTTTCACATCCCCGACTTTGAGGCGGCTGTTTCCCTGCCACGAAAGATCATTTTCAAGCATGGTGCGAACATGATTTTCCGTCAATTTATCAACCGGAGCCATCGGCCCTTGACCACGCATCATGGGACAGGGGCAATTTTTCATGCCAGTGCATCCCATGGGCATATTATCCATGCTGCCCATCATGTTATTATCCTTACCTGTCATGTCTTGCCAGGGCGCTTGCTGTTGGGTCTGTGTTTGCGGTGCGTCCTGCGCTTGTGCCATTACACCAGCAACTGGAAAGCTCAACAGCGCTCCAGCTACAGCCAAAGGCATTATAAATTTTCGTTTCATAGTGAATCTCCTTTTGTTTGTGCCTTGTCTTTTTATCGTGCTTTTCGTATAAAATCTACAACTATTGTAGATTTTTTTTAAGGAGAATATTATGCAGGCACAAAAACTAGCGATTGGCGCATTATCCCGAAAGAGCGGCTGTAAACTTCAGACGATTAGGCACTATGAAGAGATTGGATTATTGCCGCCCCCTAAACGAACGAACGGCAATCACAGGCTTTATAATGAACATCATATTGATCGCTTGATTTTTATACGGCGTGGACGTGAACTTGGTTTTTCCATTGAAGATATTCGTGAGCTTTTTGAGTTAAGCGAAAATCCAGATGCCTCCTGCGAAAAGGCCAGTGCTATTGCAAAGCGGCATCTGGAAAATATTAAAAAGAGTAAAGCGAGCCTTACGGCTTTGGAAACGGAACTGAGTACAATGATTAATGCCTGTCCAAATAACAAAACCTCAACATGCCGTATTATTGAGGCGCTCAGTTCCCCTAAAAACAAAGAGAACGCATGAAAAACTTTTTCTTAAAATTCCGGTTTCAGATTTTGGCGATATTATTGGCTGTTCCAGTCATTCTTATAGACCGCATGATCGAATATGCTGTTTCGTTCTACATACAAAACTCCGAGGGGTTCGTAAAAATCACGCCGTTTTTTAATCTGGTCTGGACGGGCAATGATGGTATCAGTTTTGGGATGCTACAGGATCTGGCGTATGGCAAATGGCTGCTCTCAATTTTGGCCTTTATCATTACAGGATTCTTTTTCATCTGGCTTATGCGGACTAAATCACTATGGGTAGCCTGCGCTCTGGGACTGATTATCGGCGGCGCTTTAGGCAATACATTTGAACGGCTGTACTATGGTTATGTGATAGATATCTTGGACTTCCATTTTGCCGGATATCACTGGCCAGCCTTTAATTTAACAGACAGTGTTATTTTTATAGGGGTATCATTGCTAATATATTATGAACTTAAAAGTCCCGAACATTCAAATAATAAAGGGAACAAAAATTATGGCTGATAATTGTGGCGACTCATGTGGCAATCAAAGTTTTGATGGTATGACACAAACGTATAAACGCATCCTTTGGATTATTGTTGCAATTAATGGCGTGATGTTTTGTGTTGAAATTATTGCAGGATTTTTAGCTGACTCTACAGCGCTAAAAGCCGATGCCCTTGATTTTCTGGGAGACACTGCAACCTATGGAATCACACTCTTGGTTTTAGGAAAATCGCTGGAATTAAGAGCAAAAGCGGCTTTGTTAAAAGGTTTAAGCCTTGGAGCAATGGCTTTATTTGTTTTGTGTTTTACGCTTTATCGCACAATTGTAATCGGAGAGCCTGAGCCGATGACAATGAGCGGTATCGGTGTTCTCGCATTCATTGCCAATATGATTAGTGTCTTTTTGCTTTTAAAATATCGTGAAGGTGACTCCAATATAAAATCGGTTTGGTTGTGTAGCCGAAATGATGCAATAGGTAATATAGCTGTAATTTTGGCAGGTTTAGGTGTTTTTGCAAGCGGCACGGTATGGCCCGATATTGTCGTTGCATTTATTATTGTAGGGTTATTTATGCATTCCTCGGTCAAAATAATTTTACAAGCCCGCAAAGAATTAAAAGAGAGTAGAAGTTAATGGGACACGGACATTCACACAAAGACAAGAAAAGCGAGATCAAAAATGGCAATGACCATGTCCATGGTGGACTTTTCGGCGCTCGTAGTGAATTGATCTTTGCTATTTTGAGTGGTGTATTTCTTTCAAGTGGATGGCTGCTGGAAACTTTTACAGAATTTTCTGACGAGATATCTTTGCTGTTCTATATCACTGCATATGTTTGTGGTAGCTATTATACTGTTACAGAAGCGATTGATAAAATCAGAGCGGGGAAGTTTGAGATTGACTTTTTAATGCTTGTGGCCGCTGCTGGCGCGGCAACATTAGGTGCTTGGGCTGAAGGTGCGCTTTTATTATTCTTGTTTAGCATAGGTCATGCCTTGGAAGGTTATGCAATGGGACGTGCGAAGCGTGCGATTGAAGAACTGTCCGAATTAGCCCCGAGAACAGCTCGTGTTCGACGAAATGGAAATGAAACAGAAATACCAGTTGAAGAGCTTATTATTGGTGACATTGTGGTTGTTAAACCCGATGAACGTGTTCCTGCCGATGGCTTTGTCATCTTGGGAGAGTCAAGTGTTAATCAGGCTCCAATTACCGGCGAGAGTGTTCCTGTAGATAAGCAACCAGTCAATGATGTAAAACGTGCTGCTGAAGATCCAGAATCATTGTCTCAAAACCATCGCGTATATGCAGGAACAATCAATCAAGCGGGAGCATTGGAAATACAGGTTACGAAAATTGCCTCAGAAAATACACTCTCTCGTGTGGTAACGATGGTTAGTGAAGCCGAAACACGCGTTTCACCAACTCAAAAATTTACAAAAAAATTTGAAAAATACTTTGTACCTTCAGTTATTATTTTGGTTGTTATTTTGTTGTTTGCGCCGCTTGTATTGGACGAAAATTTCAGTGAATCTTTTTATCGTGCGATGGCGGTGCTAGTGGCCGCTAGCCCTTGCGCTTTGGCAATAGCAACACCTAGTGCGGTTCTTAGCGGTGTTGCACGCGCAGCAAAAGGGGGCATATTAATTAAAGGGGGCGGCCCATTAGAAAGCCTAGGTATGCTTGATGCCGTTGCTTTTGATAAAACAGGAACACTAACCGAAGGCGAACCAAAAGTAGTCGATATACGCACAGGAGAAGGCATTGATGAACGGGAGTTGCTTAGAACCACAATTGCGGTGGAAGATTTAAGCAAGCATCCATTAGCCAAAGCAGTCGTCCGGGATGGCAAAGAACGATTGTTGGCAATCGCCGATTCCACTTCTTCGAGTTTGAAAGATGATCTAATCGCAACAGATTTGAAAAGTATCACCGGACGAGGAATTCAAGCGGTTGTTGAGGGTGAATTGGTTCATATCGGTAAAGATGATTTATTTGAAGAAGTCGAGGGCACTCCGCTTCCCGATGAAATACGCAATATAGCTGCGCGTCTTGAAGAAAATGGTCGTACCACGATGATTATTCGGCGTGGGAATCGATATTTAGGCGTTATCGGATTGATGGATACTCCGCGCGAAGCAGCAAAGCGAACAATATCGAAGTTGAGAGAGCTTGGTATTAAGCAAATGATTATGATTTCCGGTGATAATCAGCATGTCGCAGACGCAGTGGCTAAAGAAGTGGGGCTTGATGAAGCCAGAGGCGAACTCATGGCCGAGGATAAAGTTAACGAAATTAAAAGACTGCAAAGTGATGGGGGCGTTGCAATGGTAGGGGATGGTGTCAACGATGCGCCTGCGATGGCATCTGCTACGGTTGGGATTGCTATGGGAGCTGCCGGAAGCGATGTCGCTTTAGAAACTGCAGATATAGCCCTTATGGCTGATAATCTTGATCATTTACCATTAGCTATCGGACTAAGCCGATCAACGCGCCGCATTATACAGCAAAATTTATGGATGAGTTTGGGTATGGTTGCCTTCTTAGTACCGGCCACGATTCTAGGTTTGAATATTGGTCCTGCTATAATGCTACATGAAGGCAGTACGTTAGTGGTTGTCTTTAATGCATTACGCTTATTAGCATATCGCCAATGATTTTTATGGAACATTAATTAAAAGAGTAAGAACAAAATGGGACACGGACATTCACACGGCAATCCATCTGAGATAGGTGAGAGACGCTTATGGTGGGCAGTAGGAGCAAATATTCTCCTCACTTTAGCTCAAATTATTGGAGGCATAATCTCTGGTAGTTTATCTCTGATTGCTGACGCGTTGCATAACTTCAGCGATGCGGCCTCTCTATTAATTGCCTTGGTAGCAATTCGTATTGGCCGTAAACCACCAGATAAATTTAAAACTTTTGGATATAAACGTGCTGAAACTGTTGCAGCATTAATCAATTTAACAACTTTGATTATTATTGGGCTTTACCTTTGTTATGAAGCGATTATGCGTTTTATGTCGCCTGAACCTATTGCCGGATGGACAATTGTTATCGTTGCCGGAATTGCTTTAATTGTTGATGTGTTTACTGCGCTGCTAACATACAGCCAATCAAAGACTAGCATGAATATCAAGGCGGCTTTTCTGCATAATGTCACGGATGCATTGGCTTCAGTCGGAGTGATCATTACCGGCACGTTGATTTTACTATATGGCTGGATCTGGACGGATGCTGCTATGACGCTGATTATTTCCGGCTACGTTTTGTGGCAAGGGTTTACTGAAATTCCGAAAGTTATTCATCTGCTCATGGAAGGGACACCGGAGGGTGTGCATATTCAAGAAGTGACCGTTGCTATGGAGAACGATAAAGGTGTGGCAGGTGTCCACCATGTTCATATTTGGCAACTAGACGAACACCGTAATGCTCTAGAGGCACATGTTGTTTTGAGTGAAAGCACAGGAATGGACGATTTGAAAGCCCGCCTGAAACAAATGCTGCATGAAAAATTCGAGATTGAACATTCGACTTTAGAATTTGAAAATAAGGACTGCAATAAAAAGTGACACATGTTTTTTTAAAAAATTAGGTTTTGATTTTAGATTCTAAGACAACAATTCTAAAACGTTGTCTACGTAATCTATTTTTTCTATGTCTTATATTGTTTCGGAAATGCTTTCTTTCTTAAGAAACATGTAGCTCTGATTGGAGCCTTTTTCCTCCTCAATTGGGATATTAAATTTCGGAATATCGTTTTCCTGATGTTTAATTTTGGCACTATCGACGCAGAACTATAGCGGATTTAAAAAATTCTTGAAGGGGCATGTTATCGAGTTCCACATGTGTCGTTGCAATATAGAGAAATAATACCTGCGAAAATTTTTAGGTTATTTTGAAACTTAACCCACATTTTGTGAAAATGTGGGTTAAATGTGATTATTTATGGCAATATTTTTTATTAATATTGATCTTAAAGAAATTATTTAACGAAAGCTTTAAATGACATAAGTTGTATGTTTTTCATTTTCACTTTTAAACTCTTTAATTTCAATATCGTAGATGTTTTCTAAATTGCTTTTTGTTAAATTTTTTACTTGCTCTTTCAAGCTTCCTGATTTCATAAGAAATAATTGGTTCGCAATTGCGCAGGCATAGTTTATGTCATGCACAACACAAAGGATGCTTAATGATTTAGCCTTTAAATCTATTAAAAGATTTTTCAAAGCTTTTTGGTGTTTTAAATCAAGCGCAGAAATAGGTTCATCTAAAAATAAATAATGCCCATTTAAGTCATTTTGATTAAAATCAATTTGCGTCAAAACACGAGCGATTTGGATGCGCTGTTTTTCACCACCTGAAAGCGTTGTGTAAATACGCTCTTTCAAGTCAGAAGCATCCATAGCTTCTAGTGCCTGTTCCGCAATGTCACAATCATGTCTAGTTTCTCTACCGACGACATGGGGCGCGCGGCCCATCATCACAATGTCGATAGCTTTAAACGGAAAACCGACATCTAAATTTTGACCTAAAACAGCGCGGCGTTTCGCCAAATCTTTGGCGGGCCACTTTGTAAACGGCTTTTGGTCTAAGAAAACTGTACCTTTATCAGGATATAAACCTCCGGATAAACATTTCAGTAATGTCGATTTTCCCGCACCGTTCGGCCCTAAAATACAGGTGATGCCTGAGCTGATTTCACAAGAAACGTCCTGTAATATGGTTTTCCTTGTAGCCTGAACGCTGATATTCTGCGCTATAATCATAATGTAAAATCTTTTTTGTATTGCTGCATGAGCAACCAGAGGAAATAAGGCCCGCCGATCAACGCAGTTAAAATGCCCACTGGCATTTCTGCCGGAGAGACGATTGTGCGAGACAAGGTATCGGCGATAATTAATAACGCCGCTCCTAATAATGCCGATAAGGGCAAAAGCTGCCTATGATCGGGGCCGATGGAAAGCCTGATCAGATGGGGCACGACTAACCCAACAAAACCTATAATCCCGCTAACCGAGACGCAAACACCGACGCACAAAGCAATGGCAATAATGATGCTATTTTTTACAGCTTCCGGGTCAATGCCGAGATAGCGGCTTTCTTCTTCGCCGAGTTGCATGATATTCAGAGCTTGAGATTGTCGGAACAGCCAAAAACAGCAGGGAATAACGATAAGCGCGCATAGCCAGACAGATGTCCATAACGCGCTCCCAAGCGATCCCATCGTCCAGAATGTAATGGCTCGGAGTTGCTGGTCATCGCTGATATAGCTCAAAAACCCGATTCCGGAAAAAGCAATAGCGCTGATGGCTATGCCAGCTAGTAACATATGTGCAACGGATGTTCTCCCTGAGACACTGGCGATTTTGAAGATGATAAAGCAAGTTGCCAGCCCGCCTAAAAAAGCGGCAAACGACAGTGCAAACATTGAAACTATGCCTGATAGATTGAGTGCGCTCATGAAAACAATCATGACAGCGACCGCCAGGGCCGCACCGGAGGAAACACCAATTAGTTGCGGATCGGCCAGTGGATTGCGGAATAGCCCTTGGAGAGAAGCCCCGCAAACAGCCAACCCCGCACCGACCAAACCGGCCAATAAAACGCGCGGCAGTCGTATGGAAAACAAAACGGCTTCTTGCTGTTGCGTTAAACCGCCCATCAAAATATTGGAAACGGGGATTGCAAAAGCACCGACGCTTAATGCCGTCAAAACACTCATTATCAGTACAGAACCGATTATCAGGCCTTGAGAAACTTTACAAAGTTGCTCGGGGAAAACTGTGCCAGCTAAAGCCATACTCATTGCGCAACCTTTTGAAAAGAATCTGAAAGCTCTTGGGCAGCCTGCACGGTACGAGGCCCAAAACCCAGAATAAGAAGTGCGTCCATTGTTATAATATTCTTGTCCTTTCCGGCTTTGGTAAGATGCATGCCGGGTATTTGCATAAGACCGTCAATCCCGCCTATTTGTGCTAAAGATTCTTGTGTTGTCACAATCATGTCCGGATTAAGCGTTGCAAAAGCCTCCGGCGTTAGTGGTTTATATCCTTCAAACTCGAGAATATTTTGGCCACCTGCAAGCGTGATAATGCCATCTGCTGCTGTATCTTTACCGCCTGCCATTGGTGCCCCGCCGCCATGTTGCATGATGAATAAAACTTTAGGAGAAGTTTCAAAGATTTTTGAGGCAAGATTGCGGCTTTGTGATTGCAGATCTGCAATTATAGCTTCGCCTTTTTCTTCAATATTGAAGGTTTTAGCAACAATACGGATTTTCTCAAAGACGGCTTCAAGAGAATGCGTATCGTCAATAACAACACGCTTAATGCCCGCTCGATCGATTTGTTTAAGAACCGCGAGCGGCCCGGCCTGATCTGTGTGCAAAATAAGCTCAGGTTTTAGCGATAATATGCCTTCCGAGGACAACTGCCTTTGATAACCGACCATGGGAAGGGTTTTGGCTTCTGCCGGATAGGTGCTGGTCGTGTCAGCCCCCACAAGACAATGCTCCTTTCCGAGTTTATAGACAATCTCGGTAATCGCACCGCCGATAGAGATTGTGCTGGGGCAGCGTTCACCTGCTTTAGCCGATAGTGGCAGCATCAGTAGAATAAAAAAAAGTGCGCGTATCATTTATTTATCTCCGGATTGCATAAGAATATTGGCAGTTTGAATGCCGTTATCATTCAGAAAAGTCAGAATATTTAAAAGCCGTTCGAGCGATACTGTCCGATCTCCAGCCAGAATAATTTTTTCATCAGGATTATCTTGAACCGTTTTCAGGATATCACTCTTAAAACCTTCAATAGTCTCAAATTTTCTATTGTTGATCGCATAGCTGTTTTCATGATCGCCAAGCGATAGGACAATCATATTATCAATCTGGGTCTGTTGGATTTTCTGAGCTGTACTTTTCGGCAGTGTTAGATCCATGCCCTCAAACACCTGCCCGATGGTCAGCATAAAAAAGACCAGCAGGATAAACAGAATGTCCAGCATCGGAGTCAGATCGGGGATCAAATCCTTCAAAAACCCTTCATTCTCAGGAGATTGGCGCAAGGCAATCATGCGGCCTTCCTTTCAGGAATTTTATGAACAGCCGCTTGCTCCTGATTGTCTATTTCAAACGAGAGAGACAGACGGTTAAGACGGATGCAAAAACTATCCAGAATTTTATCCTCCCAGGCTTTATA
>Ga0098074_1000143_pt1 | contig 64932 bp, 89 predicted proteins | sample 32_taG_FD_75064 | JGI IMG/M metagenome (GOLD analysis project Ga0098074, IMG submission 75064) | Marine viral communities from the Gulf of Mexico - 32_GoM_OMZ_CsCl metaG | ecosystem: Environmental > Aquatic > Marine > Oceanic | place: Atlantic Ocean: Gulf of Mexico | collected 2015-07-12 | reverse complement strand
TCTGGTGGGTCTGGTGGGTCTGGTGGGTCTGGTGGGTCTGGTGGATCATTAAATGTCCACTCTCTCATCGCCGCGTCTGCTATAAGCCCTAGTTCTTCATCCCACAATCTGTAGTAGCCCCATTGGTCGCTGATTCTCGAACTGGTAAACCAAGCGCCTGGGCCTAAAATTCTGCCCTCATTATACGCTGGTGTTGATTTCAAATCTCTAAACCAGTCAGTCATTCCTTGAACCAATAAGTCTCTACGGTTATTCATTACGTTTGGATGCTTCCAGCCTTCTAGCACACCAGCGTAAGGGCCGCACTCAGTAAACGCATACAGTGGCTTAATGCCATAATCCTGTTCGTTATAGTGCCACCTTCCACTGTGCCACCTAAAGTCCTCTGGGTCACGCATACTATTAACCCAGTGCGTGTACGGATGGACACCGAGTACGGCATCTTCGTTCACAGCTAGATGATAGAACTCAATTGGAACATCGTTCCCGACCGGAGAATTACAAATAAGAAGCCTGCAATCATCTCTGATTGTTCCGGTTGCGCCGTCAATCGTCAATGTCTTGCCGCGATATTCGTTATTCCAAACCCAAACTGCTGCTTGTGCAGAAACAAGTCTTGGGGCAAGAAGAACCTTATCGGTGATCATCCTGTCGTCGGTATATTCATTGTATTCTTCTACCAACCTCACATGTGGCGCATATTCTCTGAGATATGTGCCATCCACAAACTTGCGAAACTGGATTCGCCATTTGGCGACCATTTCGTCCCAGCTTGTAGAGAAGTAGTAGTCAAAGTTGTAATGTCTGTAGTCTGTCCATAACTTGTCAGTGTCGCGGCCAGCACCAGACCAATGGAACATGGCATCTCTTAATATTGCCGGATCATTTACGCTCTTGATTAGAGCGCCATCGGGCATTTTAAGGAGTTGTTCGGGCCAGTTGTTAATTACGGTTTGGAAATGCATTTATACCTCTTTCGCTAATTTATCCCCTGATAAAAAGTGGCCGACCATCTTGCAACGGTCGGCCACACACACAAGGGAGGTGAACATGCTCGGCGGCTCAAACCACCTAGAGGTATTATAACACTACATCTTTAACTGTCAACAAAATTATGTCAACTGCGTGCAGTAACTCTAGCTCCGTTCCGTGCCTGTGCTCCCATTCGGCCTGCCCCATGTGTAATGCAGTTCCATATCCACCAATTCTGTGGTGTTCTGGGCATAGTGGTATTGTCATGAAGTGATCTTTCTTGTGACCGATACCGCGCCCGTGTCTGAGGTGGTGTATCTCTGGCTCTTTGTACATCATTGTTTCGCGCTTGCATACTATACAACCAATATCCGCAAGCGCTTTCATTCTTTGCTTTTCTTTCTTCGTCATTTCAGAATAGCATCCATTACATATATCTCCATATCTGCCATTGTTTTCCCACACCCATTTTTCTGGCATATACTCTGGGTATTCTGCCAATATAACAAGACACTGCGAGCATCTGTTGCCCTTGCCGATTTTGTCAAGCTTTAATGCTTTTCTAATCTTTTCTTTCGACGCAAAGGTTTCTCGCTTATTTATTTGTTTTGTTGTAATGCCAGCCTCTATTAGTGCGGCTTCTATATCTTGGAAAAAGCATCTGTGTCTCTCGCTCATGCTTGCGAGAGTCTCGCAGTCGCTAGATTCCCATTCTTCCCGAATCAGTTCGGGGTCTATACCAGTTCGCATACTCCAGTTGGGCAGTCTATTGTTAGACTATCCTCCTCCGTAAGCTCCTCTAATACTTGTACTTTTCTTGAATTATTCCTGTATACCGTAATTCCTTTGCATCCCAGTTCGTGAGCCATCAACATTGCATTGAGAACATCCTGCACGGTTGCGTGCTCTGGCAAGTTGATTGTTTTGCTAACAGCAGAATCTGTGGAAAGCTGAACAACAGCTTGAATCTTGACATGCTCGTCTGCTTCTGGCATCCTGTTCTCATCTTCGTTTAAGCTAGAGACAAAATAAGGCTCATTCCTTAGAGGATGCTTAAAAAGATATTCGTTACCCCGTTCGTCTGTTCTTTTGTAGATCGGGGAGAATATAGGCTCGATACCATGCGAGCAGTCTGCCAAGAACGCGATGCTCCCAGTTGGGGCGATGGAAACCGTTGTGATATTTCTTCGGTTTGCATTTTCCGCATGTGACGGGAAACCTTTTTCCATGCCTAGATTGTAAGACTCTTCATACGATGCATCCATTATCGTTTCCATAATCATGTTTGCAAAGTCTAAGCTTGATTCGCTGCCATATGTTAGTTTCATTCTCAGGAGGGCATCTGCAAACCCCATGATGCCAATACCTATTGGCCTATGATCTGAGTACCAGTCCGCGAACCTATCATGCGGGAACTTGTTCCTGCTGCCAACGTCGTCCAAGAATCTTGTCACATCGGCCACAACGATTTTTAATGCCTCTTTGTTGAATCTGCCATCATCGAAGAAGAAGTCGTGAGATATGTTTATCGAGCCAAGATTGCAACTACCATACGGCGGCAGCGGCTGCTCCCCGCACGGGTTCGTTGTGTGTATATCGCACCCGCACAATGAATATGGAGACATATTATTAATTGTGTCCGCAAATAGCAGACCAGGCTCGCCATTGCGCCAAGCGTTGTTTGCCATTTTAATCAGTTGTCTAGCTGGCTCGCTGTCTGGTTGTGTCTTTGCTACGTGCAACCAGGCATCTGATGCGAATATGCTTTGGTTGAAATTGTGTAGCTCTCCCTCGCCGTTTATTCTCTTGAGGTCTATGAAGTCGTCTAAGTCTGTCCTGAATTGGTGGTCTGGATTCTCTTGCCACAAGTTATCCGTAGATATGGAATACATTAGTGCCATTGACCTGAAGTTGCCTTGTGTGATTATGTGTAAAGCGTGGCTCACAACCTCTGCCCATTTATTCGGGCCATACGCTGAGCCGTGTGCGCTTCCGGCCACGCTAGAGCCTTCGGGCCTCATGAACGTTCCGGTAAAGCCACAGCCGCCGCCGAACTTGCCAACATCAGCGATATTTGACAGAGTTTGGAAGTGGTCTTCGAGTTCGTCAAGTTCCGGGCCAACTACAAAGCAAGCCATTAGGCCGCCATTCTTTGTTCCTGAGCTAACCAGGCACGGCGAATTCGGAAGCCATATCCTATTGTGTATTTGGTTATATACGTCTAGTTTGAATTCGTTCTGCTCACCCTCACATACGTGGTTTACTACCCTTCTTACAAGTCCTCCCCAATCCTCACCTTTCTGTAAATATCGACGCTGTAGTAGCGCCTGCGCCTCTGGAGACATAGTTCTCATGATTTTCTAATGTTCCTTTAATCTGTTACATTGTTTTTAATCCATTTGATACCGTACACGCTATTATCTAGCGGCTTTTCTTGACACTCGAACAACGGCATAGACATGGCATCATTGCCTATGAGATTTACATTTTTGTTTCCTGCGTCAATAATCAACTTATCTATCACCTCCCTACTAGGATTTAGCAATCTTCTCTGGAATACATATCTGTCTAGTGTATATACTGTCATAATAGTAGAAAAAGCGAGGGCCGATTTTTCACGGCCCTCGCAGACCAAGGAGATATACCATGTCACTTTTCTAGGGCGTTAGATTGTTATTCGTTTCCTATTTGTAGAATCCATCTGCCCTAACATACTTGATTGTACTATATTAATTTACAAGATGCAATCGGTTCGTGCATATCTCATGTTGCTCTCATGAAGATATTTTTCTTATGAGAGGAAAGATGTTATACTAATGCGTATGAAAAAGAAGTATATTACCAAGGCACCTAAACGCTCCAAATCCGAGATACTTCGAGATAGGGAACGGATAACTGACCTATTATTGATGGGATATAATCATAGACAAATCATGGATGTCATTAACGATGAGGGTGGGCACAACCTATCTATATCCGCAATACGTAATGATATAAAGATGATCAGCGAAAGCTGGAGGCAAAGCGCTCTTGATAATTACGACGAATTCATGAATCGCGAGCTTGCCAGAATCGACACGACTGAAAAGGTAGTGTGGGATGCTTGGCGTAAAAGCTGTAGCGATGCAGAAAGGGAAGTTGTCGAGCGTGTTGCCAAAGAGATTGGCGAGGACGATCCTCAACATATTGAGATGGTTGTCGAGCGTATAGTTACTACTACTGACAAGAGTAATGGCGTTGGCGATCCCCGCCTATTGGACAAGATTATCCAGCTACAAAGGGAGCGCATTAAGCTACTTGGCTTATATGCTCCTACAAAACTTGGCATTGACATCAATAAAAAATCCGAGGTCGTTGTCAAGGGGTATGCTGTAAGGGACGTATCTCCTGATGTATGGCCTGCGCTTCAAGAAGAAGTCGTAGACGGAGAATTCGAGGAGCAAAAGAAGCTTACTGATGGCAAGTAGGATGTACGGCCCTGCTGGAACTTATGGCAAGGGCGGCAAGTACAACTTCATAAAGACATTTAAGCCGCTGCCGTGGCAGCGAGAGCCGTGGAGGGATACATCAGATATTCTAATCCTTACTGGTTCTGCTGGCGGGGGCAAGAGCGTTATTGCTGGCGAGAAGGTTCACGGCTTTTGTCTTAGATACCCGAACGCTACTGCATTGGTCACTCGCAAGACCAAGGACAGTATGATTAATTCAACCATGCTACAGTTCGAGAAGACAATTATTGGTGATGACCCGAGAGTTGTATTCGTCAGGAGCAGGGATAGATTCGAGTATTCAAATGGTTCGGTGCTGACATTCATTGGCATGAATGATCCAAAGGCTAGAGAGCGTATACGCTCTTATGGTGCCGAGGGTGGCATTGATATAGCCTGGATGGAGGAGGCTACCGAATTCGAGGAAGAGGACTTTAACGAAATTCAAGCCCGTATGCGAGGAACAGCCGCGCCGTGGAGACAGCTAATATTATCGACAAACCCAGATGGGCCAGCACACTGGATTCATGTCCGATTGATAATCGGTGGTCAGGATGATGAGAACATAGCTGTATATAAGAGTGGCGCATTAGATAACCCGCATCTGCCAGATACTTATCACAGAAGCCTGGAGAGGCTCACAGGTGTACAGTATCAGCGGCTTGTGCTTGGTAAATGGGTGCTTGGTTCTGGAGTTATTTTTGACACATGGGTTGATGAATATAATCCGAGCACAGGTGACGACAACGGGGGCAACGTAACTGAGGACGCAGGCTATCAAGAGGGCAACGGCATTGTTGTATGGGCCGTTGACGATGGATACTCTGGAAACCTTGATAAAAAGACTAGGATGTTCACTGGAAAGAGCCATCCCAGAGCAATTCTAATAGCTCAGATTCGTCAAGATGGACAGATAGCCGTGATTGACGAGAGCTATGCAATAGAAACACTTGCTGAAGATCATCTTAGGTCTATGCTTAGGAGAATGAGGGCCAATGGAATACCAGACCCAACATATGTTGTTAGAGACAGGGCTGCCGCATCTCTTGATGGTGCCGCAAAAGCAGTTGGCCTTAAGAATATTAAGTATAACAGAATGGATGTTGATGAAAGCATCAAGGAGATGCGATCATGGATAGCGGAAGATCATAACCATGTTCGGCAGTTGATAGCTCATCCAAGATGTAGGTACCTAAGATACGAGATGGCTCAATATAGCATGAACAAAGAGGGTAAAATAATCAAAGAGCACGACAACGGCGTTGACGCACTAAGATACTTGGTGTGGGACAAGGCGTATGGCAGAAGTCCCGTGGTCGATATTGTGTCGTGGTCAATGGTAGCAGGAAGTAGATAATATGGCTAATGCAAGAATAATTGACATAGTCGAACGATCAGAAGACCAGGCCGTTGGTTACGAAGCAGCCGACTCAGGAAGTGACGGTAGCGGTCGTGTAGATTTGCTGGTTGGTTTGGCTAAAGCTGGTAAAGAGCTATCGCCGTGGTGGAGCACAACCAGGGACAAAGAATTGGGTAGACTGTGGAAGGAAAGCAATCATATGTCTCTTGCCGTCTATAACGCACAGTCCAAGCTGGTTAGCTTACCATTTCAGGTTGTAGCTAGAGATCAAACAAACGATGAGCATGTTGCTCAAGCCAAGGAGTTGACATTTCTGTTAACCTCTGGTACGCAATTTGGTGAAACCTGGGGTGCTGCATACGCCAGATTCGTTGAGGACTTGCTCACTCAAGACAATGGTGGATTCATGGAGATTATCGGCGGTGGCTCGCCAGATGGCCCTATAGTTGGTATGCCAACTGCCGTAAGGCACCTCGATTCTCAGAGATGCACTAGAAGAGCAGACCCAATATATCCTGTTAGGTACTACGCAGAAGATGGTAAAAGATACTTGATTCATTTTACTCGCGTAGTTTATATGTCTCAGATGCCATCTGCTAGGGCAGAAATGAATGGCGTTGGCTTGTGCGCCGTGTCACGTGCCGCTGACATAGCACAGAACCTTATGGATATACTGCATTATAAGCAGGAGAGGTTGGGTAGCAGGCCACCCAATGCCATGATAGTCGGCAAGGGTGTTACTGGCAGGCAGCTTATGGATGCGTTCTATACAGCAGAACAAGAGGCAAATAATCAGGGACAGTCTCGATACTCGAGGATGGTAGCCATCGGCTCAGAGAATCCAGATATTGAGGTTGATGTGGTTAATTTAACCCACATGGAACCGTTTGATGAAGAGACATCAATGAATCTTGGCATGTATGCCATTGCATCGGCATTTGGCATGGATGTTCAAGAGCTTTGGCCCACACTAACTGGTGGAAGTTCTGGCGATGCACAGTTGCGACGAATGAGGTCACGCAGTAAATTCCCCGCACAAACAACTTCGGCGGTCGAGGCGCAGTTTAACTATAAGGTTATGCCTCCTCATCTGGAATTAAGGTTTGACTTTAAGGACGACGAAGAAGATCAGCAAAGAGCACAAATACGTGACATCAGGGGCCGCAATCGACAGCGCGAGATTTCTTCTGGAACCATTAATGTTGCCTCCGCCCGTCAACTTATGTTTGACGACGGCGACCTTGATAGAGTTTTGCTTGAGAGAATGGAACTAGAAGAGGGCAGGTTGCCAGATGGCAGTCCGGTTGGGCTGTTGTTTCACGATAGCGATCCGGTTTTTCGCAGACACCTTAAGTTCCCGAGAGGCGTAGATATATTAGTGTTTAATGAGAACGACCCAGACGAGATGATCTCTCTTATTCAAGAGAAACGGTCTGGGGTGCTAAAAGAGTGGTCGTCAACAACGTCGGATAGCAAGCGAGAAAAGCTAGCTCAAGCTCACGGAGCATTGGATTGGGTGGAGAAAGAATACAAGAAGTTAAGCTTCGCTTCGCCAAATGGCGAAAAGCCAGATGAAGAAGAGCCGCCCAAGCAGGAGTCAACATCTCAGCAGCAAACTACAGCGCCGGGACAGAATCCTATAGCCGCAAGAGCGCCCAAGAAGCCAACCGCAAATGCAAAGAAACCGACCCTGAATGGGAGAAAGGATTAATGGCAACTCAAATTGAGTTAAAGCCAATACTTCCAGAGAAAGGCAATTGGGCCTTGTTCGAGATCGAGATAGCAAAAACTCTTGAGCAAGTATTAGAAATTTACGAGAATGATTTACGTAAATATACTGGCACGTGGTCTACTCAACCAAAGTGGACTAAGAAAGTAACCAAGAGGCGTGCCCAATATGTTGGCAAGATAGGAACAAATAACAGAAAGTTTGCCTGGGTCGAGGATGGAACGAAGTCGTACTGGGCCAGAATGGACAGGGGATTTATACCAAAGACTGCTCACGGCAGGCTTGTTAGCACCGCCGGTCGTGGCGGGAAAAACAGTTTGCGTAGGTCGCCACGGTATCCAGGCATAAAGGGTAGAAAGAATCTTCCGCTTATAGCAAAGCGGAGAGAAGATGATTTCGCTGCGGTTGCGACAGTTAGAATAAATTTGGCTGCTCAAAGATTATTTGGCGGCAGGGGTGGATTCATAGGATTCGTCCCAACATAAAACATAGGAGTTATGATTATGAATAACGTTCCACCGGAATGGGGAAGCGTGGTACTTCGACTTATGTCAGAGGTGCAGGAAACATTGATAAACAACAAGAGCGATGGCATAGCAATTATTACAGCGCACATTGTTGTGGACTCAGAGAATACCCCGTTATTCTGGGTAGTGCAAGAAGGTAAGAGGGTAGAACCGACAAAGGATGCGAAAGAGAATTTGATAGCGGTTCTGACTAAAAGTTGACAATTATTAGTGTTATGTTAAAATTGTTCACAGCAAGCATGTGCTCGGATCGAGTGCCTGGGGAAGTAGAGTATAACCCTGTAGCGGTAATACGATAGGCTTCCTGGTACTCGATTCTGTTTTTATAAATTATGCCTTGGAAGATAGAGCGTAGAAACGACGAACATTGTGTAGTCAATTCTGAGACTGGTAAGACTGAGAAGTGTCATCCGTCGCGCTCAAATGCCGAGGCTCACATGAGAGCATTGTACGCTAACGTGGACGAGAAAGAGGTAAATATGGATGTAGAAAACTTAGAGAAATTCATAGGCTCAATGGGGCCAACCAGCTTCGCTGAATTAGATGCCCTAATCGAAGAGCGAGAAAAGGATGCGGAGATGGTTCAATTGACCTCCGCGTTCCACTTTCTAGTTGACAATGTTCTTGCAGACAAAGAGGCTTTAGACAAAGGAACAGCGATAAAGAGACTGGCCGATGAATTGTCTGAGCGTCTTTCTGCTGCGGCTAACAAAGAAGAGAAAGGGTTAGTCGATACAGTTAAGGACAAAATTAAAGAGGCATTTAGCGAACCAGATAATGAAACCAAATTCGTCTTAACCAAGAATACAAGTGGCGAGTGGGTTTGGTTTGCTAAGTACAGCAACAAATTCAGGGACAATGATAATCCGCCTGAAATAATTGCTGAGGAATCCCATACGGGATTCGTTGAAAAAGTTAACTCCGGTCTTGCCCCTCACCCAGAGTTGTGGCTGTGGCACATCGCAGGCACTTCTTGGGGAAAGGCCGTTTGGGTTGGCTACGATACCAATGGCTTTGCCCTAGCTGCTGGTTTCGTAGAGCCGGAATACTACGACCTTGCGGAAGAGTTGCACGGCAGAGAGGACATACTGCTATCACACGGTATGCCCACTAATACCATCGTTAGAGATTCAGAAGATTCCTCCATCATAGTGGAACACGAAACACGTGAGATCAGTGTTTTGCCGTATTGGGCTGCGGCAAACAAGCTAACTGGCTTCGTCGTACTTAAGGAGACTGATATGAGTGAAATGAAAGACAAGGGCATCGCGCCCGAGGATCGGCAGAAACTCATTGACGATTTGGGCCTTCCAACTTCCATCGTTGATCGTATGGAAGCTAGCAATCAGAAAGATGCTAACTTGGCCGACGCTTTGGCGTTAGAGTTCAAAGAAGAGGAAGCCGTTGACGATCCCGTAGAGGAACCCGTCGAGGAACCTGTTGAGGAACCAGTCGAAGAAATTGAAGCCGAAGAAGCTGAAGAGATTGAAGAGGTTGAGACTGAGGATGTCGAGGCCGAACTTGAGGCTGAAGAAGTTGAAGATGAAGAGGCAGAGGAAGACTTGAAAGAGGTTGTAGGAACCTTGCTTGAGACTATCAAAGCCTTACATGGACAGCTTGAAGGTGTCAAATCAGAATTGAGCGATTTGAAATCTGCTCAAGAGGAGTTAAATAAAGAGGTCGGTAACACGCCTTTAGCTTCTCGCGCAAGTTTAATGTTTGAGTCCGTAATTGGAAAGAAAGAAACCCGCATACAAGACGGGCGAACGAAAGCTGCCCAAGACGGCCCCAAAGAAACTGACCCCAACGAAGGTGAAGGACTTATGTTCTTCCAGAAAGAAGGTTGGGTGTAAACTTCCGATTGGAGGATAAATAATGGAAAATCAAGAATTAGCTGACCTGTTGAAAGCCCAGACTGAGGTTCTTCAACAGTTAGCAAGCAAAGAGATGGAAACCAAAGCTCCAGCCGCGCAAGGTACATATACCGAGCTTCATGGTGTTGGTTCGCTTTGGGGGCGCTCTTCAGTAGAACGAGATGTAATCACGGCTCACATGAATCCTGAGCCGGGAATCGCTTCCGTAATTCCTCTGTTGCCATCAGTTATCGAAGACCCGCGTTTCGGCGCGCTGACTGGATACACGGCTACAAGTGGTAGTGAAGCTGCAACTCCCTGTGATGATGCGCCAGCAGGCTATGTGAAGGCTGCTAATTTAACAGCCCAGTTTGGTCGTCTGCAACGAGACACCCAAACTATTGACTGGGACAAGGTTGCGTTACGGCGCAATCGTGGTGATTTCACCGACCTGATGCTTCGCGGCCAGGTTTTAGGAATGACCGACCTTTCCCCAGTTGATGCGGCTGGTGATGATATTTTGAATGTTGTGACAAAATCAGAGATGGTTATTGCCGCAGTTAATATGGAGCGCCAGTTGGTGCAACATATGTGGCAGGGCGCTGTTGCCAATAACAATGCTGGTGGCGGGTACAAGGAATTCCCTGGACTCGACTCACAGATTGCTACGGGCCACGTTGACGCTGACAGCAACACTGCTGCTCCAGCGTTGGACTCTGATGTTAAGGACTTTGCCTATGACTTAGTCGGTGGCACGGGACGAGACATTGTTGAGTACCTGTCAATGCTTGAGTTCTACCTGAACTACAATGCCACTCAAATGGGATTGAACCCAGTTAAATGGGCCGTCGTAATGCGACCGGAATTATGGTTTGAGTTAAGCGCCGTATGGCCTTGCCGCTACCTGTCCAATCGTTGCACGACTGACGGAAGCACCAATCCTATCGTCATTAACGACAATGTTAATGTTAATGCCCGTGACGCTATGCGTAATGGCAAGTTCATTGACATCAATGGTAATCGCTACCCAGTGGTTACTGATGTTGGTATCTTCGAGCATACTAACATAAACAACGCGAATGTCGCTGTTGGGCAATATGCTAGTTCAATCTACATGGTGCCCCTGACGATTACAGGCAACTTCCCCGTCCTGTATCGCGAGCATCTGGACTATCGTGCAGGTGCACGGGATGCTTCATTGCTGCGAGGCAACGAGACATTCTGGAGTGACAATGGTGTTTACTCCTGGGCCTACGAAGAGACTAAATGGTGCTACAAGCTATCAGTGAAAACTGAGCAACGTATCATACTTCGTACCCCGCAATTGGCCGGACGTATCGACAGCGTACTGTATCAACCGCTACAGCATCTACGCTCCTTCGATCCAGCTAGCCCGTACCATTACGATGGTGGTGTTAGCACCGTAGCTGACGAAACATCATACGCTGTTTGGAAGTAATTCCAAACCCTAGTAAATAAAAAGGGGCAGGATAACCTGCCCCTTTTTTGTTCCCACATATCTCATTGTTTTCTCATATATTGCTTTGTTATATGCCAATACAACAATACGTAATCCTTGAGCGTCATATGAGCAAGGTGTGACAGAAATCTCTTTCTATTTCTTGCCACCAAGAGCTTACCTCCTTAGTAAGGCTAATATATTTTTTATAGAACGATATGTGGTAGTGGACGTGGTGGGAATCGAACCCACGTTAGACCCGTTCAGAGAAAGGCCAAAGCCAGCCTCGTCATTAGATCACTTGCCTACCACGCCCATATATGGGTGTACAAGTTAATAAAGCATTAGTAACATCTGCATGGTGTTTGTAGGCTTTATATGTTAGGGTACACCCATTAGTTTTTTATCCATATGCTTTCGGTTCTTAACTTATTTAATGAGGCAAAAGAGCCAGTCTTGTCAATCCTTGTCCAGCCATCATATATGTTATCATATAATTCACTTCTGAACCCAGATACAACGACCTTTGCGTTGCAGCTACTTAACTTTTCTCCAGCAGCAATATGAAAATCAATTTCTACCTCGTTATTACCATAGCCCTGCCTGAACTTTCTTGTGCTTTTCACATATGGAGGATCAAAATATATCAGAGAATCTTTGTCTTTGCCAAATTTGGCAATCACATCGAGCGCATCTCTGTTTGTTATTTGAACATTTTTCAGTCTTTTAGCTATATTTAATAGGTCATGATTATTAATGTCGTTTACTACTGGGGAGTATCTGTGTGATGCCTTGTGCATAACTCTAAACCCGGTGAACATTGGCCCACCATTTATGGACATCCAGCACGACACGAAGAATCTTCTCGCGTCTTCAACACTGTTATCTGATTCAATTTTGCATGTCTCGTATTCATCTTCAGACCACGGTGTTAAGTTTATTAACTCTATTAAGTCGTCACGATTATCCCTAAGATTAGAGAAGAAGTTGGTTATTCTGCCATTTATATCATTGACGGTTTCAACTTTTACGGGTTTCTTATTTAGCAAAATTGCCCCAGAGCCAAAGCATGGTTCAATATAGTGATTGTGTGCTGGGAAATGCTCAATCAGCCAATTAGAAAGAGTCCATTTGCTTCCAAAGAACTTTAGTGCTGGCCTTCTAATCTTTTTCATAATCCTCTAATATTCCTTTAATGTTTGTTCCATGGCTTCATGTAGATACTGCCTGATATGATTACTTACAAGTCTAACGTATTCATCTTTTACATGTTGTGGTGCGCATTGCATACTTTCTGGAATTTCTATTTTTAAGGAGTAGCAAGTTGGCTCTTTTGTCAACCATCTCCCATTGTCGTCAAAGTTTCTCATTAAGAATGTCCTTTATATTAGGCTCTGTAAAGTTCGGGCCTTTCAGAACCTTACCATCTTCTCTGTATATTGGCTTACCATCTTCGCCCAGCTTGCTCATATTAGAGCGTTGCACTTCTCTGAACACTTTGTCAAACGGAATACCGTATGTAATACATGCTCCTATGGCTACGTATACTAGGTCGGCCAAGGCATCTGCCACGCCAACAATGTCGTGTTCCATCTCGGCCAACATGTATTCGTCAAATTCTTCTTGGATTAGGCGAATACGCATGAGCCTTGTGTCATTGTCGGCAAACTTGGGCTTGTCGCCAATCATCATGCCGTAAGTCTCATGGAATTCTAATACTAATTGCTCGTAGTTCATTTCTTCAGTCGGCATCTTCTGTGTTTATTCCTTGTTCGTTTTCTTAAATCGCATTTTCTAATTGTTCTGGCATCGCCACAATCGCAGGTGCATACAAACTTCCACCACGATGGCCTAACCGTAAAGTCCTGTGATCTTGCAAGGCAGTTGACGGTATAATCTCCGTACTTGCGCCCAATCACTTCGTCCGTTACTGCCTGATTGTAACACTCTTTGCATGATGGCACACGGCTCTTTTTCTTTAGGTCGTAAAGCCTGCGACGAATCATGTGGCCCTGACTGCATATTGCAGTTGCGAACCTGTCTCTGCCGCCGCCTTCATCCTCTTCTATTATGGTGAAATCACCGTATCGCTTGCCCAAGGTCTTCCGCCGTAGTGTGATCTTTTTCGTAGGTTGCGACTATTTTCATCCTGTACTCTTGTCTTAAGAACCTGCCAAAAAGATGGTTCTTAACTGAGTGACCAGTAATGTCGGTGGCCTTCCAGCCGTTCCTTTCCATTTTCTGTCTGTGCTTTCTGTACTCAACAAAGCTGTCGTAATGATGTGTAATTTTTGTCATGTTACTCTCCTTACATTCTACGCGTAGTGTTATATATTATATATTTTATATACTAATATGTCCATATTACATACATCAAATATATGTTTTAATTATTATATCTTAATTAAAACATATATTTGTACGCGAACGGTGTCGCGTATAATGTTGATTCTTTTATTTTTCTTAGTAGAACACAATTTCTTGACTTTTGTTAATTCGTGATGTAAACTCCTGGTAATATTTTAGTTACTAAGGTGAACAATGAGTTACTTAGCATTGAAAGGTTTTTATTCTGGGAAGAGGGTAGCCATTACTGGCGGTGCCGGATTCGTTGGCAGTCATCTTGTTGAATTGCTTAGCAGGTTGGGTGCTACGGTTATCGTCTTGGATGACCTATCCAGGGGTGTAAATCACTTGGAAGGAAGAGATTTCGACGGAACCTTGTACAAGGCTGATGTTGCCAACTTTGATTCGGTTTTCTTCTGGTTCCAGAAAGATATTGACTGTGTGTTTAACTTGGCCGCCTCAGTAGCCGGAGTTCTACACAACCAATCACACAATTTGGACATGTACTTAGAGAACATTCTTTTGCAAAGTGTTCCGGTTGCCGCCGCAGATGCGGCTGGTGTTAAGAAATTCTTGCAGGTGAGTACGGTTTGCGCCTATGCGCCAGAGCATAATGCGCCATCCACGGAAAAGTATGGTCTGGTTGGCACGCCGCATCAAGCAAATGGCGGATACGCTGAGTCAAAGAGAGATGGAGAGCGAGCATTGGCGTGGTCTAATTTAGATAGTTATGTGGTTGTTAGACCCTCGAATATCTTTGGGCCACGTGACCATTTTGACGAGAAGGCTCATGTGATTCCTGCTCTTATTAAGCGTGCAATTGAGGAGCCTGGTGACGAGTTGATTCTGTACGGCCCACCTGATGCCGTGCGAGAGTTTGTCTACGTTGAGGATGTCGCGCTTGGCATGGCTTATGCGATGGCATTTGGAAAACGCGGTGAAGCTTATAACATTGGATGTAATAGCATTGCCAATTATGAGGAAACTGGCGATCTCAACAATGTTATTAACATGCTTGATCTCGCAGAGGAGATTCTTAGGCAGACTGGAATTGAGAAGCAAGTTATATCAGACCCGTCATTAGGCGGCGGAGACAACATCAGATGGGCTGATGCCACCAAGCTCAATGCGCTTGGCTGGAACATAGAGTACGACCTTGAATGGGGGTTGTACGAAACTATTGAGTATTACCAAGAAAACAGAATAGATGAAGAAACCATATAGAATTTTATTACCTACTTGCGATAAGTATATCAACGCTGTAAAGCCATATGCTTATCTATTGAAGAAGTATTGGCCTGCCCACCCGGATGTGGTTGTCGGCGGGTTCGCACAACCTGAGTTTGATTTGCCAGAAGGGTTTTCGTTTGTGAGCCTTGGCAATCAGGAGGACTTCCCAATATCAAGGTGGTCTGACCAAATTAAGCGATTCTTAGATACCGTTGATGACGAGGTCTTTATCTTTATGCTTGAGGACATGTGGCCCATAGAGCGAGTGAAAGACGATGTCATTACAATGGCGTATGATTATATGATTCAGTTTGAATATGTTGTCCGTTTGGACTTAACTGGAGATAGGTTTCACGCTGGCGATGCTCAGTTTTACGGCAAGTTGGATTCGGTAGACCTCATATGGTCTAATCCAGACGGCCAATATCATCTGAGTACAATGCCTGGATTCTGGCGCAAGAAACACTTGCTTAAAGTCCTGATTCCCAACGAAACTCCGTGGCAGCTTGAACTAGAAGGAACACCTAGATTGGGCAAGCTTAAGCACTCTGTTATTGTGCTTGGAACTAATGCTTGGCCTTTCAGGAATACATTGGCCTTCCGTAACGGAGATGTCAAGAAATTACTGTTAGACGAGATTGACAGCGAGGTTGTTGAAGAGATGCGCGACCTTGGTCTGCTCAGGGATTGGGAAGAATGAACGGTTGGATGATTGTTGTAACGACATTGTGTTCAACAATGATTGGCATAGTAGTCGGAGTTGTATTTGGCTTCGCTTACTTTTCATACAGAATGTATAGCCATGCCGCTAAGGTTATGGAAGAACAGCACAAGGAAGAGAATAGGCTATTGAATGATTTATTCAATGCCAAAGATTACAACGGAGAGCCGCAAGCATGAAAACTATTGGAGTGGGAACGTTTGAAACTACCGAGTTGATGAGGCGACTTGTCAACAAAACCCTTGATAGCGGTCGGTTATCTTACGGGCCAATGTCCAGGGAGTTTGAGAACAAATTCGCCAAAATGCGAAAGGCTCGATACGCTGTATTGAGCAATAGCGGCACATCTGCTTTACACATTGCTTTGCAGACATTAAAAGAAGTGCACGAATGGGATGACGGCGACGAAGTCATCGTGCCATCGTCTACTTTTGTTGCAACAAGTAATATCGTCATCCATAATAATATGGTTCCGGTATTTGTCGATGTCGATCCTATCACGTATAACATAGATACTGATAAGATAGAGGAGAAAATCAGCAACAAGACCAGAGCGATTATTCCTGTGCATCTATATGGTCAGCCAGCTAATATGACTGGTGTGATGAAGATAGCGCATGACCACGACCTTAAGGTTATTGAGGATTCGTGCGAGTGTGTGACGGCTAGGCACAGGGGTGATATGGTTGGCTCGATTGGTGACATAGGATGTTTTTCCACATATGTTGCACACTTGATTACAACTGGAGTTGGTGGATTTTCTGTTACCAGCAATCCTGTGTATGCTGCAAAGATGCGCTCAATTGTTAATCATGGTCGAGATGGGATTTATATATCCATTGATGACGATGACGGAGTTACAGGCGAGAAAAAGAAGGAAATAATATCTCGGCGTTTTAAGTTCGAGACATTCGGGCACTCATTCAGAGTTACCGAGCTTGAGTCTGCCATAGGGCTTGCTCAACTTGGTGATCTTCCAGCGCAAATTGAAAAACGCATTGACAATGCTCTTGCCTTATCAAATATGTTAATTGATCTTGGTCTTGAGAAGGTGCTACAAGTACCTACAATCGAGAGTGGTAACGAGCATGACTTTATGATGTATCCGATTGTGTTGTACCACGAAAGCAAATGGGATTTATGCAATTATCTTGAGCAAAACGGCATTGAAACAAGAGAGATGATGCCGTTGATTAACCAACCAGTATATGCTGATATGGTTGATGAAGACGATTATCCAATAGCCAAGTGGATTAACAAATCGGGCTTTTATATTGGTTGTCATCAAAGTTTGTCCGAAGAGGACATGAGATACATTGCTGACACTATATACGCATACTTTGAGGGAAAATAATGGAAGCATTACTTGGATTAATGGTTGGGGTATTGTGGGTTGGAAGTTTAACCATAGCGTTATTTCTTGGCATAGTCCTTGTGTGTAGGGCACGCGATTACTATAGAGAACATTACAGATAATGCTTATTTCCAACAACGGTGTTTCTAAAGTCTGGGAGGATTCCGGCTGGATATACAAGCAACAGCCCAAGTATCTGACTGACAACGAAATTTGGGCGCTTATATCTATGTTCGACTCTGGTTACGTTCCTTATGCTGAGCAAGTAGATACAGAAGTCATAAGAATAATGAAGCTGTCATCTAAAAAGGTTACTAACCCGAAGATTTTTATGGGGCATCTTGACAGAATCCTTGATGCCATGCAGGAAACTGGTATACGTCATGGAGACTTAACAGAACCCCATGTATTTGTTATTGAAAACAAGCCCAAAATTATAGATTGGGGCGAGTCTAGGGTTACATGCGATCCTAGATTAGACAAAAGACGCGAAGGAGACAAGTTTTGGCTGACCAAGACAATGAACGAACTGACAGAGAGGAGTGGCTGGAAGAAGCCGCAGACGAACTAAGAAAAGATCGTTGGGAAGAGCTAGATGCTCTGCATCATGAGGATGAAGAAGGAAGTATAACCGTCAGGAAAAAAGACCTGAAAAAGCTTGACATTAAAGACGGTGATGTCATAGTTGTCAAGCGGTTTCCTGGTCTAACTGCGCGGCTGCTTGACTGGATGGCTGACGAACTTGGAAATAGGGGATTCGGCAACTGTATTATTGTTGCAGTTGACAGAATGAGCGATCTCAAATCCCTAGATGAGAATGTTATGAGAAATTACGGATGGGTCAAAGCTGATGCGGAATAACCGTGCAAGCAAGATGTGGTTTTACATCTTTGGTCATGTTACCTTTGATGATAAACAGGTACTAGATTTGGGGTGTGGGTATGGCGACTTCATGACGCTGTCCCTAGAAGCTGGTGCCGACTTTGTCCTTGGAGTAGAGAAGGATATGGGAAACGCAGCCCTTGCCGATGGCAACATACAAGCTGCTGGATATGGTATAGACAGATATGGCATTGTAATTGACGATATTGACAGGATTGTAGAAAGCAATGATACAGTTTTCGTCGGATATGATATAATTATATGCACAAGTGTTCTGCCATACCTTGTGAATCCAGAAGAGGCTTTGAAGTGGATGCGAGACAGTGGTGACATCACCATTATTGAGTGCCAGTATTCAAATGATGGCCCAGGTCTCGAGAATATTCATAACGACAAGGAAATGAGGGCATACTTAAAGAGGGCTGGCTGGAAAAATGTTGATCGTATAGGTTCTACAGATGTGAAGATACGCCCTGCATCTAGGACGATATGGAAATGTTATGACTAAAAAAGAAATGCCAGAGTATGAGAGAACCGACGAGGTTCTGGAATTTATTGAAGATTATATAGCGGAATATGAAATTTCACCGTCTATGAGGGAGATTGGTGATGCTTGTGAAATTTCGTCAACGAGTGTTGTTAAGTATCACCTTGACAAATTGGAAAAGTACGGTTTCATTAAGAGGAATAAAAAACTCGCACGCACAATAAGGGTTAATAAAAAGAAATGATACGTGTTTTATCTACGCCGTTGCTAGATTCGTGGACACAGCACGAATCTGGTATACGCAGAGTTGTTGATGCCTATGCAAGATACTTACCCCAATTTGGGGTAGAGTTTGTTGGGCCTAATGACGAGGCTGACTTACTTGCTGTACACGCTGGCACATCTCAAGGTGCCGATGTTGCCCACTGTCACGGGCTATATTGGACTGCTGATTACAAGGCACCTAGTTGGGAATGGCGTGGAAACGAGCACGTTGTCAACTCCGTAAGGCAAGCCAAAATTGTTACTGTTCCATCACAGTGGGTTGCCGAGTCCTTTGAACGGGACATGCGATTCTCTCCAGTTGTCATTAACCACGGGATTGATTGGGAAGAGTGGCAAGACCATAGCGCTGACCAGGGGTACGTACTCTGGAATAAGAATAGAGGTGGAGAAGATGTTTGTGATCCATATCCTGTAACAATATTAGGGAAAGAATTCCCCAAAACATTATTCCTGACTACCTTTAGCCGTGGCGAAATTACTAGTAATGTAAAGGTAACTGGGATAATTAAGCACAACAAGATGAAAACCGCCATTCAGGAATGTAGCGTATATCTTGCTACAACCAAAGAGACTTTTGGTATTGGCATACTTGAGGCAATGGCTTCTGGTAAGCCTATACTTGGGTTTGCTCATGGCGGCATCTTGGAAATGGTTGAACATGGAGTGAATGGCTATCTTGCTGACCCATACAATAGCGAAGATTTGGCAGAGGGTCTTAGATACTGTTTAGAGAACAAGAAAGTTCTTGGCGAAAACAGTAGGGAGATGGTTAAAAAATGGGACTGGCCTTCTCAGGTAGAGAAAGTAGCAGATGTTTACAAGCTCGCTCTTGAGATTGCGTCCGAGCCGCCACTGGTTGATGTCATCATCCCTGTGTACAACAAAGACCCAGGTCAGCTTAAAAGGGCCATAAGTGGTGCTGTTGAGCAGAATAGCTATTTGGGTAGTGTAACTGTTGTGGATGACGGCTCAACAATTGATGATGCAGAGGAGATTTACTCTGGCATTGTTGACGAATTTCCTGGCGTGAACTATTACAGGAAAGAAAACGGCGGCGTAGCTACAGCAAGAAACTATGGAATCTCGAAGGGGAGTTCCAAGTACATCTTGTGCTTAGATTCAGACGACACATTAAAACCGGACTTTCTCAGGGCGTGTGTTCCGCCTCTTGAGGAAGATGAATCACTTGGCATTACATTTACTGGACTACAGTTTGTTAAACCAGATGGTTCCACTGGATTGAGTCCTTGGCCTGATGAATACGATTATGATGGGTTCTTTAAGAGACAGAATCAAGTGCCCACTGCGGCTGTGTTTCGTCGCAAGATGTGGCAGAGGCTTGGTGGATACAAGCAGCGATATGCGCCACAGGGTGCTGGTTCTGAGGACGCTGAATTTTGGTTCAGGGCAGGGGCTTATGGATGGAAAGGCAAGAAGGTTACAGACGCAGGGCTATTTGTGTATTCGTGGCTTTCTGGAGCCGTAAGCGGCAATCCTGACTACAAAGAAGTTGACTGGCAGGCATGGCACCCTTGGGCTAAGGACATGATCCATCCATTCGCCTCTGTCGCAAATGCGCCACGGCGGTCACATGCCGTGAGAGCATACGACGAACCTATCATCTCTGTCGTTATTCCTGTTGGCCCGTTTAACAATCATTCGCTTGAGCTTGAGAACGCACTTGACAGCCTGGAGGCGCAAGGCTTTCGCAGGTGGGAAGCAGTTGTTGTTGACGATTCCAACGACGACGTAAAAAGTATGTATGAGACTGCGTATCCATATGTGAAATGGTTCAAGACACCAAAGCCCGAAAGTGGGGCTGGCGTTGCTCGCAATATTGGTGTCGATAATTCTAGGGCTGATATGATTGTGTATCTAGATGCAGACGATTTCTTTTTCCCAGATGCGTTAAGAGAAATGTTCAACGCATGGGAAGAAACTGGGCACGCAATTTACACTGGATATTATGGCAGGGCCATAATTAATGATGTTAGTTTGCTATCCGCACAAGTTCGAGATAACATTGTGCATGAAGATGACGGCGACGAAAAGGTAATCGAGTACAAGCCTGGTGAATTTGATTGCGCTAGAGCGCTTAGGGCACCCGAGAACCCGCCGTATGTGTGGAACAATGTTACCACTCTGTTTCCTAAAGCGTGGCATTATGAGATTGGCGGATTTGACGAGTCTATGCTATCTTGGGAAGATGTGTTATATTGGTATAAGATGGCATGGCACGGTAAATGTTTTTACTTAGTAAACCAGCCATTGATGATGTATAAGTTTTACTCTGGCTCACGTCGAAATAACGGCATTGAGATTGGTGCAAATCTTATAGATTATATTAGCTTTGAAAAAGGAAAGTTTGATTTATCGAGGTTAAGAGCTATGGGCTGTGGATGTAAAAAAGGACAAAACCCGCCATCAGCGCCATCTAATATGGCAGAGATGGTTGGAATAGAAGGAGCGACAGCTAGTATGAATACAGTTGATGAAGAATATGTACTTGTTCAGTACATGAGTCCAAATAAAGGGCAGCACCCAGTTACGGGTACGGCCACGGGAACGAAATATATGTACAGGAGAGGAGGAGAGGTATTCCTTATACATAGGGACGATCTTGCTGCTCAGCCACATATGTTTACTATGGTTGATAATATGAATCATCCGGGCAGGCCAGTTGAAAAGGTTAAGAAGCAAGCCCCTCAACCGCCTCCCTCAATCACAGAGCCAAAAGTTGAAGAAGTAGTTGATGAGCCACCTCCATTTGTTGAAGAGACAGAGTTTGACTTGCAGAAGTTGCCTGGTGTTACTCCGGCGATAGCTCGGAGAATGAGGCTATCTGGACTTAAGTCTCCAGATGTTATTCTCCAGCACGGAACAGAGGCACTAGTTGCAGTGAAGGGTATTGCCGCGAAAAAGGCAGACATGATATATTCGTATGTGGAAGACAACTATGGAGATGCTGGTTAACTTTATTATTGTCGCTCTTGCGGCATATAGAGTATCTGATATGTTGGCAGACCCGTTTCAGGAGGGGCCGTTTGGTATCCTCCTGAAATTTAGGGACAAAGTTGGAGTATATTTTGATGAATACAGCACAGCACAGGGCAGAAACAACTTTGCCCGTGGGCTACTATGTCAATATTGTAATAGCGTTTGGGTGGGCCTGGTATTTACTGTCATTGTACTTGGTCTATCATTGGTTGACTTCCCCATTTGGGTTGTCTTTCTTCCGTTCGCTATTAGCGGATTTGTTGTAATGATAAAGGAGTTTACAGATGGAAATTAACTTAACGCCAGAACAGGTCAAAATCCTTTCAATTGCCGCATACTGGGTTGGGTCGCTTGCCAGAATTTTGTGGCCCTATCTTCTAAAGCGAATTGAGGAAGGAACAAAATTTGATTGGCGGTACGTCACTGGTCAAGCCGTTACCTCTATTGGGGTGTTTATACTTGCCCTGGTTAGCCAGGACTTTGTTGAACATTTAGGTTCGCTTGGCATTGTTGGTGGATTACTCGCCGGATTCGCTGCTGCATCTGTGGGTCGCAACGGTCAAAAGACTGTTGACGTTGCACGCAGTAAGTAATTTTACAAATAGGCGCTTCATGTTATAATTCGTGGGGAACTACAATGGGGTAGTTCCTCATGGAGTTTAGGGGTCTATATGAATGGAACTACGAAACGTTACCTAATGGAGATTAAGAGACAGCACGAAGATGGTACGCTTTCGATAGAGCAAGCTACGGATTTCATGGTCGTAACCCTAATTAATCAAGCACTTAATGGTGAGGAATTGTTAAAACGTCTTGTTGAATTAGAAGAAGCCCACGATGTAAAGCACGAAGAGCTAGAAAAACAAATAAACGAAAGGTTTGATGCTTTGGAGCAGAAGGTTGATACGGCAGTTCGACGGCAATCTGAATATCCATCTGTAACATATCTTTTGAGATATAGAAGCAGAGATACTGTTGTTGCAATCATATTTCTGTTTGTCATCTTATCTACGTGGTTTGTTAGCGGATTTCGCCAACCTATATTGGAATGGTTAGGCTTGCCGATTTTTTAAGGAATAATAAATGGCTGATAATGTAACATATCAAAGTAGCACACTCGCTACTCCGGCTAGTGGTACAAAGGTTTCGGCAGATGAAGATGTAACCAATGGAATGGTTCAGCGCATCAAGCTTGCCGCTAGCGCAGATGGTAGTAGTGTACATGTTGGTGCCGACGCTGATGGATTACAAGTACAAGGCGGTGCCGCTGATGATGCAGTAGCCGCAGGTAATCCAGTACAGGCTGGTGGATTGGCAAAGGCCAATGATGGCACAGACCCAGGAAGCGTTGCGGAAGGTGATGCAGTAGCTCTTATTGCTGACTTAAACCGTAGACTCTTGGTTAGCACGGTGCATCCGAATTGGTTTAACGCAAACGAGAACCATGCCACTGCACAAACAAACAACCAGTTAGTTGCGGCACCGGGAGCTAGTCTTAGTCTCTATGTAACCACACTGATAATTAGTTGTGAAGTTGCCATGAATGTAAAACTTGTTGAGGATACAGGTGGGACACCAGCGGATATTGCTGGCCCGTACTATTTTGCATCTCTTGGCGGAATGACTGTTAAGTTTGATCCACCCATACAGGTAACGGCAAATACAAACCTTGGGTTTACGTCTAGCGCTGCTGGCAATCATTCAATAACAGTCACTGGATTTACGGCACCGTAGTATGGCGTGTGAAGATTGTTTAGACCCACTTATGATAGAGACTATCTTAAGTGCCGGGACAGGTTCTGGAGCTTTTGATCTTGGCGACTTGGATGACAATACTATGCGTATCGTTGAGATGCCGACTGCCTTGAAATTTGCATTTGTATATATCGCCTCTAACACAGTATATGTACAAATATTTGAAATGGAACAAGAACCCAACGATGGATGGCAGGCAACTATAGGGACAAGGTCATCAATTGGCACGGCTGCATCTAACTCTAACGAGTCACCGATACAAGTTACTGTTGTTGACAGCAACAGAATTGCTGTTTGGTATTTCAAAGATTACTCAACAAATTACTTCCCGATAGTTAATGTCGTGACGCTATCTGGCAATAATATTGCAAGTTATAGTGAGAATGATATATATAATTCATTTGAACGTGGCGTTTTAACTAGCTTTAGTGCTAGCCAGGAAGCTGGCGGTATATGGTGTGACAGGGCGGCATCTTCCAATATCTACGTGCTATCGCCACACCAACTATTTGATGGCTCGTGTTCGGCTGGAAGCACTTACTTGTATCACCTTAAGGGCAATGTTGGCGCTAGTGGTAATACAATTACTTGGGATACCACCACGTGCAACGATGGCTCAGATCACGATATTGGCGATTGGCAGGCCGTGTTTACGTCTAGCGCATTTACTGGCGAGAACATGAAGTTTGCAAACCTTACTAGTAATAAAGCTGTTGCGCTTTATTATGATTCGCCATCACACTATGTTAGAGTTCTTGATGCGACCGGCCCGACGTGGGGGACACAGGCAACCTTGCCGAGTCCGTCGTTCCCGACAACTTCTGGAATATTTGCTCTAACTGGTTCAACTCTAATAGCATGGGTTGTATCAGGGTCATACAATTTATATGCATGGGCAATGACCGTCAGTGGCACAACGCTAACTATCGGATCAAGAACGTTGATTTTCAACACGGCGAATTTTACGAAACATGCTCAGTTTGCCAGGTTGTCAAATACCGAATTTGCTTTCATTTCAACAGAAAGAACAGCAACGCCGAATTGTACATGTCAATCAATGATCAAAGCAAGCGTATCTGGCACGACCATAACTGTAGGCGATGATGAACCTGCTTTTTATTATAATACAAACAGGATGGTTGTCCCCGATCTTGGATGGACAACGTATATTGCCGAGGTTGCATCGTCAAATGTTGCTCAATCTGGCAGCACGGTTATCAGGGTAGTTGATATATCGTTTGGAGATGTTGCTTATATGCAGCCTGGAGGAATGTGGAATAGACCATGACGATTAGAGACAGAAAAGAGGGTGGTGCCGCCAGAGCAGTTAAGGTATTAACATCTGATGACTTGAAAGAAAATGGCGGTAGATACACTATATCTGGCAAGATAGCTATTCCGGTCACGGTTGACGAGGCTAACAGAAAGATTACTGGTGGGCCAATAGGGGAAGCCGTATATATAGTTACTGATGCGGAGATAGCGGCTGGAGATTTCAAGGTTGGCGGAAGTTCAAGCTTGACCGTTGTTGATTCGAGCGTATTGGTTCCGGCCAGATCGCCCGCGCATGGATTTCAGGCAACTCCAGTCTATGTTGTTAGCGGAACACTTGGCGGAGCACCAGAGGGTCAAGCAACTGATAGTGATGGAACCCCGTTGTTATTTGACGATGGCGAACCGTACATCTTTACTGAGCTTCCAAATCTTGATCCGATTATATCTACCGAGACATCACCAGCAGAGGATTTCCTGCACATGTGGGATAGTGCAGCTAATGGTGCTAAGAAGATTTTGATCAGGGATTATGGAGCAGCTATATCTCGTATTCAGTATGCTCACTTCAAAATGTACAGAAACGCTAGCTACAATCCATCTGACAATGTGTGGTTCAAGGTGCCTTGGACAACAACGGAATATGATTCCCATAGTGGCGTATCTTTAGCCAATAACAGATACACAATTCCTACTGGTCAGGGCGGCGTGTGGATGTTCTATGCATCCTTGGCTCTTAGGCCGTGGGCGTATACCAGGATTAGATTGTACAAGAATGGCAGCGGAGCGGGATTGAACTGGGGGTCTGATACAAGGGCCACGCAGAATGGCCCAGAGGCTCAGGATAACACCGTGGTTCCATTTTTGGAGACTGTAGCCGAAGGTGATCAGATGGAGATTTACGCCTATCACCACCAGCTCCAGAATATTGACGCCTCTGCTGTTCATACATATTTCAGTGGAATGAAAATAGGACCGAGTTAACATGGCTAAGAAAGTGAGGGATTTAGACAATAAGGGACATACGGGGGTTAGTAGGCCGAATGACATGCTTCACATTCACACTGCTGGCAGAACGGTTGGTGGGGAAAGCGATTTCAAGATAGCCTTTCTCGATCTTTTCGATTACGGCGAAGAGGTTATAAGAGCGTATCTATACAAGAGTAATACACAGACTGTTACTGCTAATACGTGGACGGAAATAGCATGGAATGTGTCCAGGGTTGATCCATTTTCAATAATACTTCCTGACCAGAGTGGCTTTCTAACTCCAGAAGCAGGTTTGTATTGGATATACGGCGGCGTTGAAATTAATGATCCTGCCGACGATGTATATATGCAGTGTAGGATTTTGGCCGATGGTGCTGTGCTCACTGGTGCAAGAGAAATATGGGATGGTCAATGGCAGTGGCAAAGAACTGGTCAAGTTCAAACACTTGTGTATCTTGACGCTGATGTTGAAATAACATTTCAAATGTATATGCAAGGTCATACAGAGACCACATTTGGTGGAATAGATCAAACAACGTTCTTTATATACAGGATAGGTGGTGGGTAGTGCCAACAATAGATGAATTGCCATTAATTGATGTTTCCGACTTGATAGATACGGACTTGGTTTATGTTGTTAAGGGTAATAGCCCTGGTTCTGGTGACAAATCCATGACAGTCGAAGAGTTCAACAAAAGTCACCTGCCAGCCGTTTTTTGCGTCGTTCACTGGGGGGCCAGTGATCAAGATACTGACACGTATAATACATGGTTCAAAGTAACTGGGTGGGGAGAGACACCTAATGTGGATACGTACAGCTTGTGGAATTATGCCAGCCAGAGAATAGAAGTTCCATCGGACTTAGAAGGTGCATATTGGATCAATGGGGTTATTCGTCATGACAGGCGTTCTGACGATAACTGTGATCGGATTGTGTTATCAATACGAAAAAATGGTTCTGAGAAGGTAAGAGAATCAAAAGATACAGAGGATTATAATAGTACGACTGGTGGTCAGTACGATTCATTCCAAATAGCATGGCTAGACAAAGATGCTGTTGCTGGTGACTACTATGAACTTTACATGTATCTACAAGTAGCTAGTACATTCTTCGACCAAATGCGTATACGTGCTGACGTTTCAACATATCATCAGTTTGCCGCTGTGAGAATAGCGGGAAGGGACGAGGTATAAGACATTATGACTATAAAGGAATTTTTACTAGGTGCGAGTCAAACATTGCGTGGCGATCAGCTAGCAGACGAGATCACGAATGGCACGAGTGTTGCCATTGATGTTGATGACATCTTTGAGACGCATAATAATGGCGACATTCGCAGACTGTTTATTAATAATGTGCCAGATGGACAAGAGTCATCTGTCCAGGCAGTTGTCGATGTTCACGTTGCAGACCCGCTATATTTAGATTCTGACAAAGAGGCTGCCAAGAGGCAGGATGTAGCGACTAACGTTAAGCAACTATTTTCAGGTCTTCTTCAAGTTGATCCTAAAGATGCTGCATACATAGCTTACGCCAGAGCCGTCGCTATAGAGAATGGCGAAACGAATCAGTTTGCGCTTGGCATAGATACAAGGACAAAGGCTGTCAATTACGTGACTAGCTTGAGTGAGTGGACATCTTTGCCAGCATCAGCTAGAACATGGCTGGCATTAGATAAGCAGGCCAGTATGCGTATGTGGCAGGCTTTGTTTAACTTTATTAGATAGGAGTAAGCTATGGCAAACAAAGGAATAGCAGCGCCTATACAGCGCACGTGGCTTTCGCTTGGCCGATATGCTCAGATACTAGGGATAAACCCCGTGCATTTTCAGGGAGCGCACGGAGTTAGTGGCGTGTGGCCCTTCTCTGGCAATTCATGTTCTGACATATGGCCGAGACACAGTTGGCAGAATTCCGATCAGGTGTCTCATGAAGACTTGGCGTTTGCCATAAAGCAAGCAGAGGATGAAATCTCTGCCTATGTCGGCTATCCATTAGCGCCGACATGGTTCACACAATCCACGTTTAGATTCCCGCAATATCACAGACCTGAGAAGGTCGGTATTGGCGGGCGTAATACACGTGGTCAAAGAAAGTCGATAAACACTGGCATTAACAAGATGATTCAAGCGGGTCGGAGAACGACGACTCTCATTGATAATGCCAGCGTTGCAGGCGGTGAATTAGTATATTCAGACGAAGATGGTGATGGTTTTTCCGAACTGGCTACCATAACGGTAACTACGTCTGTCACCGAACCATGCGAAATTAAAGTCTACCATTCAGGGATGAGTGCCGCACCCGAGTGGGAGATCAGGTGGCCGCAGGACGTGACCATTTCGGGCGGTACAGCCACTATTAAACTAGATAGTTGGCTATTAATAGACCCCGAAACGCACGCAGCACACCCGACTGATGCTGGTTTTACAGCTATAAATGCCGACTTAACTGCAAGTTATGTGCAAGAAGTTGACATATATAGGGAATATACGGATAATACTGCTGTATCAGCGAGGTTCTTCTGGGAACCCGACGATGGTTATGTGTACGTTGGCTGTTCGCAATGTGGCTCAACTGGGTGTGCCTCATGTGGATATACAACACAAGATGGTTGTTTATTGGTTAGAGATGTAGAGAACGGATTTGTTGTGCCTTCACCAGCTACTTATAATAGCTCGACAGGTCAATGGGATACAAATTCCTTTACCGTGTGTCGTGACCCTGATAGAGTCCTGACGTGGTTCCAGGCAGGAGATATGGACGAAGCGTTCCTGAATGGAAGTTCGTGTGACCCGTTAAGTGACTTCTTTGCAAGGATCATAGCATGGATAGCTACAGCTAGGTTGGAGAGGCCATTTTGCCATTGTGGTAATGTGACCGCTTTAGCCGAGAGTTGGCGAGAGGATTTGGCATACCAAGGCGATAAGTCTTATTTACTTGACTTCGGTTTATTGGACGCACCGTTCGGTACTCGTAGAGGCGAAATGCAAGCGTTCAAGACGTTGAGCATGTTAGGTAAAAGGAAGATTAGCGTCGGTGCTATATGAAAGTAGTGAAGTGGGTGGACAAAGACGGATACAAAAGGCAGTCGTTGCTTAGGGACAAAGACCCTGAAAGCATGGCCCCACAAGGCATACCTGTTGAGCCTCCAGACCTCGACCAAGTTGATTGGGAAGAGGCCAAGAAGCTCTTATGGAACGCGCTTGTGGATAATGGCATGTTTGAATGGAACGACGTTGTCCAAAAACCAAATGGCATTTCAAATGCCTGTAAAACAGCCTTGAAAAGATTAGTTACTAACTTATATAAAGATAGGAGGTAAGGTATGACAACCTTCAATCCTGCACAAACTGGTAACAGCCGAGTATTCCTTATTGATGGGCGTGCTCGTCCAGATCATCAACCTTTATACCAATCAAGTGTAAAGGCTGGTGGTATCAGCCAGGGTTATGGAGACATTGAAAAGATTGAAGTGCCCGATCCAAACAACTTCGACAAGTTCTTGGAAGTTGGGACGATTCGAGGCGCTAAAGACCGTGCCACCGTTACGTTAACTGGTCGATATGCTCGCGACATCAAGAGCGAGTTGCTGAAGATTGCTAACCAGGAGTGTTTTGTTGACGTACAAATCAACTTTGGTGCTTGCACCGACCCTTCTGCGTACAATGTATTCAACAAAAAGATCATCCTTCAAAATGCCACAGTGACGAACTGGGGTTCGGATGACTTAGGTGCTCTTGAATCTGGCGAGCGTGGTCAGATTGATGAAACGTTGGACATCTCTGCTACTGATGTGTACGAAATTGTCCAGGTCGCCTTCGGTGAAAAAGGTGGCGGCGTTGTGACTAATGAAGTCGTTGACGTAGTAACTTGTGATACTGCTTCTTGCGGTGATTGCGAGGAAGATTCTGACGGTTGCAGCAAGGTATTCGCAGTTACAAAGACTGCTGGTGGTTCTGCTTCAACTCCCGCCGATATTGTATTCACTCTCAATAGTGGTACAACTTGGTATGCTCATGACGTTGACACATTAACGTCAGCCGATGGCGATGGAATCGCCTGCTTGGGTGACTATGTGTTTGTTGTCAGCAACGGTAGCGGAAGTGCTCACTATGCCTTGAAATCTGAATTCGATGGAACCACAGACCCGTCATTCACCGAAATCAGCACGGGCTTTGTCGCTGGCGGCGAGCCTAATGCTGTAAGTACGTCATCTTCATATGCATATATTGCTGCTGATGGTGGCTACATTTACCGCACGACTGACATCTCCGCTGGCGTAAGCGAAGTGGAATCAGGTACAGCGCATACAGCGCCTTACCGAGCCATTCACGCTTTCAGCGACGATTACGTTGTTGCAGTTGGTACAGATGGCATTATAGCCAAGACTGAGAACGGAACTACTTGGAGTGCCGTTACTTCACCTCTGGGTGTTGGTAGCCACTTCAATGCCGTTTGGATGTTGAGCAATAGTGTATGGCTGCTTGGTACATCAACTGGCGTATTATACTACACCATTAACAGCGGTACTTCCTTCACGTTGAAGGCGTTCCCTGGCAGTGGCAGTGGCGTTGTGCGCGACATTGTTGGATCAAATGACAGCGTTCTGTACATGGCGCATGATACGACTGCCCCACTGGGCAGGATTCTGCGTAGTACGAATGGTGGATACGACTGGGTTGTAACCCCTGAAGGTTCAGGAACTTTGCCATTGAATGATAGAATCAACGCATTGGCAACTTGTAGTGGTAATGCTGACTTTGTAGTTGGCGTTGGACTCGGTGACGACGCGTCAGACGGATACATTGTCGTTGGAACCGATTAGTATATAACAATTAAATACTGAAGGACAATTTACCTTCGGACTGGAGGCAAAAATGACTGACAAAAAGAAAAATCCTGCTATCAAGGCTGCTAAAAGGAGCGTTAAGAAACCACTTGACGGGCCGATTCAGCTAAGTTCGGGATACTGGGTGCGAATAAGGCCGGTCAGCGCACATCTTATTGATGGGGCGCAGGCGATGATTGAAACTCCCCAACCACCAAAGGTTTTCATTGAATCCAAGGGTAGGGAGGAAGAGAATCCCAATGATCCGGCCTATTTGCACGAACTTGAGCGTCTTGATATTATACGCTCTCTCGCTGCCACGGACGCAATGATACTTTTTGGTGTTGAGCTAGTCACTGAGGAGGGTGAACCATTTGAGTTGCCGCCTGATAGTGAATGGCTTAGCAAGCTGCGCCTAATGGAGAAGAGGGGGCTTATCGATTTATCAGAATACGATCTGGATGATCCTTTGGATAAGGAGTTTGCGTTCAAGAAACTAGTTGTAATCACTTCCGTTGATTTGCCAGTTGTTGCGATGGCTAATGGTGTACAGGGCATGGACATTGATAATGCCCTGAATACGTTTCCAAGTGACTAGGCATGGACAACCAATTAATGATGTATATATTAAGGGTATAAATAGCGGGATAAATTACAACATGAGTTATGCTGTGTGGGACGCTGCGATTGCAGCCGGAGCGTCATTGAAGGAGTTGCAAGCCATAGATGAAGGCGAGTATCCTTCGTGGTTCTTAGGCAAGATCATAGCTTGGCACATAGCAAGCAGGCAAATATCCAATCACCAGGATGATGCAGTTGCTAAGAGCATGAAGAAGAAGTAATTATGGCATTTACTCAAGTTGGTATCGAAGCTGTAGTTAAGGGACTCGCTGACTTCACTCAGGGAACACAAACCATTAGGCGACAGATGGGCCTAACTGGTTCTGCCACCATGCGTGCAACGCAGCAAAGCCAAACGCTTACTCAAAGCTTGTCCCAAACTGGACAATCAATTAGGAATTTTGGTAATCAGGTGCTTATACTTGGTTTCCAGCTTACGTTCCTTGCGTCTGGTGCCATGGTGTCCGTTATCAACCAGGCTGCACAGTTCGAGAAGGAAGTCACTAAGATTAACACGCTTGTTGGTGTTAATGCCGAGCAGGTGGCTGAATGGTCTGACCAATTACTTCAACTTGGCCCTGCTCTCGGCCAAACGCCAAGGGATTTGGCAGAAGGCTTGTTCTTCGTAACTAGCGCCGGTATCAGAGATTCAACAGAGGCTATGGAGGTGCTGGAAAGTGCATCTAAAGCCGCTGCAATTGGCATGGGTGAAGTTAAAGACGTGGCAAATGCTGTCACATCTGTTATGCAAGCATATGCTGATACAGGATTAACTGCCGCCGATGCCACAGACATATTAACGGCAACTGTTCGAGAGGGCAAAACACAAGCGGAGGAACTTGCACCTTCTATCGGTCGTGTTATCCCTCTCGCTGCCGAAATGGGCGTGTCATTCCAAGAGGTTGGCGCGTTCATAGCTACATTCACAAGGCTCGGTGTTCCAGCCGCCGTTGCTGTAACATCATTACGCTCTGCATTAACAGCCATATTAAAGCCGAGTTCTGGCGCAAAAGATGCACTTGAAGAATACGGCATATCCATGAACGATGTAAGGGCCACCATAGAAGAGGATGGTCTTGCAACAGCCTTGATTACATTGTCAACAATACTTGGTGACGATGACGAAGCATTCGGTAAAGTCATAGGTAGTGCTCGCGGCTTGACTGGTGTGCTCGGTGTTACTGGCGGTCTGGTTGATGAGTACAGGGTAATCCTGGACAACCTAAACAATTCGCAGGGCATTACCGCTGAGGGATTTGAAACTGTAGCCGAGACAACTGCATTTATGGCAGAGCAGGCTAGGGCCAGTTTACAGGTTGTGGCCATATCATTTGGCGATATACTATTACCTGGTATAAATGCTGTTCTAACATTAGTTCGAGAACTTTCACTTGGCTTTTCCCAGCTTGGTCAGGCTAATCCGGGATTGGTGAAAGCCATTGGTGCTGTAGCAGCGTTTGTAACCGTTCTTGGCCCACTGTTGATTGTGTCTGGTCTTGTCGTAAGCTCAATTGGCACACTGATAACGGCAATTAGCGCACTTGGCACGGCTCTTTTAGCCCTATTGAATCCACTAGCTTTGATACCAATAGCTTTCGCGGCTGTGGGCACAGGTATAGCTGGCTCTCTTGTTGCCGGTTTCGTTGAAGCAAGAAAAACCTCAGAAGAAAGTGCAGAGCAACTTGCATGGCGCGCATTCTTTTGGGGGGAGAACATTATTCTCTCGTTTGCAGAAGGCATGGCATCTGCAATCAATCAGGTTATTAACGTATTAATAGATTTAGGAAATGCTATTGCATATTGGTTGCAAGCATTTAGCCCTCCAAGGTTGTTGCCTGATATTGACAAATGGGGCACCGCAACCATGCAGGCATGGCTAGACGGGTTCCTTGAAGTTGACTTCGGTATATTCAACACATTATCTGACAGACTTGAAAGCTTTATACGCTCTCTTAATCTGGATGAGACAAACGTTGTCCCAGAAATAAGGGAAATGCGTAATGCGCTATTTGAGGTTGTGCAGATATTTGGAGAAACCGGAGACATTTCAGAAGAGGCAATAGGAAAAGTCGCAAGGTCTATCGGGAAAAACAATGCCGTACTTACGGAATACATAGAGACATTCCTCAAGCTTGAGAAAGCAACGCAGGCCGTTGCCTTGGCACAAGAGGAACTTAACGAAATCAATATTAAGTACGATAAGCTGCTTGATCCAATCGCTGACCAGCTTAAAGAGATTGATGATATCCGACAGGATGAAATTGACAAGCTGAGGAAGGAAGAACTTCAGGCTATAATTGACGATCCGCGTGCGCCACAGAGAGTGAAAGAGCTTGCTCAACTTGAGCTTAAACAGATTGCCCTAAAGAAAGAGCAGCGTACTCTTGAAGATGCGCGAGATACTGAGTTAGACGCAGCTAATGAGAAACTGCTTGCTGCACAAGCAGAACAAGAGGCCCTTGAAGCGAAGTTGTCTGCACTTGATGAGATAATTACAACGCAAGAAAAAGAGAACTCTCTTATCAAGGAGCAAATAAAGTTGCTTGAAAGACTTGCGGAGGCTGCTAAGAAGGCCGCCGGAGCAGGGGATTTTGAGGGCATAGGTGGAAGTTTGGGGCCGGATGATGAAGGAGGGGTTTCAAAAGCCCTTACAGAGGCTCAAAAGAGACTTGCTGAAAAGCTTGGCATAGGCGATGAAGATGGCCCCGCCACTCTTGGCGAGAAAATACTATTTGCCTTTAATAGACTCAAAGAAAAGATCATAGATATATTTACACCAACGAAAACAGAACTTGAAAAATTGGGCAAAGCATGGGCACCTATAGTGAACTTTATATTAGAAGGCGCACTAGATACCGACTTGTCAGATGTAGACCCAGCAGATAGAAAGTTCTTTACAAATGCTCTTGTCGATGAGGCGGAGACTGATACAACGCTCGGAGAAAGGCTCGCCCAGGTTTTTGCGGCGGGATTCATTGCCGGAATTGATGGTGCTATTTCAACTATAGATTGGATTGATGTTGGTTCAAGAGCAGTTACGGCCATTGGAAGTGGGCTAGAAGCTGCAATTACAAATGAGGCCGTTACTAAGCCACTTATTGGAATATTTTTACAGAAGTTTATAGGCGGTGGAAGAGACGCGCCATTTACTGCTCAGTTCCTTAGCGAACAAGGATTCGATTTTGGCTCTCTTGGGTTAGCCATAAGAGAGGGTCTTAGAAATGCGATTGATGACACTGTTGAGGCTTTCACTGGAAGAGATAACTTGCTAGACCTTTTCTTCCCCGCAATTGGAGACCCAGAAAGTAGCAATATATTTACTCAGATTTCCGGTGGGGCGCAGGGTTTAATTGATACATTAGGCAACTTAGAGCCACTTGAAACCTTTAAGACAAACATTGGCCTACTTAGAGAGGCGTTACTTGAGACTGCCGAGGCTGCAACAACGACTGCTGGAAATGAGTCTGGTGGCGGATTTAATACACTTGGCTCTACTATGGTTGCTCTTGGTGCAGTTCTTGATTTCTTCAGGACAATCAACCTCAAAGCGCTACGAGAAAAGATCGGAGAGGCAAGAGACTACATTAATGATACATTAATACCGACCATAGAGGTTGCATGGAATAATGCCATGACCACTATTGATGAATCTATCAAGACAGTAGAAGGCTTCTTAAGTGGTGCATGGAAAACAACTATAGAAATCGTGGAGAGTTTTCTAAGACTCGATCTTACTACGGCTATTGAGTCTGTGCGCGATTTGCTACTTGGCGATGAGGACTCTCTTGGCTCTAGGATACTTGAGTTCATCAACACTATTATTAACCCATTTATAGAGGGTATTGGTAATTTAATCTCAAAAGTTGATGACTTAATTGACAATCTTCAAGGTTTATGGGATATGATTGTCAACAGAGATTGGAAAATTCCCAACCCATTCAAAGAGAACTCGCCATCGGACTTTGAAGTTGCAATGACACATGCGGCAGCGGCCACAGACAATCTAACAGGCTCATTGCAAGCGTTAAATGCAATAGGGTTGGCAAATGTAAATGGCATGAGCGCTGGCTCAACTATGGCAAGTAGTGTGCCATCCGGTATACACGGCGGAAATACAAGCACAATTAACTTTGGCGGACAGACCATTAATAACGGAATGGACATGGGCGAATTTATGCTACTTACTCAGCAGGTGATAAGGAACGAATTATAATATGAGTGCTCAGTTATATATTACTGACGGAACAACAACCGTAAGCCTGATCAATGGGCCTGTATATTTAGAAGAATGGCTCCCCTCCATACCAGATTATAAAGGTGGAGGTGTGTACGCCGACTCGCCAATTGGCGAATCCCGCGTTCTGGTATATAAACAAACAGAGTCCGTAACGGACACCATGAGCATTAAGATTGCCAACTTAACGCAAGACAATACGATTGCCACGTTAAGGAAACTACAGAATTTGCTTGAAAGTGCAGCGAATTATTTCACCAATCCATATGCCACAACTCCCGTGTACTTAGTTGCTAAGGCCAGCAGGGAGACTAACGCTAGATATGCCACGATTATACGCGGCAGAATACCGCAACTTGGGCCTATCTTGGCGCAACCATTTACCAATTGTCCTCCCGTTCTTGATAATATAGCATTATCTATTGAGCATCATCCGTGGGTAAGTGCTGCTCCTGGTTCGGATGGTACTGATGCAGCTCTTAATGCAGGAACATTGAGTGCTGGCACAATACCGGATCATCAGATTTTGGCTCAATCACAAATGGAGACTTTTGCCGCAGTTACCGCCAATTATCCATCATGGGGGAGCGTTAGCGCGACAACATTTGAGCAAAGTTCTACTAGAAGTTATTCTGGTGATTATTCTTTACACATTGTTACGGCTGCTGCGGATCAGGGCACTAGACAAGTATGGAATCTTGACTTCACAGAACCAAACGAGACTTATACAGTAACATGTTGGGTATATGTAGAAAGCGGAACTGTAAGACTTGGAATAGCCGATGATGATGGCTCTTATTCAAATGCCACTGAGGTAAATTCAACGACGACTGGTTCTTGGGAGCAAATAACAGTCAGTGGGGCGGCAACAACTACAGGATGTTGGGTGTATGTATTAAGCGAAGGTGGCGCAGCAGAATGGTACATGGATGATGCCGAGTTATTCATAAGCAGTGGCATGAATTCCACCATAGTTGATGTTCCAGATCAAACAGAATGGTACGTTGCAAACTGCCGCAGAGAGCAAAGATTGGATTCAATTTATGTATATAATAATGGCTCTTGGAGCGACAACTTATTATATGAGGCATCGACACCTCTCGATATTACTGGCATAAATAATGATGAGGCCGTATATTTTGGCATATGGGGGCACATTGGCAGCGGGGCTAACCCAATGGCTAATGGCGGCCCGTTTAGCAGCTTGATATTTAATATATCTAGGGCTATTGGTGGAACATCCCCAACATTTGTATGGGAATATCTATCATCGGTTGCCGTTGGATGGGCAACTATACCAGGAATAGTTGATAGAACAGAGTCGTTTTCACAAACGGGTGTAAATACCGTTTCTTGGAGGCAGCCAGAAGATTGGGAAGTTGTTGCATTAAGATTGAGTTTATCTGTTGCCGAGGGATCGTTGGCTGGCGCACCAGATGATGAAGCATATTGGGTTAGATGCCGAAAGACTGGCGGGACTGTTTCTAATGGAGAGCAGGCGCAAGTATCAAGCCCATTACCGTATACGGTTACTTGGCCCTATGTTGAGCTTGGGGCAACTGCAATAGGTGGCGACTTGCAAGCAAAAGGCAAGATAGATGTCAAGAATTATTCTGGAGAAACGAGGTCTAGCGCAAGTACGTCCGTTGCAGTAGGTGGCGATGACACATATTTTGACTCTGCCGTGGGCACAAACCAAAGTGCCGCCACTGTTATTTATATGGGAACCAATTATTATGCAGGATGTAGGTTCCAGAGCCTAGCGATAGAACAGGGTTCTGAAATTATATCTGCAACAATTGAGTTCAAGAGGGCGAATACAACTGGCACAGATATTACCAGGATGCAAATACGTGGTCATGATGTTGACGACAGTAGTGCCTTACTGAGTTCGTATGCTAATTACGCGGCGTGGGCTGCTTTACCACAAACAGACGCACAGGTTTACTGGCAGATGGAACTTGCGAGTTCTGGTGGTGACGTTATTACCACACCAAATTTTGCATCTGTTGTTCAAGAGATAGTTGACAGAACTGGTTGGGCAAGTGGAAACGACATGACAATTATGTTTGATGATGACGTTAGTGACGGCACATCATCTTACCAATTTGCATCGTATGATAATGTCACATATGAGGAGCCAATACTAACAGTTGTGTGGCAAGATGTATCTGGTGGCGTGTGGATAAACAGGTGCATAGCTGGAGTACGAGATGTTGCACGTGGCTCTGACTTCATTTCACATATAAATATGTCAGATTGGCAACCACAGAAGGGCATAGTTGTGAAGGCGAACACTGCGGCTGCATTTGCAGATAGTATATGGAGTGCTGGCGACAGAATGGTACGTATAAGCAATACGCAAACGTTGCCGTGGCCCCCGTCCGTGCCGTTTACTCCGGTAAGCGAAGAAGATTTTAACATTATTATCTCGATAGACTCCAATACATCACCGTCATTTGTTGGCTCATTTCGTGCATTTGCTAGGGTTTCATCGGATTTGACATCTGATCAAACGGCTGACTTCACCATAGCTGTACGTACCGGATCGTCTGGGCTAATAAAGTTTGGCACAACGTCTGCCGAATTCAGGGCAACTTATGGCAGAAGGGCTTTCGCCAATACCAGCACCAATCAAATAGTTCCAGTTGATCTTGGCCTCATCACAATACCACAAACAGCCGCATCCGGTTACGATAAAGTTGACATATTATTTGCGGGAGCCGGAAGTGCGGCTGGCATTAACATTAATGTACATGACATTATATTGATGCCAGCAGATGAGTGGATTGGGGAAATTTCTACTAGGAGAACAATAGAATCAGCCGTGCTTGGCCTTGAATCAATGCACTTTGACAGCATTACTCAAACAAGAAGGCCAATATATGCATATCATACAGACGCAAATGGCAGTGTGAAGGCAATACTTGGGTCTTACTCACAAACCCTTAATTTTTCACCAGTAAATACGCAGAGGATATACTTCCTTTTTAACACAGTTGATAGAGACTCGCCACAAGCAGAGGGCGACGAACGCTCATCACCTTGGGCACTAACAAGTGTCAAGGTTCAAACATTACGTAAGTATCAGACTTTACGCGGAGATGGTTAATGACCTTTTTGTTGCTGCTTGGTGCCGGGGCTGGAAGCGGCGATGGTGGTGATAGTGGTGCGCTTCAGCCAGCCGCTAGTGGCAGTTCGCCAACTGGCGGGGAAGGCTTAAGTAATAGCCCATATACACCAACGATAGCCATAGACATACATGAGCCACTTGCCGCTGGCGGCGAGCTTATAAACTCCTCGATCATTATAAACTCATATTCACATACTATTAATGCAGTTGGTGGGTTTGACACGGCTACATTTACAATGGCTGCCAACATGAATATGATTAATGAGTGGCTGGTTAGTGGCCCAATGCGTCACATTATTGTTAAGGAGTCTGCTGGCAGCACCATATGGGAAGGTTTTGTTGACAGCCTTGACCTGAATTTTGGTCGCGTGTCAATTAAGCGTGGCCCGATTATTGATGCGGCAAATAAAGTCGCTTGTAAGTACACCACTGTTCGCTACGACCCATTAGGCATTAACTTCGGTGGCAAACCAGCGATAACCCCGTTCGTGCAAGACACGGACATGCAGCAGATATATGGTATAATCGAGGGCATAGTAAGCGGCGGTGAAATGCACGAAGATGAAGCTCTCGAAATAGCTAATACATATTTAGCTGAGTATAAGTATCCAGAAACCACGCACAATGTTACATTTTTGACCGGAAATGACCCGTCCATAACCGTCCAGGCTAAGGGATACGGGCACTTACTGGACAAATATACGTACACTAAGATAGACACAGCAGCCGACATTAATCTCAGCTTGAAGATACAGCGTGCTGTTGAGGGCGATCCTAACTCATACTTCACAATTGACGCAAATAACTTTGTCACCAATACAATACAGGTTAATGAGTACGAAGATGGAGAGAAAACCGCACGCGGCCTAATAGACGATTTGGTTGCCAGGGGTGACGATGCAGATAATAGGCACATATGGGGTGTATACGCAGATCGGTTATTCCAGTACGTTAAGGCACCAGTTGTTAATGACTTCGCGTTTAATATGTCTGAGGCACAGGGTTTATTACTAGACCAGTACGGAGAGCGCATACCACCTTGGCTCGTACTACCCGGACACTGGATTACAGTATCAGATTTGTCCCAGGGCGGGCACACCTATAACGCACAAGACCCACGCGCTACCGAGTCGTCAATATTCATAGAGAAGGTGTCGTTCACAGCGCCATATGACATCAACATCTCTGGCGGGAAAGTCTCTACACTAAGACAGAAACTATATAGGCTAGGTCTTGGCGGAGGTATATACTAATGGCACAGTTAAACAACCCGGAATTGGTACGTAATATAACCCCGTATTTTCACAGAAGGGATGACCTCGCCCTGAACATAGCGCACACGATTCCATTCGTGCAGGCGTTCCCAGGATTGGTCGGCTTTTGGCCTCATGGTGATCGGGAGATAGGCGGCTACGGTCTTACGTGTACTGGGAGCGGAACAATAGATACGATTCAATACGACAATAACATTGTCCCGTATGTCCAGTACGATCAGGCTGGTAGTGCGTACTTGACACGTGCTGACGAGGCACTACTTGACATAACTGGAGCCGAAGCTTATGTTGGAAGTGGCAGTCAGGGCTTAACAATGGGTGGATGGTGGCAGGTAAGCAACGCTGGTAGCCAAGAGAATATGATGGCTAAGTGGGCGGCTGGGCAGAAGTCATACATTATGTACAAGGATGCCACCGAGCAGTTGAACTTCCTCATAAGCGTGGATGGCTCTGCGAACTCTACGCTTTTGACCACAACGCTAACTGTGTCAGTTGACACTTGGTTTTTTGCAGTTTCGTGGTATAATCCTAGTACAGAAATGCGTATATATTATGGACTATCAGACGATAATGATCTTACAGTCGAGAACACTACAAGCAGCATTGCTGCAAGTATACACTCGGGTACAGCAGACTTTTATCTTGGTACGGAATCGGCTTTATCTAATTACTTAGACGGAAGATCGTCTATGACATTTCTTGTGCGAGGGAGATTGCCAGCAATTTATATAGAAACCCTTTTCGATCTTACCTCCCCTCTATTTGCAAGAACATAAATGGAGACAACATGACAGATTTAGTATGTATTGTGTCTGACACGCATATAAACTCGCGTGTAGGGTTACTTCCTCCAACTATTAAATTGGATGATGGAGACACAATTAAAGCGAGCAAGGCGCAGCGATGGCTATGGCACCAGTGGAAAACATTCTGGGATGACGTGGCCGAAGAAAGAAGGAGAACACGCGGGGCGAAATTGTACGTGATAGTTAACGGCGATATTGCAGACTACAACAAGCACGCAACATCGCAGATGATTACCACCAATATTGCCGACATCATCAAGATGTCATACAGGGTGTTCGATCCGTGCTTGAGCATAGCGGATCACGTATTCGTTACACGTGGAACAGAAGCACACGCACTCAGCAACGCAAGCCTTGACGAGTTGTTTGCAAGGGATATTGATGCTGTATCGTCTGACGAAGATACGTCATCATGGTGGTGGTTACGTGCCAGGTTTGGTGGCGTTAAGTTTGATGTTGCTCATCATGCTGGTACTGGCAGTCTTGTCCCACATGGGGCACATGGCCCTGCGGGGCGTGTTGCCGCACGTATCATGCACGATTATGCAACCAGGGCGGCAGACTTGCCGAACATCGCCGTGCGTTCCCACAACCACATATTCTCTGACAGTGGCGAGACATATCCAGTACGCGCTATTGTCACAGAGCCGTGGCAATTAACTACGTCATTTGGACACAGGATTGGCATGAGCGGCAGATTGCTACCAGTAGGCGGCCTGCTATTTACGTGCGACCGTGGTACTTACAGTCTAAAGAAGCTATCATACACACCCAAGATGAGGAAATACTGGACATCAAATGAACTCTAAGATTGAGAACATGACGGAGCATGAACTGCTTAAAGCTATACTTGAGGCACGTAAGGTTGAAGAAGATTCAGATGACAGGGCACTTACAATGGTTGAGATATGCGACAAGCTGGAGATTTCCGATAAGAAAGCACGTAAGCTTGTTAGGGAATTAATGTCAGAGGGATTGGTTGAGGTTCTCTATGTGCAGAGGGAGACTATCATGACACCACTTACTGGTGTTCTGTACCCAAAGCCTGGATACAGACTGCGGAACGGCTCTTAATCCATTCTTCTAATTCTTCCTGGTTATCAAAATCAAAAATGGAATCTTCTTTGTCACCAGTATTAAAGTCCACGTATCTTATTTGGCCGGAACAATCGCTGTACAATTTTATGTATATAAACAAGTGTTCACCAAATTCTTTTTGGAGAAGCACTTGTTTTTTTTCTAGTGCATCGAGAAGTCTTTTCAGCATGTTATTACTCCTTATACATGTCATGATATGATTTGATGCCGTTGCTTTCTAATACACACCATTTGCATTTTATTCCGTTCTTGCTTACAATGATTCCGCATATACATCTCGGAATATCATCTTCTATTTCTTTGGCCATGATTGTACCATCTTCATTTCTATTGTACACTCCGTTTTCATGATTTTTCTTTAGTTTCAGATTCTTTGCGTCTATGCCCTTTTTGTACATATCTTCGACTGTCCATCCAAAGCTATGAACAAGAATTTTTCTAAGTCTCTGATGTCCCACTTTGTATTTATTTGATAGCTTGGTTATACTAGATAGCTCATCATTGATATATTCATTGTGTATTTTTTCTATCGGGAGACTCTTGCAGAATGCAACATGTTTCCTCCACGCCCTAGTATAGAGTTCATCTCCGCATACATCACATTTTGCTCTTATGTGCTTTCCGTTCATTCTACTTTCGCATCTCATAATGGAAAGCTCATGCCCTTTAACATTTCATGGACGGCCACATAGTTACATGTATTACATATAATCTTCGTGCTTGCAACGGTCATGAACCTGTCGCTGTCCGGGCTTTTATGTACATCAATATCGTACTCCATTGTGTATGTTGAGTTATTGTGGCACTTCGGGCAATTGAAGTGGATTCTCTCGTCTTGATATTTCTCTGTTGAGTGTATTACCATGTTTACCTCCTGTCTGCTATACATTCTTCAATGATATTTAACATTTTAAGTAAGTTGTCTAGCGGAATAACTGCCATAGCTTTTCCCCTATCCTCTCTTACTACTTGAAAGTCCACGTGTTCACTTGGCGTAAGATACTTCGCCAGTCTCTTTACCCTTTTGCATTGTATCTTGTATGTATTGAAGTTGCGTATGCGGACATCAACTTCTGAGTGTTCTCCCAAAGATTTGCCATCGCTACCCCACGCTCGTTCTGCATTGAACCCACGTTCCCGAGCCATCTTGACAACCTCTCGTTCTAACGCATTTCCACGTATCTTATTTTTTGCGGGCATATAAGCACTTCGGTTTCCTGTTTTGTATGGTCATGTAAAATTCAGGCTTAATTGGGCATCTATGTGCATGATCCGTTGTATCCACATACATTGTTTTCGTATGCCATCCATTCTCGGTGAGAAAGTCAAGTGATATTACCGTGTACTCCTCATCGCTTTCCAGGCCTTCTTCTGCGTCATAACCAAAGATTACGTCTGTGCCTAGTATTTCATCTTCTTGAATTGGCATAAAACCGTTTTCCGTGAATGAACAGAATTCGCAGCATGTTGTTTTGTGAAGTATTTCCATTCTGGTTTCGTTCGTTGATATTACGAATCCGTCATATAGACGAAGCCCGTTGTCTGATTCAAGTCGCATGATGTCAACGTAAATAAGTTTCTCGCCAACTAATTTCGAGAGCGCAGTTAGAATTTCTGTTTTACTATATTGCTTGAGGTTCTCGTACATATTCACCAACCAGAACAAATCTAAGTGTAGTTTTGCGAACAACTTCTTTCACAATACCTGCTTTTAATATAGATTCAACCTCGCGATCCGTCATCTGTTTTGGCACGTTCGCAAGGGTCGCCTTTCTCCCTGTCCTTTTGTAGTATTTCTCAGCCGCAACGACGACGGCATCAACGACGCTTTCACCTTCGTCATAAACAACACTATATCCATTCATCATTGTACACCTCTCAGCGATCTTCCGCCTACGGGAACTCTAACTCCGTCGAGCAACCTAGACATTAGGTATGCCCATTGTTTCCCCATTCTATCTGGGAATTGATTAGTTACCATAACGGTTGCGATCTTACTTCTGTTTTCGTATCTCTTATCCAGCAAGGCAAACATAGTTGCTCTTGCCCAATCGGTATCAGAGATTCTATCAACTTCATCTATTGCCAAGAACTGATACTTCAAGTACATATCAAGTAATTGCACCTCGCTTTCTTCGCTGTTGTCACCATATGTCGAGCGCACTTCCGACAGGTAATCGGAAGCTCTTACGTACTTACATTTCACATATGATTTAACCAGGGCAGATGTCATTGATTTAATGATACCGCTTTTTCCCACGCCATAGTCACCAAAGAATACATATAATCCAGTTGGCTTGGGCGACATGGCAAGCACAGAACGCGCAACTCTCGCGGCGTTTTCCTTACCCGCCATACCATCTATATAGTCGAGTGTCCAGCCGGATTCCGTATAAGATAGTCCAGAATCTTCCATAAGTTCCTCCATATTTGGAGTGCCCTTACATATAGGACATGGGTCTGATGTTGTTTCCGCCTTCAACCACCCATCGCTACTTGACATAACTGTACCAACGGGCGAGCTTAATGGGAACCGTGGTGTTATAGTGACCACAATCACGCCACCTCCGCCACAGTTGGGGCAGTCGCCAAGTATACCACCCTCTAAAGATGGCACAGAAACAAAAACACGCTTGTTTATATCAAGCGCGTTTTGAATGGTGTTGAAAGTGTAGTTACCTACGCTAATTCCATTGATTGTTTTCATCAAACCACTTGTCAAGGTCTGTTTCACCTACTGCTTGAGAGCCATGTTCCTGCTTCCACGCAGCTATGTTAGAAGCTATGTATTGCAAACTAAGATGCTTGTCCTTCCAGAAATTGCTTGACTTGTAGTAGTCATAGCACTCGCTTATTTCGTCATGCGAGTAGCCGGAGCGCAACAGTCGTTTCGCCCCAACAGATTCCTTACCCCATGCTGGCGGGTCATAGCCAAGTAATTTGTGGTATACCGTTAACAATGCTTTAACTTTGTGTTCTGCCACTGGCAATTCTCCTGAGATATTCAACTATATACGTACCAATATCCATTCTTGTGACTCTGCTAAACGTTTTGTAACGCGGGGCTTCATTCACCTCGATTACATATGGCAAGCGATTCCATTCGTGTCTTACTAAATCCACGCCCGCTATGTCCACGCCCATTGTGTTCGCTGCTTTCTCGGCCATACGGCCTACGTCTTTGGGCCATCTGCCCCCACGAAAGCGGCGTGAGCCACGTTGAGATGACGACATAACAAGACCCTCTTTCTTTGGGCCGCGCTTGGTAACAGCAACGCATTTACCGCCTATTACCATCGCTCTGTAGTCGCCATTGTTAGGTATGTATTCTTGCACAATCCACTCTCGTTTGCCAAGGCTGTACTCATGTCCCTCACCTTCCTCTAATCTTCTTTCGAGTTCTACGTATATGTCCCCGATTTGATCTGGGTTGTGTAGCATGAATGTACCAAGACCACGCCGACCACCCTTTGACACCTTGGCGACAACTGGGTATTCAATGTCTGACGCTTCGATAATGTTTGGTATTTCCTCCAGACGCTCTGCTATCAATGACGCAGGCTGGTATACTACGTTATTAAGTATAGAGTGCATGAGCTTTTTTGTACGTGGCACGGCACCATTTAGCAAGTATTTATCTGCTATTGGCTTGCCGTGTTCCACAGCAAGTTTAACAATGTCATTAACGATCCCATATTTTCCGCCTACTGCACGAAAATAGAACACATCTAGCTCGGACAGATTCACGCCACGTACATACATGCCATCACTTGTCCATTCTATTTCGTCATATAACACAGGGAATATATCTTCGTGATGCACAATTGTGTCATCTGTTTCTTCGTATATTTTACGTCTAAAGTATCCAATCATTCATTGAACCTCCGTTGAGCTATATCTTGCAGACAAATTGTATACGGACTTAGGTCATAAGTTCGTATATGCCAGCAGATGAAATCTTGATCGACAGATTGTATATATACATGCTCATAGTTGATAATATCCGTTACTACATATTTCTTGCTAGAGCACGCTATAAAATAATCTATGCCTTGCCATTCAAGAGATTCCTGTGTCCCAATTATCGTGACGAATTCGCCTACATCGTATCTGCGATTTGTTTCAGGCATCTTTTATTTACCTTTACGTATTCCCAGTAGGCCCAAAACGTATTTCCATTGGGCCAGCGAAAGTAAGCTCGATCATCAACCACGCCTTCTGCGCCCCGATAAAGACTATCAAAACGCACAACCGTTCCGGGCACCCACGTCTCTTCCCAGAGGTGCATATCACTTATTTGGTCTAGCGTTATGTCTTTTAGCACGAACTCTCTACCCTTAGTTACTTTCATCGGTTTATGTCATCGTATGATTTTATGCACGCTGCCAATTGTGGGTATTGGTATTTATCTACAAGCCTTGCGTAAGCTATTATGTCATCAACACACTCACGCAACATGTCAAACTTTTTCCTGTTGGCCTCAATTGCGGCGGCTCTATGCTCGTTGCTTGCTATGTTTAGGTAAGCGCGCAAATTTCCATGCACAGCGTCCTCAATTGGTATTTGTTCGTCAACAGATGGTATGTGACCAGTGACGGCCACCTCTTGCCATGTGGCAGAATCCTCGTTAAAGAGTCTATACATCATTATGGCTAGTGATGGGTCGCGCACATTCTCGGCAACGCTTGTAAACTGATCTGGCTTATTGTGTAGGAATTGTGATATATCGTATGCTTGTATTGATGATAGTTTGCCTTCCATCATATTGGATTTGACTTTTGAATCATCGTTGTCCTTTACCCACACAAATTTTGCTGACTGCTCAAATGTCTTGGCAGTTGGGTTTTCTTCTATGTTCATTGCGAGCATATACGCCCTCTCTTTTTGTTCGTCTGTGTTAAGTATTCCTAACGCACGCAAATGACTCTCTCTTGTGTCACCTATGTTAACCCCGATATTCTTTTCGATTAGGCCAGCAGAAAGCTCTCTGTACACTTGGGAAACAGAGAGCTTAAATTCTGCGTTTACACATTCCTCAAACGAATCATATCCAAGGGGTTTCCAACCTTCACGCTCGTAGAAGTCAACAACCAACTTGCGCGTGTTTGCTATACTAGCTTTGATGGCTATGACAGCCGCCTCAGCCTCTTGTTGTGTATACAATACTACCTGTTTCATGGGTAAATCCGTCTTGCTTGGTTCTTTTTCCATATACATTTCCTATCAGCGCGTACTGACTTAAGTCCTTTTCTTACGTATATAGCCCCTTCATCATCAACGAATCTTGCCAGGTAGTATTTGCGAGTCTTTACTTCGCCGCGTTTTCTTACACGTATCATGTTGGTTCCAGTATATTCAACGACCATTAGCGAGCGACCAGGCGGAAGGTCGGCGGCGTGTGTCGCAAGAACAATTCTGTCACCTTCATTTATCTCTGTAGAATTTACTACATAGCCATTGCCGCTTTGAAGGGGTCTTGCTTCAAGTTTTTTCAGCATGTTCACCTCCTACCAAGGTGGGGTATCTTTGAATGACTCACGCGTTGCAGAAATGGCCGCGCTTTCTTCCATGCCACCTGCAATCAGTTCAAGCATTTGCCATATAATTTCTGCCGCCTCAATTACTCCATCGTTTGTGCTAAACATATCATGTGGCGCATCTACTTGCCGAAGGTGATTCCTCAATTTGGCAACATCATAATCTGCAATCGGGGCGAGCTTTGCTATTTCTTCAAGGGCAGTATCAATCGTGCCATCAAGGTTGCCATCCAAGACTTTCGAGCGAATCTTGTCAAAATCTTTTTGGGAAACATCCACTAGGTCTGAGTCGCCCCATTTCATTCCTGGTTTTACGTTGCGCTCTGCGCTAATGCGAAAGCCGGATGCAGTACGAAGTATGTCAGCGTGCGGAACTTCCATGCCAACTTCTTCCAGTCTCTCTTTCAGACTAATTGCCATGTCAACTGTTACTTCAGCGAGCGACTTCCCAAAATCTTTGAGAATGTCCTTATCTGTTTGCGTCATCGGTTTATACTCGTCTGATGTTTGCGTTGCTGATTGTGTTACTGACGTTGCACTTGGCGTTTCTTTTATATTGTTTCGCCAATTGGGGTCTGGAGCAAAGTCCCATTTGCCATCTGAGAGCGTCACCGTGATCTTATCACCCTTCGATAATGTACGCATGTATTCTATGTCTGCCTCTCTATCAACGCTTTTGTATATGGGAATCAATCCATCCTTTTTTGCTTTTGGCAAGTCTGTTATCTGATTGCCATTCGCGTCAAGAATCTTTAGAGCCACGTTGTAACTTGGCCCATATCCTGCATCATAGGGCTGATCGCCCATTGGGAATTCAACTATCGCTGGATAAGATGTAATCATTTGCTTTCTCCTAACTTATATTATCTTTTATTTCTTGTATTGTTGGTGGGTAGTACGGCACTTCTGCCCTATATGAAACGTACATAGTTAATAGCCTTTTCAGAAAGCTTGGTTTCATTGTCGATGTTCTGTCGACGGCAACACCAGCGTATCCACGTATTAGTGATGTCATATCGTCAATAACCGAGTTTGTATATTTGAGAGTATTAAACGAGCTTATCACCTCGGTAGCCACGGTCATTCCGCCACCCTCGACTCTTAATCTGTTGTGCATTTGACTCAAGTCGTTTAGCATCTCGTCAATTGGCATCTGGCTATTGCCATTACACGAATGATATGCCGCATCCATAACGTTGTCAACGTAAATTGTCGCCATTTTACTTCGCCATTCTTGTGGATAATCCGTGTTTCCTACAAGCCAATTATTCGCGCTCTCTGCGGATTTTAGTTCTCCGGTTTCCATATTCCATTCGGACAACTCCGCGGGAAATACCTCGCCGTTAACAGTCCACTTGCTTGGGTGAATCACAAACCCGTACGGTGTCATTTCAGATACATATTTATTTATGATCTTAGCAACGTCCGGGTAAAGATTCTTGGACAAGTCAACGATTAATGTTTCATCTTGAATGGCGGCGAGTAATGACTCGCCAACTAGAAGTACGTGATCAGAACATTCAACAGGAGTAATTATACCAGTTAATCTGCCTGTTGTTATTATTCTCTCATCTTCGTGTAATGTTTCATCTTTATGTATAAGATGGCATACATTGGTATCGTTTCTGTGCATTATTGCTTGTTCTTCAGTTGTTTCTTGTAATAGCATTACGCTCTCCTTTGCTAACAATTGTTAACGCATCTTGGTTATATCCAAAACCACCATTTGTAAGTAATTCACCAGAGCCAAAGTTAAGTAGGTGAACTTTAATCTCACCTTCTTTTGTCTGAACCATGTCAACTACTTCGTATAACTGGCCTCCTTCGCTCATTTTTACCCAATCACCTATCCACAATTTGCTATCGCCCAATGCTCTGTCAAGGTCGTCTTGTTCCTCAAACAAACAACCTTCACATACTGGGTATCCATCGAGGGCAATAAGTTCGTCCCTGTGATATGGCTTCTTGCACGTACAACATTCTGCAAGGCCAATCACTTCCTGATGGCACCATAGACACAGATTTATATATGACACATCTGTGTCATAAACTATAATTGTGTCTAATTTGCTTGAGAAACATAACGTACAGGCACTATCAACAATCCTTAGAACGTCCGTTAATACACCAGTTAGATATGGTGTGCCATCTGGGTGTGATAATGATGCGTAGTATCTCTTATATTGAGTCACGCTTTTTGCCCTGTTAATATTGTTGATGACATACAGCTTTCCAGGTGATGAAGAATACTCCACAAGATCGCCTGGTTTGAATGGGCACTCTTTTATCCAGCCGGATTTATCATACTCTGGTTCCCATGTTTTGCGTGTGCCGCCACCATAGCCATTGTAATTAAGGTTGCCTTGCTTGTAGTTATTGTTCCACTCTTGCCACGTTTTGTTGTTTGTTTTGTGGGTGTATGTTTTACGCACAACCTTTTTGTGTGGAAAGTGTGTGCCTTGATACTTTTTGTAGAATCTTACGAAGTTGTTTATATTCCACAGGTATTCTGTCAACCACATGAAAGCTTTCGTGCTGTGATTATCATGGTATCCAACAGCAACATTAATGCCCTTGCAGTTTAGTTCGTTAAGATATGCTATATCCGTAAACGAACCTTTGCCTATGTTAATAAATCCAGCATCGTGCAAAGCGTCCTTAATCTCGTCGGCATCTTGCTCTAAGTATTCATACATAACAATATCGTAATCATATTTCGGCTTATTTGCCCACTTGCTTATTTGCGTCATGCTTGACGCTTTGCGATCAAACTCTACCATCCAATTGTATTGCTTATTATCAGGGTGGGAGAAGTCTTTTGCCGTACTGTTTCCGGTTTCTTCGCCTTCTGTAAGCAATATGTCTGCCCAATTTGCACCAAGAATTTGCGGCATTAAATCCATGATTGTATATACACCTAACCTATCATCAAGGGTGGGTGTTTTTATCTGCTTAATCTGTGTGCCGTCATCGAAATTAACGACAATTTCGTTGAAGTGAAATGTCTTTTCTGGCACTATTACGGTGTCAAGGTGGGCAACGGCAAGTACATTTGCCCCATTGTCGAAGAATAAATGCCTGCCATTCTTGCCTTCAATCAAGTTGTCCTTGTATTTGTTAAAGAAATAATTGTCGCTTTTCTTATGGACAAACTTCATCTGATCAAAATCTATGTGACGTTCCTCTACTGGTTCATCCCCACTAGATAGTTCCAACATTTTCACACTCCTCATCTGTTCTGTGTGTAACCATACAGTTAACGCAGAACGTTATTTGCGAACCGAACAAATCCGCAATCATATCTCCAGGCTCAAGTTCAATTCTTTGGTCGTTTCTCATAACATACGTATTTTGATGTATCGGGATGCCGCGATCCTTGTTAAAGGCTACGCTCGTTGCGCTACATCTAAACCCGCAATTATTGCAGTAATAACCGTATTGATCAAGGTTTTTGTACTTGCTTTCTATTGGAAAACCTTTCTTGCATTTCGAGCAAGTCTTAGTAACATACGATTGCAGGTTTGTCCGAACAAGATTGCTCTCATATGGTTCGTCAATAGTTATTATTCCAATAGAGCCACTGTTTGAATATATACCAGTGGTTCCATTTTCGTAATCTACTCGCTTGATATAAATATCACCGTCATAGTTCTGACTCATCACCTCCCTTAATAATCCAGCATACCACTCATATGTTTCCCCATACGGATTCATTATGAGTAGCGAGTTGCCTTCCCACGGCATTAGCCATATCCGACCGTATCCATATACGCCGCCATAATATATACCAAACCCGCGCTTCTCTGTCTTTTTGCCTTGTTGCCTTTCCGTGTTTGAGACATGATCTTTTGTGTGTGGTCTGGTTGCAAAGATTCTCATTGTAAATCCTTTCCCGTAACCGTCACCGATCCTAAACATTGGGTGCGATGCACTATGACTATTTCGCCAACACGAATTTTCATTACCGAAATGACCCTTGGGCCAGTCAAATATTTCGTCGTGGAAATCAAAGATCATATCTGATGAATTGGATATGTGCCTGTCTGCTATCGTACCGATCTTTTCTTTGTCAGTAGCAGACATTTTTTGTCCCGTAGTTGCTTTGACAAACTTCTCAACTCTCGTTGCTATCCTGCCGCTTTTTGTGTTGATAAACGGGACAAACCCTATCGGCAACTTAACATTATATATAGTATTTATGTAATGAGAGATGGCATTAAGGCCGTCTTGTGTGTAAAGTGTTGGGTCTTTCTTTAAGACGGTCAGCTTGTCAAACTGACCTAGTAAATCTATTATATCAGGCATTTTTTACCTCCTTAATTAAATCCAATAAACATGTGCCACTTGCAAGTGCAAATCCCCTGTAAGTTTCTGCGCTAACCTTAAAGTAATCATCGTATGAGTGTCCCGTGCGTATCACGTTATTGTATTCGTGCTTAAAAATTATCTTGTGATAACTTGTATCATTATCCTGATGATCTGTAAGCCCGACAAACGTGACGACATCACCTTTTTCAATCCATCTATCTGTATTGGATGTATGATGTCCCTTTTGGCAAACCAGCTTTGCTCCTACACGCAGAAGGCGAGCATCTCTATTTCGGGATTCTCGAAAGTTTATCATATCTGTATTGTCCCTTTATGTTGTCATTAAAGTATCCGCCATGTGACCTTGCCCCCAGAAATTTGGTGTACGTTTCGTAGGAAACATCCGGGTACACATAAGTAGATTCATCGTTAAAGACAATTACAAGGCCTTTATCTGTCCACATTACGTCATTTATGTGAGAGCTATTCACTCTTGTTCTGCTAATTACGTTCATGCTTCACCTTCTTCATGCAGTTTGAACACACAAAAGTTTTGCCGGACATAACCCCAAGAGCTTTGGATTCGCTAGTGAATATTTTTCTTTCCTTCATAACAAGCGATGGGTTGTAGGCTGCTGGCTTACCGGAACATGCATACAAAAATTGAAATGGCGAATAGTTCCAATGGGTTTCTTCAAGTTTCTGAATCTTAAATACATGAGTTAAACTGTATTGCTTTGCGGCAATAATGTATTTGTCTTTCCCGATTTCTCTACCAAACAAGCAGTTGGAAACCATCGGTATTGCCTCCCAAATAAAGCTAGTTGGATTCCAATAACTGTTCCACTCTGAGACATGGTAGTTGTCGCTTAATGGCTCGTAAACGCTTCCATACCTTCTCATTCTGCCCGTTATTCTTGGCCCACATTCACCAATGTACACCTCGTATTCGCTGCTTGGATTAGACAAGAAGTATTTTCCAGATAGCATGGGCGTATTTACCGAAATAAGGTGTTCGTGTTTGTATAACAAATAATATTCACTCATCACATAAACCTCACTACGTTATCTGGCATAGACGCAAGCTCGGCTTTTGCATTATCATCAATTGCCCTACTTGGTAGCACCATAGCTATCTTCATGTCGGTTCGATAGCTTGCTATCTTGCGTAGAATTGACAGCCCTTCCACCGTCACAATTGGCATATCGCTATGCTTTGCGTGGGTTTTAGTTTGCAGCAACGCAACTGGCAGCGTCGTATGTGGCATAAACCAAAACTCTCCATCGCTTCCACATATCTTCTCTATGCGTTTACCAAAGTGGCTGTCAATCCCCTCCCATATACGATTCATGTTCTTGCATATACCAACGGTCATATCAAGAACGCCATTATGTATCGTAGAACATGATGGGATCACGATAAGATCATACTCATTTATGTACTTAAGCATGTCGTCATGTTTCTCGATCATGTTTCACCTCCATTCCAGAACGGTCGGAACCTGTCCTGGCTAAACACCTGGCCTTTATTGGAACCAGGCTACTCTCATAGGCCACTGTCATCCCGTTGCTTTCTATTCGCACAGCGTAAAAGCGGTTCCACCTGCTTTCCGTGTATCCTGTCACAACTCCACTGTGACCATTTAGCGAGTGCATATTTGATCTAATTACAACTCGTTGCCCAACCTTAAACTTTTGCTGGCCCATATAGACGCGGAGCGGGCTATGACACCCGCCCCGCACAGAACCGATGCCTTAGTTTATATTACCAAGGTTCGTTCAAGGACAGCTTGGTTCCAAGCGCCTCGAACTTCCTCATTTCCCCGGTATTTTTGTCCTTGCGTTCTGTTTCGTATAAGACAACACGATACTGAACGTGGATGTCCGGGTTGTCATTCGATGTCCACACGGCAGTTAACCACTTGTCATCAGTGGTAGTTGTTGCAGGGTTTCCCGGTGAATCATAGCCAGCGTCACGCAAGATGACTTTCATGTTCTTGTATGCGGGACGATTAAAGAGAGGGGTTTCCCCTTCCATCATGGACTTGAGCCATGTACCCAGTCCAGCGTCCACATTAACATCACCCTTTCTGTAAAAGTCCTTGGGTTCAACGGACTCGGGTTCAGTGGATTCGTTGGCGTCGTTGCCATTTACTAAATTACTCAAAAAGTTTGTCATGTTTATACCTCCAAGATTGTGTTAATATTATACGCTTCACGAACGTGCGCGACAGCGTTCTCCCACAAGTATGTTTCTCTTGGATATACTAGAGAAACATACTTGTCAATATATAAAACATATAAATATATTTTTACAGCGCGCATACTATTTCAAAAGCACCACCCCCTTTTTGTGCATTAGGCAGGGCGCAACCAATTCATCTTCATAGAACCAAGCCAATTCACCTTGCACTTTGCAATTGTATATGGGTTCGGTGAGTCCAGTTGAGTTCACATACTCGCGCTTTACTATGGTTGTGTATTCATGCTCAAGCCGCTTTGGAAATCCAGACCTATCGACATCCCTTACAAGTAGCGTTGCTCCGATTTTCCACTTATGCTGTGGCTTTTCCATTCAGCTTTGCCTCCACAACATCTGCCAAGGCAAGCGTTTGTGATACGAGGATGCGCTTGTCTGATGTCGGCGCGTGCCGAAGCACAACGCTAATAGCCTCGTCCACTTTCCCCTCATTCAGGAGCGGCTGAGTAATACAGCGCGAACACGTTGCGTCCCCTGTTGCGGGCCAAGATTGGTTCACCTCTTTGCCACACTGAGTGGCACCATCATCAGTAACTATGTGTGTTAAAGACAATCCATTTACTCTCGCAACATTCTTCATATGTCACCTCCTAATATTTACAGGCAATTCATCTCCACCTATGTCAACGAGATGAAGCGCGCCTCTTTCATTAACATCGGCGCAAAATATGTAGTAAGGATAATACACATCCTCATCATCCATTGGGTTTAGATTTTCTAAGTTATCTATTTCGTGCGCGGATGCCTTTGTAATATGCCTCCACACACCCAAGGCATCATCCTCATCCTCGAAGTATGCAATATGCTCGTAGCTCATAAGTTCGCCGTGTGTAACAACGTATATTTTCTTTCTACTATCCATTAATCCACTCTCCTTATATAGTATTCACATAACTTGAACCACTTCTGAACTGAGCCAAAGTCAAAGGTCGGGCCATTTTCATACACGCACTTTAGGTTTGTCGGCTCATATCTGTGGCCGTGTTCAAAGTTTGTTGCAAGCATATGACATGAGCCACACGCACGTGGCTCTATATCCCACGCATTGACTTCAATGACACGTTCGGAATACACCTTGAATTCTTCAAGAAACTCAAGGACATATTCCATGCCATCAACGCCATCGTTTATTGCATCTTCAACAATGCCGACAGCCGAGAGCCACTCGGGTAGCAAGTCATCTGTTATCGCCGCGCTTGATAACTTCTCAACAACTATCTCCCGAGAGCGTCCCATATCATACCTCCTATAGCTACAGATAACATGAATGCTATAAGAACAATCATGCCAATGTCATCGGCACCTACGTGCCCATGCATACTAAAGTATGTGGCACCGAATTTAAGTACATCATTTGGATGCATATCTCACCTCTCTCAGTATTTGTATATGCCATATACCTATTGTCTCCATGTCAATCCTCCCATATGAACAGCAGATAGAACACCGCGAATATAACCAGGCACTCTACCCCTATCCATAATACGAATACTTCTTGGTCTGTCATTGTCCTATAATAATTACATTAGGCGACGTAGCAAGTACATCCTTAACAATAATGACGCTATACCCCTCCGCTATTGCCTCCATTAATAGGGCTACATCATCTGGAATATTGCACGTTTGTATTTGCGGTGGCAATGGCTCCTGTGTTGGCTCGCGCACAACAGTTGGTTGGGCAAATGGGTCTGCTCGTATTGGGTCAGGCTCCTGTGTTGGTGGATTCCACTCATCGCACGGAACATCATCTGTGTATCCGCATGGGGGTGGCACATCTGGCGCGAACGGTATTGGCGTCGACTCTTGTTCGCCAATTGGCGAAACGTCCTCCACCTCTGGCGCTGCTGTTGGGTAGTGTGGATTACGTGTTGCCTGTGGTGGCAACTTATCAGGCTTATCTGGCCTGCCATTTCCCCCCGCAAAAGCACTTCTGCTAAGCAGGAACATTAATATCAACACCACGTATATAGTATTTTTATTCGATCTAAACATTATGCACTCTCCTATGATGATCCATTTGTATGCGGCTCGCCTTTTCCTCTACATATCTTACATGTAGGTTTACCGTATGATGGCGTAGTGAGCCGCTTTTCTATGCCACATACAGTAAGTTCCATGCCGACCACAATGATGTGGGTCTTGGGTTTATACAGTCTTTTATCTTTCACCAGGCGTGCCGTTACCATTTCTTATTTGGCCTCACAGTAACACGAACACCGGACGTACCCAAGTCCCAATGTGATATGCTATATCCATACCCGCCTGGTGCTGGTATGTCATTAATAACATCACTTACTGTGTCCATGACGGCAAGTGAAGCTGGCGCAGGTGGCTTGTTATCCCATGTAAACTCCACCGATTTTGCCTTGCCATCACGTAGAGCAATTACATCGCCCTTGAATTCCACACCACTCCAGTCTTGGTTCAGGCGTATCATGCCCGAACCGAGAACCTTCATGGCGCACGCTATTAATTCCATGTGTCACCTCCTTATTCGAGTACAGTAATTTCCCACGCGCCATTGTTGTGGCGATGAATATCCACCTCTCTTTCTAGCTTGTCGCCACACAACTCGGCCCACGTGAATTCCTTTCTTTCACAGTCGCAACAGTCCTTGCACAGTGTGCACTCATCATCCTCGTAATATGAGCACTCGTCTGCTGCTTCACACGTATGAACTTTCTTGGTTTCCCCGCCAAATTGACCACGGCCAACCTCAATCATGGTGCCGCCAACCGGCATCGTGTTAATGATTCGCAGGTGAAGGTCATTACGTATGTCGTTGTCGGATATTGGCATATACAAGTATGCAGCATCATGTTTTCCGTAGTCGAACTCAAGTGCATTTGCCTTGACAAGCCTAATGCACTCTCGAACTTGATAGCCGACTCCACCTGATATATTCCAGATATCTCCCAAGTTGTACTCTGCTAGAGAGGAGAGGAACAATCCAACCTCATATGTGTGATCATTAAGCTCAACGCCGGACACGGTATCAAACTTACCGAATATGCGAGCGAGCATTGCCTTTGTTCCTAGGCCAGAACCCACGTCGATGAAATCTTTTTTGCCCAGGTCGTTGAGCCTCTTAACCACGAAATTTACAAAGTCAGAGTTGTAGTACGGAATCCACTTGAAGGCACATATGTCTTTCTCGACATCCGACTTGCGCTCAAACGCTGGCCTTACCAAACTCAAGTCGTTATAAATAACATTGAGCATAATGTTTGGTATACATGAGGCTGGATGTTCTTGATGCAATTCGAGCAAGGCATTGGCCAATCCCCGTCTTGTTATCCCGTCACTTATGCCGGGAAATGGCGCGTCTTTGTGTCGGCTACCAACCAGGTTAATGAGCCTGATTGCCTCATTCCTATGTGCCTCTTTACTATAGTGTGAGTAACCTCTGTTCATTATTCACCTCCATCCATCATGTCGATGCCAAGTGCAGCGACGGTGATTACAATAAGCAACGGCAGAAACTTGCCATCACCTATACCAATAACAACACTGGCGTACATATACACACCAGTGGCAATGGCGCATACAAACGTGAGCATGTGTCACCTCCTAGTTAAATAAACATCCACCAGCAGTATATATTTCTATACCCCTGCTTTCGGACTTTTCCAAGTGTTTCCATTCTACCCAAAACCCTTGGCTCCCAACCTCCCACAACCCACACTCGTTGCTGTAGTACCCGCTACTGCTTGTGCCAAACCACCTGATAGTTACGTACCCATGTTTTGTGGCAAGTTTATAGAATGTCCACTCGCCCCAATCGTAATCAAGCGGGTAATCTGGACTGTCTTTTATGTCATCGTTGGACACCTCCTCCGCCATAACTAACGGCGACCCAATGAGGTCGTTCAAGTCTCCAATTATGTCCTCTATAAACACCACCTCACAGCAATCTTGATCATGTGCTTGCACGTATGCTGTGCCATCGTTGCACACAAACTCAATGCCGAATGATTTTCCGATAAACCTTTTCACCGTATGCTCGGAGTCAATCGTTCTCTCAACACGTATCTCGACAATTGTCTTGCCAAGTAGAGTGCTGAAATCTATGCTTCCATGTTGTGCCACATCACACCTCCACTTTCATGCAAGCATCCATGTCACCAGGATGCCAACACCTAAGCCTACGATACATCTGCCATCGTAGAATCCCAATACACTCAACACCATGTATGCCATGAACAGCATACACATGCCAACCATGAGCATGTCAAGTGCGTGTTTCATGACCACGTCCTGTGCTGCTCATGAACAGTTTCAACGCCATCATAATCATGTATGTACCATTCCACATCATCCGGCACATCAGCAACATGCAGCGACGAGTATTTGCCGCTTGCCTCGTCCCCAAGCTCCTCTATTACCTGCACAAGCAAGGGATCGGTGCGCTCCAAATCGTACATAGAGAAGTATGAATCGTCAGTAAAATTCTCCGATGTGTAATATGAGTTGCTGTGGTATTCCTCTTTTACATGCAGAGTAATCCCGGCCAATTCTGCATACCTCATAATTGCCTCATGGCTTAGGCCAAAGCCACCAAAGCATCCGTTAATTACTATCTTTGGCATATGTCACCTCCTAATTACACGCGAGTTGAATGAATGCATAGTTCACGTATATGAAGAACGCTGTCACGATTAAAGCCCCAATCAGCATAGTTGTGTACAGAATTATCGCTTTCATAATCATCTCCCTTTTTATACATAACATGAGCACCTGTAGGTAGCGTAACGAAAAAAGGGGTATGAGCATATGCCCATACCCCATGCCAATATGTATGTGTATGTTGTGTATATGCGTGGCTAGTTGCCAGAGGTTAAGGTAACACGACGGCCAAACACGTCACGCGACCGTGCTTTACCAGTATTTTTGTCCTTCCAATTTGACTGGTACAAGAACACCTTCTCTGAGGTTAGGGTAGCGCCACCGTTAACCCACACCCATTTATCCTTGCCACTTAGGTCGGTATTGTAAACGAAGTCATTCTCTTTTGCGTGATCTTTCACAAGAGCAAAGGCTTTCCTCGTTAAGACGATACCATCTGCGTTGTTATACGCAGCCTCAAGTTGTGCGTCCAATTTCTTCTGGGAGTTTACGTCCCCCACGTTCAGAAATTCCACGCTCTTACGCTCTTGAGTATTTCCATTACCAGTAATATTGTTCAAAAAGTTAGCCATGCTAACACCTCCTGTGCGTAGTACGCACGGTAAAGGCCCACATATGTGGGCAACCAATACAACAATATCCCGTGTGTGACTCGAACACACATCTCCCGATTGAGGGTCGGGTATCCTAAGCCATTAGACGAACGGGACTATATATTTATGTGGATATGAGGGAGCCAATCACCATCTCTGCGAACGCATTTGTATGTGCAACACTGTGTTCGGTTTCACCCTTCCTAAACACCAGGCGATGATTACCCGCCATATCAGGTGCGTATTCCATGTCCACATCAATGAATACACCAAGTTCCTTGCGTAGCAATTTGGCTTTATACATTATGTGATCCGGGTATTTGCCACTCTTGCCACTAATCGCGTTATGTAAAAGAACGGCATCATTCGCACGTTTTTTCGTGGTGTAAATCTCTCCCAATTTCCACCCCACATGACGAACGGTGTATTTTTCGTCAATGAACTTACGTCTGTACACCTTTGGTTTTTCCTCAAGCGTACGTATAAGACGCTCGTTTTCCACTTCTCGAATTAACGTGTTCAAATAGTTGGGCATGGTTTACCTCCACATGGGGACTGACACGGCAATCCCCAACACTATGAGCGTGACTATTAACAGCCACATGATGAGTAATTTGTCAACGGGTTTCAACATATCAATCTATCTCCCAATGTGCCATCCTCTTGCTGAGTACGACAGCACTATATACAATGGCCGTAGACGCTACGCTACAGCATCCCAATATAACACACGCCCACACCAACACCTGACCCAGGTCAAACATTATCCACCTCCCAGGAAACACTGATTTGTTTCCATGTCAAAGTACGTTGCGTTACGCAACAAATCATCTTCAAGTTCACGCATGGTTTGCTCGATAACATCAAGATCGGACAAAGAACGCTCATCAAGCGCAACCCCTCCCAGGAACAGAAACTCAGATGAGTATTGCGGGAAATAGCACGCACTCTCCAGGCAATTTACTGCAATATCTACCTGCTTTTCAAGGCGCTGATTTCTGCGCGTCATGACACGACGATTACTATATCGCCTACGTTTTCTACCCATGTTACCACCTCCTCTCGAAGGTAATAAAGGTGTGATTGATCTCGGTGCGCACCTCGACACTCTCCGCACCAGCATCAACGTACCATTCTGGTGTGTACCCATATGAGTACATCTGTGACCCATTGATAACGTGCATTAGGCCAACAATCTCTTGCGCCACACTCTCCGGCACGCGGCACCGGGTGAGCATGTTGGTTGATATGTCGTCACCGTCTACAGTGAACGAGTATTTACCATCAATCGATGTAATCAACAGCATCTTAGGCATTTTTACACCTCCTAAATGTCTCGTACTCCCTGAGTACAAGCGAACGACCTGGCACATAATCTATATGCGCCAAGATTATAGGGCCATCCTCATTACCCGCCTCCACGCTGCACTTACCTGTGCCAAGCGTGGCAACTATCATGTCAACTTCACTGGGCGGGAATTCGTCGGCATCAAACAAGTCGCCATTTCCATCATACGTAAACCAGTACACCGTTTCACCTCCTCTCTACCGAAACTCGGCACTATAACATTCACTACGCCCAACCCAATCCTCCAATACAAGCGGGGGCTGTACGTACCGACCGTACACACTATTCTCATAGTGCATACAGTGGGGAATGTCGCCAGGTGCGTAATTTTCCACACACCAGGCGACATCGGATAACAGTGTGATGCCCAACACAAACACGAACACCACGAACAGCACCAATGCTGCGAACTCAAATGTATGACGTACTTTCTCTGGCATAAATACACCTCCTATGTGTATGAACCAATACCAACCACATGACACGACGTATGTCATGCCATGTAGTTGAATTAGTCCTCCAATTTATGTGTGTATTTGCTGGAGATGTAGTCGTTTAATGCCGCAATCATGACATCAGCATCGTCGTCACGACGATAGAATCTAATTGCGTACATCGCATCCCATGTGGGCTGCGTGTCGCGCACCGTGTAGTCCGGGCTTTTACCCACTTGGAGCCACACACGTTCTGCGTATTTTATTTGCTCCTCATCGGGGGTAAAGCCACACTCACTCTGCCAACCCATGTAATCCATGAGTCCCGTTACCTCATACAGATAATCGGGCGGCACCAATAGAATCTTGTAAGTCATTATGCACCTCCATGCACATATATGAAATTATATACCAGCAGGACACACCAATTTGGTGTACCCTGGTGGGACATAAGTCCCTATCACCTACGTTCCTAACCCTCCTGGTTGTTATCAGTCGCGACCATGCACTCGTAGCACCGTTGTTGGGGACACTATTTCCGGTGACATATATGTGGTACGCAATCACATCGCGGTTTTGTCGTGTACATTAACCCCAACTCACAGCCTTGACCAACACACACCGCCGGATATTACCTATCATATGTGCAAGTATGACAGACACCTACCAATGGCGACAGCACATGAGCGCACCACCATGCCGCCTTCGTCTAACGTGTGTGTACGGATTTGCACCGTGAGGAACGTGGATTTCCACGAACGATACGTCTACGCAATATACAGTCCCGTTAACCAGACACATGCGATCCAATACCTGTGTCCCTAATTAGCCTTGTGGTTTACGTACCTTCTTCATCAAGTTGCGTCCCGCTTTCTTCTTCGGTTCGCGTTTACGATTGGCCTTTTCTTCCTGCCAACTACCTGCCTGAAAACCATTCACCTGTGTACGTCTACTCTTACGCATAATCACACCTCCAGTGTGTAGGCATGTGTCCGGTTAACGAAACTGTATAGTCATATACCCTAATGTGATGCGGGATTAACGTTCAATCAACTACTTAAGAACTCCTTCATCAATTCAATTGACGCATTACGTATTGCGCTACCATTACGTAGCGGAATTCTGTGGCTGTTAGCTCTCCAGAACTTACGCCACTCGTCGTAATACTCGTCACTGATTACGATGTTGGTGAAGTGTTCGTATTCACGATCTTTCTCGTTCATTTGAACACACTCGTATTTGCGGTTATATACTCACCACCACAATTTGGTGCGTCAATCCACTTGCCAATTGGTCGGCACACCTTTCCGTTCCACGTAACAGGTGCCGTGCCTTTTAGCTCATCCCTTAATGTGCGGTTATTGGGACTCCCTTTTTCCAGGGAATTCCCGACCGCTGTTTTGGTACATACCTTTACCCCAGCTACGTGGCGAGCACCACGCGGCACAACGATCTCGGTTCCCGGTGTGGGGAACTTAACTTTCTTCATGTCACACCTCCGGCAACACTACGTCCCGCACCACACTAGGGCATACGACTACGCATCGTTCATGTAATAACATAGCACGGACTACGAATCCTTATGACATACCACATGCAATTGCCACCGTCAACGTCCGTAGACTCAGGCCGAATCAGCTACGTTCATAGGCACGCTCTTGCTATGGACTCACCTGATAGGGAGCACACCTATGTGTTGAGCAATTTTCGTTGGCCCGCAGGCCAGGTACATGCGTCCACGTGTACCCTCATGCTCGTATGTCGGCTATGTATTTGTCACACTCTCTGTCATGTTCTCATGACGCACCATGTTCGCATGATGCCCAACGTATGTTCGTGCGAAGTAGTAACGTACAGTAGTCCATGTGTGATACACTATCTTCCCGGCTAAGTCCAGCACTCGTAAGTGTTATCTGTCCACCACCTCGTCGTCACACACACCCTGAAAGCACACCACCTGTGGTACGCAACCACGTATCTCGCCGTGTACATACATTGATCGTGTCTCTCCCCCTCCACCCCAATACACCCAAAAATGACGCATTTCCTCGCGCCTATTTACGTGGGGCGGACGTGAACTTACGCAAAATCCACGCTTGTGAAATACTTCACAAGCGTACATACACTTATGTCAAGTTACGTACACTTATGTCAAGTAGTCACGTACGTACGTGCATTATGTTAAGCACGTAGCTTGACATAATAGGCGCATAGCCTAGCACGTGGGAGGATGGCTTGTCACAAAGACAAGCCAGGAGGATGGCTTGCCACCAAGGCAAGCCAGATGACAAGTTTAGCACAATTCTAAAAAAAAACAACAATTGTCAAGGTTTGGCTAGTTTACATAATCATTGTGAAATACTTCACTTGGTTTCAAATTATTTTAAACGTTTAAAATAATTTTACGTTGCCCCAGAAGAATTATTATCATAAACATGATAAAAATAAGATGTATGATCATATTAGAACAGATGTTCGTTACCGGCCGGTTGAGTTTTTTTGTTGTTAAAAAGATAATTATGATAAAAATAATAAATACTATAGAAATATTCACTGGCTAGAATACGCTAAATTTAGCCAATATCAAACGCGTATCAATTTTGCATATGCTGCTATCAACTAACCGCCAAACGTCCAACAATGGGAAGATACCGGTGGTAGATAGGCAAAAAAAAAGACACCACTAGGTTAACCTAGTGGTGTCTTTTTTGTTTAGATACTTTCTATCTTGCTTGGTTCGATACCAGCATTGTAAGCCATCATAACCGTTTCTCTGTATGATCTCGACAGATATCCGGCAAACTTTACTTTATGGTGCGTCATAAGGTCGATAGCTCTTACTGCCAGTTTATGCTGTTTATCAGATGGCACGGTGACACTTTTGCCATTGTCACTATACTGCCAGCTATTATCTACTAATGATTCGAAAACAGTATCACGATAACTAGAGCGCGATGGCTTGTCATCGGTTGGCTTGATGTCATCAACTACTAGTGATGACAAGAATGATGGCTTGTCATCGGTTGGCTTGTCATCGGTTGGCTTGATGTCATCAGCTACTAGTGATAACAGAGCATTGGGTACGGTATCATCCTGGGCGGCTGGTGCCTTGCACTTACAGGTATCATCTTTGCCAGCAATAACTTTATGCGGATATCCGCAAAAACCAGTCGCGATATGTCTATTGCCGGTCCTGTCAGTGATAAATACAGTGCCACCGTTTTCAAGATACTTTAGTGTTCTTGCACTAGTTACACTAGCTTGATTATCACTGGCTACAAAGTAATCATTATCTAATGCCCACAATGACAATATATGTTTTTGCTTTCTACTGGGCATACCGTTAAATGTGATACTGATACCGCTGGCTACACTATGTGAATACATTCTAGCAATTGGTTCATACTGAGCTAGCTTAACACGATAACTAACCTTATCATCATCACTAACCCGCTTTGTTATCTGTATGCTATCGATGACAGATTGCCAGGCACTAGAACCATCGGACGATATGACCTCATTTTCTAGTGTACCAGATGGCTTGTCATCGGTTGGTTTAGTGGCACCAGCTACTAAATCGACTGATGGCTTGCTAAGGTGTGCCATGTTATAAGACTCGATCAATTTTGTTTGTTCTTTGATAAAATCAATCGCCTTAGCTAAATCAGATTCTAGTCTCTCAATAGTAGATTCTAGTTCATAAATACGGTTTGTTTCCTTGGCTTGCTCGTTCGCCTTGTGTGACAGATTCATTGCCTTACGACCATTGGTGATAATTTGCTCTAACATGTTCATATACTCCTATGTATTATTTAGATTCATTAGAAAATCGAATGAATCATACCATCCCGTTAATAGACTGTAGTTACCTCTGGTATTAGATGATAGATAAAATTAGTTATCGTTCGTCCAGTGACGCAGTGATCGTTTGCTGTTAGTGATACTCTCTTGTGGGGTATATCGGTCGTTAGTTAAGATAATGTCATCGCCAGAGGTCCAGAGGTATCGGACAATCATACCTATGGCAATAAAAAACAAACCGACGAGTAAAAAAAATATGGTTGGATTAGAAATCAATTCTAAGAACATGTTGTTACCTCTCTTGGTTGGCTAGTACCAGAGGT
>Ga0098074_1000142_pt1 | contig 65561 bp, 81 predicted proteins | sample 32_taG_FD_75064 | JGI IMG/M metagenome (GOLD analysis project Ga0098074, IMG submission 75064) | Marine viral communities from the Gulf of Mexico - 32_GoM_OMZ_CsCl metaG | ecosystem: Environmental > Aquatic > Marine > Oceanic | place: Atlantic Ocean: Gulf of Mexico | collected 2015-07-12 | reverse complement strand
TAGATCCATCTGATAGATGGCGATCGGCGTCGTCTGAACCTGCACCATTTCGGCGCGGTCCGGGTAGATGATCTTGTTGACGAAGTCGACCGAGAGCGGCATCAGTTCACTCGGTCGTGCTTGCGCCGTTGAGGAGAGCGCCCATCGCCTGCCCGTAGTTCTGGGCCATCACCTGCAACTGGTTCTGCTGCGTCATCACGAGGCCACGCATGGCGTCGAGCGCCGAGCGAAGATCGGCGAGCTGCTGGTCGATGTCGTTGCAGCGTTGCACGAGCGCCTGGATGTTGCGGCCGTTCACGATCGGGTTGAAGTCTTCAGACACGGTCACTCGTCCGGGGTCATCGGGGCAGCCTGCGTGTAGCCGCCCGAGGTGATTGTTCCTGTCAGGCTAGCTTCCTTGTAGAGAGCGCCAGGGGTGGTCGACTTGCGCACCCAGCCCGTGACCGGCTGGTCGGCGGTGTAGGCGTAAGACTCGGTTGCGACACCTGCCGCCGTGGTCAGTTCGTTGATAAGGACGGTGCCGACGGTTTCCGGCCCGCCCGTGTCGGCGGTGAGGTACACGCGTGCGTCCTGCAATGCTGAGCCGTCGGTAGAGTCGGTGACCGTGACGGTCAGGTCGACGGCGTTGTTGATCACGACGGTCGCCCCGGCGGTCTTGTAGGTCGGGGTCGCGCCGCCGTTGGTGATGTTGAGTGTGACGGTGCCGGTCGAAGCGGTGATGTCGAGCGCAGCCGAGTCGGTCGTGTTCGCCCCGTAGCCCCCGCTCGTATCTAGGCCGCGCAGTCCGTTGAGCGTGTAGGTGCCTGCCGCTGCGATCTCGATGGCGTGGCCTGCGCCGGACTGGGCGAAGTCGATGTCGGCGAGGTTCGTGAAGTCGGGGTCGGTGATGGCTGCGACGCTCGTCGCCGCTCTGGTCTGGATCGTGCAGCCCGACACGTCGGCGTTGCCTTGGGTGAGGCCGATCGCGTCGTAGGTTCCGCCCGTGACGGTCACTGCCGACGTCCAAGTGATCTGGCGCATGCCGAGCATGAGCGTCCCAGAGTTGAGCGACACGGTTGCAGCGGTGCCTGTGACGATGAAGTCGGGCCGCTTGCCTGCGCCGACGACGTCCGACGATGCGATCGTTTGGTCGGCGAACGTGAACGTGTCGCCGGTCTTTGAGGCGTCGACGGTCACGCCCATCCATGTCGATTCGACGAGCGACTGATCGGGGAAGATCAGCGAACCGTCCTGCATCGTGAACCCGGTCGTGGTGGTGCCGTCGCCTAGTTCTAGGCGGGCGTAGCAGAAGTCGATGCCGTTCAAGACGACGAGCACGCCTTCGGAGTTGGTGTCTTCGTAGGTTCTGAAGTCGCTGATCGTGCCGCTCGACCCGGTCCATTGCAAGCCGCTAGTGCCGTGGAGGATCTCGTCGATGATGAAGTTGTCGGCTGCGCCGCCGACGTCGCCGATCGTGATCATGCAGCCCGAGTTCACGACCGCTGTGAGGTCGGTCGACGCTCCGGCACGTTCGGGGGTGCGGTCGCAGTCGACCCACACCGGAACGAATCCGCCGAGCGACGGGAACTCGGCGACCGGCAACGAGTGATCGTCGGTGTCTGCTGTGCCGGTGCCGGAGCCGAACCGGATGTTGAGCGCTGTGACCTGAGGCCACTGCGTCACGAAGACCCAGTGCTTGATGTGCTCTCCAGCGCCCGACAGGTCCGTGCTCGGCACAGACACGAGGAAGCCTTTGTCGGTGGCATTGTCTACACGACGGCCACCAGACTGAGCGCCTTCGATGAAGATGTCGCCGTTGTCGGATGCGCCGGGACCCGAGTTGATGCCGGTGAAGGTCGCGCCGGGTGCCTCGAAATCTTCCAGACTGGTGAGCAGAGAAGTGACGGCCATTCGATGCTGCCCTCCTGCTCGCAGCTAGAACCTTGTGTCGTGCGGCCCGATCATTCGTCGGTGGTGCGGATCGCTGTCGTCGTCGAGTCAGCGGAACCGAACACTGCGGACGTGATGTACTGCTTGATCGGGGTGCCGCCGCCGTCACGCACAAGCACGCCAAGGTCGCGGTCGGTCGAGTACACCGCCGTGTAGCTGGCGCTAGTGCCCGAAGCGGTCTCGTCGATGTAGGAGATCCACACGTTGTTGCCCGCCGTCGCGTCGTCGGGATCGCTCCAGTTGGTCGAGGCCGTCGTGAACGTCGAGCCCGTGTAACTGGTGTACGGGACTCGACGGTACCGGCCGTCGTCCAACTGCACCCGGATCGTGCCCGACGATGGCGTGTCGGACGGGATCGTCGTGGTGACGACTACCGACGTCTGGCCCGCTGCGCTCAGTGTCGTGTTCAGCGAAAGCTGGTCGACGTCGATCGCGGGGTTGTTCTCGGCGTCGAGCGAAACGCCGTCCCATGGGAACACGAGGACCCGGTCCTCGGTCGACACGAGACCGCCCACCGTGAAGGTCACGTTGTTCGGCGGCTGGTTCGACGTGTTGGTCAGGTCGAACAGAAGGTCGTTCTGGGTCAGGTCGGTCGGCTGGATGCCCAAGCCGTAGGACCCGATGATCGCCGACCCGGTCGATGCGCCGATGAACGGGGTCGACAGGGTCCGTGCCGTGACGGTGACGTTGACGTCGGCGGTCGCCGTCGATGCGCCGGTGATGGTGACTCCGTCGCCTGGCACCGTTCCGGTGAGCAACTGAATCCACATCTTCGTCGGGGCGGTCGTCGAGTCGATGGCGAGGAGCTGGCCAGTGCCGCCAGTCCATGAGACGGCTTCGACTGCGGCGAAGGTGCCGGTCGGTGTGTCGACGTCGATCTCGTGGGTGATGCCGCGGAACAGTTCGCCGTTCAGCCCGTAGAGGGTCGAGGCCGAGCCGTCGCGGCTCAGGTACTTCGTGCGCTCGTAGAGCGAGTTGATCGAGAGCGCAGCCCGGTCCCACTCGGAGTAGTAGAACTCGTCGGAGCCGTTGCCGTCGACGTCGAGGCCGACGTAGCCCTCGGTCTGGTTGACGATCGTGGTCCAACCTGCGACGGTCGCTTCGGCGGTTGCGTTGTTGAGGTCGTCGGCGTCGTTCAGGGCGAGGACGTTGTTGCCACGCGAGGTGCCGTTGATCGAGAACTCGCTGTAGGTCTTCCCGAACCGACGGGAGGTGCCGAGGAGGCGACGGCCGTCGGTGTCCGATCCGCCGGTGCGGACCTTCAGCATGAACCGGTGAGAGATGCCCTGGTTGGCGTCGGCGTTCAGCGGTACGCCGATCACGTAGGCGTCGCCGATGTCCCAGTCGTCGTCGGTGCCACCAGCGAGCGTCGCCGTGATAGTGGTCGCAGTGTTGGCGGTGATGATGCCCGACGACCCGTCCGTCACGTTGTAAATCGTGTAGTCGACGAACTGGTCGGTCGTCCAAGCTTCACCAGAGTCGGTCAGAACCGAAGCGTCGGCTGCGCCGTCGTGGGTTCCGCCGATCGACTTGTTCCACCAGTCGTCGGCCAGCACTGCGCCGTCCTGGTGGACCTGAATCTGTACTTGCGGGTTGCCAAAGTTGACGATGCCGTCGTAGATCTCCGCGCCGGACGCCTGGATGATCGACCCGTCGTACAGGTGCTCGCTGCTGGCGTCGTCGATGTTCGCCGACCCGATAAGGGTGATGATGTTGTCGGTCGAACGAGACGACGGGTTGACGACCGTGATGTCGAGTTCGTCGTCGCCGCTGAACACTGCGTCGTCGGCGAGGTCCTGAAGCCAGCGGTGAAGCTCGATGACCGTGGCGTAGGACGGGGCGGCTCCGTTGTGGTCGTCCCCGATATACCGAATGTTTCCGGTTGCGTTGTCGAATGACCAGTCAGCGTCGACGATTGCCATTTCTAACTCCTCAGATCATCAATGCAGAGATGATAGGCGCTCGGATCAGCTCGGATCTCGAATCTCAAGAACATCAACTGCAGAAATATCTACAGCCACACCCACAGCAACAGAACCGCCATCGCCATCAATGACTCCGTACAGCACGGAAGACCCATCAGTAAACGCAAGAAAGTTGCCATTACCAGTACCAGTCGCCGTGTTCCCGGTCTGCTGATTCATGGTCAACTTACGGCCAGAAGTATCGCCATTAGCGATAACCCAATCTCCAAGACCATCGCCCGCAGTCAACGTGTAATTCGCAAGCGTATAAGTGCTCGTCGCCTCAGCATAAGTCGTCGGCTCAGTGCCACAAATATCGACACGAGTGCAATTGTCGGCAATCACATCAAGAGCCCCGTCAAACACAAGGTCCGACCAATTTGGAGATGCCATTTACTTCCCTCTCATTCAGCATCGCCTACAGCTATAAACGGAGACACATCAGCCGGATCTCTCATCCCGGCATAGTCACCACGATCACAGCCATAAGCGTTCAAGAACATATCAGTGAACTCATTATTGGTTCCGCCAGCCTGAAGCGCCTCAAGCATCGAACGCACCGTCAACGTAACCCCATTACGGTTCATCGACGTGACACCTTCAGGCAACGTGTCACACGCCGAAGGCGTCAGCAAACAAACGCTAAGAAGATCGCAACCCAACTGAGCGACCGCCAACGTGTGCAGCTTCCCCGGCATCTCCCCAAGTTGCAACTGAACGTTCCAAGTCCCCGGATAACCCAACGGCAAATCGCCGTCCTGTTCCGGCCAAGGATCCGGCTTACTGTCAGTCGCCTGACGAACCAGAACAGCATGATCCTCAAGCCGGTACGTATCCGAGTCCACCACACTGACCGTGCCAGTGGTCCCCGAAACAACAGGCTCGACATACTCAACGACCTGAACAATTGACTCGACCCGACCAAGCTCAAGACTCAGATCAATCGGGTCATACCTGCACTCAGGATCCAACCAGATCGTTCTAGTCGTGATCCCAGGCCACTTGTGACACGTCTTCTGGTGCAGCCACTGCTGAGCGGCGTCCAGAACGTCCTGAGCAGCCAGAAGCGAGTTCTGCTGCGCAGTGTTCAGAGACGTCCACCAAGCCTCGTGAGCGCCGCCAGAAGGCGCAGGGACCACGCCGTCCCAGTTGCTGGGCAGCGTGATCCCTGTTTGCTTCTGAAAGTCGCCAGATGGGCAGCAATCAAATAGGTCAGCGAGCGTGGCCCAGCTACCCATCGGCGCTCCTTAATCAGGGGGTCAGGTCCACAGTAGTCACAACACTGTTGCTGACCTCTCGACCGTTCACATTGAGAGCCGTCACCACCGCAAAGGTGGTCACGAATCCACGAGCAACATCAGCCGCCGTGACCGAGTAGGTCTGCGCACCAGTCGACGTGGGGCCAGCGCCACCAGCGATGTCAGCAACGGCCAAGTCAGTGACACCAGCAACGGCATCATTGACCAGGATCGAGGTGAGCCCATCAGTAGAGGACGGATTGCTGATCGAGTAGTCGAAATCGATCGTGTCAGCAGGCTGAGCCTCGCCGCCGCCGCCCGTGAAGGTCGTCGACGGAGTGACAGCGATACCGATCTCCTCGGTATCAACAACCCCACCAAGAGCAGCCGACGAGGTGTACTCGTAGTTGCAGCTGGTGCAGTCGCAACCACCCGGAGCCGGGGTCGCAGTAACCCAAGCTGCCCACGGAACATCAAGACCGATCGACTCGGGGAAGATGAAACCAGGACCCCGAGCAGCGACCAGAGCCTGATCGTCGTAAACCGTCGGGTCGATCCAGTGAGCGTTCGTCTCCGGTGTCCCGATGTACTGACGGTTGCTGTACGTATCGCTGATGTCCCACGATCCGTTCGGAGCGAACTTCACCATCGGGAAAGCAAACACCACGTACGGTGCCTTCTCATTGGTCGGCAGAGCCGTGTTGTTGAACCAGACCAGCAGCGAAACGCCGTTATCGCAAGTCTGCGTATTGGTGCATGCGCAGCCCTGCTCGCCTGCAGCGTAAGGCTTGATACCGATCCGGCTGCCAGGAGACTGCCAGTCGTAGACCCCAAGGTCATCGACAATCGCCTCATGGGTGCCCATCAGCTCCAGCAGACCGACGTCGATCCTGGGCGACAAGTTCATCGTCAACGAGTAGTCCTCGGTGACGCTAGGCAGCACACGCTCAGCCACCTTGACCTGGCCGCCGTTGCGGGCAACGTCCGACCGAGATGGCGTAGTGTTCGGGGTCAGGGAGATATCGAGAAGATCGCAAGCGATCTTGACGTCATCGGTGCCCTGCAAGATCTCGCCGTTGCAGCCCAGCCGGTTCAGCTGAGCGCCGCAAACATCAAGAGGCGAGAAGCACTGAGTAATCACTTCGGGAAGTGCCATGGCTACTCCCCTCCTTCCTCATAGTCGTAGGTCCCGATACTTTCGGGGTCCATCGAATCTTCTTCACGATCTTCAGAAACAGCAGCGGAAATATCAAAGGTGAGCGGCTCCGCAAGCCCTTCAAGGACTTCGATCAGCGGACGCTCGGCCCCGGCACGCATCACGTCCACTTCAGTGACCAACATCGTTCTAGCAAGGCCACGCTTAATCATGTCCATAGCGTCGTCCCACTCAGCAGTCCCTTCTTCAACTTCGAAAGGCAGATTCGCATCCCCCAAAGAAGTCGACAAAGAAGCCACAACAGTCATCACTTTCGGCATCACTCGCCCGCCGTATCCATCACGGCATGAATGTGATCACGGATGTCGTCTTTCTTGGAACCCTCATCGACATCGATCTCATGCTCAGAAGCAAAGTCAACAAGCTCCTGCTTCGTCATCTTGTCGATGTCCACAGGCTCAGGCCCAGACACGGCTTCCTCAACCGAAGGAACATGAGTCGCAATGAACGCTTCGTCACTGCCAGCCTCAGCCCGGAACTCAGCATCATTGCGACGAGCAACATCAGCCATCGCCGTGTCACTGACACGCCGCCAACTGTTTCCAATTCGCTCATACCCGGGACGATGGTCAGACATTTAGATCTCCTAGTAATTGCCTTCAATCAAGAACTCATGACGGACAAGACCCGAGAAGTCATCGTTGAACCTAACAACAAACTTCTCTCCAGCAGACAGCTGCACGCCGTCCTTCACAAACGAAGAGAATTGCCAACGCGCTGCAGCCGTCTCGTTGCCAGCCCCCCAAGAGAACAGCGTCAAGTCGTAGCAATATGCCGCCCAGTCGGCCGTCTTCATAATCGGAAAGGGCGTCAAATTGAACTGAACAACGTCGGCTGCGTTCCGCTTTTCGACGACAATGCCGTTAGTCAACGTGACATTGTTGCCATAGAAACCAGAATCGAAAGAGCCAACGTCCTCGATCTTGATAGTCAGCTGTTCAAGATGGCAGTGCCTAGTCGCCTCGATATAGAACTCTTCAGCCGCTACTGAATAATCGCCGATGGCCTCAACAGTTCCAGTCCCGTCGCCATTAGTCGACAACTGCTGAACAAGCATATTGTTGGAGAGCCAGTTAATTGGGGTCGCCTGAGTGTAAGCCATCAGCTCTCCTGCACTACTTCGATACCGTAGACGACCGTCGGATCGAATATGGCAATAGCGTTCATCTCACTGATCGGCGTCTGCGTATTCGTCCGCTCGTCAAACTCTTCAGCGAAGTCATCGAAAGCCGGAAGAGTCGACACATCAAACGCCAACGGTCCAGTCACATAGATCCAGAAATTCCCTGCAGGCATATCCGTTGGAGCGGCCGTACCAGGAGGGTTCCCCGAGTAACCGGGGCCCGGAGCGATCAGAGCGGTCCCATGGTTCGTCCAAATCTCTCGACCGCGAACGTAGCTGCCATGCTCGGGCAAATAATTGAGAGCGTGATCAGGAACGTGGATGACCGGCGTGACAGCCTGACGAGCGCCACGAGCAGCACCCTCAGGGTCCGAATAGTCAACAATCGAACCTCGCCGCCATTCGCGGATCAGAGCCTCAATGCCCTTCTTCAGCGATACAGCGCCCGGCAGCGTCGTTGCGCGTGCCCGGATCGTGTTCCCGTTTGCCAGGTTCGAAATCTTCGGGGTCGCCCCATTGACCGAAACTGCCACATTGTCTTCAGCGCCAGCCAAGTCCGACCAAACGCCGTCCATGACTTCTTCGCAAAGCGTGAACCGCCAACTGTTCCGAAGCGCACGCGCCGCACGTTCCTGCCAGTCAGGAATCTCAGGATGCCAACCGTTCTCAGAACGAACCGACGAGTAGATGCCGATGCTTGAGAAATAGACCTCATCCTGTTCGCCTTGAAGAGCTTTCTGGGGAGCCGGGTCAAGAGACGAATCCCTAAGAGACGGCCACCCGAAAGCGGTCAGAGGACCGTCCGGCGTGAACTTGACGCCTCCGACCCCGTTCCACCGCTGGTTGACAGCTGTGGCCAACGTCGGAATCCCAGCACGGGCACCCGAAGTCCAAGTGCTGATCCCGGCCGAAATGTTCTCCGGTCCCCGAAAGGTGCCCATATTCAGTCCTCCTGCTCAAAGGGGGCTGCCCAGAACCCAACGACTGGGCAGCCCCCTCCGAATCTGGTCTCAGGTGCAGTTAACGGTGTTGAAGCCAGCCCGGTCGCTGTCGTGGCACACAGTGGCCTCGACGTAGAACCAAGGGCTGCAACCGTTCTTGTCCAGGCCCTCAAACGTCTCCATGAACATCTGGCGGCTGTTCTGCCGTGCCAGTTCCGGCGACGACACCAAGCCGGTGTCGATGGCCGGAAGCTCAAAGTAGAAACCGTCCGAAGGCGTGATCAGGTGAACCGGGTAAGTCTCGGCACCGTAAACAGCGGTCGCCGCAAGAGTCGGAGCGACGCCGACGCCCGGGTAACCAACGGCCGGGAGCGCACTGGTGTACGCAGCAGGCATCGAGTTGGCCGGATCGCAAGCATCGATCAGCTCATCGAGGCCAATGCCAGCACGACCGAGCAGCTCCCGAAGATCGGGCTGACCCATCTCGCCGGTAGCGCCACGATCCACAGCGTCCATCTTCTGGAGAAGACCCTGCGGGACCAGAGCGATGTAGCGGCCACGGGTAAGGCGACCACGGAACTGGCTGACAGCCACAAGATGAATGAGGCCAGCAGCGAGCGCCGGAGTCGAGCCGTAGTTGCCCGTCCACTGGTACGCAACAGACTCTTCGCGAATCCGGCAGAGTAGAAGCTCTTCAGCGGCACGAGCGTGCGCTGCGCTGATGAGATTCATGTACATCTGCACGATCTCGGGCGAACCGTAGTCGAGCAGAATCTCTACCTGGATGCAGCTGTAGAGCCGCTCCAGCGCAGTGGTGTCGACGCTGATGCAAGCCACCTGGGCGCAAGCCTTGTAGGTGGAGAAATCGCCTTCGACAATGTTGCCCTGGTCGACGTCGCTCCAAGTTTCGGCGATGCCGCTGAGAGCCGACACGTCGGTCAGGCCGAGCGAGCGGAAGAACTCCACGTTGCCTCGGCGAGCCGGGATGCGACGGAACAGCGACCGAACCTTGCGCTCGTCAGTGACGCAGTCCGGGATGGCGTAGATCGTCTCAAACGGGCCGCAGAACGAAGCGAGCTTCGGGTCCGGGGCCACGTCGTAGCCGTCTGCCGACGCCATGCCCTCGATGTAGGGCTCAGGCGTGTCGTGGATCAGCTTGGTGTTGAACTCAGGACCGCCGCCGCCGAGAGCGCGACCATCGGAGAGGGTGGTCTCCGGGTCGAACTTGTTGATCGTGGCGATGGTGTGACGACCAGGAGCATCGCTGCTCATCTGATCCGCCCAACGCTTGAAGAACTGCTCGTCGGTCAGCTGCGAACCGATGCCGTCCTTGCTCGGAGCGCGGAACCCGTCGCGATGCAGCTCATGGCTAACCTCGCCGTCGTCGGCCACGACGTCGCCGCCTTCGGTCTTGACAACGAGACCGAGCGATGCGGCCTTAGCCAGAAGCTCGGCCAGCTCGTTCTCGGGCTCAAAGTCGTCGGAAGCCTCAGGTGCAGCGGGCGGCTCGATGCCGCCATCGTCGCCGTCGCCAGCAGCCTCAGTCACAGGCTCTTCAGTCGGCTGAGCTTCTTCCTCAACCACGTCATCGATGAAGCTGGGGGCTTCTTCAGTCGTAGCCGCCTGGTACTCAGCGATCTTCTCGCGCTGCTCAGTCAGGTGCTCATTGATGCCCTGCATCGCCTGCATGTGCTGACGCACGACCATGGCCTCTTCGAAGGTCGTCGCCTTCTTCTGGAGGTCAAGGTGCTTCTCCTTGAGACCAAGGAACAGCGACTTAACGCCGTCCCCGTCCATCTGCCGCCACCCTTCGGGGAGCAGCTCTTCCCACTTCTCCATTGTTCGCTCCTCGCGATTCAGGTTTAAATAGTTCCGTTAACGGAACTTTATTGCTCTGTGAGCCTGGTCGCAGACCCTTGGTCTAACGACCCCTGTCCGCAAGGAGCGAGGTGGCGATTACCCAGAAGGGTAACCATTAACTAAACGTTGTTTCAAGCATCCAACGCTTTAGCGACTCTTGCCTTCTTGGAGAAGCTCACATGTCGCGGACGTTCGATCACGTCGAACGTAATCAGGTTCCGAAGTCAACCCGGTTGCGGAGGAAGAATTCTTTGAATTGTGAACAATTCCTTGCCGTACCAGAAGGCGTCCCCAACCTGCATGTACTCGACTTCAGTTATCTCGACCTGATGGCTCATCGAGCAGATGCGTCCTCGTAAACGTGGTAACCGCCGAACATGGCGTCATCGAATTCTTCGACCTGCATCATTGATTCCTCGTTAAGGATCAGATCAGGTGCTTCAGCACTGGTCAGAATCTGACCGGTCATCAGCCCTTCGAGTTCATCAACACGCTTCATAAGGGTGCGGATGTCTGCTTGCATCTGCTGCATCTGGGCTTCGTGAGCCGGGTCCGGGCCCGCCGCCGCTTCAGGCTGCCCGCCGCCAGGGGTCAGACCCATGGCTTCCATCTGCGGGCCGACCGGTCCGTCTTCGAACCCCTGGAAAGGTTCGCCCGTCGGGAGCTGAGCACCAACCTGGAGCCCGCCAGGGAGCGAGCCGGGCCCGCTGGAATCCTGATTCGAATGTACGGCAGCCGTCTTGGTGGCGCACCCCTCGCAGCACGGCTCGTCGCCGAGCGGGGCCGTCGTCATCGGCTCATGCTGTTCTAGAGCCGTGGCCAGTGAAGCGGCCCGGGCGAGAGGAAAGCCCGGCCGAGTCACCAGCCACGGCCCGATGTTGTCGTATCCGGTGAAGTGGCCACCGCTGGATCGCGGAGCCTTCTTACGCCACCGGAAATCGGCCGACAGCGGCGAACGCCGAACCTCAGCAACCTGCTCCTCGGTGACTTCAGGGACGAAAGCCCCTAGCAAGTAGCCGCCGACCTCGTCCTCGTAGAGCCGAGCGATGAACCGCTGGTTGTCGGTGTTGGCGTAGACCGCTGCAGCGGTCTTGGCGTCCAACGTGAACGGGGCATGACCCCCGCCAGCGCCAACAGTGCCGACCGAAAGCACCTCGCCCTCAGCTGTCTCGACCGTCCCCTGATGAAACATCTGGTAATCGTTCTGAGACTTCTCTGGCTTCCAGCAAGAACCGTTGCCCTCTTCCAGGCACTGGTCCCAGGTGAAGTAGTAAGCGGCGATCCGCCCCTGGTCACCGGTCGCCTCGGAGCCGATGTACTTGGCGCTATTCGGCTTCAGATCCTTCGGCTTCTCCAGAAACCATTTCTTCGGCGGTTTGATCGGTGCCAGCTTCATCTTCGGCCTCCTTCAGCCTCGGCTCTTCGACCTCGGTCCCCTCGGTCTCGGCTTCCGGTTCAGAGTAGTACCGGCCGAACTTCAGACGGTCGTCTTCCCACGTCTCACCTCGGGCGATCATCTCATCAACAGCGGCGAATTCAAGGTCGACCCCGCTCGTCTCCGAGGTCGGGACGACCTGGCCGACCGTCTCGATCGGGACTTGTTCCCGCTGACGTCCTTCTCGTCGTCCTTCTCGGACCCCATCAGTTGGCATTGGCACGCTCCTCCATAGCTGCTATGTCGCGCAAGCGAATCTCATCGATCTCGGCCCAGACCCGTTCCCCCACCTCGGGGTCGTGGCCGGACTGCTCCCACTCAAACATGAGCGCCGCCATCTCGGCGGTGGACGCCTCGCTCCTAGCATCGGATGGCCATCGGCGTCGGTGCTCGACCCAGGTCATGGACTGCATCTGACTCGGTCGGAACTCGGTGCCGTACTGCTCGTTGATGCGATCCGTCGCTCGGACCATGGCCTCCTGCATCATACCGTAGGTCGACTGGAACCCGTTGACGTTGGTCCCGAACTGCCCGAGGCTCTTGTACATGTTCACCTTCTCATCGCCCGGAACCCGATCCCGCTGCGGGCCGACCATGCCCCCCAACGCTTCGGGCCGCAGGATCTCGGTGCCGGACCCGATCCCGTAGCCGAGCCCGGAACTGAAACTGTGCGAGTCGATGGTCACGGTCTGATCGGTCATGGTCCAGGGGTCGGCGATGTTCCGGTAGAAGGTTCGAACCTTGTGGCCGAGGCCGAGCCCGCGGCTGATCTCGGTCAACATGTCTTCAGGGGTCGCGTCCTCGTCCTGGACCACCCGCATCGTGCGGACAACGGACTCGTACTCCCGTGACGATTTCGAGGCAGCGAACATCTGCTCACCCTTGTTCGTCAACCGCTCCACGAACTTGTAGTCCCCACCCGGGAGCACGACCATCGAGTCAACGAGAGCGTGCTCATCTTGGTACCGGCTCCCTGTCCGCTCTCGGAGCACGACCCCCTTGTCGGTCTCGACCCGGCCCCGGAACATCGAAGCGATCGACCGGCCAGCGACCATCGCGTCCATCTCGGAGAGGCGCATCCCTTCCTCCACGGCCGCATAGCCCAGTTCGACGTTGACCAGCTCGGCATCGGCGTCAGTGATTGCCCAGTCCTCCGTGATCGCCCGGAGGGTGCGCTCGGCGTTTACCACGTTGGTGTCCCAGTCCGAGGTCGGGCTGAGCACTGCAATGGCTTGGACCGCTACAGCTGGCGGGACGTCGAAGTCGAGCGCCAGGTCCCGGGCGTAGTTGTGAGCGGCCGGGTACCACATGCTGTCCACGCCGATCCGGTCGAGCGCCTCATCGAGGGTTGCCAACGGCGTGTGGGGCGCACCGTCGATCATCTCGGCCATCATGTACCGGTCGAGGCCGGACTCAAACACTGCGACCAAGTTGTCCTCGTAGAACTTCATCGCCTCATCGAAGCCCATGCCTTGAAGGCCGGGGACCGACTGTGCGTACTGACCGAACCACTTCTCCAGCAGCGCCCTGGTCTTCTCGTCTTCGAAGTCGATGATGAGGCCGGGGTCGAGGCTCCGGGGAAGATTCTGAGCCTCCTTCGACTTGGCGCTGCTGTCCGGCAGTCGGGTCCCGACAGTGGCGATCGGAACCTCGTTCGGCTCCACCGAGATACCCATGCCTTCGGGTTGGTTCGGGTCAGCCCGGCGAGCAGCCTCGACCTCGACCAGACGCATCTCTTCTTCCAGCCTGGCTCGCCGCTCATTGCTCACTCCATCAGCCTTCAGCGCCTTCTGCAACTGAGACATGCGGGACTCAAGACCCTTGCTTGAAAGCTGGTTCACCATCGGGTTACACGAAGAACCAATGCTGTCTGTGAACCGCCCCGATGTGAGACCGGTTCCGGCAGGACAATGATAAGGATTGCCACTGCCCCCCTCAGACACCACGACCGCAGCAGTCCGAGCCACCTGAGACAACAACCAAGCATCGACCTTGGCCTGCTCTTCTGCGTCGAACTGAATCAGATCAGGAACACTCGCATGGCCAGAGAACTCAAAGTCGCTTGGCTTGATATAGATCTTGTCGCCGCCGACCGGGACCGTCATGAGTAGTACTCCCTCACCTTGTCGAAGATCTTAGAGATCCCCACCGGGCCGTTCTTTCGCCACTCTTCCTGATCAAAGTCTTCGTGAGTCATCGCTGTGAACAACTCAGCGACCAGCTCAGTGGCCGACTCGGAAGCATAAGGCGACACGTCGTTGCTGATTGCCCGACGACCTCTGTCCATCCAGCTCTGGAGTTCAGGATTGTCTTGCAACCGGGATTCAGGGACCGGTCTCGGCTTTGTTTCAGCTATCCGCCGCTCGTAATAGTGCGCCAACTCATGCACCACGGTCCCGGTGATCGACGGGTCAACAATTGTCGAATCGAACCTGTCGGGATCTCGTAGCTGTCGCGGAAGCCCGGCGTCCGAAGCCCTCTCCAGGGGCCACGCCTCAGTCGGATTGTCCCAACCCTCTTCTGCTTGGAATCCCACGAAAACGTTCCGGTGAAGAGCGACAAACGGGGCGTAATCCGGGTACGGGTCCATGTTTGCCCCGGCGCTCAAGAACGTGGTCACGCCGCCGACCCGACCAGTCTTCCTCTCCAGAGCCCTAGCTTCAGAGAACTGGTTCCAGTCGCTCCTCATCAACCTGAAGTCTGGGTACCCGTACTCGGACGCCAGTTCTTGCAGCATCTCGCTCGACTCGTAAGCGCCTCGGATCGCCGACTCGTAAGTTGCGGCGATCTCTTCATCCGGCATGAACTCCGTCAACCCCAAGGACGAGAGCGCCAGGCTGGCGGTCTGGTTGGGTTCATTCCAAGCAAACGCATCTTCCAGCGAACTGTGCGAAGTCTCTGCGTGCCGCTCGGATGCGGGCGTCTTGTAAGGGGCCAGCTCCATCCGGTCGAGGAGCATCACGCCGCGAGTCCGGTCATCGAAATAGACAGTGGCGTGGCTGGGCCGGTTGTCTTTCGAGATGAAGATCTGAGCGATGGTTCCTTCTCGGTCCTGATCGACCGGCCAGCCTTCTTCGTCCAGCGTAAAGAACTCGCCTTTGGCCCTGACCCGGTCACCCGGTTTCATAGCGCCTCGTTTGCGCAGCTCGTCTATAGCGAGAGAGCGTTCCGCTGCGAGGTCCCGTAGCCGTTCGGGGTCGTCTGTATTTGACATCGCCCGGGCAATGTCGTTGTACCGGTCATAGATCGAATCAGTTTCCAGCAGCTTGGTCTGCGGGTGACAAGTCGATCCTGCAGCGTCAGTGAATTGCCCGGCGCTCAGACCGGTACCCGCCGGGCAACGGTACGGGTTGTATCCGCGCTTCAAACTTTCGGCAAAGCCAGGGACCCCAAGGTCACCTGGGGGGACTTCCTTTGCGTACGGAGCGGTGTCGAACGCTGCCGTCACTGGGATCACGGGAGCGATCCTGACGGGCACGTTCTTTGTCCCGAGCAAGGTGTGCATGGCCACTCGATGGTGGCCGTCAACAACAACGTAATTGTTGTCCTTGTTCTCGTAGAGAAGGATGAAGTATCCGCCTCTCAGTTTCTCGTCGCCCCACACGACCTTCGAAATCGGCTTAGACCACACATGGTCTTCAGTGACCACGAGGCGGCCTTGCTGGCTGAGTTCTTCAAGGTTCACCGTCGAGGGTTGAACATCGTTCCAGAACTCGTCGCCGAGGTCTTCCATCCGGCCAGCGGTTTCGACTTCCGCCGAGTCTCCCATCACGAACCCGAGCGATTCCATCTCGATCTTGGCGCTGGCCCCTAATTTCTCTGGGTTCTTGCCGGGCCTGTTCTCGGATCGTTCGCTGAGAACTTCCATGGCGATTCGCAGTTCGCGTTCGATCAACTTTGAGTTGCCGTCCCGTGTGCGTTTCGCTAGCAACTGGTTGACGCGCAGGCTGATGCCGTCGGTTGACAGCTGCTGCGTCTGGGGGTGGCAGTGGGAGCCGTCTTTGTCTGTGAACCGACCGGCGGTGATCCCGGTCCCTGGCGGACAGTGGTAAGGGTTGCCGCCCCGGCCGCCTTCGGTGATGGTGATTGCTGCGCTGATCGGGGGCTCGACTTCTATGACGCGATCGGATGATTCTTCGTAGCCTTGGAGGCCGAGCCCTCCAGGCACGAAGTGCCGGGTCAGTGCTGGCCATTCGACCCATTCGTCGTCGACCATCAGTTCGCTGCGTCCGGGTATGGGGCGTCGGTAGTTGGGGTGGGAGAGCCAGGTGACGCGAAAGAGTCCTTCGGTTTGGCCACCGGCTTCAAGGAACGAGTAGTACTTGACCGCTGTTGAGATCTGCGAGGCGAACGCTTCGGCGATCTCTTCGGCGGTCGGTGAAGCTATCGGGCCCCAGGCGTCTTCGAACCTGTCTCGGTCCCATGTTTCAAATACGTCAGTCATGCTGCCTCCATCTCCGAATCGAAGTCTCTCCCGGTCTCAAACTCGATTCTGTCGAACACTGCTTCCCACTCGGCCCGAGTCATCGACCTCGGCTCCTCTCGCGAGCTGGTGCCAGGTGGACGCAGGAAGACCTCAAAGTGAGCGTCGCCGCCCGTGTCGAGGAGAACGAACTCTGATTCCCTGAGACAACCGACGCCGGTTCGACAACTGCCGATGACGGCCTCCCTCGGTGCGTCAACGGACTGGATGACAGCGAAGGTGTTCGATCCGGTGGCGGCAAACTGGTCGGCCATGTCATAGTCCGAAGACCAAGAGGTCATCGGGTTCCGATCCCACTCACCAGTGACGGTGATCCGGTTCGCCGCCAGTTCTTCATCGCTGGCGTTCAGCACAATGTCCCGAATCTGATGAGGGATCCTCCGGTTGTCGCCGTCCGAATTGATGCTCCATCCGGCCCCGCGGTGAAGCTGCAGCGTGTCGACCCCGGCCCCCTCCAGGAAGCCCTGGGTCTGTGAGTACATGGCCCGCAAGATCTTCTCAGTCTCTTCGGGGTGGCGGACCTGCTTGTACGAGAACGAGTCCAGCCCAAGCTCTTCAAGAGAGTCCCTGTCGTAGGCGAACTTCCCGTACCCAGAATCGTGCGTTCCGTTGCCGCCAAGGATCTTGTCGGCGGTGGCCTGAATCGAGTAGAACCGGTGATCCATCGACGCCCATCCGGCAATAACCGAGTCGACGGTCTCGTATTCGACGCCGGTTGCGGCAGCCAGGTCGGCCACGATGCGATGCTTGTTGAACGACTCGGCGTCGGGGCCGATGTCCGGTCCCCTGATTACCTCTTGTGTCGGGGAGAAACCTCGGGGCGTGTTCTCCCAGAACTTCGGGTCCGGCGTTGGGCGGATATCGATCTGGTCGGGGATGATCTCGAAGTCGGGGATCGGGGTCGGCGTTATCGGCCACGCCCGACGGGCCATCTTGGTGAGTTCGTCAAACCACGCCTTTCCCCACGCTGTGTCTCGGGAGAGTCCGGCGGTACGCGTGTACCCGCCACCGCCGAGCTTGGCCGGGAGCTGGCTAAGGACGCCAGCCAAGCTCTGGGCCGAGTTGAAGTAGTGCTTGTCCGGGTTGAGCAGTTCGCTCTCTGGCATCTGCAGCTGCTCGACCGCTTCCCAGTACCTCACGAGCTGCCTGGCAGAACGCCCGTTGCCGCGCAGGGCGGACCCAGGGGGGAAGACTCCGGCCTGCTCCCAGTCGCTGTAGTACCCGAACTCCTCAGAGTCCATGCTCCGGGGGAGCAGGTCTGCCCACACCATCGGGCGGTTGCCTTGCTCCTTCCACACGGCGATCTGTTCGGGGTTGTGGCCCTTGTTGCGACCTCGGTACAGAAGAGGCTCTCCCTTTCCAAGCTCCTCCAGGTACCTGTCCAGTTCGCGTAGAGCCACCTCCCCGAAGTCGTCCATATCGGTGAAGTGCTTTCTGTCCGGGTGCTCCGCTGTTGGACCCGACGTCAGGTCTTCCGGGATGTCCCCCCCGTTCGCCGCCATGATCGCCCGCTTCGCCAGGATGGTCGCCTGCAGCCACTCCCCCTGAGGATTCGCCAGATGCGCTGCCAGAGCCTCTCGCATCTTGACAAGATCCTCAGCCGTGACCTCGGTCTCCTCAAGAAGACCGTTCATCCGCAGTCGCCCATCAGCCCACCTGGCGAGACCGCTCAGGTCGGGGACCTCAGGTAGGCCGTGGCCCGGGTCGATCATCGGGAGCCCGTCCGGGGCCCAGTCGGCGAGCTTCGGGATGTCGGTGTGGATGTTCGGGTCGAACGGGTCAGCGAGGCTGGGGGCAAGGGGGTCGATGTCGAAGTCCCCTTCGGCCGACCCGGCCCGTCGGGCTTCCTCGGCGCGAACGAGGGCCATCTCCTCGTTCAGCTTCTCCTGACGGTCAGCGCTGAGCCCTTCCCCGTTGAGTGCATCCTGAAGCGCCTTCTTCCGCTGCTCCAGGCCCGCATCGGACAGCTGCTCGGTCGCGGGGTGACAGGACCCACCGATCTCGTTCGTGAACCTCCCGGCGGTCAGACCGGTACCGGCCGGGCAGTGGTACGGGTTGCCCGACTCGTTGCCGCTAACAACAACCGCAGTCATCTGCCCACGCCGACCTGAACTTCTCGTTCGAACTCGTTCGGATTCGGCCCCTGATCAAACCTCAAATGAGCCAACCCCCCGAACGTGTTCAAATTAATCGGCGGCCAACCAACAGGGCCCCTGACATTGTCCCAACGCTCAGACATGGATTCCCAAAGATCCCAAGCTTGCGGATCAATCGCCGGAAGTTCCCGATAAAGCTCGTACTCCAGGTGGATGTCTTGCTTGATTGAGAAACTGATCGGCGTGTGGAACTGAAGCTCAACCATCCGACCTTCAGGGGTCCTCAAGACCGAGTTGATCCCCGAATAAGCGTCACCCGGCGACCAATAGTTGTCGACCTCCACGACCTCCCAACCCCGTTGTTGCAACGTGTCGAAAGTTCGCTGCACGCCCAACGTGTAGTTGTTGTCGTCATGAATGTAGGTGTACCGCAAGCTGTCCTTGATCGCCGCAGGCAGCTCAGACATCGGCTTGCCCCGCTCGACGTGGCGGTCCCTCATCTTGCGAGCAGTCGAATCAATACCCTTCACCTCAAATTCGATCGTGCCGTCCTCTTGAAGACCCAACACCTCACCCGAAGTGGCCGCAGCGATATCGATCAAATTGCCTCGGACCGCGGCAGCTTCACGCAACGCCCCGTCCCGCACAGCAGTAGCTGCCTGCTGAATCTGAGATTCGATAATCGGGTCTGGGAACGGATCGCTGTACCGCCAACCCTCAGCTACGAGTTTCTTTGCGACTTCGGGGTCGAACCGCCACGCCGGTCCAGTTCCTCCCTCAGCCGACGAGCCATCTGACTCACGGATTCGCCCGACCGTGGTCGAAACAAACTCTGCTCCTGTGACTTCTTCTGCGACATTGCCAGTACCTCCGGTTGGGATCTCATCGAATGTTCCAAGGTCAAAGACTGCTATTTGATTCCGTTCCGAACCAAGTCTTTCTGCCTCGGACTGGTCGGTGAAATGGTTCACCATGTCGAGGTGAAGCTTGCCCGTCTCCGAGTCCCGCCAAGCCCCTACGAACACTTCGGGATTGTCGATCAGCGCCTGCTCGTTCCGAAGCAAGTATTCGATGATGACCGAGTCCTTCTCTTGGTCGGTCAACGAGTCCCAGTCCGAGATGACCGTGGCGAACTCGGGATCAGCGACCACAAACCCAGATTCGGGCGTGTCGACCTCCGATCGAACCGTGAAGCCTCCTGTTTCATCGACCAGTTCAGCTAGCTCATCGATCGGGACCCCGTAGTCCGGTTCAGCCGCCGTGACCTGAGTGACGTCGTCGGTGACGCCCGGACCTTCGATCTCCCCGCCCTGGAGACGGCGCTCCATTTCAAGCTGGGCGATCTTCAGCTCTTCAACCAGTTTCTCCCTCTTCTCGCGAGAAGGGCTGTCGCCTAGTTCTGCTTGAAGCTCATCGATTCGGCCTTGCAAAGATTCGGTGTGGAGCTGCTCGACCATCGGGTTGCAGTTCGTCAACTCTTCGTTTGAGAACCGCCCAGCAGTGATACCGGTCCCCTTCGGGCACCGGGGCTGCCTCGGGTTGAACAACGCCGCTCGCGCTTCAGGGGACCGACCGGCGAGCTGCGCATCGAACCATTCTGCGCCGAGCTTTATGCGGCCCCGTCCTGCGACCACTGGCAAGACTGCGCAGGTACAGCCGTCGTGATCGCCTGGCCGGTACAGATCCAGGTCGAGGTCTTCGTCTGCCGGGTCGACATAAGGCCACTCGTTGATGTCTTTGCGCCGGGAAAGCAGTTTCTCCCAGTTGCCCAATTTGAACGTCCGGCCGTTCAAATTCTTATGAGGGGTAAACGGTTTCTTCGGCTGACGGAGATACCCGTGCCGCCAGCGGTAAAGCAACGGGGCCAAGTTCTCTGGGATCTCGACGGCCGCCGCCCTAGTCGACGGGGACCGAAGCATCTCAAACGCCAACGGGCCGTTCAGCATCCCGAAACCAGAAGCTACGCCCCGGCCTCGCCTGCAAGGGAACCCGTTGATTGTGGGGCCGTTCGAATCAGCGCCCCCCGCTATGAGCATCGCCCGCCGGACGATGCCGGGAGCCACGATCCAATCCGGTTCGCCATCGCGCGGCCGGACCCAACTTTCGAACGAGTCGAGCAGCTCGCCGTCGAGGCACCGGACCGCTTCTTCGATTGCTTCTTCTTGCGACTGGAGCAGCTCGGCAGTGACCGGCGATTGGACGATCTCGGCCATGCGCGGCAGCAGCGTCGAGTCTTCCAAGAAGATCCCCCGCACCTCTTCGATCGCTTCAGCGATCGAGGATTCCAGGATGTGGCGGGTCGACGTGTCCAGCTTCGCTGACTCCCAAACATTGTCGGGGATCTCATTGAGCGGCCTGTCAGCTGCGGCCATCTTGACCTTGAGATCTTCGTTGCGGATCGTCCCCTTTGCCTTTGCTACTGACCGGCGCAGAGCGTTCTTGGCGGCCATCTCCAGCACCGTCCAGATCCGCATGAACGTCGCATGGTCTTTGATGTTCAGATACTCGACAGCGCCAGCGATGATGTCTTCCCGAGTCGGGCCGAGATCTTCTTCGGGTTCTGCCTGCAGCGAGGCCGCTTTGGCCTCCATCATCCCGTCGAGCCAACGGACACCAGTTTCGCCGCCCATCAGCTCAAAGTTCGGGGTGCCGCTCTCGCCGTCGTGGCGAGCCATCCAGACGGCGTAAGCCTGCTGTTCTTTCTCGGACAGCTCGCCTCGTTCGAATGCCTGCAACAGGCGTTCAACGATTTCGGATGTCGGCTCCGCTACTTGCTGTGCTGCTTTAGAGGCTCGGAGAACACCGATCGGGATCGTGGTCACAGCAGCTCCAGAAGGTCAGAGTCTTCGGCGTATGCGTCATGATCCAGATAGACGACCTCTTCGGCTTTCCTGATCGAGTCGTCCGGTTCCAGCTCAACTGACCTGAGAGCGAGACCGAGCAGCTGGGGCGGGATGTTGTTCTCTTGGCCAGCACTCAACGCAGATGCCAGGCGTGCCTGCTCTGGTGGTTTCGAATCGGCGAAAGCGTCCGGCCCCATCGGCTTCCCGCCGACAGGGCGGGCAACGAACTCGGCCCAGGTTCGGAAATCGTCATAGTCGGACGGCATCTCCATGATCTCGTCCTCGGTGAGGTTGAGTCCTCGCTTGGCGACAGTGTCCCTGCTCGGGATGCCGTACCGGTACGCCTCAAGAAGCGCCTTTGACTCGTCGGGGTTCTTGAGGACGCCAGACATGTCCAGCATGATCCGCCGGTTCTGGGGATCGATCTGGTCGGGCAGCCAGCCGACCGACTGCAAGAACTCGTACATGGGTCGGAGCCACGAGATTGTCAGCTGGTCTAAACCTTTCTGGCCTGAAGGCTCGGCGCTTGTGCGAATGAACTGCGATTCGGTCAACCAATCCGACCAGTGGTTGCCGCCCTGTTCGGATTCGAAGAACACTCGCATCGGCAGATCGAGCGCACGGCCGATCGCCTTGTAACCAGAGTCTTCGGCAGCAAGGTCATATTCCTCGATCGGATCGCCCATGTCGATCCGCATCGGCGGCCCCCACTGGTAGCCGGTCGAAAGCGTGAACGGGGCGACCTCGGCGACGCCGCCATACTCGGTGAAAGTCTTCTGAGCATGGTTGCGGAAATCGCGGTGGAAGTCTGCTCGCCGCTGCTCGTCGCCCAGCCCGGCGTACTGCATGGCAGCTTCGGCAGCTAGCCACACTATGTCGTTATTGACCAGACGAGAGTCGGACAGCCGCTTGATGCGTCTGGTCGAGCTGATGAGCCGCTCAATATCTGGCACGGCTCGCTGCATCTGGCTGTGAGCTAGGTTAGGCCACCACGGGTTCCGTTGCCATATGCGGACGACTTGGTCCTTCGGCAGGTAGCGGAGATAGTCATTGTCGTTCTCGGTGTCTTGACGCCGCTGCGCCGGGGTGTCCTGGATCGCAAGGTAATCGCCGGACCCGACCCGGTCAGCGGCGATCTGATTCATCTGCAGAAGCTCGTATCGCGGCCCGTGGTCTGTGTTGTGGGTGGCCAGCAAGAACTCGCCGATTGATTCAGTCGTGAACATCTGCTGCCGAAACAGCTCTTCTCGCGGTTCGCCGTTGACGCCGCGATAAGCGTGAAGAATCGCCTGTTCCTTAGCCGACTGGACCCTGCGCCAACCGCCGCTCGAATCCGGCTCGGCCACATACCAACGACCGAGTGCGCAAACAGTCGCTTTAAGGTTCAGGGCGAAACCCAAGACGCCAGGTCCCTCTACGACCCAGTCCATGATCTTCCTCTGCCACTCTTGCTGAGCGACCGCTTCGTGGACACTCGTGAAGGTCGTCAGAGGGGCGACCGCTGCTGTCTTAGCGGCGAGCGGATGAGAAGTTAGGTCGACGGGCAAGTCATAGCGTGTTGGACGCCGTCGCTCGGGGATCGATACCATGTGGCGCTCTTCCTCGGGTCGATGCTTGCGAATGCTACACCTCAGGTCCACCCGAGCCGATGAACTACCTCGTCGCAGACGTCGCAGTTACAGTGCGGACTTACTTCGTAAGTGTCGCCGTTAGGAAAGAATACGATCACGACATTGCGATCCATAGCGTCTATAAGACGTTCTCGGATATGTGTTTCTTCGTACTCTTCCAGTATCTCTTGAAACGATTCGTTTAGTTCGTCGAACAAGTGGTTAGCGCAAACACAGAATATTTCGAAGTTAAAGCATTCTGGGCATCGGGGTCTCTCAGCCATCAGCGTCAGAACCAGCCGCTTCCCTCTTGCGTCGATATTCAGCGTCTATTGCTTCCATCTCCGACTCGACATGAGATTGCTGACACGTCGGGCACCGGAACCCCCCGCCGTCTTCAATCTCGATCGGCTCGTACTGCATCAGGTCCCCGACGATCGGAACCAAGTTGCAGACAGCGCACATCAACGTGCTGCCATCGACCGGTTGTTCTTCGAACGTGGTCTCGACCATCTGGCCACCCACTTCGGTGAACACCTGCTTCACCGATCGTTCGGTCTTCTCGATGCCTTGAGCCCGATCCTGCTCTCTCGGCGTCGGCCCCCACTCGGGGTTATCCATCTCCATCTGTTCGACTTCGATCAGGTTGATCCGGGACGCCATCTGATGGTGGTCCATCAGCATTTGCTGCAGGCCCGGCCATTTCTGCTCGACTGCTGTCCGAGCTTGCTTGACCTGCTCGACCGTCAGCTCGTTGCCCTCGTAGGGCAACAAGTTCCACCCGACGATCACGCCCGTCGCTTTGTCTTTCAAGGCTCCGAGCAGGACCCCAGCCGGGGCGAACACGATGACGTTGATCAGGGTCAGCAGCCCGTAGTTGTGGATCTCGGCGCTTGTGTTTCGGGCGACGTAATCGGGTGCGGTCTTATCTGGCAGACCGCCCTGTTGGTGCTGGCCGACGAGGTTCCAGAGATCCAACTTCGGGTCGACCTTGGCGTCGTTCCCGGCCAGCATCTCGGCGATGTCTTGTTCGGATTTCTGCCCCGGCAAGATCAGGTCTTCAGGGTTGAGGCTACTCATTGCCTCGCCTGGTATTCGCGCCATGAGAATGTGTGCTCCTCTGGGTCATTGATTGTGCTGGGGAATTGAGTTTCGAACTCGTCGATTGCTGTCTGCTCTTTGCCAGCGAGATGCCGTTGCCTGGCGAGCCAATGGTTGCGCTTGGGGTTGGTCAGGATCGATCGGCGTTGAGAGTTGCTCAATCGCGATCCGCAGCAAAGCTTCTGGTCGATGTGGGTCAGGCACCACCAGCGGTGGTTGTATTTCCAGTCCGGGGGGCCACTGCACCGATGGCTTACACCGCCCAGGGTCTCTTCCCAAGCGCAGCCCTGGTTCTTGTCGTACACGTCGACAGTGATGTCTTGCACGCGAACTTCGTTGGGTCCGGCGGGGCTTTGCTCAAGATCGTTTCGGATGGAGCTGCCAGCGCCATTTCGTACCATTGCAACCACCTTAGCTTCGCTCCGGGTACCGTTGATGCGTCATCAAACAAGGAGACATCCCCGGATGATTAAGTCCATGATTCTTTCAGCGCTGAGCGTTGCGCTTCTGGCCGTCGGCGTCAGCAACGCTGTCGCTCAGACGCCAGAGCCGCCTCCCTTGTCGGAGCAGCCAGCGCAGAACACCTTTGATGTTCACATCTCGCCTCCGCAATGCACTGAGCTTCATGGAGCAGATGGTCCTGAGTGCATTGAGACCGGCGAGCGGTGGCGGTGTCCGGTTGGCTTGAAGCCCAGCGCCGTGTTTCGGACTTCAAGCGACCTGTCGTACAACGAGACGATCGGTCCGTGGCCGCCGCTGCGCGATACGCATTGTTTGTTCGTTGGGCATGAGAAGGCTGTTCCAGTCGCTCCGTACGATTCGGATCGTCCGGTCATTAGTTGCTACACCCGGTACACGAATGGCGACATCGAGACTGGTCTGTGCCAGACGGTGATGTATGTGGTGCCGGTGCCTACGGCGACCCCGGTGCCTACAGCGACTCCTGCCCCTGTGGCGGCTCCCGTTCCGGCGTTCACTGGTTGACTACAGTTGTGAGACCAGCCTTTCCAAGGGGGCTGGCCTACCAACATGCCAAAGAGACCCGCTCCTTTCCCGGGGAGCGGGTCTCTTCTTGTCTTGATCAAGCCCGATGCGAGTCCCTGTTTGGGCCCTGGGACTCCCCCTTTCAAGCGGGGGCTGAGAGGTTCGGGCGAACTTCAACTTGCGTCGGCTTTCGCCTTCCTGGGTCGGCCGGACCCGTGCTGACCTTTCACCTCAGCCATCAGGGCAGCCACGCCCTGCAACGCCGATCAATGGAGGTGGTGGGATTGGCACCCTCGGTTTGGCGGTGGCCTCTTGGGCCCCGACCCTGTCCGGCTTCTACGGCGCTCGGTTCTCCGAGCCCGGAGCGGGGAGCAGGGCACTACCTCCTGAGATCGATGGATCGACCGCTCACCCGTGATGAAGCAGTGCTCGGATTGCGTCGTCGGCGCTGCTTGGTCTTACCAGTTGCCAGTGGCCCGAATGGGATCTCCTTCGACGCTTACGGCTGGCCCGCCGCTATCACGACAGCGGGTTGCTCGATGAGCGGTCGATCCTCGATCCCCGGATCGCCGGGGATCGATCTCTGTCGAGGAATCGGGTGAGCGGCGAGTCTGCCGATCACACCTGACCGTTGGTGTCCGCTCGGCTGCTGACGCTCTAGCCGTCGACTCTTTGGTGCCCCCGGTGTCAGAACGCGGCGTCAGCCGGTCGGTGCCCTAGGCGGTCGACGGAGCGCCAGGCTCAATCGCCTTGGTGCGCACCGTGGGTCGTGGTGTCGGGCTCACGCACTCGGCGCTCACCCGATCCCTCGATCTCATGTCCACCCCTCGCTGCCGGACTCCTACCGGCACCTCTGGCCTCACTCCTTGCACCCGCCGAAGCGGACGCTCGGGGCCCGAAGGGCTTCTTGTGGACTACGGACCGGCGGCCGGGAGGCGCACGGAGCGCCGCCCCGGGGGCCGGGCCCCCGCAGTCACTTGGTACAACACCGCAGCGCCCGGTATGTTCCCACCCGGTGCAAGTTCCCCCAAATTGGGCATCAGCTGCGAACCGAGCTGCCGACCGCCCCACCCACAGCAAGCCCATCGACAGTGTTCGCAAACGCTGCAGCAGCGGCATCCACCATGTCATCGTGACGCCCACCCGGAAACTTTGAATGCTCAGTCACGAACTCATAATTCCAACCAGCCCTCACCAGACGCACATTCCCAAGCTGCACCTGACCAGCAAACCCCCGAGCCATCTTCTTACCCCGTGGCGGTTCGAAGCTCACAGTGTGCCCAGGGACGACCTCACGAGCCAAATAAGCAGCATCTCGCTTACCAGCCGAACCCGGATCCTGATCAAAGCTGATAGGCACTTGAAGCCCGTCCCGCTTCGCCGTCGCAGCAATCATCCGGTCAGTCGCCGCCGGACCCTGCCGAAACCGCACCACATCCAGAACGTAACTGAACCCCTGGATGTCCCTCCCAAACAAGACGCCACACGTCCAGTCAGGGTCAGAACTTTCGTCCATCGTCGCAGCAAGGTCCCACTTGCGGATAATCGACACGAGCGACGGGACCTTGGTCGAATCGACGTACGTCCACGATTCAACAGGGAACAACGTCCCTTCAGCATCAACTGGCTTCTGCTGATAGAGCGCCCGCCAAGCCAACCGGCCGACGTCAGCCTTAGCCACCTCTAGCTCGTCAGCACTCCACATCTCAGGCCACAACGGATCGCCGATCTTCCGACCGACAGGGTCCCGCCACTTTCGCGGATCGAAACCATCAGCCTCAGCTTCTTCAGGCCCAGGCTCAGCCAAAGCAGGGAGACTGATCACTTCCCACTGGGTAGCGAACCGATTCTCAGCCGCATGCTCTTGCAGCCAGCCAGCCAGATCATCCTCGCACCAACGAGCCTGCACGATCACGATCGACCCCCCTCGCTGCATGCGGGTACGGATCGTCATCTGCCACCATCGCCGGAACTTCTCCCGATAGGCAGGGCTGAACGCCTGCTCAGCGTCTTTCACGGGGTCGTCTACCAGCATCAGGTTGGCACCCTTACCAGTGATCGATCCCCGAGCGCCGACGCTGATCATCACGCCACCCGCAGTTGTCTTCCATTGCTGAATCCGGCGACTGTCTGACCGGACCTGAGCAGCCCAGAACAGATCTGGGTTGTCTTCGATCAGGTCGCGATTCCGCTGCCCCCATTCCTCCGCAAGGGAAAGCGAGTGGCTGAGGCTGATGACCTTGCCGTTCGGAACATTCTCTAAATACCAGGCAGGTCCGTGAGCGCTGATCAGTTCGCTCTTCCCGTGACGGACCGGCACCTCGATGATGGCCGTCACGCGTTCGGTCAACGACCGCCGGATCGTGTCGCTGATCAGCTCCAGATGAGGCGCTGACTGCCACTCCGGGTCGGTCGCTTCAGCCAGCCGAGCTGGAGAATCGAACGCCACCACATGGGCGTGCTTTCGGATAGCGGCCTGGACAGCGGCGATCTCCTCGGGTGACGAAGCTTCCTTCATCAACCCAAGGAGAAATTCGCCATGCGCTCTTGCGGCTTCCAAGTCAAGGCGACCGTCGGGCAGGTACAGCCCGCTATCGACTTGAACCGCTGTCATCTATCGGACGTAGAACGACACCGAAGCAAATTCAGTCGTGCCGTCTTCAACGATCTGGGCGACAACATAGGAAGCGCCTGGAGAGTTGAAGATGCTCATGGCACTCGCCACGGTCTTGGTCGCCTGGGTCCAGGTGAACTCTTCCGAAGCGCCCGTGTCGGCATTGATCAGAAGGAACACGCTGTCGTTGTTAGCGCCTGAAACAGTGATGGCGTCGCAAGTCACGTCAGTGACCTGACCGCCGACGTTGCGGGGCACGCCGACCGCTCCGGTGCTGACAGGGAAAGCGAACGCCTGGGTGATGAGCGGCTGCTGAGTCACCGAAGTGAACGCCGACAGGCGGGACCGCACAAAGAACCCGGCTTCGCCGTCAGGGCCGTTGGCTGCGGTGTTGGCCGCCCAGTCGCTGGGCGGGGCGAACGAAACCATGTGGGTTCCGGCCGTCGCAGCGTAGCCGTCCGACTTGTCTTCGACGGTGGCGAGAGCGGCCCATGCGGAGCCGTTCCAGTACTCCCAGGTGAGAGTCGCCGTGCCGGTGCGGGCCTGCGATGTCGTGATCTTCAGCTTGCAGAACTTCTCTCCCATGCCGTAGTAGAAGGCGTCGTTGAGAGCTGCGGTAGCCGGGAGCGCATCGACGTCGCCGACGTCAGCGTCGTTGATGTCGACCGTGTCGTTCGTGAAAGCGGGGGTCGCTCCGACGATCCACACCTGGCCGATGAGGCACTGTGTAACGGTCGCTGTGACCGACGTGCAGTTGGCCCGCACCCAGTAGGCGAGAACGTTGTCGACGGTGTTCTGAGCCCAGTCGGTCGGGGCGTCGTAGCTGACCTGAACCGTTCCTGCTGCGGCCTCCCAGAAGCTGGTGCCGTCAACGAGGTTCGCTACGGCCGTCCATGCCGTTCCGTTCCAGTACTCCCACGCCCATACCGGGTCCGTGTAGTCGCCCTGGGTCGTGATGTTGATGAGGATCTCGGTGAACTCGGCCGAAGCGCCGAAATAGATCGCATCGTTGGCGGCCAGGGTGGCTCCGACGATCTCGACGTCGTCGGCCGTTGCTTCGTTGGCCGGGGTCGTTTCATTGACGTAGAGCCCGCCGTCATCGGTGATGACAAGCGAGCTGCCCGCACGGGATTCAAGAAGCGCCGTTGCGATCGCCGACTCTGCGAGAGAGCCGACAAGGACGCCGTCAGAGTTCGGCCCGGCATCGGTTCCGCAAGTGCCGGGGAAAGAGAAGTTAATGGTCATGGACGCCCTCCTCGGCATCGACCTACATGATCGCATCTAGTTAAGCATGCATTCAACGTCTAACCTCGCCTTCATGGACAACCCAACTACATCTGTCGAGGAAGAGGGAACTGTCCGGGGGACGACCGTTGCCCTGGCTAGTTCGTCAAAGGCTTCTGGCCTTGCCCTAACCGAAGGCGAGTCGATCTATCACGCTAATCAGCCGCCCCATTCCGTGATGCGGGAACTGGAGAAGCTTCTTGAATTCGATGCGGTGGATGCGTTGATTCAGTTCATGCCGTCGATCATCAAGACGGTCGGCGTTGTGATTGAGAACACTGCTCGACGGGACGTTATGACCGGCGCTGCGGCTCAGGGCTCGGTGACGCTTGACGGCCTGAAGGTTGCTTTGCAGATGTCGTTGATGGACTTCACTACGGCTGTCGCTGAGGCCGGGGCGATCGAGACGCCGATGGTCGAAGAAATTCGTGCGCTGATCGTGAAGGAGCGGGAAGCCGGAACTCTTGCGGCAACGAAATCAGCTGCCGAAGCGAAGACGCCTGGTTTGATATTGCCATGAGCGACGAGCTAGAGATTCTTGCTGCGAAAGCCGTGGAAACGGGAGAGATCCCGAAAGGACTTTCGCGCGGCAAAGAGCTGGCGCTAACGGCTCTGATGAGTCGGACCGGCGATATCGATCGGATGCACGAAGTCAACGCCGTCAACGCGATGGTCGGCTTCCGCCAAGTTGTCGGCCGCAAAGCCGGAATCGCTGCAGGCTACGCCGACACGATCGAAGCGATCCAGGATCGGATCCTCGCTTGCTTGGCCGGGCAGGTCGCCGATTACACGGCGGAAGACATCGAGCGGCTGATGCGGGCTGCGAAGCTTGCGAACGACTCGATGCTGTCTGTCCTCGGAGATCCGACGACGGTCCACGCTCTTCAGATCACGCAAGAACCGCAAGAAGCCGCCCAGAATCAGATTGCGATTCTGGAGCGGCTTGCGGAGAAGGCTGCCCTTCGGGCCACCTCGATTGACGTCAGCTCCAACTAACGGAGCGCCGCCAGCTCGATCTCTCGGCGGCGCAGAAACTCGACGTCGCCCTCGGTCAGCGGCAAGTGATTGCCGGTCTCCAGGTCGAAGCGAACGAACGCTAGCGGGCCTCGGAAACCTGCGCCGAAGTTGGTGTGCCCGGTCCACTCGGGAACGAACACGTTCTCCTCTAGGCCGATCAATAACCCTTCCTCATTCATGAGCATCTCGACCCCTTCGGGCAGGGCATGTTCAAGGATCGTGCCGACGACCTCGACCAGCCCGCCGACCAGTTCTTGCGTCGTGGCGAGACTGACCGGACCGTCGGGGACCTCGGGGAGCGACCACTCGCCGCTCGGATGAAGAACAGCGAGAACGCTCATCGGTCGTTCCGATCGCTGAAGCTGCGGACCGCCTCGGTCAGGGAGTGGAAGTACGAGCCGCTCTCCATGACCCACTCCTCGCGGTCGTCGTTCCAGACGACGCTCGACCAGATCGCGAACGGATGGACGCGCTTGCCTTCCCGGACGAAGAGCCCGGTGCCGTAAGCGTACGACCCAGGGCCACCGCTGTAGATGGGTCGGAAGTCGAGCACGGTCCTTCCCTCGCCGAGATTGTCGCCCGGTGCGGGCCACCTCTCGGGTGCGGAGTGCTCTCGCGGTGTGAAGGTTTCAGTTTCCATGTGTGGTTCCTCTCTTGTTGGGTTGTTCCGATTCATGCGTTCTCCAGCAAGCGTGCCCGGGCCGCCCTCTCTTCGACAGTGGGAGCACCGACGTAGCAGAGGCAGCGGGAGCAGTAAACGGCGATGCCGTTGGGGCCGCTCTCGTCCCGGCTGAGCGAGTCGGCGGTGTGACCGCAGGCCATCTCCGGCATGCCCTTGGCGATGCGGTCAGCGAGCAGCGCCTCGGCGGTCAGGTTAACAGCCTTGGTCGGGCGGGAGAAGAAGCCGAAGGTCTCGTCCCGATCCGAGCGCTCGACCCGAGCGGTGAACCGGACCCGGTCACCGGCCTCAACGTCGAGACCTCGGGGCTCGGTGCCGAAGAGGCGGAAAGCGCCACCCTCGGCGGCGACCTCGACCAGCATCTTGTAGCTGATGCCGAAGTCGTTCTCGACCGTCTTGGTGGAGATCACGACACCCTCGATCGTGGCCCGACCGTCGAAGTCAGGGACCCGAACCTTGGGGGCCTCGTTCTTGGCCTTCTCGATCCGAACCGCTTCGGCCTCGATGTGACGGCGGTAGCCCTCGGGGATGAAGGCGGCGATGCCGTACCAGCGGGGGTCGAGGGTCGAGCTGTGGGCGACCACCCGCAGGTTCGACTCGAAATCGTTGCGGGGCTCGATCGCCTTGGCCCAGGCCAGAGCCTCAGCGCCCGAGATCGAGCCCTTCATCTCCAGGCCCTCGATGGCCTCCATCCAGTGGCGGCTCGGCCGGTAAGCGGCGAGAGCGTCGGACTTGGTCGACGTGTCCCAGTTGCTGGCCTTGCTGTAGCCGAAGTAGTTGATCGCCTCGGCGGCGGCGTCCACGAACCGAGCGGTCCAGACCTTGCCCCCGCCACCGCTGCCGTCGAAACCCTCCTCGTCGGGGGTGAAGGGCTCGATGGCCCAGCCGAAGCCGTACCAGGCGAGCAGGGCGTCGAGGTCGAGGCCGATGAACTCGGCCGAGCAGGTCTTGCCGATGACGACAAGCTCGCCGACCGCGGACTCAAGGGCGACCAGGAACTTCCGCTTGATCGAGCGGTGGCAGTGGTCGCAGCGGGTGCCCGCCACGTAGTGGAGCGACGCCGGGACCTCGGGCCGGAAGCTGCGGATCACGTTGCCCGCCTCGGTCACGTCGATGGCGGCGACCAGTCGCCAGCCGCCGGGGATCACGACCGTCTCAGGGATCACGACAGTGACGTCGGCGACCTCGACGGCCCAACCGTTGACGTCGATCTCGCGAGGGGCGCTGACCTCCAGGACCGGGGCCGCAACGTCAAGAGAGCCCGCCTTGGCGGCGAGCTTCTCGAAACGCTTGCGAATCTTGGGGAGGTCGGTGACCTCGACGGTGGTGGTGGTGGCGGCGAAGGGAGTCATACACACGGGTCAACATCGGCTTGGTGCGATCTATTCCGGGGGTGGGGAAAAAAGAAATTGGCCCCCGCCGACGGGTCCGGGTCGTCGGCAGGGGCCAGCCCCACCAGGGCAGCGCCCCTCGCCCTATGGGCCGGTGCCCTATGGGCACATCCCGAGAGGCGCTAGGTCAGGCTACAGCGATCGCCCTTCTAGGCGGTCATCTTCCCACGAGACTGCGATCTCGTCGAAGTTGACGTTCTCGATCGAGAACTCGTCGCCGATGATGTCAGACGCCCCGAGATCGTCGAAGATGCGGCGAGCTGCAGCTGCGTCGATCGGGCTGGTCTCGGCAGCGATGCGGTCGAGCTTTGCGGCGTAGCTGCCGTAGTCGTTGTCGAGCCACAGGTTGACGAGCCAGGTGTCTCGGTTGGTCCAGCCGTTGTATCCGTCGGTGTCGTTTAGTTCAAGAATCATTGTGTCTCCAAGTTTCATTTCAATCGAGTATACACCGGGATGGTGCTAGCTGGTTGGGGGTGGGAGCGGGGAGGAGGTTCCACGAACTCCCCGCCCCCACGATCGACTACTTGATCATCAATCCAAGCGGTCGTAGTAGTCGGGCCGCACGAGGTCGAGGTCGTCGTTGTACCGCAGCATGATCTCCCGCACAATGGTGCTGCCGTCCTCCTGGGGGAAGGCGATCAAGTAGGTGCCGCCGACAACCTCCGGGCTGTTCCGGCACATCTCGGTGCAGTGCTCAACGGCCTCGGTGTAGCTGCACGGCTGCACGTAGCTTCGCGTGGTCTTCATCAGACGATCACCGCCTTGGTGAGCTTGGCGTAGCGGATCTCGACCGGGCCAACGAGGTTGGCCTCAGCGTCGGCCTTGTTGATGTAGCGGCCCATGTGCGGGCCGAAGGACTCGACAATGAAGTCCTTGTTGTCGTGCCAGTCCTCAAGGACTGCGTCCCGGGACTTGTAGTCACGGCCGTAGGCGGGGGAAACGGTCAGGGTCATTGGAAACCTCCAGGTGGTTGGGTTGGTCAGCTCAGTCCGAACTCCCGCATGGCATCTGCCCGCAGGATTCGCATCTCTTCTTCGTGGTTGTCGACGGCCGTGGCGATGTTGTCCGGGTGCGAGACGTAACCGGCGAGGTAGCCGTGTCGTCCCATCTTCCAGAGTTCGCCGTCGGCGGTCAGGCCGTAGCCTTCATGCTTGCGGACGTAGGTCCGGCGCTTGGTCATGTGGAACCTCTTTCTGTGGTTGGTGGTTGGATCAGCCGCGGCCATCGCAGCGGAAGCAGATGCCGTTGGCGACATGGGCGAACTCACGGATGTAGCCGTTGATGCAGAAGGGGCAGCTGTCGTCGTCCTTGGCGGCGATGGCAGCCTTCTCAGCAGCCTTGGTGGCGAGCATCTTGCGAGTGCTGAAGCGCATGACGTTGCTGGTGTGGCGGTTGTCCTCAGCCTCGGCGAGCATCGCCCGGAACATGGCCAGAGTGGGGGCAACGGTGGGGTCGTCGCCACGCTTGCCAGCGGCGAGAGCGTTGTCGATCACAAGGCGGAGCGCCTCGTGGGTGTCGGCGATGACTGCGTCCCAGTAGGCGATGACGCCCTCGCGAGCGTCAGTGTCGGTGTCGAAGCTGCGGAAGTCGAAGTCGTAAGTCATCAACTAAGTCAACACCTCCCCGGTGCGAAGTATTCCCGGTCATCAGAACGACTCCCACTGCTCGCCGGGTGCGCCCGCGCCCCCGCCGTAGTGCTCGCCGAGCCAGTCGGCGGGGTTGGCCGAATGGTTCGGGTCGAACCGTTTGATCGCGGCGGCGACCACGGGCTCGGCCTCTGCAGGCGTCATCTCGTTGAACTCAAAGCAGTACCGCAGGACGATGAAGAACCAGATCGGGCTGTGCCCGAACCGGTCGGCCAGGCCGAGGATGGCCTCACGTCGTAGGTCGAGGTCGGCCACCTCGGTAGTGCCATCGTGCCACTGGATGACATCGAACATGCCAAGAGCGCACCGCAGGTACTGCTCGTCGCTCATCGGCTCCCTGACCGGAGCCGTGAAAGCCCGTCGCTTCGGATCAGGCATTGAGCGCCCTCCTAGCGTTCGGCATCGAACGACCCGCCAAGTTCGCCCGGCCACCAGCCGCAGCCCCCTCAGCGTGACCGCCGCCCCAGCTGCTGTAGCCAGAGCCCCGGCTCCCGTTCGGGGCGATCTCTGCAGCCCGCTCCCGATCAGAGCGGAGCACCGGCAAGAACCGGCCCTCGGTCTCCTCGTCCCGAGCCCGATTCAACTTCATAAGCCGACCCTCGACCGCATCGCCGTAGCTGTCCAAGAAGTTGTTCCGCATCCGCTTCGTGTCAGCAGCATCGTAGCCCTTCACGTCGCTGGCACCAGCCAAGGCGTCGATACTGAGCCGCTCAAACAAGGCGATCACGCCCTCGACGATCTCAGCTCGGCCATACAGCAGCGAGTACCGGCCCTTCTTGACGACCTCGCCGGACTCGACCAGATTCCAGCTGGCCGGGACCTTGAACCCCCAGGTCATCGACGTCACCATGTGGTGAACGCCGTGCGGTCGAGCGATCGAACCCATCAGGGCCGACAGCCGCACGCCTCGGGGGCCGGTCGGCCCGTGGTAGTAGAGCCTGCCGACGAACTCGTGGCCGTCGACCCGGCCCGTGATCTCGGCCATCTCGATCATGTGCTTGGCCATCAGGTCGTTGGCCTTCGCTTCGAACGCTCGGGCCTCGGCTTCGCCGGTCAGCTCGTGCCGGGCCTTGGCGAACAGGGCTCGGATCTTGTCGGCGAGCTTGGTCTTCTCTGTCATGTGGAACCTCCGTGGGTTGGGTTGGGTTGGGTTGATCAGTTCCAGCCCCGGCACCCGCAGTAATGCGAGTCGCGAGGCCGATCGGGTGCGTGGCGGAAGTACGCAAGGCGGGGGGACGACGGCTCGACGTTCCGGCAGTACCCACACTTCGACTCTCGACCGGTCAGGTCGGGGGCGTCGGTGTCGATCTCGTCAGCGCCGGGGACGATCCCGTAGCAGACAACGCAGACCGGCTTACCGGCTTCGGTGGCGTTGGCGGCGTGGCCGCACTTCATCATGGTCATCGGACCACCTCTCGTGTGAAGTCGACCTCGTCGTCGTCGCTGAAGTCGGGCATCTCGGGCACGGTGTTCAGCTTGTGGGCGCAGTTGTGGACTTTGAACCCGTGGGCGCACTCTCGCCAGTAGTGGACGGCCTCGGGCGAGTCGTACTCGTAGCCGTAGTCGCTGATGTGGTCCTCGTACGTGTCGCGAGCCGCTTCGTAGGCCAGGTCGGCGCCGGGCTCGGCGGTGAACGTCCAGCCGGTTTCGCCGTAGCGGGCGGCGGTCCGGGCGATGTCTCGGCATCCTTCGGCGTGGACTTCGTCGCCCTTGCCGGTGTCTCGAAGGATTCGGTAGGTGTTCATTGCGGGGTGTCCTTTCGGTAGGTGGCCACTCGGGTCAACACCGGACCGGTGCGATCTATTCCCGTGGGAAACCCCACCAAAAAATCAATCCAAGAGCCAGGGCAGCGACGGCCACATCGACCCAATCGTGCGCCGTCACAGTCTCCCTTCCAGTTCGTCAGTGTCGTCCCATTCGAGGGTCGCAGTGCCGGGCTTCCACCACGGGCGACCGAGAATGTCGACCACCACGGAAACCGGCTCGGAGAACCGGCCGATGGCCTTCTCCTCGGGGTCGGTGCAGCCGCAGACCCGATGTAGCGTTTCGAGTGCTTCCTCTTCGGTCGAGCCGACGGCCCAGTGGCCGTGTGGGCTGCCGGTCATCACGATGACCTCGGTGTCGGACGGGGCTCGATCGAGAGCCTCGCCGATCTCGTCACCACTGGTCTTCGGTTCGCTCGCCATCAGGCCACCACCTTCGCACCGAAACTGCCGGACCCGAGCCGAGCAGCGACCGCCTCGGCCGTGAACCCGGCCCTGTCCCGGCCCGTCACGACGATCGTCGCCCAAGCAGAGTCAGTCTCCTCCACGGAGAAGACCGAGAAGTTCGAGTACAAGTACTCCCGCAGCCGGTACGCCTCGGCGTTGAGCCGGTCATCGTTGCGGACCGTGACCTCGATCCGCCGGAGCGGACGAGTCGACGGGTTGTGAAAATCGATCGGATCGATCATCGCTCCACCTCCACCTTCACGTCGGGCGGGAGGGAGATGGTCGACCGGTCACCGTGCCACCCCTCGCCGGGGTCGAACGAATCGACAGTGACGACGATGGCGGACCGGAACACACCGTCGCTCAGCGTCTCGGCCTCGGCGTCGACCTCGTGGACGAACAACGGGAGGGGCGGGGAGAGCGTGGCGTCGGGGAAGCCGGTGATCTTGTCGCCCCGGCGCAGACCCTTCGCAGCGACGACCTCTTCCGCCGAGAGGCCCCGGCGGTTCAACTCGGCCAGGGCAAGTTCGACCTTCCACCACGGGCGCATCCGAGTGACGCCGCCCCGAACCTCGTTGCGGACCCAGTCGTCGGAAGCGGCGAAGACGTGGTTCCGCCAGCCCTCACGGGCATCCAGCTCGGAGTCGAGCAGCGGGAGGTCCGGCCGCAGGTCGTCCGGGTCGTAGTGCTCCGGCGTCGAACGGTCCGGGGCATCGATCACCCAGACATGGTGGGCGGTCGCCGGGGTCAGGGTGTGAAAGTCGGGATGGACCCGAACGACGGTTACGACACGGCCGTCGGGGGTGACGACCTCATCGCCAGGGACATAGGTGGTGGGGGTGCTCATCGGGAACCTTCCTTGTTGTCGATCAGAGCTTTCGTCACCCGCTTACGGGTGCGGTCGATCTCGTAGCCGTCGGCGTCGAACCGGGGATGGTCGATCCTCTTGTGGTCCGCATCGAGGGCGTACCAGTAGGACCGGGTGGCCGTCTCGGTCTTGCCGACGATCCCGACCGTCTCGCCGTCGGCTTCGACGAGGTAGAGGGGGCGGGTGCCGCCCAGTGAAGTGAAAGTAATGCTCATCGGGAACCTTCCTTGTTGTCGAGCAGATCGGCGAGCGCCTCGCCGACAGTGGGGATCGAACCGGTCGTGCCGTCGCCCGGCATGTACATGACGTTCGGGCCGATCGAGTAGGTGTAGACCCAGCCGATGTCGCTCGGGTCGCCGCCCCACTCGGCGACGCACTCCATGGTGAGCCGGACCCGGCCGTCGAAAGCGGGCTCGGCGGCGAGGACCTTGCACTCCATCGAGTGGACACGGACCAAGTCGCCCGGCTTCAGGTCCTTGGCGGGGATGCGGGTCATCAGGCGTTCACCTCGTGAATCTTGTGGGGGAGGGCGACGCCGGGGCCGTGGGCACCGGGGACCGTGACAGGGTCGACCACATAGGTCGAGCCGACGGCGAGGAGGCCGTGGCTGATCCAGAAATTGGTGTGGTCGAAAGCGATCACCCGGTACGCCGGGTGCGAGTTCCAGTTGTCGTTGAGGAACAGGGGAATGCAGCCAACACAGTAAGCCCCGGCGGTGGGGCCGGAGCCGTAGTTGGCGTGGGTGTAGACGTCGAACTCAGCGTCGCCGCTGCAGCCGACGCTGGAACAGGGAACAGACATAGGGAACCTCTCCGCACCGCCCGGCACTTCCGAACGCTGCAACTAAGCCAACACCAGAGCGGTGCAATGTATTCCAGCGGCGACACCCCGAAAAAAAAATCTCAGCGCCACCACGGGTGAGTTCGCTCCGCCACGCTCGAACCCGGGTCCAGCGAATCGACGGCAATCTTGAAAACCCGCCGCAGCTCGGCCTCGGTCTCAGCAAACGTCCTGCCGGTCGTAGGGGAAACCGCGACGAGGGAGTCTGAAGTGTCGTTACTCATGGCCCGATCCTAGCACCCGGCCGGTGCAACGTCAAACGGAGGGAAACACCCTAAATACCGAGAACACCCTGTCCGGGGTTTCGGCGGTGGCTCCACGAAAGGGCGCACGCGCAGCCGGGGGGTCGAGCGCCGCAAGAATTTCCGAGTCGCGCCGCAGAATTCTCGAGCCCGGCGGGGGTCCGGCGAGCCGCGAAGAATTCAGCGCCTCGCAAGACTGCGCCGCCCCGCCCCTCCCTAGCCGCCCCGCAAAGACTCGCCCGCCCCAACCCGCACCAACCCGCGACAAACCACAACACCCCAGCCGGGCGCAAAGCGCCCGAGCGCACTGTGTTGTGTGTGTTCCTGTGGGGTCAGTTTGTGGGGGGTGGGGTGGTTTCTAGGAGGTTGTTTATTGCGGCTGCTGCGAGTGCTGTTGTGAGTAGTTGTGTGGGGTGGGGTCGTTTGTGTTGTGCGAGTGTGAGTGTGGCGGCTATCCAGACTGAGAGGCAGCGTGTGCAGGTGTGTAGTTCTTGTGCCCAGTTTGCGAGGTCTTGTAGTTGTGTGGGTCTTTGTTTTTGTGGGTCGATCTGTGTTGTGCCGTCGGGGTTGTGTGTGATCCAGTGTGGGGTGCCGTCGGGTTGTGTGTGTTGTAGCCAGTGTGTGAGTTTGTTTCGTAGTGGTTGTGTGATGGTGTCTTGTTGCCATAGTTGGGTGAGTCGCCATGTGGCTAGGCCGAGTGTGGTGAGTGTGGTGAGGGTTGTGGGTGTGGTGGGGTTCATTGGTTGTCTCGTGTGTGTTGTGTCCAGTGTTGGGTGAGTTTGAGGGTGGTCCAGTAGAGGAGTCCTATGGGCCATGTGGTGGCTGCCCAGATTGAGCGGCGTGTCCAGAGGAGGGTGTATCTGGGGTTGGCTGGTTTGCCGTGGGTGTTCCAGTGGTCTAGTCCGGTGATTCCTGCGACGGTGCCGTATGTGGTGCCTAGTAGGAAGTAGGTGAGTTGGGTCATTGGTGGTTTCTTAGGTGGTGGTAGTGGGCGTGTAGTTCGGCGTCTTTTTCGTGTCGGTTGTTTCCGGTTAGTGGGATGTTTCGTGCGTGTAGTTGTCGGGTTGTTGGTTTCTTGATTGTGGGTTGTTGTTTGTGGGTTGTGGTGTTGGGGTGTTGTGAGGTGGTGTGTTGTAGTGCGCCGATTGTTTCGGCTGTTGTGAGTGGTTGGTTTATGTGTAGTGAGGCTGTTTCTAGTCGGAGTTTGTAGTCTTCGATTATTACGGTTGTGTGTGTGATTTGGCGGTTTGTTGATTGTGTTAGCCAGGTTTGTAGCCAGGTTGCGGCTGCTATTTCGGGTGGGGTTGTTTGTTGGATTGTGTGTGTTTGTTTGTGCGCGATTGAGCCATCCTCGTTGAGTGTGAGGATGGCTATGCCGGTGGTTTCGCCTGGGTCGATTCCGATTATTTGTTTCATGGTTCCCGGTCCATTTGTACGCCCCCAGAACGTTTGTTCGACGTTTCTAGTAGACTCCAGAAGGCGTGCGAGCCGCCGCTCCGCGGAAGGCTGCGCAGCGCTCTTCGCCGGGAGTCTACTAGCCGTGTCAAGTCTGTCAAGGGTGGCACCATACAATTGCGTTCCTTTGCCCTATTTCGGGGACGGTTGGATGGTTGTCGGTCCGGGCGATGACCCCGATGTCCGCACCCGGACCGACAGATCAGAGTTCGCCGCTGTTGAACCATTTCAGCCACGCTGAGTCTGAGCCGATGACCTCGTCGACTTCGCGGTCCTCGGCGAGTTTGTCGAGCCGTGCTTCCATGGCTGCCGCTGCTTGAGTCTCGTGGACGGCCGAAACGACGCCGAGCATGCGGCCGCCGATCATCGCCACGTAATCGTCGAAGAATCTGGCCGCATCGTCGAAAGCGAACCGCCACGGACCGCCAACAACATGGGTCCCGCTCCGTACCCAAACCGTGAACTCGCCGGTCCGCATCGCTTCCTCGTGCGTCGACCAGACGACCGTCAACTCATTCACCCCGTCACCGCCTGCCCCACCGCCACCGCCAGCAGCGGCAGCGGAAGCGGCGGCGGCGGCGGCGGCGTCACTGCTCGACATCGTCGAGCGCCACCAAACGAACGAATGGCTTACGGATCAGCGACTTGATGCGGCCGCAACCGTCCCAGTAACAGTCCATCCGATCGCACACCAACACGACCCCAGCGACCCGATCAAGATCAGACTGAGCTATCCCCTCCAGACGGACCTCGGCCCGCCGGTCGTTGCAACACTGACAAACGCTCATGGTCATCGGATCCCTCCAGGATCAGTAGCGAGCTTGGCGAACGCCGCACAAATCGACGCAAAGATACGGGCCCGCTCCAAATCGTCGGGCCGTTCGTGCAGCGACCGCTCAGCGGCCGCCCCGAAGTGTTCCGCACGTTTCAACGCTTGGAACCGAATCACCTCGTCGGCCGTGTCAGGCCGCCCTCGACTGTCAGATTCAGACATGACTACTTCCTTCCAATATTTGCTCACCCGGCCAGGCCGGGTTCTCTTTCGAACAACGGGTCAGAATGGATCCTGTAAGGCCGCAACTGCACGTAACGGGCGGGACGGGTCCCGACCTGTTCGGCGTACCCGTAACCCAACAGATAATCGAGCCCGTCCTTCTTGTATCTCTCCTGGCCCTGGACCCGCCGAAAGATATCGTCACGGGTCAGCGCCGTTTCCACACTGACCGCCTCGTCGAGCTGGTCAGACAGCCGCTCAGCCATCGCCACATGCGGATTCTGACGCCGAATCACCTCCAACTGGTCAACAACAAACGGGTCGAACCTGATGGCCATCTTCCCCTTCACCGGCGACAACCTCGCGATCGCCCACACCGGCTGCCCGAAAGCGTCCATCGGCATGTCATCCTGAGCGCCGCCCAACCGGTCCTTCCGGCCGATCATGAACAAGTCAGCAGCCGTGTTCTTCCCGACCCTCTGCTGGCCGGGCGTGCCGAGCACGCCATAAGCTGCGCCGGTCACACCGGACGTCTTATGTTGCGAACCGAGCGCCTCTGCCCGCCGCTCCCGGTCCTTGGTGACATGGTCAATGGCAGCCACTGCGCACCCGAACGTCCGAGCGATCGGCTCAGTGAACGCCTTATAGTAAGCGCCGACCTCGTCGGCTGCGTTTATCTGCAACCCCTCAGCCATGAAAGCGTTCGTCAACCCGTCGATCACCACCAGAGAAGGTTCGACCCGCTCAATCGTGGCGTACAGATCATCGATGACATGGTGCCCGTCGATCGTGCCGTCAGGCTTGACACCGACCGGCGTTTCGGGCCGCACAAAGGCGCAGATCTCGGCCAACTCGGCCGGAGCCACCGCCCCCGGGTGAACCTCGCCGTCCTGGTCCACGTAGTCGAGAAGACCCAACGATCGGAGCCTCATGGTGAACACTCGGGCGCTGCTCTCCGGGTCGAAGTAAACGACCCCGTTACCCTTCATGAGTTCTTGGCGGCACGCTTCCATCAACACCCACGACTTGCCGATGGCCGCCTCCCCGAAGAAGATGTGGGTCTCGCCCGTGTACATAGCGTGAACCCCGTCCGAGCGGGCCAGCACGTCCGGCTCGACCGTCGAAACGTTCCCTTCGAACACGTCGAGCATGTGCTCAGCCGTGACCGCCGCCCACGTCGGCTCCCGGTCGCCGACATCGGCGATCGTTTCGGCGATCTCTTTCCGGTCCGCTTTCTCCAAGGACCGGATGGTCGCCGTCAATTCTTTCTCGGGGAGAGGGTGCGGGGCCGTCGACCCGATCAGCCACGCCGTCGCCCGATAGGCGTCATCGTGAGGGATCCAGTTGCGAAGGTACCCGCAGATAGCGGCGAACGTGTTGTTCCGGCCGTCGCCGTCGGTCATCTCGTGGAGCCGGTCGACGAGTTCCGAGTAGTGAGCGGTCTCGGCATGGTTCCCGGGTGCAGCGTTGAGCTGGGCCTCGATGACCCGATAGAGGGTCGTCGGCAAAGCGGCGACGGGCCAGTCGTTGTCGACGCTGTACGCATACCTTCGGCCCGGTTCGTAGCCCTCGCCTAGTTCGGAACCGTCTACCTCGCCGACGAGAACGTAGCCGCCATGGCTGCCGCCGCTCGCTCGCAAATCGAGGCCGGGTGCCCAGTTGACAGCGTTCGGCAGGTCAACGTCGCTGTGGAAGAACACATGACGGCCACCGGTCGGGGTCGTGTGGGTCCGGGTAGTGATGTTTATGGTTTCGGTCAACGCCGCCCACGTAGCAGACCCGTCCTTGTTGCCCTTGTCGTCTATGTCTACGACGACCAGCCCGGACGGCTTGCAGGCGATGCCGATATTGCAATCGCCCTGCAAGCCTCGTTTGCGGTTGAATTCTTGCGCTTTCGCGAAGCGTTGCCGAATGGTTTCGGGGTCATTCGAAGCAGCCTTTGCCCAGGATCGCCCGTAGTGGCCGCCCTTGGTTCCCGGCTCGATAGGGAACACAGACGCCCCGCCGAGCTGGTCCGAGAGGTCTACAGCCGCTTCAGCGGCATCGGTCACCGATCAGTCGGCGTGCAGGATGCGGTTGACAGCGCCGCGAGACCCGACAGCGTCGGCCAGGATCACTCGGGGCACTCCCGCTTGCAACGCTTCCAACCCGATGGTTCTCGCTTCCGCTTGGGCGTAGCGAACGATCTGACGATTGTCGGCGATCTGCATGACAGCCGCCCGGAACGATTCAATGAGCGCTGCCTGCTGTTCTGTCGGTCTGAATTTGTCGCGATGGACACCTCGCGCCATGGTGGGTTCCTTTCCAGGGGTTGACGGGGCGGACGGGGGCATTGACCAGAAGGGGCGAAAGGACGGCGGGGGGGTTAACCGCTCCCTTCGCCCCTCCTGGTCGGGAGCAACTTAACCTACTCCCACTCCTCCTCGTCGAGATCCCGGACCGGTTCAAGCTTCCGCTTGGCCGGTTTCGGTTTCCGATCGGCAGAGAAGGGGATCGGTTCGCCGCTGTCGGTGAACGAGTCCCGCATCCAATGAGCCAGCCGGACCGCCTCGTCGGGGGTGGCTGTTTGCTTGCCGTTGACGATGTCAGCGATCCGACCCGACTTGATGCCTGTCACCCTAGAAAGGCTGACGAGGGTGATCCCGACGTTGGCGACGGTTTCGGGGAGGACATCATGGATGTCTCGGGTCCTGCTGCCCACGACTTCGACAGCAGCTTCTAGCTGTTCGACGAGAGCAGCTAGTTCGTTCGGGTCGACTCGAAAGGATCGTGCGAGCGGCATCAGGCATCCCAGTCGTCGTCGTCGTCAGCCGTAGCGGCCGCAACGCTCATCGGGGTGAGCGATCGGACGTCGTTGCGTTCCTCGCCCTTGTATTCGGTGATCGCGACTCGGGCCTTAGCCTCGGTGCCGTAGTAGTCCTCCATGTCGTCGATGTCGGCGTCATGGGGGATGCCGAACGCATCGAAACCGCGGATCAGCCACGGTGCGCCCTGCTCGTTGATATTGGAGCCGTAGAACACCCGCCGATTGTTGTATTCGTCGTCGCCGTTGGTGTCTTCCACCACCTTCAGTTCGAAGTTGAGCCGCTCGTTACCGGCCGCTGAGGTGCGCTGACTGATGTTGACCAGCTCGACCACATAGTTCCCCTCGGGGATGGGGGCATAGTCTGTGTTGCCGTCGCGTGCCTCATCGATCTTCGATGGTGTGCGGAGTTGCTTGGGTAGTACTGGCAATTTCTTATTCCTTGGTTTCTTGGGTTATGCCCGCCCGCCGCTCTTCCTTCTGGATGAGCGGCTGGTTGGCCTTGCGGAACTCCCGGTAGACCGGGTCTTCCTTCGGGGTCATGGCTCCCGTCAGGTAGCCGTGAACACGATCAAATGTAGGGTCGGGGCACACCACGGGCAGCAGCCCGTACCGGTCGCCTGCTCGACGTTCTGATGTCGGCACGAGGAACCCGGTGCGGGTGCCTTTCACATTGTCGACGTACATGACGACATCGACCAGCCCGAACAGGGTCTCGCCGAATTTCTCGGTGGTCGCCGGGATCATCTCGCCGGTCGGGACCTTGGTTTCCGGGTCGACGGCGTCGCGGACGTGCGCCGTGACGACGAGGTGGCAGTTAGTGCCGACCGCTTGGCGCATCAGCCGCCGAAGGTGCTCGGTGTTCGTGCCGTAATCCTGCAGCTCGGGCTTGGTGGGGTCCATGTTCCGCTTCGCCCCGTCGCGTTTCGCTCGCTCGTCAACGGTTTGCGTGAGAAGCAGCGATTGGAGATTGGTGATGGTGTCGATGACGATGCACCATGACTCGCCGAGTTCGCAACGGTCGTCGACTTGCCCAAATATCTCTTGGAGGTTGTCGAACGTGATCTCATTGGTGCCGATGCGGATGATGCGTTGAAGGTCGACGCCGTCCCACTGTTCCATTGCTTTGCGCTTGAGGCCCGGCTCAGCTTCGACCCATAGGACATGGTCAGCGACGCTCGTTGCGTGCGCTGCGAAGGTCGTCTTGCCGACCTTCGGGTGGCTGTAGTACAGGACCCGAGTGAATTCTTCCTCGTCGTCTTCGGCCATGTTCTTGCGTTCGTTGAGCGGTTTCATCGGACCGTCTTAGTTTGCATCGGGTGTAATCCTAACGTTGGTTTCGGTCGATAGTCGATCCCGCAGGTATCGGAGGTCGACAAATGAGGCGAGCCGGTTGCTGCCCATGTGCTTGTCCCACCATTCGCCGACGCACAGGTCCGGGTCGTCCAACCCCTCGATGGCGTTCGGCAGTCCGTTCACGACGAGGCATCGGACCCCGTCGTCGTGGTAGTCGAACCAGATGGTCGCCGCTGATTCGTCGGCTACGACGAATCGCCACAGGGCCAGAGCTGCGTGATAATTCAGCCGCGGTCCGGCCATCGCTGACAGCTCGTGGGCTGTCTCGCACACTTGCGGCAAAGTCATGGGCCGAGCAGATACGACCGGAGTTGTCGGCCCAGGTCCACTGCTTCCAGTGCCCTGTCTCCCGCCCGGCTAGCTTCAACGCGCAATCCCAAGTCGTCGCCAGTGAAGGCCGCTAACGCTCGGCCAACCTCCATGACGTCGATGGTGAACGGGTTGATGAACTGCGACACTTTCGGCAGGTGCCAGCTGAGCCAGTGCGAATCGAACCGGGCAATGTCGGCCCCAGCGAGCGTGACTTGTTCGCCGAGTGTCAGGTTGCTGACCCGGTCGGACAAGTCGTTGTCGACCCACCAGGACGGGGCCCCGTGCGAATTGATGGCTTCCAGCAGGCCGCTCTCGTTGTGTTCAAAGGCGATGGCCTGGTCATGGTCGTCGGTCAGGTCCCACGTTTCCCACGGGTCGACCGGGGGAGCGACGACGTAGTGCCAGCCCCTCTCAGGGGTGTCAAGGATGAACTGCAACTGGTCGGTGGTCGGAACGACCGCCACCTCCAATAGGTGATGACGGGTCCAGTCCAGCCCGGTCGTGGCGATATCAACCCAAAGCAGCATTTAGCTTCTCCATGTCTTGCTCGTGGCCGGTCTCGACAAGCACCGGAACCTCAAGCTTCGGTCGCCGATAACTGGCCAGGCAAGCTTCGCGGAAGCTGCACTTCCACGAACAATCGCCGCTCGGGGACCGGGTATCGCGCATCTGAGCCATCAGCTCTAGGTCGTCTTGGAGGTCGGCAATCGCACGGTCGACCATGGTTGGCGTGAACCGGATGGTGTGCCGCTCAAAGCGCTCTTCTAAGGTCATGTCGCGCTTCAGTTTCTTGGTGCATGACCAGGACCGGATGGCCCGCTTCACGTCGTGGCCCTTAGATCTCGCTGCCCAAACGTAGAAAGCGAACTGCGGGTCGAGTTCCAGGGTGTCGGGCTTCAACCGGTTCTTCCCAGACTTGTGGTCCATGACGGCAAACCCGTCGTCGTCCTCGATCAGCAGGTCGAGCTTCACCTTCAGATGGGTGACCTCGGTCCTCGGGTTGGGCAGCTCGATCAGCCACGTTTCCTCGTTGGCGACCACTTCGAAGTCGTCTAGGCCGTCGGGCTTGTAATGGTCCATGTAGCCGTCGAACATCCAGTTCAGCAGTCCGGCGTGGCCGACCTCGATCCCTTCCAGGAGGCCGCCCTCGATTGATTCGCCCTGATCGAGAAGCTCGGCGACCTTGCCGCCGTCATAGGCGTAGTGGGCCTCCATGATCTCGTGCCACAGGGTCCCGATGGTGAGCGCATCGGCCGGTTCGATCTTTCGCCATCGATCGACCCAGCCGAGCCGGTGCTTCAGTTTGCACTGTCGCCAGTCCGATATTTCGCTGTAACTGATGTGTGTTTGCATAGTTAGATATTGACAGGGGGGTGTGACGGGATGGATAGGTCTTCGAATTGGCGTCGCAAAGCGACGATGGCGTTCGCCGTTTCAGCGTCGACCGGGACCTTGCGTTGCTTCCCGTTGCGTTCGGTCAGAAGGTAGGGGTCGCCGCTCTTCGCTTTCTTGATAGCGGCGATGGTTTCCCACCTGACAGGTCTCATGGCTGACACCCTAACAGATAGATCGCACCGGGTGGCAACTCTCCATGGGTTAGATCAGAGCCAAAAATTTCCCGGCGCTCAACCTCAGCTCCCCCATCAACGCCCCCGTCTCAGCCAACTTCTCATCCAACAACTTCCGCTGACCCTCGTCCACAGTCCCCGCCGAATACAGATCAACAATGGTCACCGGACGACCCTGCCCAATCCGATGCAACCGGTCCATGGCCTGCTGATTCAGATCAGGCCGAAAGCTCTTCTCGATCATGATCCCCAAATTTGCCCGATGCAAGGTCAGCCCCTCCGACATCATCTCAAACGTCCCCACCAACACATCGACCTCACCCGACTGAAACGCCTGACGAACCTCGTCGATCTCATCGGCCTTCATCCCGCCCATAATCGATCGGGCCTTCAACCCCTGCCGCTCAGCCTCAGCCGCAGTGAACTCAACCGACCGGCGGTAATGGCAGAACATCACCACCGGCAACTGGTCAACCGCTAAGTCGATCGCAGCCTGCACCTTGGCCGCCGGGCCAGGAGAATCCGGCGCAACAACCGGAACCCCAGTTGCAGCCTTCCGCAACTTGGTGTGCAACCCCCCCGACGACCAAGCCGAAACCTCTTCGCCGGTCTCCTCAACCCAAGCCACATAATCCTTCTTCAACGACTCATACAGCTTCCGCTGAGCCGGTGGCATCTCAATGGCCATCGGCGTCACCGTCAACGGCGGCAACCCCGGCAAATGATCCTCCTTCCGACGCCCCAAATAGACTTTGTCCAAACTGTTCTGAGTGATGAAGTCATCCCACGTCCACCGAGACTGCAACCCCCCAATAATCTTCGTCGGCCGCTTGCCCCGCTGAAACGTCACCTCGTGCTGATCGAACCAATGGCCAACCCATCGCCAATACGAACCGACATCAACCCCCTCAGGCCGCATGATCCTCAACAACTGAAACCACTCATGCGCCCAATTCGGGATCGGCGTCCCGCTCAACAGGTAAGCGTTCTCGGTCCGCTCCACCAGCTTCTCGGCGACCTTGGCGACATTGGCCTTCCGCCCCTTCAAGGCCGTCGCCTCATCAAAGATGATCGTCCCCCACTCCCGATCTAAATCCGCCCGGATCCGGCCCTTAACGATCCTTCGCCCATCCCGCAAAGCAGTGCCCTGATACGTGGCGATGGTCAGCTCCAGGTCGGGCCTCCACCGCTCAGCCTCCTCGGCCCACTGGCCGTGCAACGTCGACCGGGCCACCACCAAACAAGGACCCTTCGCAGCGATCAACGCCTGCGGCGTCTTCCCCAACCCAGGGTCGTCACCAAGCAGACGACGCCCCCCTTGACGCAGCCACGCAACCCCATCCGCTTGGTATGGGTACAGATCGTCTTCAGTCAACATTGACCCACCTCTGCACTCGATTCTTCCCGGACTCTTTCTCCCACCCGCGATTCAAGGCGTCAGTATTCAATGGCTTCAGGTTGTGAATGTATTTACGCAGAACAGCATCGACCAGCTCCATGTCCTGATACATCAGCCCCACCATGAGATCGACAACATCGGCGCTGTCCATCTCCAACACCTCACACAACCGAGCGAACGCACCGAACGATGGCAACCGCTTAGCGTGCCGGATCCGATAAAGCTGCGTGTGACTAATCCCGATCGCCAACAACACGTCGTTGAGCTTCATCCGTAGACCCACATTGGTGCAAATGATAGCCTGCCCCTCATGCATGTGCCGATCGACACCAGATACGAGCTGCGCCTCACCCGCAGCACCGACGCCAACGACAACGACACCTTCACCGACATGTACTGCATGATGGTGTTGGTCTCTGACCAACACCCGGAACTGAACCGGACCGTCCGAATCGACCTCGACCCGGCCCAAGAGACAGCGCTCCTCCAAGCTCTCGGAGCGGCGACCGAAACCGAACGTCAACAGATCATCGACAGCTACGGCTTCGACCTAGCGACAGGTGACTGGGTCGTCCAAGTCGGAACGACCGAACCGGTCGGCAGAATCATCGCTCAGGCCGACGGCGACAACAGGTCCTTGGTGTTCTACGACGCGAACGCCCAATGGGTTCAGAACGATGCGCTCCAACTCTGGACCGGCCCGCTCCCCGACTGGTCGGGCGACGACATCCTGCCCGGCCTCAGCTCTTAAGCGCCTCGATCAACTTGTGCAACGCTTCCCTGGCCAACTCGACAAGCTCGCTCGCCGACCGAATCAGTTCAGCCTGATCGGCCTCGACCGGCTTAGCCGAAATCCCCGCAGAGAGCCAGTTCCGAACTTCGTCACCAGGGCAGCTGGTTGAACTCACTTCCGAGTGGGGAATCATCGGAAGCTTCAGCGCATTGCTCAACTTGACGAGCCCGGCCTTCTCCATATCGTTGAAGTTGTCCCGCTGAAAGTTCCCGAGCAAGCAAACCGATAGCGTGTCCCGGTTCTTCGGAGAATTCGCCCCGTTCTGATAGGCGACCCCCCGACCCTCAGCGATGCTGCCATCGGGCAACACAAAGAAATTGTAGGCAGCGTCTGTCCAGCCCCGATCATCTTGGTGCATCCGCTGCACCTCTCGCATGACCGCGAACGCTTGGGTCACCCCGCTCGGTCGGCTACCGGCGGTGTGGTGAACGACCAGATGCTGAGGGTCGACCATTCGCTTAGGAGAACCGCGTCGCGGCTCAGCCCCCCATTCGGCCCGAGAATGGTCGACGCCGATCATCATGGTGTCCGTTCGTAGCTGGTGCCGTCGACCTTGACCATCAACAGGATCCGCTCGATCAAGCCGGGCCGGAACTTGCCGACCAGATACAGCGCCACGCCAAGAACTACCACCACGTAGCGCTCCAGGTCGTCATTCAATGACGACAAGTCAACGCCGGTCGCTCGGAGAACGAGATCGATCACAGCAGCCCAGACCAGGGGCGTGACCGTCCGAATAACAGCGACGCTGTCATCAGAGCGAGGTGAACTCAATCGCTTAAACGTGTCCATAATAATCATTCCTAAAGTCCCCAGTCTTCTGGTGGCGGCCAACTGATCTGGTTCCAAGCCATCCATTGAACCATCTCATTGCGTTCTTTCTCCAGCGCTTCTACCCGTTCAGAAAGTTCTTGAATCCTGTCTTTCAATTCTGCGCGCTCTCTTTCTGCCCGTTCAAACTGAATATGAGATCTTTCATCAATCATTTGTTCGCGCTTTAACGCGTATTTACGAGTCGCTCCCCAAGCCGACAAAGCTGCAGAAACAACAGTGGCTGCTGCAGTTAACAGAAACGGATCCATAAGGCATCACGACTGCCTTATCGCAAGTACTAAGAAGTCGTAACTAGAGAACGTAAACGTTGGGCTAGTACCAGCAATGGCTAACAGCCTGTACTCCATGTCAAAGTTGTAAGTAGCTGCCGACTCTCCCAACACAGGAGTATGAATAAGCCCTATGGTCTGGGAGCTAGAAGACCCTCGCCAATTGTCATTCAAACCGTAAGAAGTCGTGTCGCTATTAATTCTCACACCCACGTAGAACTGATCGGCAAGCGTGATATTCACTTCGGCTTGGCCGCTAAGGACGTGGAGATCGTAAGTGTTCCAACCCGTCGGCCTGTTCCACGTCTGAGTGACCCCCGCTTGGGCGTAAGCGCCCATCAATGTCGTGTGAGTCAACCCCAAACCGGACTGGTTGAACCTCTGAATATCAACAAAGTTGCCAGCACCGATCGACTTGGCAGAGTCAGGCGTGACCGCACGCGTCGAGTCGGTCCCAGCCGCCACCTCCGCTCCAGTCGCCAACTCAACAATCCCCGCCGACGTATCCGACGCCAACGGATACCCGCCACATGGAGCGTACGAAGCCCCAGGAGTCCCCGCCACCCCAGTCGTCGGGTCAACGAACACAGTGCTCAACCCGTCAGCACTCGGCATGATCAGCCACTGCTGCACGCCATCATCGACGCAACCGAAGTTATGGAACCCGGCGCACGAAATCAAAGTACCCACAGGGGTCAAGGCCGTAGTGTCCAGCGGCTCGTACTCAGCCGAGTCGGTGGCTGGGTCATAGATCATCGTGAACCGGTCGCCATTGGTGTCTTCCACACAAGCGGCGAAGGTCCGGTCGACGTTCAGCGTCCCATCACTGTCAACGACGAATCCCCGACCCGTATAAGTAGGGGGTGTCCAACCAGCAGACGGTGGGCAAACACATGAGAATCCTCCGCAAACGGAACAGCTTGTACTCATGCTTCACCTAGTTTCATCGCGTTACCTGTCTGACGATTCACCAGCCAAGCTTCGACTGCACCATTCTGTCCGGTTCTGATCTCGACCGACCCAATAGTAATCGGGTTCTCCAGATCAGTCGACGACTGCAATTTGTCTCGCAGCTCGTCCTGCAATATCGCCATCTCCATGGCCTTGCTGATAGCCATCAATCAATCCTAATTTCCCGGTACACCCGTTCCGGCCTTAGCGAGTCGCCGAACAGGAAGCTGACCATCCCAGGCGGCGACTCGATCCCAGTGTTGGCCGAGAACCACTCGCTGCCGCCATCCATCGCCGGTACCTGCATCGCCGGGACGTTGCTCTCCTCGCTCACGATCAAGTGATGCCCATGCCCGAACAGAAGCATGTCAGCGCCAGCAGCGCCGCGCTTGTTCAAGAAGTTGAACGCCAACCAGTTCAGCGCCGTGTCCATCCGCTTCGATCCCGCCCTGATAGCACGCGAGCCGGGACCGCGGAAGTGGCCGTGATGGGTCGCAAGCCACGCACCGTCAAGCTCGACGGTACACACCTCCGGGAACTCCTGGTTCGGGACGATCAGCTCGACGTGCCCGTAGCGGTCAGGGTTGCCAGCCAGAACCTGACCCACCCTGTCCATCAGTTCGAGGTCGAGGTTGTCCCTGAAGGGGTCCGTGATCGCTTTGCCTTTCGACGACCGGTTCTCGCCGTGGTTCGACGGGACGCCGGTGATGACGATGCGCGGGACCTGAATGAACTGGTCGACGATCCAGAGCAACAGCGACGTGTTCACCTGCATCTGTTCGCGGCGGTTCAGGTCGATGCTGGAAAGCTGGTCAGCGTAGAAGCCTGTGCAGTTCTCCGCTAGGTCCCCGAGCGTGGCGAGACAGACCGTCGACGGTTTCACCGACCGGACCCACGCCGCCTTCGATAGCACTGCGTCCTGTACCCGCTCGACCGTGGCAGCGGAACCGCCGCCCTCGCCTTTGCCTGTCTGCCAGTCGGACAGGGCGATCACCGCCGCCGCCGTGACCGCAGCCGCCGCTGCTTTGCGTGGCTTCTTCTTGGCGATCGCAGCACGCAGCTTGTCGACGTCGATCGGGTCCGCCTCGTGCGGTTCCCTCCTCCGAAGTCGGAGCTGCCAAGACCGCAGCTTCGTGATGACCGCTTCGCCGTCTTCGTCTTTGTGGGCAACCTCGTAGCCTTTGACCGTCGCTGTCTGGCCTACGTCGGGCACCCACTCGTCGAACTCGTATCCCCACTCTTCCAGGAGGGCACGCCACTCCCGCTCAGACGGCTCCTCCTGGCGTTGCCTCGTCGTTACGACTAGACGGTCACCCGTCTGCTCTACACCGCCAGACGGCGCTAACTCAGCTTCCTGAGCGCCCGATGCCGCTAAGTGATCTCCGAGGGCGCTCATGAGCAACAACAATTCTGTTGGATATGGACCCCGAGAGACTTGGTCGAGCAACTCATTCCGGTCATGGCCTTTAGGGCTTCGATCATCTGCGAGTAAGTAGGTGGACCGCTATGCGGCGCAGCTCTCCGCGCAGAAGCGAACTGCTCAAAGTCCTTGCGAGACTCTTCATCAAGAGCCACCAAGATCCGCCCGACGATACAAAGACGAGATTGGGAGGTGAGGTTCTTCAACAAGTCGCTCATGCCTGACCCTTACGAAACCGGGAGAGTGGACACTTTGAAATGTTCGAACCGCTCAGAGCTGCTAGTGGAGGAATCATTGGAGATGATTCCGTAATGATCTGCCCGAGATCCGGCACCGTGTGTCGCAGCAGCAGCACCAGTCAGCACGTACCCGTCATTGATGGATTCTGGGGCGGCCCCGTTGACAGCTATGGACACAAGCGTGATCACATTGCCGTCGCAAGTCACGATCAATTCTACCGTGTCGCCGTCATCCGGGGGGGTGGTCATCAATGCCGACAGGTCCCAGGTGTGCAACAGTGTCCCCGCCCAGTTGCCGTCACGAAGAACCAGATTCGGGTCGGTAGTAGACCCGCTGAATATAAGTGATAGGCCGGTCGCTGCGTTGCCGTGCGACGTGTTGCGGACATTGATCCCCTGCCAATTGGCGCTAGCGGCCCCTCGGTCCAGCACCATTGTGCATTCGACTTGAACGTCTTCGCGGTCATCAGTCTCAACCAACGCTTGCGTGCCGACTGCCGTAATGCATTCGACACCTTCGCCGGACGCGTTGTAGTCGAAGGCGGTGTTGCCAGTTCCCCAGCCGCCGCCCAATTCGTCGGTCGCCAGATTGTTCGTCGACAGGTCGCCGGTGGTCGTGAGGGTGAAGTCTTCCTCGATCACGACAACAGACGATTCTGAGGCGATCTTTGACACTTTGAAATACAAGAACCGCTCGGCAGCAGACGCAACTCGATCGTTTGTAACGATCCCGTACCAGTCGGCTCCACTCCCTGCACCGTGATCCGTGGCAGGTGTACCAGTCAGGGTGTGGGTGTCGTTGATTGTCTCGACGGTTCCGCCGTTGACTTGCATCGAGTAAAGCGTGACGTCGTCGCCGCTGCAGCGCATGATCAGCGTGACGGTGTCGCCATCGTCAGGCGGCGTAGTCATCAACACCGACAAGTCCCAGGTGTGCAGCAAAGTCCCGCCCGACCCGCCGTCACGAAGAACCAGATTCGGGTCGGTAGCGCCGCCGTCGAAGTAGGCAGATACTCCTGAGAACCCGCCGCTGCTCGTCCCTCTTAGAAGGACACCCTGCCAACGAGCGTCGGCGGTGCCCCGATACAGCGTCATCGAGCATTCGACTTGCACGTCCTCGCGACCGTTCGTTTCGATTGTCGCTGACTGTTGAGAAGTGACTGTGGATTCGACGCCTTCGTTGGACGCGCCGTAGCTGAACGAGGTAGGTGATCCACCGGTCCACCCGTTTCCTACCTCGTCAAGAATCAGGTTGCTGGTTGACAAGTCGCCGGTAGTTGTGACCTGGAAGTTCTCTTCGACATAAACGTCGGGGGGATTGACAACGCCCACATCCGACCCGGTCAAGCTAACCGATTCGACCCCGTTGATCGTCGCCAACGACGAGACCGCACCCGTGTCAGAAGCCGTCAAACTTGTCGACTCAACCCCAAAAATAGTGACCTTGCTGGCAATCGTCGCAACACCCGCAACCGTCAAAGAAACAGAACCAGACAACTGCGGCTTCAACGAGAACCGAGACACCACCGACTCAAACGTCGCCGGTCTCGTCGTGATCCCAATAAACCGCTCCAACCCGTCAGCCCAACGACCACTGACAGATTCCAATTCTTCGACCTGATCAATAATGGTCCTGCACCCCGCCGAAATATCCACCAGAACCGAACGCCCCGGAATCAAGTCATTGATTCCGAACGCACCGTTCACCAACGACACGTTCTCGCTAGCGATCCGGTGCAAGTCGTAACCTTCCTCGGCCAACAACTCGCGAGCATGAGCCCTTAACGCCGTCGCCGAAGACGATGGATAAGTGACCTGAGTCTGAATCAGTTTCTGACCCGGCGGCGGAACAGCAGCAATCGGCTCGACCACCGAAACGCCGTTCAACCCAACCACCCGAACCTGACTCGGCAGAGCCAAGTCATCAACAATGGCAACCTCCTCCCCAGACCAGTTCGTTTCTGACAACTGAAGAGGAACCAGATCCGGCAGAGGCCCGCGCCCATGGATGTAGGCAACATCGCTCACCACCGTCCACCGGATCACGTCCTCCAAAGAAATCAAAACCGTCTGCAGCTGGTCGTACTCATTCACCACAAGATCGGTCTGCCGGATCCCCTGCGAATTCGGAAACGCCGCAAACTTCAACCGGATGTCATCAACCCGGTCCGCTTCCTGAAAGATCTTCAACGCCAAGTTGACCGAAACCGAATCAACCAACCGAGACCTAGCCCACCGGTACCGCAAGAACTCCGACGGGTCCTTAGCTATTAACTGGCCGATCCCCTGATTACTTAACCGGCGGCCAACGATCGGCCCACCCCAGATCTCGCTCGTCTCCTCGGCGTACCGGGTGACGATCAACCAGTCCCTGAACCGGCGAACATTCTCATAAATACCGCACTGGGCAGGGTCTTGCGTCGTCTCCAGATAGACGCCCGCAGAACTCGGACGCGAAGACTGACGGTTCCAGTAACCGGCAGTCCCGGCGGTCGGAACCGGCAACTCTTCAAGTGTCTCAGTGTTGAATACTGAAGCCACGATCGTGGCAGCGCCCGGCCCGTATCGGCGGAACTGCATATCACAACCCGGTCCGCTGATGAGCAAGCAGCTCGACCCTAGAACCCGTCGAGCCGCCAAAGGCATCGGACGGGGCAACGACCACAGCGATGTACTTGCCGCCGGTCAAAGTCTTAGCCCGATAGACCCGGCCCCGCTCAGACCGAGCATTCAACCGAGCGTCCCGAGTGCCGATCCCGCAAGAAACTTCAAACACTTCGGCCGCCCCATTCAACGAAATCGTTTCGTCAGGCTCAGCGCCCCAAAGCTCGATCACCTCGCACGGATTCGAATATTGGCGGTACCACCAGATCGAATCCAACCGGCCAGGCCCGTACGGCTCAACAAATGGGTAGACCTCGATCGACGTCCCATCAAGAGACGTGGACCCGGTCTCGATCGACCATTCAAGGTCGTACAGGTCCAGGTCGCCGCCCTCCAGCGTGAACGTTTGCGCCCACCCGTTCCCGGTCAATGGGGCACCCCAACAGCTGCGCCGTTCCCGGTACGGTTCGATCGGGTGACCGCCCGAACACAGACGGCCGGTGCAGATCTGACAATTCGGTTCGCCCTCGATCCTGGTCAGAGAAACGATGGCGTCGCAGTCGGCAGTAGTTTGAGCGCTGTCTTCGAAACCGATGAACCCTTCAGGTGGGAACGTGGCAAAGGTGTCGTGACCCCAGCTGTTAGCGGTCCAAGTGTCGGGGCCTTCCGTGAGCGTGATGTTGCCGATCTCGTTGCACAGTTCAGGGTTGATAGTGCAAATTGAAACACCGTTCGCGACGAACCGGCCGTTCGTTCTCTCAAACGCCAAGTCTGTCGGGGACTTCACGTTCCAGGTTGGGTTAACAGCAAAGGAACCGAGATCGGAGGGTGTCGAGTCGTTGGTGAGTTCTACAACAAACGGGGTCCCGCTAGTGCCCGTGCTGACATCGACCCACTGTTGACAGATATCGGGCTGGCTGGACAGGTCCAGAGCAGAAGCGGCCGGGATCGCGTTCGGCCCGGCGCTGTTAATAGTGCCGCTCGATTCGCAGAGACCACCAAAGACGTTGTCGCCTGATTGGGAAGCGGCGACGTTCATGCCAGGGGCATCAATAACATATTGCTGACAGTCGGCCTCGGGATCGCAGAAAGTGCCTGTGCAGCCAGAGTTCCCGCTCGCAATGAATAAGACGGCCCCAGTGCCATCGACCTTCATCTTGATGAGGCCCGCGACGCCCCCGTTAGCTGCACAATCGGACTTCATCGTGCTCAGAAACGTGTCCGTGATAGTTATGTCTCTATCGGTCTGGGCCCCAACGCAAACCAGATAATTGAAGTAACGGTCGAAGCCGTAATCGATGGCAGCCTGCGTCCACCCCGAAGAAAGCCAGTAAGCGTTTTCGTCGCAAATTTCAGAGTTGGTCAGGAGGGGCGGCAAGTTCGTAAGGAACCCATCATCATCAACGCCGAACCCCCACAATTCCGCACAAGCCCGCTCAGAATCAGAGCAAGAACTATCCTCAGGCGTGTACGTAGGGTTCTTCACCAGCACCTGCGAAATCGTGACCGTCTTATCGCAAGACAACTCCAACGCAGCATTCACCGGCTCCCAGGACCAGATTCCCGGAGACCTAGAAAGCCCATCGTAGTAGACCACGATTCCGTACTCGTCGGTATCCGCTGGCGACGTGTAATCCTCCCACTCAGTCACGACCAGCCGATAACACGGATTATCCGCCGTCGAGAAAGAAGGATTGACATCACACCAAGTCCCGTCCCGGAACAACTTCACATTCCTGTCAACCCGATTCAACTGGGCAGAAACCTCTTCAACAGCCGCCGGGATCGGAGCCGGATCTAACTTCGGAAGTACCCCAGTGAACGTCGGCGACTGCAAGTCGACCGCCCACAACTCCCTCGACGGCAAATGCAAACGCGGCAACCTCGACTCAAGAACGATCTCGATCCGCCCCCCAGCACAACAATCAGGGAACATCTCATCGGGCACGATCCGAATCGGCTGAGTCAACTGCACGCCACTCATCACCCGCTTGCCGTACACGGTCTCAGATGGCACAGTCACCAACTGATCGGACCGCCACCAAGGGGCGAACAACGTTTCGTTCGGCGCAGCATCCAACACCAGCTCGCCACCCAACCCGCCGCCAGCCAGATTGATCAACTCAGCGAAACCGGTCCCAGTGATCAAAGCATAGAACCGGCCATCCGGCGCAGACTGCCCGTAAGTCACCGTCCCGCTCGCCGAGAACACATCGGTAGCCGCCAACGTCTCGCCAGAGCTATCGATGGTGGCGATAGTCGAAGCCGTAGCACTCGGCACATAGAACCCGTCAGCGTTCACACCCAACCAAGGATCAGCCGCCACCCCAGTGAACGGACCCGCCAACACGGTCGTCACACCAGTCGTGCAATTCAACCGCAACAGCTCAAACGTCGAAGTGATCCCGTACAGAACGCCGCCCCACCAAGCCAGGCCAGTGACGTTCCCAGTGTGCAGACCGGCGATCGGCAACGTGACCGTCGCCACCGCCAGCTCCGGGTTGATGAACAACAAATTCTGAGAACCGTCGATCGCCCAAGCAGAACCATCGCCCTCCGACGAACCAGTCAGAACCGTCAACCCCAGATCTGCGCCAAGGTTCGTGTCCGTAATCGTGCCGTCATAGTCCCGAACGAAGTTGGCATAGATCGTGGCCCCGCCAGCACTGTAGAAATGCAGCTCATCGTCCAGCGTCTGCGTCGCCGGGCGAACGTAATCGCAATGCTGCCTGAACGTCACCTCAGCGCCGCCGGTCGCAGTACACGAATTAGCAAACAACCGGTTCAACCACTCTTCGCCGAACCGGGTCCCCTCACACGACGAGCTGACGATCTCAGCATCGATGAACAGGTACTGCTTGGTATCCTCGCGGATAGCAGGAAGCGGGTTCCCTTCTTCTGTCTTGGTGTTGTACCCGCCTGATCGCGTGATCGACCGGATGTTGACCCCGAAGAAATCAGCCGAAGCGGGTTGGTAAGGGTCCCACCAAGGAGCCGGATTCGACACCGTCGAAGGAGTGGCGTAGACCCCTGCGTCCTCGTCGCAACAATGATCCGGGCAATCGTTGGGAGCGTTCCACGACGGGTGCGGCCGGTCCGGTCCGGCTGCGGTCAAATAATGCTTCAACCTGCAGCCGTCCACGATGCGGACACCGTCGACTTCAAGGAACCCAACGTTGTAGGTCATGTCACAGTCCAGCGAGAATCATCTTGGCCAGTATCAAGTCGTCGCCAACTGTTGCAGGATAGACGTTCACGGTCCGCGAGTTGTCCACTGACCCGCCGACGCTGCCCGGCGTGGCGGTTGGTGCAGCGATGGACGAGCTGAGTCCTGTCATTGCTGCGTCGATCAAAGAGCTGTTCTCGGTGATGCCGAGCCGTAAGCCTTCGACAACGTTGACGCCGATGTCGTACATCACCCTGGACGGCGACCGAATAAGCATGACATCTCTCAGAGCCTGCAACCCGGACTCTCCGAGCGTCAGCAGAGACTTGCGGTATTCTTCTTCCGAAGCCTCGACTCCCTCAACCAGGCCATCAACCAAGGCTTCGCCTATCGTCTGGCCCTGAATCCCCAACTGATCCTCGATCTGATCGAACACCGCCTGGTTCGGGGCGAGCAAGATGTCATCCAACAACTCGTCAGCGTTGCCCGCAGCAACAAGATCCCCGAACAACGTGTTGCCCGCTGCCCGCAACCGTTCAGCTGCTTCGGACCTTTGCAGCTTCACCGCCTCAGCTTCGGCTTCAGAGGCCAAGTCCTCTTGGAGCCCGCTCAGGAAATCAGCGAAATTAGCTGTCGAGTCTCGACTCGGCTCGGGCCGTTGCGCCACGATCGCATCGAGCAACCCCTGAGTTTCGGCGTCGATCTCGACCGGGAAAAGCGGCTTGCCTTCCAGCGCCTCTTCCACCGTGGCGAACACGCGAACCGAAGCGTCAGCGACTGCGTTAGCGTTCTCGTCAATCCCGTTGACGAGACCCTCCATCATCCACTCGCCCCACTGGTAGGTCTTCTTCGAAGGCGACCCAGTTTCCAGACCATCAGGGCCCAAAGCTGCGGCCTCGGCCGAACGAAGAACACTCAAGACCGCCGAAGTGATGTCCATCTCCCCGTCAAGGATCGCCTGCTCAAGACCCTCGATCAGGAACTCGCCGGGGACACCACCAAGTGCCCGGATCTCACCCTCATCCAGGGCACTCGTGGCAAGATCGATATTGCCTTCGACCGTGTTGGCCAAAGCAAGCGCCTTGGCTTCATTCACTTTATCGAGCTGAAGCTCCAGCTTCACGACCTCGGACAGTTCCAGTCCTTCCCCTTGCAAGAACTGGTCGAGCTTCCCGGCCCGGAGAGCTTTGATGACCTCTGAATCTGCGCCAAGAATCGGGACCAGCTCTAACGCTGCTGCTTCCCGAGCGTTGAACTGATCAAGCTGGGTCTGGATGTTCCCGGTCAGTTCCTCAAAGTCATCGATCGCGTCTTCGGTGTTGACGCTGAAGTCGATCTGCAGCAGCCCTTCGATCCGCTGCCGCTGCTCCTCTAGCCCTGAAGCAAGAGCCCCTGCAAATTCCTCTTCAGCGGCCGCCCTGCTCGCTTCGACAGCTTCGTAGCCCTGCTCAAGACCCGCAATGTAAGTTTCGAAGTTGCGGAGATCAGCCGTTCGAGAAGCAGCCACAGCTGCCCTAGCTTCGGCGTACCGCCTAGCTTGCTCTTCCTCAGCCCTAGCCTGCTCTTCAGCTGCTTTCTCAGCTTCGTTCCGGCCAGCCCGCATCTCATCAAACAAGGTTTCAACTGGTACGCGAGCTTCGTTTGCGGCATCTTCTAACAGCAGAAATGCCGCTTCACTGATCTGCCCTGTTTCAAAGTAAGTTTCGCCCAGGGCCCGAGCTAGTTCTACAGCTTCTTCTTGAGCGGGAGAAACCTCACTGAAGATTGCATTAGTCAAAGCTTCAAACCCGCCTTGGGCCTCAATAACTCTCCTGTTCGATTCTTCAAGGGCATCAAAGTTGCGAACCGCATCATTGACGAAATCTTCAATAGCTGCCCGGGCTTCTTCCAGTACGGGGGTGTCAACCAATTGGCCGAACAGCTCTTCCTCTGTCAAAGCTCTGATGTCAGCTATGGCCCGATCAAGTTCTTCTTGACTGCCCGCATTCACCAATTTCCCGAACGCTTCAGCCGCAGCAGCACTTTCGGTCTGAATGTCCTGAAGAAACGGAACGACGCTCAAAGCTGTCAGCTCAGTGTCAGCCGTCAGCTGAGCAATTTCTTGACGAAGGCTCCCGATGAACGGAATCGAATCGATCGCAGCAGCGGCGATTGATGACGCATAATCGCCCCAACCAGCCTCTGCTTCTATCTGAGCAGCAATTAGATCAGTGCGAATCAAATCAGCCTGTTCCTGAATCGGAACTCCGATCTGATCAAACGAATCAGCAATGGATGCGGCTTGCTCTCTAGCTGCTTCGCCGATGGCATTGATGCCGCGAGGAATTGCTCGGACTGTGTTTAGCAAAGTGGCAGCAGTACCAGCGGTGCGAGCCAGCCGTTTCAAAAACTGATCGCTCGTCTGGATTACCTGCGATAACCCCGATTCTTCAACGTCGGGGACGCTGAATATTTGATCAAGCTCTTGATCGCTGACCGACAGCTGAGGCGGGAAGAAAGCTTCCCTCTGTTCAGCAGCAATCTGCTGAACTACCTCGCTCTGCCGCTCAACCAATGAGGTGATCTGTTCTTGAATCGCAGCCCGCTCTTGATCAGCGCTTACCAGCTTTTCCTGCTCCTGGAGCAAGTTAAGAAAGCCGGTCTGGTATTCCTCAAAGCGTCGCTGCTGAGCGCTAATTGGTATTGGATCATTCAGCTGTTCAAGTTGTTCACGGAGGCGAGCAACAGTTCGCTCGACATCTTGAACGCTGACCTCGTCAGTGTCGAATCCCAGTTCGCCGATGATGTTGAACGTGAAATCGTCATCGAAACTCATGACTCAATCCCCATCTCGCGATGACGTTGCACCATGTCGACATACCGATTGCGCATCTCGTTCCGCTTCTTCTCGTCCTGAATAGAAGCGTAGTTGACAATCTCAGCAGGAGATTCGCCCATGTCGATACGCAGGTCTTGCCAAGCTTCAGAGGCGAACACGGTAGGCCCCAAGTAATAGATCTTAAGAAGAGTCTTTCGGAGGCCGTCCTCCACCGACATGTCGTGGACGGTCTCCCAGAGACCCCACAATTCAACAGCTAGTCGGCAGAGGACTCTGCTTTTGCCGCACTAAGTCCGGTCATCGCCATGAACGTGTCAGCCACAATGACCGTCAACTCATCACTGCCCAAAGGCACCCGACCCTGTTCCTCGATCAAGCGTTCCCACTCGGCCAAAGATTCTTTAGTCAGCATCGCCTCAAACACCTGCCGAATCAGCGGACGTCGCCGCTCTTCGAACTCGGCATAACCGAACCACATCATGACCGACTCGTAGAAATCGACATCATTGGTGTCAACCACGGTCCAGATGTAGGCGGTGCCGTCGACCTCCACGAGGATCGCATTCTGCTGCTCGTCCCGCTCAGCCCTAACCGCCGCCAACGCCGTGTTGAATTCAGCAAGGACCTTCGGAGCAGACTTCTTCTTGTTGGGTTCAGACATGCGACGAGCCTACTCGGCTGGCACCGCAACGAAGCGAACCGTGAACTGATGACCCGAACAGAAAGCGTCATCGTAAGACTCGATCGTTGACACCTCGTACTCAGCGCATCGAATAGTGGAACAACTCCCGCACTCAGAAATCAGATAGCCCATCAGCTCGCTCGCCAGGACCCACCGCTCGTCCAGCACTTCGTTGGCGAACTCTTCTTCCTGCTCGACCGACAACGAGTCCTTATCCGAATCGATAGCTGGCTTGCACCGGGTGACCTTGACGTCGAACGTCATGCGGAACTTGGCGACACTGGTCCGAACCCCGACCGGGGCCAGGTTCTCGATGCGGGTGTGGCGAACAAGAATGGCGTCGCAGCACCCCACGCCGGGGGTGGGGTTGGTCGAGACCCAGGTGCAGCTGGGTCGTTCACGGCCGCACTCTCGGTCCAGCATCTCAACGATCGCATCTCGGATGCAACAAGCGGCATCAGTGATAGGCAGAGTCACGGCTCGATCCTTATCTCAAAGTCCTTCGGGCCCGGGGCCCGCTCCAAGAACCGCCCCTGAGCAAGCTGGTCTAGCAGTATCGGCCGCCACTCATCCAACGAAGCGCTTACCCAACCAGTGGCTGGGGTGCCGGGATGGTTCACGATCGTACGGAACACCTCTTCGGCCGCCACGAAGAACCGCAGAACCCCGCCGGGGTCCCTCGGGGTAATGACGTGCGGTTCGGTTCCGAACTCGGTGAACTTTGCGTAGCCGGGCATCGTGACAATGATCTCGAAATCGTCGTCTACCTCGCGCACGTTGAGAGAGATCTGGTCGGCCAGGTGCGGGCCCCGTTTCCGGTTCTGCTCGTCCATGTCGACCGGGGCGTTCTCTCGCAACAGCTCCAACAACAGCTTTGCTGCTTCCCGTGTCCGCTGTTTGACGCCCCAGACAACCTGCTGCTCCACCTCGGCGATGAGCTGCCCGAAGTTATCTATCTGAACCATCAGTAGAACTCGGAATCGCGAACCGTGATCTTGGTTTCCGACGCAGCTGTCACAGCGCCAGAGCCCTCAGCCCGAACGAACCAAGCCCCTTCCTGGTCGAGCGCCGGGAGCTGATAGCTCCAACTACCCACCGAAGGGTTCTGGATGGCCGCATCGGGAGCAACGGTAGTGACCACTGTCCGGTCCGGCCTCCGCAACAGAAACGTCACCGTGGTCGGATCGCTCAACGAACCATCAGCCGCATAGAACAGGACGTTCGCCACTGGCGCTGTGCCGTATGTAACCGCCGCAGACGATGCCATGATTCCCTCAACAGTTCTTATCGATCGCCAACGTTAGCACCGCAGTCGAATACCCGACCGAAAGGTCGACGGTTGGCTCAATGATGGTCATCCGAGCTTCGGGTTCTTCAAGGTCGAGGTCGCTTGTGGCGAACGTCAGATTCAACTTGGCGCATTGTTGATTCATCAGCACTTGCTCATCTGCATCTTGGCCCAAGGAGCCGACACGGTAAGGCAAGCGAAGCCGCCCTTAACAACCCCGGCAAGATCGAGCACACCACCAGTGACCAGCGCCATCTGATGGTTGCGGCCCAGCGTGCCACGAGTCAAGTTGCGGATCATGGCTGCCTCGTCGCTGTCTGAGACACGTCCGGGTCGCCAGCGATGTCGACGGTGATCCCTGCCGACGTGACCTGGGTCGGGGTCGCTGTAGTCGGGTTCGATGCGTCAAGCCCTTGGAGCTTCCACATCTCGTCGATCTTCGTGCCGTCCGGGCTGGACTCGATCTCGACGACAGTTGTGCCGGTCGAATTGTCGATCACCTGCGCCGACCCTCGGACTTTGATCGTCCCGGCGGTGACGGTCGAGTCGATCGTGATCACCCCGGTCGTCGAGTCGATCTCCACATACTCGGCAGAGTCGGTCAGGTTCTGGATCGTGCAGTTACCGCGCCAGCCGACCATCCTCAGCGACTGCCCAGTGCCGCCCAGGTCGAACACTGGCGCAGCCGGGTCGGCGTTGTTCTGGCCCAGCGGATAACCCGAGTAGCAGTCCTCTAGCACGCTGGTGCCGCCGCCGGTCATCGTCAACGTCTGCGACAGGCCGCAGTTCCGAAGCCTTACCCGCTCGAAGGTCGAGTTGAACACGAAGCAGTCCTTGAACGAGGACCGCTCTTCTAGGACGCCGAACACTGCGAGGTTGAGGAACGCCGTGCGGTTCACCTCGGCCGCTGCGTCGGTAAGGTTCACCGACGAGCCGACGAGTCGGCAGAACAGGGTCATGCCTTCGATGTTGTTCGTGCCGTCGACAACTAGCGGCCCGATCACTCGCATCTCCACGAGGCCGCGGTCGCGTGCGATCGCCATGGCGTCTTCGATGTTGTTCGAGGGGTTCTCGTCGGTGCCCGCTGGGAACTCGGTTCCGGCCACTGCTGCGCCGGTCAGGTTCGTCTCGTCGACCGTCACATATCCGGCGTAGGCGGCTGCCTCGGTTGCCTCGTGGATCGTGGCGTTCGTGACGTCGGTACCGTTCGACAGGTCGTTCACGATGGCGTCGCCGCGAAGGATCAGAGCGCCGTCGGTGCAGTCGGGGTCGACCCTCACCGAACCGGAGAAGAAGTCGACGGAGATGTCGGCTGCGGCGTTGCTGATGCCTTTGAGTTCCATTGCGCCGGACCAGTTGCGTATCGCGACCTCGGCGTCGGCACCGTTGAAGTCGAGAGTCGCGACGCCTCCGTTGAGCGTGTTGCTGGCTGCGCCGGTGACGCAGTAGAGCAATTCCAGGGTCATGGTGTGAGCCGTTGCGAACGTCCAGGTGCCGTCGAACGAGCATTGCTGGAATTGCACTAGGCCATGCGTGCCGACCGTTGCGTCGGTGACGTGCCGGAAATGGCAGAAGCTGAAGTTCCCAAACTGGGCGATCGTGCCCTCGACGGTGCAGAATTGAAAGTTCGTTCGGGTCGTGATCGAACCGGACTGGAAGGTGAGGACCGTCGATGGCCCGCGGCCCGATAGAAGCTTGTCGGTTACGTCGTCGCCGGGACCGAAGGTGTATGACGATGTGAAGTTGATTTGTGGGAGACCGCGGTTCGCCGAGATTGTCAACGCATCGGCGAGGGTCAGCACCGGAGACCCGGCCGTGCCGAACGGGTATTCCGTTTCGCCGGTCGTACCGTTGATTGGATCGACCGTGACGGCACCCTCAAACGCTGCGAGTTCTTGCGCCTGGTTCAGAGTCTCGTTGCGGACGACCGTCGTGCCGGTCGACTCGTCTTGGATGCGGGCGTTGCCCCTGATCTCGATGTCGCCGTCGGTGACGGTCGAGTCGATGAAGACCCGGCCCGACGTGATGTCCATCGAGACGTCGTTCGGCCCGGTGCTGTTGATCAGCCGTATACCGCCGGTGTAGTTGCGGAGCACGAGGTCCTGGCCGCTGCCGCCAAGGTCGAACTCGGGGTAGTCGTTGAAGCCGTGCGCCGCGTTTCCTGACCATGAGTCATAGATCTGTGCTTGCACGCCGCCGCCAAGTATCACGGTCCCGACGAAAGCGCACTGCAAGATTCCGCCGTTGAAGAATTCAAGGTCGCCGACGACGCATTCTCGGAATTCGTTGTTGTTGTCCAGCACCCCGTTCACGAACATGTTCTGAAACCGGCAGTTCGTCACGTCTGCTGCGGTGTCGATCGTGACCGCCGTGATGATCGGCGATTCGCCGACGAACGTGTAGCCGTCGGAGAAGTCGCCAGCGCCGAGCGTCATGTTCGACAGGATCGAGATGTTCCGAAGGCCACGCTCAATCGCGATAGATCGGGCGTCGGCGAGATTGTTGACGGGCGACTGGCGGGTGCCGATCGGGAACACCGTGCCGGAGTATGGCGAGGTGACGTCGAGCGACACCGACCCCAGGAACGAAGAAGCCTGGAGCGACTCGGCGTCCTGCAAGCCTGCCGAGTTCGCCACCTGGACCGAGACGTTGTTCGGGTTCACTCGGTCGCCGACGTTCGAGTTGCCGCCGACGATCTGCACCACCCAAGCCGCATCGGGCAGGAAGGTGACGGTGTAGTCGTTCACGATCTCAATGAGTCGCGCATAAGTGACGCCAGAGAGGGTGGTCGGCCCTTTGTAGTCGTGGGTCTTCAGGCCCCACATCCCGTCTTCGTCGTCCTCCCGGTCACGCAAGTCGAGATGCAGCTTGTCTAGATCCATCTGATAGATGGCGATCGGCGTCGTCTGAACCTGCACCATTTCGGCGCGGTCCGGGTAGATGATCTTGTTGACGAAGTCGACCGAGAGCGGCATCAGTTCACTCGGTCGTGCTTG
>Ga0098074_1000141_pt1 | contig 65827 bp, 44 predicted proteins | sample 32_taG_FD_75064 | JGI IMG/M metagenome (GOLD analysis project Ga0098074, IMG submission 75064) | Marine viral communities from the Gulf of Mexico - 32_GoM_OMZ_CsCl metaG | ecosystem: Environmental > Aquatic > Marine > Oceanic | place: Atlantic Ocean: Gulf of Mexico | collected 2015-07-12 | reverse complement strand
CCTGTTACTTGATTTCTCCATTTTTTAGGGTCGTGTTGCTGAACGCCGTCTAACTTTCCTTCTTTGATCCATTCTTTCAACCATTCTTCGTGACGTTCCATCGGCAAATACCAATGAGAAGTTGATTTCATGATTGGAGTTTTTCCACTCAATGCAGAAACGGGATTAATCAATTCACTCGGACTAAGCGCAGTTCCACATTTCTCACACTGATCACCATAGGCGTTTGCAGCATGACAATTCGGACATTCGCCAAGAATGTATCTGTCAGCTAAAAATTGCTGAAACTCTTCATCGAAGTATTGTTCACTTGTTTCTTTTGTGAAATGACCTTTGTCTTCCAAGACCTTGAAAAAATCTTGAGCTGTTTCATGATGAATTTCTGCCGATGTACGGTGAAAAATATCAAATGAAATATTGAAATCTTTGAACGATTGTCCAATGATTGCATTGTATTTATCGACAATTTCTTGAGGTGTAATTCCTTCTTTTTTTGCGCGAAGAGTAATTGCTGCACCGTGTTCATCGCTTCCACAAATGAAAGCTACGTCGTGATTGTTCATTCGTAAAAAGCGAACGAAAATATCTGATGGTAAGTAAACACCAGCAACATGACCTAAATGAATTGGACCATTTGCATATGGCAAAGCCGCTGTGACAGTAAATTTATCCTTGTGCATGAAAAAAAATTATGAGTGCAAAGATAGTAAAAAGACGATAAGACCGTTCGTCTGCTACTCTCTTAAAGACATAAAACCTCCGTCAACTGACGGAGTCATGACTAGATTTTGTTTCAGGTGACTAGACTAATTTTATACTCAACTTAAAATTTTCCAATAGCAAGTCTATCAGTGAGCCGCGGACAAATGATCTTTTGTCTTTAAGCGCAGAGGTCTCATAGTCTTATTTCTTCTTCCACAAAATCAATGTCGTATTGCTTCAACTCTTCCAAAATTGGAGAGTAAACTTCTGGTTGTATCGGTAAAGTCACGCCAGTTGTTTTTAAATTCCCTGTAAGAATCATTTTAGCACAGATAGCTGCAGGTAAACCAACAGTATTCGACATGGAAGTATAAACTTGGTCTTCTCCAATGTTGACCATGCTAGAGGTGATTTTGAATTGCTCATTGTTCAACGAATATTCAAATTCATGAATCATTACTAACATGTCTTTGTCGCCATCTTTCAATGAAAGTTTACCCACTAAAATTTCTTGTAGCAATTGTGCAGGAGTTGCATTTTCCGTTTGCAAAATTGGGTGCTCTTCAAACATTCCTAGCCATTCAAACTTTGAGTATAAATGCATGCGGTCCTCACGAAGAAATGCTTTGAATTTTTCTTCAACACTTGCCGTTGCATGATAAGGAAGAAACGCATTTAACAATTTTCTAGGCGTCATGTTCATAGAATCAACCATGCTGTAAGTGTCATCGGTCATTCCCAATTCAATGAAAACATTCCAAGCTTCACAATATTCTGGTCGACGCAAGGTTCCTCTGAAGATGGTTGGAATATTCTCCAATCCATAAACCGCTCTGTATGAAAGTGAATCACGATTTGGGTATCCGATAAAATCACCGTAACCTGCAACAGTTAGTTTGTCTAGTCGCGAAAATAACCGATTGTAAGGAATGTATTTGTATTGACCTTTTCGAATGAAACAAGCAGCTCCACCTTGACCGGCAAGAACAACGTTTCTTGGATTCCAAGTAAATTTATAGTTCCAAGGATTGTCATCAGATTCTGGAGCAATCAATCCACCGCAATAGGATTTAAAACTGTCAATTGTTCCTCCTTTCGCTTTGATTGCATGAATGATTTTCATAGCACTCATGTGATCAATTCCTGGATCAACGCCAATTTCGTTCATGATCACAATACCGGCTTCCTTTGCTTCATTTTCCAACGCTTTCATTTCTGGTGAAATGTATGAAGGAGTAATCAAATTCGTTTTATAGGATATACAATCTTTTGCTACATCTACGTGAAATCGTGCTGGTAGCATTGAGATGACTAAATCAGCTTTTTCAATTTCAGGCTTACGTTCAGCAGGATCCAGTGCATTGAAATGAAGAGCAACACCATTTGCATGATTGTTCAATTTTGATTTTACCAATGCTAAATCTTGGTCCACCACTCGAATTTGCCAATTGTTTTCAACAGAATGATTGAGTAAATAACGAATGAGAGAAGAAGAGGATAAACCTGCTCCTAGAATTAAAATTGACTTCATGCTTTGTTTTTATTTGCTTAACAAATGTAATGATGTCATGGGGAAATCAAAGTTAAAAAAAGGAAAAAAGTAAGTAACTTTTGTTAAATTCTTGTAGAGCTAACAAAGTCACTTACTTATATTTTTGTGTGTAGTAGTTAATATGTGTTTAATTCGCTTTAACGAACTTGAATGTTTCTTCAGTTGTATCCGTTGAAACTTTTAGCCAGTAAATTCCGTTTTGCAATGTTGAGGTTGCAATATGATGAGAATTCATACTATTCGTTGATTCTTTTTGAATCAATCGTCCAGCTTGATCATAAATCTCAAAGTTTAGCTCTCCTGAAAATCCTTTCCATTCAATTGTCAATTCGTTTTGAACTGGGTTTGGATACATGACCATCTCAATCAATGAAAGATCATCAATTCCTATCACATGATGGTAGTACAATTCAGATTTTGATGTACAGCCATTAGCAAAAGTTACGATGACATAATAAATTCCTGGATTTGAAGTCGCAAATGATTGATTTGTTCCTAATACGGCTGGATTTGTTTCATAGAACCACTGATAAGAAACTCCTGTTTCTGATGCTGTTAGGACATCATTTGATTCAGTAATTGTCACATCAGGTGCACTCAACATAGTTACAGTTTTCCCAGTCGAAGTACATGCGTGGTTTTCGCTGAAAATGAAGTGACTTGCTAAGTGATTTGATTCGATGAACCCAACTCCTGCTAACCCTGGAATTTGTACAGGAGAAGTAATGATTGTTCCAGAAGGCATCAATTGATTTTCGGCATTATTACCAAAAGCAAAAGTCGATTTATCTGAGCGCAATGCCATTGTAGAATATTGTCCTGCTGATATCATTGTGACACCTTGCAAGTTCGTTTCTTGCAATGTTGTTGACGAAGTCGTAGTTCCAATTCCTAATTGTCCGTATAAGTTTCCACCTGAAGTGTACACTTTTTTGTTTTGCGTTAAGAATGCACTATGATTCGCACCACCTTGTGCATTGACAACGTTTTTAAGCGGTACCAAAGTAGGTGTTAAGCGATTGTTTAAATCTCCCAAACCTAATTGTCCAGATCCGTTGTTTCCCCATGCGTAAACATCACCAGCGTTGTCGATGGCAAAACTGTGGTATTCTCCAGCACCTACAGCAACGATATTCGATAAGGATGCAACCTGCACAGCTGACATAGATGGCACCAAATTTCCAGTACCTAATTGACCTGAACCATTGCTTCCAACAGTCCAAACTGTCCCATCATTTTTAAGAATAACGAAGTGTGTTTTACCTCCAGCGATGGAATCAACATTTGTTAAACTGGCATTTAAGAATGGGAAATTGATGACTGAAGTATTTCCAGTTCCTAATTGTCCAACCGTATTGTTACCCCAAACGTAAACAGCGCCCGAATTGGTAACAACCATGCTACTTGTTTCTGAAGTTGCAATAGTTTTCACGTCAGACACAACTGGAACAGTTTGTGGTAAATTATGAGGAGTATAAGTTCCTAATCCTAATTGACCTGAACTATTCTTACCCCATGAAAGAACGTTTCCAGCTGAAGTTTTTGCTAAAACAAATTCTAGTCCTCCTGCAATTTCAGTGATTGTTTCAGTTGAAATTGCTTGACTTGGATTTACTGAATTGAAGTTCGTTCCATCACCGAAAGATCCAGTTCCGTTATGTCCAATTGACCAAACATTTCCTGTTCCACCAAGTGTTGTTTCCAAGGTATAGAGTCCACTTGTAAATGCAGTATAGGAAGTATCAGTTGCTCCAGGAATGATGTTTCCATCAACATACCATTGGTTTCCATAAGATGAATTACTTACCAATACTACAGAATCTCCTTCACAAAATTCTAAGCTTGATAATTCCGAAATAGTCGGTTCCTCGATGACATTCATAATAACAAAGTCTTCTAACCACTGGAAGCATCCTGTACTAGTAGAATGTGCTAATACGTCAATTTGATCTAGATCAGCAAGTGTCGAAGAGCTATATGTATTGGTCGCGCTTTGTGGACCTGTTGCAACAGAATTCAAGAAGAATTGGTATTCATCACCTCCTGAAGCCGTAAATGTTGCGTTCTCACCAGTACAAATGAGAGTTGAGCTTGTAACGTTAATTCCAAGATCCATTGAATTCACTGTAAACAAATACGTATCATCTGTTGATGGACAATCACCATTATATCCAGTGATTGAAATTAGATCTCCATCAGCAATGGTGTGATTTGAATACGTTGAACTAGCAGAATTCTGAGTCTCAATACCGTTTACGGCAAATGAATAGGTCATTGCTCCAGTTGCATTGAATGTAATCGTATCATTCAAACAAATGATATTATTTGCATCGGAAGAGCTAGAAGTTATTGTTGGGTAGTCGTAAACAATATAAGTTACATTCGAAGTGCTTGTTGTCTCACAACCATTTGTTTCGCCTATGACAGTAATCACATCACCATTGACAACAGGTGAATTGAAAGTAGATGAAGGAGTAAATGCACCAGTTGGAAATCCGTTTACTAAGAATTGGTAATTATCCGCTCCGGATGCCGTGACATCTGTATTTTCTCCAACGCAAATTTGACCTTGAGCATTGTTAACAATATCAACAACTGGATATTGATATACCGTAAATGTAAATGGAGTAGCATTACTGCTGCATCCTAAAGAAGAACCGTTGACCGAAATCACATCGCCATTTGCCAATGCACTTGTTGACATTACTGACGTTGTAGAAGGAGCACCTTGAGAAACTCCGTTGATGAAGAATTCATAATTTGTTGCGCCTGACGCTGTAAAATCTACGTTATCTCCAATACAAATTGCTTGATCCGAATCAGAACTTACAAAGCCAACTGTTGGTGTTGGATTTACCGTCATCGCAATATTACTTGATGTTGAAGAACATCCAGCAGCAGTGAAAGTGTTTACTGAAACTAAATCTCCATCTGCCAATGAAATGGTTGAATAGTTGTTGGAAGGTGAAGGACTTGTTACCGCCGTACCGTTTAAGTTGAAAGAGTACAATGTACCACCAGTACCTGTAAAGTTCACCATTTCGCCCTGACAAATGATGTTGTCAAAGTCGGATGAAGCAATGGAAGCTGATGGAACCGGGTTTACAGTAATTGTTTTCGTGTTGAAATTTGTGCAGTTGTTTGCTTCTCCAATAACTTGTACAGTATAAGTTCCTGTTGCAAATCCAGATGAATTAATCGTGTTTGTTGGAGAGCTTGGTCCCTGTGAAACACCGTTTACGAAGAACTCATAATTTGTTGCTCCATTCGCAGTGAATGTTACCACTTGATTTGCGCAAAACACATTGTCAACATCAGTACTACTCATTGTAACTGTTGGTGATGGATTCACTATCGTAACAATTGAATTGGAGTTATTTGTACAACCAGATGTAGATCCTACTGCATAAACAGTTTGACCATTAGTCAGATTGGACGTTGTAAACTGAGTTGTTCCAGACATACTACCAATTGGACTTCCGTCAATAAAGAATTGATATTGAGAGCTTCCCGTTCCAGTGAACGTAACAGAGGTTCCTGCGCAGATAATGTTGTCGGCATCTGAACTTGTAACACTTACAGTTGGAAGTGCAATGACATTAATATTGGTAAGAATAGCACTTGTGTCTGTACATCCGTTAGGAGCAGTTCCAACAATATATACAGTGCTGTTTCCATTTGGCAATGCTGGAGTAAAAGTTGGAGACGCTTGCGAACCTACAGAAGTTCCATTTAGGACTAAATCATATGTGGCTCCATTCGTTCCCGTGAAAGTTATGCTTTGTCCTTCACAAACCGTGTTGTCTGCATCACTTGAGAAAATATTTACGTTTGGTACAGAAAGAACTGTGAATGTAAGTGATTGAGAAACAATACAGCCATTAGATTCTCCATTTACTGTGATTGTTTGATTGTTGTTTAGAGTTGAAGAACTAAAAGTTGGTGTTGTACTCGGAGCTCCTTGAGAGTTTCCATCAATTAAGAACTCATAATTCGTAGCACCACCAGCAGTAAATAAAACTGGTGTTCCTTGACAAATAGTCTGATCCGCATCATTTGAAGCAAACGTTGTTGAAGGAGAAGCCAAAACCTCAAAAGTCATAATTCCACTTGTAGCACTACAACCGCTAAATTCACCTTCAACATAAACTTGATCATTGTTGGCTAGTGTTGCGCTTGAAAACGTTGAAAAACTAGACTGCGCACCTTGTGAAACACCATTCACGAAAAATTCATACAATGAAGCTCCACCAGCACTAAAGTCAATGGTCGTTCCAGAACAAATAGAAGTGTCAGCATCAGAACTTGTGAAGCTTAATATTGGTAGTGGGTTGACAGTGTAAACAAACGTTTGTGGAGCGTTTTTATCACAACCAGTTGCAAAATATCCTTTTACCGATACTGTTTGTCCTGTAGTTAATGATGTTGTAGAGAATGTATTTGTTGCCGACGGAGCACCTTGCGAAACACCAGCTACAAAGAATTCGTAAGTTGTAGCACCTGAAGCGGTAAAATCTAATTGATCACCAGTACATACAACACCACTTGGCGTTGAAGCCGCTAATGTAGTTGTAGGCAACGGATTGACTGTGAAAATCATTGAAAGTGTATCGTAGCAGCCAGCTTGCGTTTTTCCTACTACCGAAATGGTGTCGTTATTGGCTATTGTAGACGTTGACCAATTGGATATAGAATCTACAAAACTTGTGGTACCAATGTGATTTTTATAATACCTAAATGCATCTGTCCAAATTCCACTTTGTGCCGTAAAGTTAACGACTTGACCAGCACAAATTGTAGTGTCTGGATCATTCGATGACCATGCAATTATTGGTAAATCATTTACAGTGAAAGTAAAGCTTGCAGTATCTTGTGTGATACATCCATTTTCATAGGCAATGGCCCCGATTACATCATTTTGAACAATTGAATCAGTAACGTAAATTGTGTCATTAACACTTGGAGTGTTCAGAGAGTTACCATTTAAAAAGAACTCGAATAATAAATTTGGATTTGAGCTATTGTTTTCAAAGGTTACAGCATCTCCAGCACAAATTATTGTATCTGGTTGTGATGTTGAGAACTGAAAACTAGGATCATTGATGTGTACTAAAACTGTAGCCGTATCTGTACAATAGTTTGTATACATTGTTACCAATTGAACATTGATATCACCTGCGACAATAAAGACATGCTTGTTGGTATCTGCTTCGTAGGTGACATAAACCGAATCGGTAACATTCACAGGAGCAAAATATCCTGTAGAACCATCATTGAAAAACCATTGTGACGTAATATCGTTTGGATTTCCAGAAACTGCCGTTGAGTTGTTCGTGAAAAACGTTGTGTCACCAAAACAGTAAGGTCCATCAGCAGTGAAGGATGAGTTCGTTGCCGTTGAAGTGTTGAAAGTAATATTCGTATTGTTTCCGCTATTTGTAGAATATAAAACGTCTAGTGGTGAGTTAGATGCATTTATTCCTTGTAAGTCTAAACACTCCAATTTTGTAGTAAGTGGGTTGTTTACATCAATATTTGCGACAAAAGCACTGTTGTTGGATTTAATAAAAATTGAATCCTTACATGTACCCAACATAATCAAACTGTCAAGTACAATTTGTGTACTCGTAGAATCGAAAACCAAGGTGCTTTTTTTAAGCACTTTTAATTTGTTGAATGTATTGTTTCCAGAGATTCTTTGCGCTGAAGTTGTCCCTTTCACGTCCAAAGTGACATCATGAAACGTTAAACCTTCAGTGCGCAAATAATTCACTTTCGTACCATTAGTATCAATGATTTTTACATGCGAATTGGCTGCATTGAATGTAAAATTTGCTCCTTCATTAAGCGCGTAGAATCCAACTGCTAATTCAACATCAGAACCAACAATATCTAAATAGCGCACATCGTTGAGAGTGTCATTGATACTTGTAATGATTGATCCTGCTTTAATTGCATTCCCATTTGAGATAAATCTACCTTTACCTATAAATAAATTGCGTTTGGAGGCAATGTTGAGCGTACTTGTTAAATTAACTTCGTCAGCATTGTTGACCGTATTCACAGAGACATTACATTTTATTGTCGCATTTTGCGGATTAAAATTCGATGTTCCTCTTAAGTCGAAACGCCTTGGAGCACCAGCTAACGTATCTAGTGTCAGCAAAGAACTAAAGCTAACATCTCCATACGATGTAGCGTTGTTTGTCATTCTCAATGTTGTATTCTCATCAATCGTTGACCAGTTCATTGAAGTGAAGGATGGTGCCACATTCAATGTTACGATTTGTCCTGCTGCACTGAAAGAGTTGGCATCAAATATGACTGAATCTTCTTGACCTGGAAGACAGCCACTCGCCGCTCCATTTGAACTCAAGGACCAATGTGCGAGATCCGACCAGTTTCCACTTCCACCAATCCAATAGAAGTTTGTACCACTAAATGTCCAACCATCTGCACCATTTAAGGTGTCTGAGAGATAAACAAAATAATCAACAGGTGGATTGACAGCATCAACATTGTCGATTGTTAAGTTGTAAGCAGTAAATGCTCCAACTCCGGCATAATGAATGTTTGCTGATGCACCTGCATTAATTGATTGAATGAGTGTCGGAGACCCACAAGTTCCAGTTGAACTGAAATCAGAAATTGTTTGTGTGCTTCCATTTTCAAGGTTTACGATCGGATTTGAAAGTAAAGCTAACAATTGAAAACTGTTTGAGCCTTCGATTGTTATTTCAGAGGATGAAACATGAAGATTGAAATAGGACTGATCTCCTCCAATAAATGTAAATACCACCGGACTAATCAATTCAATGGTTGAATTGCTAGAAGTTGTGGTCATGTTAGTCGCACCGATCTCCCATATATCACCGGTAAGCGTTATAGTGGAATTTGAGAAGTTAAAAGAACGAACGATTATTGTGTTCGAAAAGAAATTTTGACAGGTTAGATTGTTCCCAGCCAGATCAAAAATTCCTGATTCTAAGGTAATATCTAGAGTGGTGATTAATTCATCCGTAACAAGTACCGTGTCTGATCCGGAAATTAGGAAATCATTGTTCCATGTCGCACCGTTGGAAGTTAGTTCTGATTGAGACGTTGGACTTAACTCAATGATTACAGGCCAATTGAATTTCGCTGTACCATTACTTATGAACGATCCGTCTATTAGAATTGATGGCAATGTTCCATCAAAAACAAATGGACCTAAGGCAAATTCATAATCAAAATACGCAACGTGAACAGGAACATCCATAAAGACTGTGTCTGTAACAGCAACAAGTCCAGATAGAGCTTGAAACACAACGCTATCTGCAGCTGTTGGAATTGTTGGAGCATTTGCACCTCCAGGTGTTAATGACCAGTGAGCCACATCAGACCAATTTCCTTGTCCACCTTTCCAATAATATGTCGCACTGAAAGAATTTCCAATAAAAAGAAATATAAATAGAAAAATCAGAATGAATTTCGAATTCATAGTTAGTTAGTTCGTTAAATTTTACGCGACAAATATGACGGAAATAAATTAGGCTACCAAGCCATTCACAACAACAAGGATTGTGGTAACTACGTATTTTGAAGGCTATGTACTTCAAACTCGTTCGCTAAGAAGCGCTTTAAAATCGGGTGTTTTAAGTAAGTTTTAGAATCATCATTTTCATTTTACTAAAATGTCAATCACAACATCAATTTGATAGCAACAAGCAATGAAAGCGGTGGGATTGGAATTGAAATGGTGAAAGAGAAGAAGCTTTAGCAAAATTGTTAAGTGAAAAGATTTTATACTTTTGATGTCAACTGACTATTGTTTTGAGCAATAATTGCTTAAAAATGTGAGAGCTAACTAATGATACCAAAAATTATAATTTTTGTTGGGTTTTTTTTCTGTTGTTTTTTGGTGCATTCACAACCAAGTCTTCAGTTAAAAAAAGGAATCGACTTCGTTTGGCATGCAGACTATGATTCTGCAGAAATTGTATTGTCGGAAATTGTTCAGAGAACAGAACAATATTCTTTTGAAGAGGTGAGCACAGCATGCATGTATTTAGGTCGTGCAAAACAACTACATTCAGATTTTGGGAGTGCAGTCGTTTTATATCATAAAGCACTAGAGAATTTTCAATCTATAAATGACTACAATAGTATTGCGGAGTGCGAACTTTGGTTAGCTGAATATTATCGGGTATTAAGCAATTTTAATGATGGTCAAAAATACCTTGATGATGTAAAAAAGATCATTACAAGAAGAAAAGTAAAGGATTTTACTCGTGGACTCTACTACTCGAGATTGGCAGCATATTCTCAAGAGGTAGATCATGATCCAGATAGAATAGATGTCTTAAAATATTCTGCAATAGCGAATGAAATAGCTCTTAAAATTAACAATTTGGACTTGGAGGCGACTACAGTGAATGAAATTGGATTTGCATATGAAAACATGGGGGATCCAAGATCTGTTGAAAATTACCTAAAAGCGTATGATTTATGGATAGAGGCAGGAAATCTTCATTATGCTGCTCAAGCTTTAGTGAACATTGTTCGTGTGTACATTAAAAAGGCTGACTTCAAACAAGCAGTTTATTATGCCGATTTGGGTTTCGAAGTTGCGGAAAAAAATGATTACAGAGAACTCGTTGTCCATTTTGCAGCTCAAATCATGCAAGGGGAAGAACGTTTGGGGAATTTAAAAAGAGCGCTGGAATTTGCGCATATCTATCACAACAATTGGGAAGGAGAAGTTTACAAGAAAATGTCTAAATCTATTCTTGAAGTTGAAAAGAAATATGATGTCCAACGAGAAAAAGAACAAACAAACATTCAAAAGAATAAAGCTGAACTGGCGGATTTAAGAGCCAAAAGAAACAAAGTACAACGAAATTATTCGATTGTAATTTCAATTTTACTTGTCTTATTTCTTTTAACCGTCTTGTATTTTTCGAATAATCTCAGAAAGAAAAACGTTGACTTGAAGATATCCCTTGATCAAAAGCAAGTGCTATTGAAAGAGGTGTATCATCGGGTGAAAAATAATTTAACGTTTTTGAGTGGATTGTTGTTTTTAAGAGCAAAATCAATTCAAGATGAAGCTGTAAAGGAAATGTTGTTAGAATGTCAGTCTCGTGTTCATTCCATGGCAATTGTCCACCAACAATTGTATCAATTAAATGAGGAATCAAACATTGATTTACATCTTTTTTGTCAGAACTTATTTTCAGAATTGGACGTGTTTGGTTCTCGAGATAACCATGATATAAATTTTGAGGTAAAGGGAAATATCCGTGAAATTAATTTGAATAATTCAATTTTCATTGGCTTAATTATTAATGAATTAGCGCTAAACTCAATCAAACACGCCGTCAATTTAAAAACATTGCGTATTGGAATCGATTTACAACCCTCACCGAGTCATTTTGATATTAAGTTTTTCGACAATGGCATCGGTTTGAGCAATGAGCTTTCTGAATTCCAAGAAGGAGGCTTTGGGTTTCAAATGATTAGAATTTTAACCAAGCAATTAAACGCAACCATTACCTATTACAACCAGGATAACCTCAATTATTTCCATCTCCAAATTCCAATAAGTCAATGACAAATCCGAAAATACTCATCGTTGAAGACGAGTTAATCATCTCTGAAATGCTTAAAGAAATTATTCAGGATTGTGGCTGTGAAGTCGTAGCCCAAGCAAGAGATTTTTCTGAAGCTTTGATAGAACTCGTAAAAAATAAAATTGATATAGCCTTTTTGGATGTCAATATTGGCGAAGGTAAAAACGGTGTTCACCTTGCTGAGCATATAAAGATCAAATATGGAATTCCATTTGTGTTTGTAACATCTTATGGTGATCGAGAGTCAATTATGAAAGCAATTGCTACGAATCCTGAAGCATACTTGACAAAACCATTCAAATTTTCCGATGTGTATGCAACAATCCAAATGATTTTGAATAAACAGCGAATGACGCAATCAATTCAGTTCAAGGAAGGAGCAGAGCAAATTCAAGTACATATAGACAAAGTATTGTTTTTAAAATCCGATAATATTTACGTGGAGGTTCATACTACTGAAAAGAAACACATCATTCGTGCGACATTAGAAGGGTTTTTGGAGGATAATCATTGTGAAGAACTTGTTCAAGTCCACAGATCCTATGTTGTTAACACGAAAAATATTTCAGCATTTGAATCGCAGTCTTTGATCATCAATGAATATGAAATTCCTGTTTCTCGAAAATACAAACCGATGATCAAAATTTTACAAAATTCTTTATAGGCTTATACCCATAAACCCTTAATGTTGTGAATGGCTTGTTTTCAGAGCTTTGTTTGGATAGTTTTGTGCCAAATGAAAATCTTAACTACTGTGAAAAGCATTAAAAACGAGTTGTTTACGTGTGTTTTTGGAGCGCTGATTATGATTTGTCCAGCTTTTGGACAAACAGACACAACCCAAACTGAAACTGTTGCGAATGACAATGTGCAATATGTTGCACCAAAATTATCGCAGGCGAATATTAAATGCCTAACACCTCCTGAAGGATTTGTTGTTTCTGAAGCATTTAATGGGTACATCCATTTCCAAACAAGTTCTACAATCTTAATTCAATACATCGAGAATACAAATTTTATTCAGCTCGAAGAAAGTATGAATGAAAACTTTTTTGAACGCAATAATTTGAATCTAGTTTCCAAGGTTCCAATTGAAACAGAAGAAGGCATTAGTGGGGTAATTTATTCATGTACTTTCACATTAAGGGAAACTGAGTTTGTTCGATACATCGTTTATCTTGGGGATTTAAATAATACCTTATGGCTAAACATAACTTATCCAGAAATGGTTGAAGGTATGGTCAAGGAACTTCTAATGTCGAGTATTAATTCAACACAATTTAAACTTGCGAAAAATGAAGAATAAAAGATTCAGTCAACTTGTTTGTTTGACGTTAAGTTTACTTAGTCTTAGTAGTTCGATAGCTCAACAAACTGTAAATTATTCCGTCGACTTTTCCTCAGGAGTTCAAAATATGTGGGGACCTTCTTTTAGTCCTTTTACGATAGATCAAGATATTGATTTGTTTGGATTACCTTGGGATTTAAACTTCAATGAAGGTTACATTGCAACTGTTGCTGGTCAGGATTTTGGAGCTCAAATGAATGGACATTTTGGTGGGTTTATTGGAAGTAGAGTGTCTTTGCACGGATTTACATCAGGTACAATTGAAGTTGACTATCCAATTGATATTACATTGGATATGCCGACAGATTTGACATATGATCAAGGTGATTTGGTAACAATCGCTACAGATTATGTTGTGGATCCAAATTATGAGTTAAAAACGAATTATCCGTCTGTTGGTGAAGCAAAGTTGGATTTGTTGTTTGAACTTTCGGCAGGATTGTCAGCGAAAATATGTTTTTTCAGCTGTGTGACATTTCCGATAATTCCTGACTTTAATACGGGGCTTGTAACATTGAATTTGGCAACGGTAAATGAAAATGGAGCATGGTTTCTTGGGCCTTCTGATTGGCTAGGTCCAGATGGTCCTGGAGTTTCTGGATTCCCATTTTCTAAACCTTTTAAAGACCCGCCATATACAGTTCAACCACCGAACTTTGTTCCATGGCAATGTTATGAACCAGCGTTTCCATTTTCAATTCCAGATAACCCAATGGGTTTAACGGGAGAAATTGATGTCCCTTATGTTGAAACAACTGATCAATTAAACGGAACGGATTTGTCGGCTTGTGGAGAGTCAACTTACTTTAATTTGAACTTGGAAATTTTTCAATTATTGTCAAATTGGGTACCTGCGTTAGCTTTACTAAATGGGTCTCAAGACTTAGGTCTGGCAACAATAAGCTGGAATTTTTTCAGTGCGAGTTTTGACATGAATTTAACCAATCATCAATGTTTTGATTTTACACCTAAAGTATGGGGGCGATATGAATTTCCAGTCGCTGTCGATTATCAAATTTATGATCCAGTATCTTCAACTTATTCATCACAAGCAACGAGCAGTATTATTAATGTTGAGTTAGGAAAGGACTTAAGATATAAATATCCATGCTATTTTGAGGATCTTCACATTACCCCGACATATTATATTGATGGTAGTTTCGATAATATTAGAAATCATACCTATGATAGTGTATCATTCGATTTTTTGATGAGCGCATTGGGATTTGGGATTGAAGTACCCGCAGTAACTGTCATTCCTGGATTCACTATTCCCGAAATTTGCGTTACACTTGGTTATCCTTGTGGGTGGTTTGATTGGTGTACGTATGATTTGTGTACACCTGAAATTGTAGTACCTCCAATTGGTTTACCTGCCATAGATGAAAGTTTTGGACCCTTGTGGGCTGATTCTATTCCTTTAGGAAGTTTTGAATATGATTGGATTGATATTTCTTGGAATTTAGAAGGTTTTTCTGAACACACGATGGTTCCGTTTACAATGAAAGCAAATCCATTAACGATTACACATGCTGTAACGGATGTTGCATGTAAGGGTGGAGCTACTGGAGCCATCGATGTAACAACAAATGCAGTTTCACCAGCTCTTCCATACACATATACATGGACGAACGGAGCTAATACAGAAGATATTTCGTCTTTAACGGCAGGTGATTATGAACTTTCAGTCATTGATAACAATAATTGCCAAATGTATACGGGAATTGCAGTTCTTGAGCCAGAATTTGCCCTTGAAGCTTCATTTACAACGATTGATAAATCATGTAATGGTCCTGTCAATAATGGTAGTATTGATTTAACTGTAATAGGCGGTACTCCACCTTATAGTTACACTTGGAATACAGGTGCAACATCTCAAGATCTTTCAGGGTTGGATGCAGGAACATATACTGTGACTGTTGTTGATAATCGAGGATGTCAAATTAACACAAATGTTACAATCAACCAACCAACTGTACTTGGACAAAATGGTATCGTTAGCAATGTAAGCTGCTTCAATGGTAATGATGGTACAATTGCTGTTGAAGCGTTTGGTGGGACACTGCCTTACTCATACAACTGGTCAAATGGACAAACAACCGCCACAAGTAACAACTTGACTGCCGGTAATTACTCTTTAACTGTAACGGATGATCATGGATGTACTTCTACTGCTCCTTATACTGTATCAGAGCCATTAGCACCATTAGCAATTTCCGCAACTGGTGTCGATATTCTTTGTAAAGGAGGGACAACTGGTTCAATTGATGCAACAACAAGTGGAGGAACAACAACTTATTCTTATTCTTGGACGAATAGTGCTGGTGTTATTTTACCATACACAAGCGAAGATTTGTCAAATGTTCCAAGTGGTGAATATTTTGTAACTGTTACAGATAGTAAAGGATGTACAGCACAAACATCACAAGTATTAAATGAACCGACGAATAGTTTAAGTTCAAATCCAATTATTACTCATGTGAACTGTTTTGCTGACGCAACAGGATCTATTGACCCAGTTGTAGCTGGTGGAACTGCACCTTATTCATACAGTTGGTCAAATGGTATGACTAGTTCAACCATAATAAATGTTGTAGCTGGAAATTATTCGTTGATTGTTACCGACAACGCAGGTTGTACAGCAAGTTTTAATTACGTGATCAACGAACCTGCTGAAGGATTGTCATTGACTTTATCTAAAGTAGATGTTCTTTGTTATGGAAACAATACCGGTTCCGTGTCATCAGTTGTTGACGGTGGATCTGCTCCGTATACTTATAGTTGGAGTAATGGAGGAACAACAGGACAAATCAATGGCTTGATTGCTGGAACATATAATCTTATTGTCACAGATAGCAAAGGATGCACAATTAATGGTTCTGAAACAGTCGATCAACCGCTGGCACCAATAGCCTTGTCTGAATCTTCAATGGCAGTAGATTGCTTTGGTGCAAGCACTGGTTCAATTGATTTAACGATTGCTGGAGGTACTTCACCTTATTCACAAATGTGGTCTAATTCGCAAACGTTCATTTTAGTTGATACGACTGAAGACGTTAATAATTTACCAGCCGGAACTTACTTGGTTGAAGTGACAGATGCAAATGGCTGTATTGATCAAATTTACAGTACTGTTGCTCAACCTTCCGCACCAATATCATTAAGTGGAATAACAGATGATGTTAACTGCTTTGGACTGAATGATGGTGCAATTGATTTAACAGCAATTGGAGGAACACCTGGTTATACCTACAATTGGTCAAACGCAAGTAGTTCAGAAGACTTATCTTCAATCACTGCCGGAACATATTCAGTCACTGTGACAGACTTGAACGGTTGTACAGAATTGATTGAGTTCACAATTATTGAACCGCAGGCTGCACTGGCTATTTCAACTTTCTCTCGTGATGTATTCTGTAAAGATGGAATCACAGGATTTATTGAAGCTGAGGTTATTGGAGGAACAACTCCTTACACTTATTCTTGGTCGAATGGAGAAGCAGTTGCTGACATCTATGACCTAGCTGCAGGAACGTATACACTCACAGTTACCGATGCACAAGGTTGTACAGCATTCTCTGGAGCTGTGGTGAATGAACCTGCTCAAGAATTGACGGTTACTCCAATAGTGCTTGATGCATCTTGTTACACATATAGCGATGGAGAAATTGTTGTTGATGTAGCAGGGGGAGTTCAGCCATATTACTTTAGTTGGGGGAATGAGGATGAATACTTGTTGAATAATCCAAGTGAAACCCTAAGTGGACTTTCTGCAAATACATATTTCATTCGAGTAGAAGATGCTAATGGATGTATTAATGAGCAAAATGTCGTTGTAGGAGAACCTAATCCTGTTATCATCGAAACGATTGTCAATGACGCTTTGTGTTACGATGAAGCTACAGGTTCTGTAGACTTAACGATTATCGGAGGAACAGCACCTTATTCTTATGATTGGAGTAATGGAGGCACTACCGAAGACATTGCAAATATATTAGCTGGTGAATATGCGTATACCGTTACAGATGCACAAAACTGTGTGTTGTCAGGAAAAGTATATGTAGATCAACCTGATGAAATAAGAATTTTTGTTCAAGAGGTACCTGTTTCGTGCTTAGATCAGCAAGATGGAGCATTTTTCATAACACCGTATGGAGGAACAATGCCTTATACTTATTTATGGAATGATGGATCAATGGAACAAAACCTAGAAGGATTAAAACCTGGAACATATTCATTGATTGTTACAGATGCAAATACATGTGCTAACTCATTCGAGTTTGTTGTTGATGAAAACAACATGGAGTGCTTGTTTATTCCGAATACAATTACTCCTAATGGGGATGAATACAATGACACTTGGATCATAAGAAACATTGAATTGTATCCAAATGCTTCAGTAAAAGTCTTCAATAGATGGGGGAATGAATTGTTCTCATCAGAAGGAGTTTACAAACCTTGGGATGGAACAGCAAAAGGTGAACCACTTCCTTCGGAAGTATATTACTACATCATAGTTCTTGGAAATGAAGAGGCGAATGAATATACAGGTACAATAACGATTATTAGATAGATAAATGATTAAAATGAAAAATACATTATTAACCATCATGTTGTTTGCAGGATTGAACAGTTTTGCAAATGACACAGGAGACGCTTGTCCGACAATTGCTATGTCAGGCTCAAACGTGACTTGTTTTGGATATTCCAATGGTACAGCAAATGTTGCTATTTCAAATGGAAGCGGGAATTACACGATTTCATGGAGCAACGGAAGTAACACGGCGAATATTTCAGGACTTCCTGTTGACACCTACAGTGTTACAGTAAAAGACAATGTGTCGGGTTGCACAGTTCAAGGTTCTTATGTCGTTACAGCACCAAGCCCAATTTCAATTTCTAGCGCAATTACAAACGTAAATTGTAAGTCTCAGGCTACTGGAGCTATTGATATTTCAGTTGTTGGAGGAACGCCAGGTTACACATATTCTTGGTCAAACTCGGCAGGCTCACAAGACTTATTGAATGTTCAAGCTGGTACGTATAATGTTCTTGTAACAGATTCAAAAGGATGTACTAAAACTCAAAGCTTCACAATTACTGAACCAACATACGCATTAACTGGTTCAGGAGTTGTTCAAGATGCAAGTTGCTTTGGTGCCTCAAATGGTTCAATCAACGTGGATGTAAATGGTGGAACTCCAACTTATTCTTATAGCTGGTCTTCCGGACAAACAACGCAAGATATTTCCAATTCATCTTTTGGAAATTACAATTTGACTGTTACTGATTCTAAAGGATGTGTAATTAATTTACCATTTAATATTGGGCAACCAGATATGTTAATAGGAACGATTAGTAAAACAGATGTTTTGTGTTTTGGAGAGGCAACAGGTTCTGTTTCAATCAATCCATCAGGAGGAACACCACCTTATTCTTATTCTTGGCAAAATTCAACAACCTTGTTTTCGACCAATGCACCAACTTTGAACAATGTAGTTGCAGGTACGTACCAAGTGACAGTTACAGATGCGAAAGGATGTACATTCGTTGCATCAATTGCAGTGAACCAACCTTCTGCATTGAATATTACAGAAGTAAGTCAAAACGTATCGTGTTATGGAGGAAGTGATGGATCAATCGATATTTCTCCATCTGGAGGAACATTGCCTTATTCTTATGTTTGGTCAGATGGATCGGGTAGCTTTTCGTCCTCAAGTGATGACATTTCAAATCTTTTTGCAGAAACATATACAGTTGTGTTAACGGATGGCAATGGATGCCAGTTTACCTTAGTGAAGGAAATTACTCAACCGAATATGCCAATCGTTGTAACAGAAACACACCAGAACGTTTCATGTTACGGAGAAAACACAGGGTCTATTGATTTATCAGTAGTTGGAGGTACACCAGGATACACTTACACTTGGACATCAGGACAATCAAGTCAAGATATCTCAAATTTATTGGCAGGAAATTACGGATTCACTGTTGTGGATGCGAAAGGATGTATTGAAGTTGGTACGATCACGATTACTCAACCATTGCAACCACTATCGGTAACTGTGGCTGTCACTGATGTAAACTGTTTCGGAGAATCAAATGGGGCAATTGATTTGACTGTTTCTGGAGGGACAACGCCATATTCTTATGCATGGTCAAATAGCACATATATTTTAAGTAATACAAACCAAGATTTATTGAATTATCCAGCCGATGACTACCGTTATCAAGTTACTGATGCAAATGGATGTATCGCTGTAGATACTATTACAATTTCTCAACCGCCATTGCTGACAAACTCATTGGTCGGCGTCAACATTTTATGTAAAGGAGGTAACAATGGTTCTGTAGATCAAACAGTAGCAGGTGGAGTCGCACCTTACGTTTTTAATTGGTCAAATGGAGCAATTTCTGAAGACATCAATGGTTTATATGCTGGAACTTATAGCATTACTACAACAGATGCTCACAATTGTGTAGTAACGGATCAAATTACATTGACTGAGCCAGCAGATAGTTTGGAATATACGTATGTAGTGAAGAATGTTTTGTGTAATGACGGATCAGATGGTAACATTCATTTGACAGTTACAGGTGGAACAATTCCTTACGATTATGCATGGTCAAATGGTGATGACGCAAACATCATTGTAGATTTAACTTCAGGCTACTATGAATTTGTAGTTACAGACAATAATGGATGTGTAATTTCGGACTCAATATTTGTTGATCAACCAGATGCATTGACAATGAATGAGCAAATTACAGTAGTAACGTGTTACGGTATGTCGGATGGAATCATTGACATAGAACCAACTGGAGGAACGCAACCGTTTACATACAAATGGTACAATTCAATGTTCTCCCTTTCTGCTCAAACACAAGATTTAGTGGGATATCCTGCAGATGTTTATCAAGTTGAAATTAGAGATTCTAATAATTGTTTCTATGAAAGTTTCTTCGAAATAATGCAGCCAGATAAATTAGAAATTGAATATGAATTCAATATTGTAAGCTGCAATGGTGGATCAGATGGAAACATTCTAGTTGACATTACTGGTGGAAATCCAGGATATGCCACAACTTGGAATACTGGTGCAACAACTGAAGATTTACTGAATGTGCCTTATGGCGATTATAGTTTGGTTGTAGATGATCAAAAAGGCTGTTCAGATTCTATTGATGTAGAAATTGTTCAACCAGATTCGATTAGCATTACTTTTGAAGTGGAAGATGTGACATGTATTGATCAACATGATGGTGTTGCATTTGCATTCCCTGAAGGAGGAAATGGAGGCTATACCTATAGTTGGACACATGGAGGTTCAGCCTATTTTTCAGCTGAATTGGAAAATACGAACTATTCAATTACTGTAACGGATATTTTAGGTTGTACTGGTTTCAATACAGTTTACATCCCTAAGAACATGGATGATTGTGTGGATCCTGTGAATGCGTTTACACCAAATGGTGATGATTACAATGATACTTGGGTAATTGACAATATGGAGTTATATCCAGAAGCTCAAGTAGATGTCTACAATCGCTTAGGAAACATTATTTATCATCAAGATGGAATTTATTTTCCTTGGGATGGAAATGTAAATGGGGTACAAACACCTTCAGATACTTATTACTATATCATTAATTTAAATAAAGAGGGAAGAGAACCTCTCATTGGAAATATTACAATTGTAAGATAACGACTATGAAAAAGATTTTAACTGTACTGGTATTGGGATTAACGGGAATCTCTTTTGGCCAACAAATTTCATTGCACTCACAGTATTTGTTTAACCCAATGTTGGTTAATCCTGGTGCAACAGGATCGGTGGATTATATTCCGATTCAATTGAACTACAGAAAACAATGGACAAATTTCCCAGGTTCACCAACAACTCAAGCATTGTCTGCTCATTCAGCAATTGCTGAAAATATGGGATTTGGTGGAAGCTTGTTCAATGATGTCGCGGGTCCAAGTAGAAGAACGGGTGTTGATTTAAACACAGCGTATCACTTGCGCTTGGATAAAAAGAAAAATCATTACTTAGGATTGGGTATTGGAGTATCTCTAACGCAACACATTATTGATGTCAACCAATTGAATACATACCTTCCAGATGATCCTGCTGTGACAAGAGGTTACAACAATCAAATGGTGCCAGATGCGAATTTTGGAATTTTTTATCGCTTCAAAGACAAAGGTTATGCAGGGCTTTCAGCATATAATTTAGTACAAATGGATCGTGATTTATACAAGTTTGAAATGCCTTTGAATAATCCTTTAATGAGAACTTATTACTTCCATGGAGGTTATAACTTTAGCTTAGGAAAGGATTTTGTTTTGAAAACTTCTACTTTGGTGCAAGGAATTGAAACGTCAACCATTCAAGCAGATGGTACATTGATTGGTGTTTTTAGAAATTTCATTTGGTTAGGAGCTTCTTACCGTCACAATGATGCTGTGGTAGGAATGATTGGTGGACAAGCCGGACCATTCAAGTTTGGTTATTCCTACGATTATACGCTTTCAGATATTGGGAAATACTCAAATGGATCTCATGAAATTTTCTTGGAGTTGCAACTGAGAAGAACGAAAAGTAGCAATGATACACCATGGTTAAAAAGAAACCGTATTTATTCGCCTAAGATCTAATGAAAATTCAACTGTTAATAGCCACATTAATGCTTTCTGTCCTTTCAGTAAAAGGACAGTCATTGAGTGAGGCCAATAATTTTTTCACGAATTACGAATATGCCAAAGCAGCTAATTTGTTTGAAACAATTCAACAAAAGTCTGCTCTTCAATTAGAAGATTTCAAAAAATTGGTGTATTCCTATTATGTGATTGGTGACTTTAAGCATTGTCAACCATTGATTGATTCGCTCGTTCAAGTGAATGATATAGAACCTTATTTTTATTTCATTCATGGAAGAACGTGCATGGCAAACCAACGTTTTTATGAAGCGAAGCAGTCCTTCTTACAATTTGAATTGTTGGAAGGTTCTGAAGATGTTGCTCCTTTGATTGAATCTTGCCTGTCAATTGCTTCATGGGATTCAATACAATACGTGCGATTGGATAACATAGCAACTAATTTTTCTAAGGCAAATAGCACTGGACCGAAATGGAACAATGGAGAAATTGTTTACAAAGAATTAGGGAAAGATGAAAACGGAGCCTTACTTCCAGATTCATTGGTTGATGAAGCAGCATTGTTGGTTCTTCATCCATTTTTAAGAACTGAAGGAGGAGACTTGCAACCATTAAAGTTTATGGATTCAGTTCAATACAAATCTATGTCTTCCATAGCTTTGGGTAAAGACAACAAAGTGTTTATAGCCATTTCTAGACCAATTGAATCGAAGAATACACAATCAGTACCGCATATTTTTGAGGGATATTATTCTCCTGAAACTCAAACAGTGAATACATTGTCGCCTTGGAAGTTTGGTGGCTTTGCCGACACTTCTGCATGTGCCCATTTAACAATCAACGAATCAGGAAACCTCATAGTTTTTGCAAAAGCAAAACTAGGTGATCATTCATCAGATTTATTTATGAGTGAATGGAAAAATGATGATTGGACTGAACCAAAGAAGATTACACAATTGAATACTCATTCTGATGAAATGTATCCAATGTTCTCTGGTGATTCTTTGTTGTCATTTGCAACAAACGGTAGAGTTGGATATGGAGGACTAGATTTGTATTTAAGCCGAGTGAATGGCAATCAATTTGAAGAGCCTGTGCATTTGAAGCATCCAATCAATAGTGCAATGGATGATTTCAATTTGGTGTATTATTCGGCTGATTCTGCTCGTTTTTCATCTAACCGATTTGGAGGCAAAGGCGATGATGACGCGTATTTCATTCTTTTAAAGGAAGAAATTCCAGTTGTAGAACCTGAGATCGACACCTTCATGGTGAATTGGGTGCCGCCAAGAATTTACTTTGATTTTGATAAGTTTGACATCAAACGTGATGTTGCGAAATTGGGAGATTTAATCGATTATTTAAAAAATCATCCAACCATTAAAATCGAAGTGGAAGGACATTGTGATGAACGTGGTTCTGATGCCTACAATTACAAGTTAGGTTTAGAACGTTCGAACTCTGTAAAAGATGAATTAGAAAAGGCAGGAATTAGCAAAGATCAAATGATCGTTTCTTCCAAAGGAAAATCAAAACCATTTGTTGATTGTTCTGGAGGATGTCCGGAAAAAGATCACGCGCTCAATCGTGTTGTTGTGATTTACCTTGTGGATAACAAGGAGTAATTCAAAATTTGATTTGGTTTTAAAAATCATAGGCCTGATAGGGTATTCCTTATCAGGCTTTATTTTTATTAAGCTGAAAATTCATAATATTCTGCTCCGTTTTTCATCGCTGCTTTATTGTGGCATCAACTTAAAACCTTCTGGAACATTTATAGAGAAGATGACCTCTTCATTTGGGATCTCTAGCTGAATATTTGAAGCGATGTAATGAAACAATACCGAACCATCGCTTGCTGAAAATTCTAATGGAAAACCTGGCAGATCAGGATTGACGATATCTTGACCAAGTTCTTGTGATAATTGGATTTCATTGGTAATCCAATAGTCAACAGAGTTTCCATTATTTGTATAAATTATTTTTTGACATTTGTACCCTAAAATGGTTTTATATTCATCAAGTCTTTTAACTTCAACAGCACCAGGTTCTGATTTTGATTTAGCAAAATCTGCTGACGGCTGGTATTTAGCAAAATTCCCCATTGGCCCTGCTTGCAAGACGAGTGCAGAGTCTGATTGACTATTAATTACAACAGTCGCCGTATACAGACGCCCCATTTTATAATCAACTCTGGAATTTGTTTTTGTGAAATAGAGTTTCATATTACTATCGAAAAACATTCCAACCATTTGTTTCGTTTGTTGACTAGTGTCAATCGCTTCAACGTCAATTGCAAATTGAACATGTCCTTTCGAAACTTGAGAAGTGGAAGAAAAATGGAAAAGTGATAGTACTAGAAGTGCAGTGAATTTCATTTTGATTTTTTCGAATTAATAATTCTCTTCATTTGAGTATCTAAATATAATCATAATCACTAATTTTGAGTCAAATTATTAGAAGAAATGGGAAGAGCATTTGAATATCGAAGAGCAGCAAAAGAGAAACGTTGGGATAAAATGTCCAAATTGTTTCCGAAACTTGGAAAGGCCATCACAATGGCAGCAAAAGAAGGTGGAACTGATCCAGATATGAATGCAACTTTGAGAACTGCAATTAAAAATGCAAAAGCTCAAAATATGCCAAAAGATAACATCGACGCAGCAATCAAAAGAGCGAATGCAAAAGATGCTGAGGCATATGCGGAAATGAACTATGAAGGTAAAGGTCCACATGGAGTACTAGTTTTTGTAGAATGTGCAACGGATAACCCAACACGAACTGTAGCAAATGTTAAATCCTATTTCAACAAAGCAGGCGGAAGTGTTGTTCCAAACGGTTCTTTGGAATTTATGTTCAACAGAAAATGTGTGTTTGAATTTGAAAAAACAGACGCCATTGACGTGGAAGAATTGGAATTGGAATTGATTGATGCAGGATTAGATGAAATTGAAGTGAACGAAAACAGAGTTTTTGTTTATGGTGATTATACCGCTTTTGGAACATTGAACGCTGCGCTAGAAGAGAGAAATATTGATGTTGAGAAATCTGCTTTGGAAAGAATTCCAACTTCACCAATCGAATTTACTGAAGAGCAATTGGTCGACATTGAAAAAATGTTGGATAAAATTGAAGACGATGATGATATTCAGCAAGTTTTCACGAACATTGCCTAACAGAATTATCGTGGAGTACATACAATAAAACGAAAGATTTATAGTTTGTACTCCAGTACAAGCTTGGAGGATAAACTAATTGAATGAACAAATCACTAAAAATATATGTTTTTACTTGTTGCATTATTGCCATAATTACGGCATGTTCAACAGAGAAGAACACTGGCTTAAGCAGAGGTTTTAATAGTTTAAATGCACATTACAATGGATTGTTCAACGCCAATGAATTATTGAACCAATCCCTCACAGCTTACCGTGCAAATTTGGATGAAAATTTTTACGAAATCGTTCCAATTGATCCAGTTCCAAATGAAAAAGAGGTAGAAGCATATTATTCTCCTATCGATACAGCTATTTCTAAATGCAAAAAAGTGATCACTGATCACAGTATGCCTAGCAATGATCGTCCGTCAAAGAAAAATGCCGAGCACAATCGTTGGATTGATGAAAACTGGACAACTATTGGTCAAGCATCGTATTACCGCAGAGATTATGAAGGAGCGATGAAAAGCTTCAAGTTCATCAAGAAGTTTTTTGCAAATGATCCATCACTGTATGTTGGTGAATTATGGATGGCAAAGACGAATATTAAAATCGGAAAATACACAGAAGCAAAATTCAATCTTGATAATTTAGATAAAGCTCTCGAAGCAGAAAAGAGCGGAGAGTCAAAAAAGAAGGAAAAGGAATCAAAAGGGAAAACGAAAGCCTCGAAATTGAATAAATCTGGAGGAAATTCAAAGAAACAAGAAAAAATTGCCAAATTCCCCAAGAAAATTCTGTTCGACTTCCATAAAACGAAGGCCGACCTAGCACTCGCTCAAAAAAATTTTCCAAAGGCAATTGAATGTTTAGAAGCTTCTTTGGAACATGGTAAGAAATCTGCAGAGAAAGGTCGTGTGCACTTTGTATTAGGACAATTATATGAGCGACAAGGTGAAAATCAAAATGCGGTTAAACATTTTCGCAAAGCAAGAAAATACAACATTCCTTATAAAATGAGTTTCAACGCGCGACTAAAAGCGGCGATGCTTGACGGGGGAGCGAAAGTAAAAAAGGAATTGAAAAAAATGTTGCGTGATGCAAAAAATGCTGAATTCAAAGATCAGATTTATTACACCTTAGCAGAAATTGAATTGAAAGAAGGGAATGAGCCTTTAGCGGTGGAATATTTAACTGAGTCGGCGTTTTATGCAACATCCAATATGCGCCAAAAAGGAATGGCCTATGAAAAATTAGGCGATCTGCGTTTCTCGAAACGTGATTATGTGAAAGCACAGAAATATTACGACTCATGTGCTGTTGTAATCAATGATGAGTATCCGAATGCAGATGGAATCAGAAATAAAGCAGCAAAATTGTCGGACCTAGTAAAAGCTGTTGAAATTGCTTATTACGAAGACAGTGTGCAACGAATTGCTCGAATGGAACCAGATGATCAGGAGAAATTCATTAAAGATGTTATCAAGCAAATCAAGGATGAAGAGCAGCGACGCAAAGAGCGCGAGGCTTTGAGAGCGAGAGAATTACAACAGAATGAGAATTTGTTCGCTCAGGAAAGCGGAAATGCAAGTAAATGGTATTTCAACAACGCTAAATCTAGATCCGACGGATATGATGAGTTCGTCAAATTATGGGGAACAAGAGAAAATGCAGATAATTGGAGAAGAAAGGAAAAAACGGTTGTAGCAACATTCAACGAGAACGATGTTGACACTTCAATGGTAGTCGATTCTTTGAAAGCGGATAAACCTGAAGATACATTAACAGTTGAATTCTTAAGTGCCAACCTTCCAAAAACGGACGAAGATTTTGAAGCTTCTAACGCACGACTTTTGGCCGCCTTGTACGATGCAGGAATCATATACAAAGAACAATTGAACGAAATAGGATTTGCTGAAGCGCAATTCAAAGATGAATTGAGCCGAAATGTTGAATCAGACTATAATCTATTGTCAGCATTTCAACTGTATAAGATTTATGAAGGTACGAATCCAACAGAAGCGGGTAATCAGAAAAATTACATCTTGAATAATTATCCGAATTCAGATTATGCAAACTATTTGAGAGATCCGGATTATTTCATCAAGAAAAAAGAACGTGATGCTTTGGCGGAAAAAGAATATGTTACTGTACTTGAACGATACAATAAAGGACTTTACACAGTAGTTCAATTGAAAGCCCAGCAAGTTATTGAAGAGGAAAAAGACAATATTTTTAGACCAAAATATTTTCTGTTGAATGCCTTGTGTATGGGACAACTCAATGCAGATAAATCGTTGCTTTTACCAGGGTTAAATCAATTGAAAACTGAGTATCCTGGAACATCAGAAGCTGCGAGAGCACAAGAAATGATCGATGTCATTAACAATGGGTATTCTCAAAACATTTCTGTGAATTTTGAAAAAGAATTCATTTTTGAATACGTAGAAAAAGCACGCCAATTTATCATTATTTTCCTTGCTGAATCAGACAATGTAGATATTTCAAAAAACAAAGTTTCTGATTTCACGAAGGAATTCTTCCCTAAAGGAAAAATAAAAGTTCTTTCCAATTTATATGGTGACAATCAAAGTATTATCCTTCTTCAAGATTTTGAAACGGAAAATGATGCAAAAGATTATGTCCGAAAATTCAAATCGACTCGTAAGTATTTATTAGATTTACAGAACGCCGAAATAATCATCATTACTGCCAAAAACATGAAACTGTTGTTTGAAACGCAAGATCTGCAACAGTACAAGAACTTTTTTGACGAATATTATTAAAGCATTATGATGAAGCGAAAAGAAAAAATACAATTTGAAAGTCCAGAACGTGTTAACCGCATTGTTGAAGGAACGAAAATCGTTGGAGACTTAATCGCTGATTCAAACATTCGAATTGACGGTGAAGTCATTGGAAATGTTTCGACAAGTTCAAAAGTCGTGCTTGGTGAAAGCGGATTAATCAAAGGAAATTTATTGTGCCAAGACGCTGACGTTGAGGGCAAGATTGAGGGTAAAATTGCCGTTGAATCTTTGCTTGTCCTGCGTGAAAAAGCTCGCATTGTTGGTGACATCCAAACTGGAAAGTTGCACGTAGAAGAAGGAGCTGTGTTTGTCGGTAAATGTAATATGGGAGGAGTTCCTCCTGTAGATCACAAAGTGGAAGTCAACACCGTGAAAACTGACGAAGACATTATTTATTAATTATGTCAGAAGAAAAACCGAAAAAAGTTGGTTCCAATTTCGCACGATTTTCAAGTGTTGGAATTCAAATGGGGGTCATCATTGCATTATTTGCTTGGTTGGGAACATACTTGGATGAAAAATACCAAAATGATACACAATGGTGGACAGTTGGGTTATCGCTTTTTGGTGTAACAGCTGGATTAACATTGATCATTAAGGAAGCGATTAAAATGAGTAAAGATGACGAAAAGTAAAGGTTTCGCTATTCGAATGTTTGTGTCACTGGTTGTCGTTTTAACACTTTATTCAGGATTACATGCATTAAAGATTTTATCTCTTTCATTACCTCTTTTTAAAATTGTCCTACTATTAATTCCCGTAGTGTTTATCACAGGAGGAATGGTTATGAGCACAGGCTTTGGTAAAGGTCCAGATGTTTTTGTAGGTCGCTTCTTAATCCTAACAACGATTCAATTGTTGGCTGTGCTCAGTATTCTTGTGGCAGTTGCTTATAAAATGAATACTCATTTAAAGGCTTTTGGTTTTCAGTTTGTCGCTATTTTTATTCTTTTAATGTCGCTTCAATCGTTTTTCATTATTCAAATGAATAACAAGAAGAATAACACCTAGTTAGCACTTGAATAATTTTTATTTAAAAAGATTCTTCATTCTTAAGAAAGTTTCCCTACCTTTGCGCCAAATTTTGAAAGCCTTTTTTTCGAAAGAAATTGGATGATGAGAATTATGAATACGATAAAAAATCTAGTAGTTGTTGTTTTAGCTGTTTTTTCAATCAGTTTTGCAAATGCGAATCACAGAGCAGAAACACAAGTAGACCACGTTGATGAAGTGTTGTCTCAAGATGGTCATGTTGCCGAGAAAGAATTTGTTGTAGGCGAAATGATTATGCACCACATTAAGGATGCTCATGAGTGGCATTTGTGGGGTGGAGCACACGATGGAACTTCGATTTATCTTCCAATCATTTTAATAGATGGTGGCTTAAAAGTATTTTCTTCTAGTCATTTTTACCATGGTGAATTGGCAAAATCTGTAGATTATAAATCACACAAAGAAATTGAATACTTGGTAGGTGTTGGTCCAGCAGCAGGTTATGCTATGTTCCACGAAAAGATCTATACTTTACACAATGGTGAATTACAGTTTGAAGCAGGGCATCCTCATAATGCAATGCCAACAGACTTTTCTATGACGAAAAATGTTTTTTCATTGTTAATTAGTGCAATACTTATTTGTTTCTTAATGTTCAGTACTGCCAAGTACTACAAAAAGAATGGAGCAGTTGCGCCTAAAGGTATTGCTAAGTTCATAGAGCCTTTAATTGTTTTCGTTCGTGACGATATCGCAAAAGCAAATATTGGTGAGCACAAATACAAAAAATACGTACCATACTTATTAACGATCTTCTTCTTTATTTGGATCAGTAATTTATTAGGGTTGATTCCACTTTTGGGGGCGAACTTAACGGGAAATATCACAGTGACATTCTTCTTGGCATTGTGTACGTTGTTAGTTACTGTGTTCTCAGGGAACAAGAACTACTGGAAACATATATTTGCAACACCTGGTGTACCAGTTGCTTTGTTGCCAATTATGATTCCAATTGAGTTGGTTGGAGTATTTACAAAACCATTTGCCTTGATGGTTCGTTTATTTGCGAACATTACGGCTGGCCATATCATTATTTTGGCATTGGTTTCTATCATTTTTATAAACAAAAGTGCAGCGTGGGGAGCGTTATCTGTTCCAATGGCATTGTTTATATCAGTGTTAGAACTATTGGTGGCTTTCTTACAAGCGTATCTATTCGCAATGCTTTCTGCATTGTTCATTGGTGCAGCAGTGGAAGAAGCTCATCATTAATAAATTAGTAACTTTTTTAAACACATAATAGTTATGGTAGGAAGTATAGCAGCAATTGGAGCAGGTCTTGCAGTTTTAGGTGCAGGATTAGGTATTGGTAAAATCGGTGGTTCAGCAATGGACGCGATTGCACGTCAACCAGAAGCTTCAGGTAAAATTCAAACAGCCATGATTATCGCAGCAGCGTTAATCGAGGGTGTTGCACTTTTTGGTGTAGTAGTAGGTCTTTTGGGACTTGAGACTGGAGTTGCCAAATAGTAAAAAATTAAACCGCTGTTACGGTTGGTAACGGCGGTTTTTTTCAAATTTAAACAAATAAACACACAATAAAATGGACTTGATATTACCAGATTTTGGTCTTTTATTTTGGACAGGGTTAGTATTCGTTATTTTGTTATTCTTATTGACAAAATTCGCATGGAAACCAATCTTGGGCATGGTAAATGTTCGTGAGCAAAAAATTACTGAAGCATTAGAATTGGCTGAAAAAACAAAATCAGAAATGAAATTGTTGGCAGCTCAAAACGAGCAATTGTTGCAAGAAGCACGTGCTGAGCGTGATGCGATGATTAAAGATGCAAAATCAGTTGCAACGAAAATGATTGACGATGCAAAAGGAAAAGCAAAAGACGAAGCAGACAAAGTAATGGCTGCTGCAACTGCTGCTATCAATTCTGAGAAAACAGCTGCGTTGGCTGAATTGAAAACGCAAATGGCTTCGTTCTCTTTGGAAATTGCTGAGAAAATTATTCGTGGTGAGTTGTCAAACGACGACAAGCAAAAAGCATTGGCTGATCAGTTGGCGAACGATATTAACTTGAACTAAGAAAGCGATGAAAAGTACTAAAGCAGCAACACGTTATGCAACGGCACTTCTTGAGTTGGCAATCGAAAATGGAAAAGTCGATTCAGTTCTTGGAGACATGAATTTCTTGCTTAGTGCAAATGCGGAAACGCGTGATTTTCAAACGCTTTTAAAAAGTCCAATTATTAAAGCTGATAAAAAAATCGCTATTTTTGCAGTTGTTTTTGATCAATTTGAGGCAATTACAAAATCATTCATTGAAATGATTACAAACAACGGTAGAGAAAATCTATTGGTGGAAATTGCTGAAGCGTTTGATGCACAAGTAAAAAAACACAAAGGAATTGTTCCTGTAACAATCGTTACGGCAACTTCTTTGAACAGTGATACAAAACAAAGTATTCTTACAAAAGTTCAAGGCTTAGTTGCAGGAACTTTGGAAGTTACGGAAGAAATTGATCCTGCATTGATTGGAGGATTTGTGGTGAAGATGGATGGTCGTCAGATTGACGCTTCCGTTGCGAACCAATTAAATGATTTAAAACAACGTTTAACTAGATAAGAGAAAGCAGAGCCTTCGATTCATTCAGTGCTTAAACTGAATCTTGTAGCAATCGAATCTTTATTTTTTCTCATTTTAAAGGACAAACAACATGGCAGATGTGAAACCAGCAGAAGTTTCTGCAATTTTAAAAGAGCAGTTATCAGGATTTCGTTCTGAAACTGAATTACAAGAAGTAGGTACTGTTCTCCAAATCGGAGATGGTATTGCTCGTATTTACGGATTGAACAGCGTTCAGTATGGTGAGTTGATTGAATTCGACGGAGGTATTCGTGGAATTGCATTGAACTTAGAGGAAGATAACGTTGGAGCTGTATTATTGGGTCGTGCTTCTGAAGTTAAAGAAGGAGATACTGTAAAACGTTTGGGACGTATTGCTTCAGTTAATGTTGGTGAAGGAATGGTTGGTCGTGTTGTGGATACTTTAGGTAACCCAATCGATGGAAAAGGACCAATTACAGGTGATTTATACGAAATGCCTATCGAGCGTAAAGCTCCAGGAGTTTTGTTCCGTCAACCTGTAAATGAACCATTGCAAACAGGTGTAAAAGCTGTTGATGCGATGATTCCAATCGGACGTGGACAACGTGAGTTAGTGATTGGTGACCGTCAAACTGGTAAAACGACAGTTTGTATCGATACAATCATTAACCAAAAAGAATTTTACGATAGAGGAGAACCAGTTTTCTGTATCTATGTAGCAGTTGGACAAAAAGGTTCAACGGTTGCTGGAATCGTTAAGAAATTAGAAGATGCTGGAGCAATGGCTTATACAGTTGTTGTAGCGTCAAATGCTTCTGATCCTGCTCCAATGCAGTTTTATGCTCCGATGACGGGTGCTGCAATCGGTGAGTTCTTTAGAGATACAGGAAGACCAGCATTGATCATTTATGATGATTTATCAAAACAAGCGGTTGCTTACCGTGAGGTATCGTTATTGTTACGTCGTCCTCCAGGTCGTGAGGCTTACCCAGGAGACGTTTTCTACTTACACTCTAGATTGTTAGAGCGTGCTGCAAAAATCATTGCTGACGATACAATTGCTTCTCAAATGAACGATTTGCCACCTTCTTTGAAAGGAATGGTAAAAGGTGGAGGTTCTTTGACTGCATTGCCAATTATTGAAACACAAGCGGGTGACGTATCTGCATATATTCCAACCAACGTAATTTCGATTACAGATGGTCAGATCTTCTTAGAAGGTGATTTATTTAACGCAGGTATTCGTCCAGCAATTAACGTAGGTATCTCGGTATCTCGTGTTGGAGGTAACGCGCAAATTAAATCAATGAAGAAAGTTGCAGGTACATTGAAATTAGACCAAGCTCAATACCGTGAGTTGGAAGCGTTTGCTAAATTCGGTTCGGATTTGGATGCTGCAACGAAGTCAGTATTGGACAAAGGTGCACGTAACGTTGAGATCTTGAAGCAAAAAGAAGGAGATCCAATGTCTGTTGAAAAACAAATTGCAATTATTTATGTTGGAACGAAAGGATTGATCCAAAGAGTTCCTGTTGCTAAAGTAAAAGAGTTTGAAACTGAATTCTTGAATTACTTGGAAGCAAAACATGCTGATGTATTGGCTCAATTGAAATCTGGAAAATACACAGATGAGATTACAGATACATTAACAGATGTTGCAAAAGAAATAGCAAGCAAATATTAAAATTACGAATTGTGAATGCGGATTGATACCAATCCGTCATTCGCAATTTGCAATCCGCAATCAATTTAGAGATGGCAAACTTAAAAGAAATACGTAATCGAATTACATCTGTTGGTTCAACAATGCAAATCACTTCTGCAATGAAGATGGTTTCTGCCGCAAAGTTGAAACGAGCTCAAGATGCAATTACGCAAATGCGTCCTTATTCTGAGAAATTACAAGAGATTTTAGGGAACTTAAGTGCAACATTGGATTTGTCTGAAAATGCATTTTCCGATAGTCGTCCTGTGAAAAATGTATTGATCGTTGCTGTTACTTCTAACCGTGGTTTATGTGGTGGATTTAACAATAACATCATCAAACGCGTGAACCAATTGGTGAACGAAGACTGGAAAGAATACAACACAAAAGTTGTGTGCTTAGGAAAGAAAATCAAAGATGCTTACAAGCGTTCAGATGCTTATTACATCAATGATACAATCGCTCCAGTTGAAGATATCTTTGCAGATTTGTCTTTTGACAATGCAACAATTATTGCCAACGATATCATGGCTCGCTTCAAAGCTAAGGAGTTTGATAAAGTGGTTATTGTTTACAATAAATTTATCAATGCAGCTAGTCAACAAGTAATTACTGAAGACTTTTTGCCGATTATTCCAACAGTTCAAGATGATTCTAAAGCTGCTGGTGATTACATTTTTGAGCCTTCAAAACAAGAAATTGTTGAAGACTTAATTCCAAAGTCATTGAAAATTCAATTGTTTAAAGGATTGCTAGATTCGAATGCTTCTGAACATGGAGCGCGTATGACGGCAATGCACAAAGCAACGGATAACGCAAAAGACTTACAAAGATCATTGAAATTATCTTATAACAAAGCGCGTCAAGCTGCAATTACAAACGAAATCTTAGAGATCGTTGGTGGAGCTGAAGCATTGAACAATTAAGATCATAAAATTTAGTTGAAAGCCCTTGTAGAATTTACAAGGGCTTTTTTGTTGTTAAGAATACAAGAATGGCTTTTCAATCTGTTTGAATCTTCTGTATGAAAGCCCTATTTTTGTAAGATGTTTAACATTTTAGGGCAGGTTGCAGTAATTATTGCGCTTATAAGCAATTCATTGTGTGTTTTTGCACAAAGCGAACGAGAGTACAATGACTCTTTGAGAAAAGTTGCGCAACAACAAATTGTTGAACTACAATCCTCTTTTCTAATTGTACGTTTGGATTCTAAATCAGAACAAATTGAGTATTACATCAAACACGAAAATCATTCTGCAGCTCAATCTCTTAAAGAAAGCACTGATAATTTCAATGCCAAAATAATTGAGGGAATGAGGGCCTCCTTTCAGTTTTGTCCAGTGTATTTCATGGATAGCAAGGATACTCCAAAATTAATGGAAGCGAAATTAAATGAAATAACGTTTTATTCAGATGACTTACTGAAAGACCCAACGATTCATCCACCAAAGAATAGCACTTATTTTATTGGAGAATATTCTTTTACGAAAGATGAAAACATGAAAGTGGATTCAACGGAATATTATGGTTCGAATAACTTGGGAGTTCCAGCGTTGGTAATTATGGATCAACATTTGAATCAATTAAAGCGACCTTTCCCTTATTACTGCAAGTTTTCGTCAAAACTATTGAACCTGAATAAATTAAAAGGGAAAATTTTAAAATGGAATTCAAAACTGAATAATTACTATTCAATGAATAACAAAAAACTTGAATAAATCTCATTTTTAAGGCAACTTGTTCAGAGTTTAACACGTCTCAAAAACACTCACATGAAGCATACAACAAAATATATGAAAAACGTTAGTCTCATCCTTATTTTCTTTCTTACTTGTCCCGCACTTTTTGGTCAAATGCCAATTTCATTTTCACCGGCAAGTAATGGTCAAACTTTTAACACGTGTAATGGATTTATCATTGATTCTGGTGGACAAGGTGGATCTGGTTATTCCAATAATGAAAACACAACAATAACTATATGCCCAGACACTCCAGGTGATATCATTTCTGTTGTATTCAACTTGTTTAATTTAAGTACACAAGACGATAATCCAGCTCCAAACGTTACGAATGTTGATTATATGACAGTCTATGATGGACCAACAACAGCAGCCAATACTTTGGGAACCTATTCTGGAAATCAATTGCAAGCGGTGGTAATTCAGGCAACAATTCAAAATGCAAGTGGATGTTTAACCTTTGTATTTACGTCAAATACCGTTGGTACTGGAATGTTTACAGGAAGCGCAACATGTGAAACTCCTTGTAGTAATCCACAGGCTGGCGGGGTCATTGTTGGAGGAATAACACCAGATTCAATTCAAGTATGTGTTGGTGATGAAGTGTTTTTTCAAGAACAAGGTTCTTTTGCTCAACCTGGTTTTAACTTAGTAGATTATTCTTGGGATTTCATGGATGGAACAACAGGAAATGGTCAGGCTGTAAGTCATATTTTTAATGTACCTGGACAATACAGAGTACAACTATTCGTAACTGATGATAATGGATGCTCCAATCCGAATCTTGTAGATTTAGAAGTGTTAGTTGGTACAATTCCGACTTTTGCAGGTTTCCCTGCCGACGGAGAAATATGTTTGGGCGAAAGCGTGCAACTTGTTGCTGATCCAGATTCTTATGAAGTGATTTGGAATGGTTTCCCAGGCAATCAATCGGTGGATGATGGATGTTTAACGGATAATCAGTTAGGTGTGGCCCAAAATATTGACTTGTTGCAAACAGGATTTTCCGCTGGAACAACGATCGCTAACGTCAATGATATTCAGGATATCTGCTTAGAAATGGAACACTCTTTTATTGGAGATTTAGTCGTTATTTTAACGTGTCCAAATGGTCAAAATGTTGTCATGCACCAACAAGGTGGTGGAGGTGTTAATTTAGGAGTACCTGTACAAGCTGATAATGTTGACTGTACAGACCCAACAACACAAGGAACTCCTTTTCAATATTGTTTTACTCCAACAGCTACAGATACTTGGGTAAGTGCAATTGCTGGTGGACAGGCAGTAGCGAACTCTTTGCCTGCAGGAAATTATGCTTCAGTGCAACCGTTGGATAATTTGGTTGGTTGTCCAACTAATGGTGTTTGGACTTTATCCGTAGTGGATAACTGGGCAGCAGATGATGGAGTGTTGTTTAGCTTTGGTTTGACTTTGGATCCTTCATATTATCCTGCAATCACTACTTTTGAACCTCAAATTGGATTGAATTCTGATTCTTCCTATTGGACTTCACCGAACGCGAATTTCATCACAAATACTTCTGCCGATGGAAACACGATTGATGTTACTCCAACATCTTCCGGTGTTTTTCCGTATACATTCTTTGTACAAGATAATTTTGGGTGCGAGTATGATTCAACAATGGTGTTGACTGTTACTGACAATGCAACAGTTTTTGCTGGAAATGACACTACAATTTGCTTGGGAGAAACGATTGATTTGCAAGCTGTTTTTGCGAATGCATCAGGTGGTTGCGATTACACACTTTTGTTGGAAGATACTTTTGGTGATGGTTGGAATGGAAATAATATTACTGTAACAATTAATGGTGTTGCAACCAATTATACGTTGACAACAGCGCAGAATTCTGGTGATTGGGTTGAATTTCCACTAGTAATTCCAAATGGAACGAACGTACAGCTGACATTTAATGCAAATGGTAGTTGGGTTGGCGAATGTGAGTTCTCCTTGTTAGATGAAAATGGAAATGTTGTTGGACAAGGCGGACCGAATATGAATGGACCAGTCACAGTGAATGTTGTTGCGAATTGTGCACCAGATTATGTGTTTGATTGGCAGGCGACTACAAACTTAAATGACGGAACTATTGAAGATCCAACATGGACTCCAACGGGTAATGAAACGTTGACATTGAATGTTTATCCAATTGGTCATCCACTATGTGTTTCAACAGATGACATTTCAGTTGTTGCAATTGCACCTCCTTATGCAGGAGTTGATGGAACAGCTGATTTTTGTTCGAACACTGCGCCAGAAGATTTGATTAACTACCTTTCAAACAATCCAGATGCTGGAGGTGTTTGGACGGATCCAAATGGTGTTGTTGTGAACATGCCGTTTGACCCAAGTTCTATGATTCCAGGGGTATATACTTATACTTTAGGTGGTGATGCTTGTGTTGATATGTCAACAGTAACAGTTTCGATTGTTGTGACAGAAATCACAAACTCAGTTATTACTGATGTGAGCTGTAATAGTGCGAATGATGGTGAAATCACAATTACAGGGACAAATATTGATACTTATTCATTGAATGGAAATGCACCTGCTCCTGCAACATCTCCATTCACAGTTTCAGCTTTAGCGAATGGTGATTATGAATTAATTGTAGGCTCAGTGTTAGGATGTTCAGATACACTTGATTTCACAATTACTCAGCCAGAACCATTGCAAATTACATCCATTTTGTCTGATACAATTATTTGTAGCGTAGGTGACGCAACATTATCAGCTACAGGAACTGGAGGTAATTCAGCTTATACATACACTTGGTCTTTGAATGGAGCAGTTGTGGGTGTTGGACAAACAATTGTTGTCAATCCATTGACAGGAGTGAACAATTATTGTGTTGAATTGTCTGAGGCATGTGGTTCGCCAGTTGCAAATGCATGTATGAATGTCACGGTGGAAGATGAAATTATCCCATCATTAATCCCTGATATTGCCGCTGGATGTCAACCTCATTCTGTGAATTTCACAAATGCTTCGAATGGAAACATTGCTTCAACATTTGTGTCATTTGGTGATGGATCAGATACGACAATTTATGGTAATTTCCCATTTACTCATGTGTTCCAGGACCCGATGACGTATGATATGAGTGCAGTAATTACTTCAGCTATCGGATGTGTTTACATGCTTGATTTCGACGACTTGGTTGAAGCCTATCCAACTCCTTTTGCCGATTTCAAATACTCTCCAAACAAACCGAATATTTACGATACTGAAGTCGATCTTTCTGATTATTCAAGTGGTGAAATAGTAGCTTACCAATGGGACATTGAACAAGGTACACCGAATTATTCTCAATTGGAAAATGTTACGACCATATTCCCGGAGGAAGTTCCAGGTTCTTACGATGTCACTTTATACGTTACAACAAATCATGGTTGCGTCGATTCTGTAACACACCAGATAATGATTGTGAATGATGTTACATTGTTTGCACCAAATTCATTTACTCCAGATGGAGATGAGTTCAATCAAACTTGGATGGTAACCATTGCTGGAACGGATATCTACAATTTCCACTTAAAAATTTACAATCGATGGGGAGAAATGATTGGGGAAAGTCATGACGCATCTATTGGCTGGGACGGAACGTACAACGGTAAGAAAGTGCAATCAGGAGCATATACTTGGACAATAGAAGCAGGTGATTTGTACAATGACAACAAGTATTATTGGAACGGTCATTTGAATGTGTTGAAATAAACATTACTTTCTTGAAAGAATTTCGATCAAAGTAGACGGCTAAGTCAATACCTTGGCTAAATTTGTATACTAGTTCGAAATTCTTGAAAAATATTAAATTACATACTGTTTTTTTAGCACTTGTTGGTGTTGTTGCTGTACTATTGACCTTCAGTTTGGTTGTTCCTGAGGAAGGAATTAACATTGCTGGAATGAACATCAAGTTTCCTTCGTTCGATCAACTCTTGCACCCAAAGCAACAAGAAAAGGCCGACATTGGAGATATCATCATGGATGTCGACACTAGTTTTGCCGATCCTTTAATCAAACATACCGAAGGTTCTGATGGAAATATGGGAGCTGCTAAAGGTGGACAGTTATCAATTAACAATTCAACTTCAATCCACTTGAATGATGCTGCAAGATCTTCTTTACACGCATTCTTTCAGAAAATGAATGATGCAGCAGGCTCCAAAAAGAAAGTGCACATTTTACATTACGGTGATTCTCAAATTGAAGGAGATCGAATGACCGGATTTATCAGAGAACGCATCCAAAATCAATTTGGTGGGAATGGTCCTGGTTTGGTTCCAGCTATGAATGTTTATAACACGTATGCTTTTAATCAAACGTATTCTGAAAACTTCAAACGATATACTTGTTTTGGAGGTGATAAATTGAAAAGCCGAAAATATGGCGCCATGGCTTCAGCCGCTCGCTTCGCGCCGGAACCAACAACTGATAGTGTTGCCATCGGGCAACCAGCAGAATGGAAAACGGCGTGGATAGAATTGGAAGCTTCAAATAGAGCATATTCTAGAGCTAGAAGTTTTTCAACTGTCAAAATGTTCTATAATTCTTGTGTGAAACCATGTGCCATTACGGTCTATGAGAATGGTGCAATCATTCATCAAGATAGTTTAATTGCTGATGGAAAATACCATGTATTTAAATTAAGCTTTGCCAAAACTCCAGGGAAATTACGTTATGAATTTAAATCAACTGGAAGCCCAACAATCAGTAACTTCTCTTTGGAAGGTGACATTGGTGTGCAAGTGAGTAATATTGGTTTGAGAGGTTCGAGTGGTACAATTTTTGGCTCGATGGATAAAGGAATTACCGGACAAATGATCAACGACTTGAATACGGAGTTGGTTATCATGCAATTTGGAGGAAATTCTGTCCCTTCGTTGAAAGATAGTGCAGGGGCGAGGAATTATGCGTCTTATTTCGCGGGACAATTAAGAAGTATCAAAGCAATGAGACCAAATGTAGCAATCATCGTTATAGGTCCAAGTGATATGTCAATGATGAAGGATGGAATTTATGAAACGTATCCACTTTTGCCTTATTTGGTTGAGCAAATGAAGAAAAAGTCGCTCGAAGTTGGTGCCGGATATTGGGATTTATTCAATGCAATGGGTGGAAAAAATTCAATGCCAGCTTGGGTAGAAAAGGGATTGGCGGGGAATGATTACATTCATTTTAGCAATAAAGGGGCGAGTATTTCATCGCAATTATTTTATGATGCTTTTATTGCTGAGTATGTAAAATGGAACACTGGTGTTCAGTAATTTAATTTGATTGAAACGTATTTTGAGAGTTATAAGTTGTGTAGTATTATTTATTGTTTTGTCATTTGCTCCTACAAGTATGAGTCAAACTGGTAAAGCAGCATTTACAATTTCGGACTCCTTATGTGAATATGTTTTCCCAGATTATATTCGAATTGATTCTGGTTATCATGCCATCTATCCTTTCATTGACTTTAAAAAGAACAACTACGAATTTTTCACCGAGACGAGTCCAAATTTTGAGCATTTGTATCACCAATTGGATTCTATGATTCGTTTCAAAGACCGTAAATTGAATTTTTATCACATTGGTGGTTCACACATTCAGGCTGATATTTATTCGAACGATGCGAGAATGTTTTTGCAGACAAATTACGAAGGAATCCCTGGAGAACGTGGAATGGTTTTTCCGTTTGATTTGGCTGGAACGAACAATCCTGGAAATTATGAGTTCTCGAGTCCAAATCGTTGGCAAGGGTACAGAAGTGTTGTAAACAAAGATCCATCCATTGATTTTGGAGTGCTTGGTGCAACAATCATTTGTGAGGATTCAATCATCGAATTGAAATTTGAACATGATAGAACTGTTTCAAAACCTGGATTTTCAAAAATTCGTATTTATCACAATAAAGGTGAATTGCCGTTTGATTTGAATTTTGCAAGCGATGAAATCCTATTGGTGAAAACACGACGCAATGAACGGATTGGATACACGGAAATTGAGTTTACAGATAAACTCGATACTTTTAATGTACAGTTTGCACGAAATGTTCCTGGTAAAATTGGATTGGAAATCTATGGTGTTCAACTAATGAACAACGATCCAGGTATTTCTTATACTTCCATTGGCGTGAATGGTGCAGGATTGTATACCTATTTGGATTGTCAACGATATGAAGAACAAATGGCGGCTTATCCTCCAGATTTTATGGCGTTTTCTGTTGGAACAAATGATGGAAATGTTCCTTATGATAAGTTCAATCCACAAGTGTACAAAAGGAATTTAGAGAAAATGATGAAAATTGCATTGCGAGCCAATCCAAATTGTGCATTGTTGTTGACGGTTCCAAATGATTCATATTATCACCGAAAGTATTTGAATAAAAACATAGCACGTGAACGTGAAGTCATCATCGAATTGGCGCAAGAATACAAAATGGCGGTGTGGGATATGTATGGAATCATGGGAGAATTGGGCTCCTCTAAAACATGGTATCGCAACGATTTGATGCGTTCTGATTTGGTCCATTTCTCAGTAAAAGGTTACCATCTGAAAGGAGACTTATTCATTGATGGATTCCTAAAATACATGCAACAAATGAATTTAAAATTTGCTAATAATTAATACAATGATCAAGTGATTCAGTGGGATTGGGATAGAATTTATGAAGTGTTTTCCTTTCATTTTAATAGTGAAAGTCCACTGATTTTTACCGGAATTGATTTCTGGATCTTTTTCATTGCTGTAATGTTAGCCTATGTATTGCTAGAATTGCCTAAATTCATTCGAATTGGTGTTTTGGCATGTGCTACAATTTTGGCGGCTACCGTTTTTCACAACGGCGATATCATGGTGATTGTCGGAATGCTGATCCTCGGATACTCCTTACTTTTTGCCATTTTTAAAGCTCAAAAGAAGTACAAGTCAATAGCTATTGCAGGACTTTTCATTGCTGTTGCTGCAACACTTTTTTATGTGCTGTATAAAGTTCAATACGATACGTTCTACTTCACGATTCACCCAATTGACATTTGGATTTTATTCATCGGGTTAGTATTCTTATTGTCTCTTTTCCGCCAGCAATTTTTAGTGCGCTCCGTATTTTTAACGGGAGTGAGTTTGTTCTTTTACTACAAATCGTCTGAGTTATTTGTATTGCTTTTGGCTGTTAGTTTGGTCATCAACTACCTACTTGGAAAAGCAATTTATCAATCAGAAACACAATTGAGAAAGAAGTGGATCATCGCTATTTCCGCAATAATCAATTTATTTATTCTAGGATATTTCAAATACACTTACTTTTTCACCGATTCTTTCAACAATATGTTTGGAACAGATTTCGTTCCAACAAACATGTTCGCGGAAGGAGCAAACTGGTTATTTGGAGAAGGATCATTTGTAACCAATATCATGTTGCCCGTTGGTGTTTCATTCTTCACTTTCCAAAGCATCAGTTATGTTGTAGATATATACAGAAATGAAATTAAGCCTGTAAAGAACTTTTTTGATTATACGTTCTTCGTTACATTTTTCCCACAGTTAGTTGCGGGACCAATCGTTCGAGCACGTGATTTCATTCCTCAAATTCATGCACCTTACTCACTCAATAAAGAAGATTATAGCGGCGCAGTTGTACAAATTGTAACGGGATTACTCAAAAAAGTAGTTTTAGCCGATTTTATTGCTGTTCATTTCATCGATAAAATTGCTGATGCCCCGGAAGCTTATCCTGGATTTGTGAGTGTTTTAGCAATGTTTGGTTATACCTTACAAATTTATGGTGACTTCTCAGGATATACCGATATTGCCATTGGTTTGTCGCGATTAATGGGATTCAAATTGCTGGAAAATTTCAACTCTCCATACAAAGCAATCAATGTAGCTGACTTCTGGAGAAGATGGCATAAATCACTCGGATCTTGGTTACGAGATTACTTGTACATTCCTTTAGGAGGAAATAGAAGTGGTGGACTTGGAACATTCATTGCCACTTTTCTGATTCTCATTTTCTTGGTGTTTATTACCGGCTGGTATGAATTGTTTTATGTCTATGCGGGATTGATGGTCATCTACATCACGGTGGTTCGTTTTGTGCCGAGTGCGCGAAGCAATGTTTACCGCGATTTAAACTTAATCATTACCATGGTTGTAGGTGGATTGTGGCATGGTGCAAGTGAGAATTTTGTTATTTGGGGAGCGATGAATGGAGCTGCTTTGGTTATTTTCAATCACTGGAAACGATTTGAAAAAGAAGAGGCAGAAAAATGGTTTTTACCTCATGCCATTAAATTGGTGCTACTATTCTTGAGTTTTGAAGTCGTTGATATTTGGTTCAATGTAGCCTTTAACAATGCAACAATTGACACGATTGATATTACTGCCATCGGTTATTCATTTGGTGTGCTTGGACTTATTTTGGCTGTATCTTTTGCTGCGAGTAAAAGTCCTCAAATCATTCAAAAAGGATATGTGCGTTTTTGGGGAATACTCATCACCTGCAGTTTTATCACTTTAACACGTATTTGGTTTAGATTAGAAGAAGATGGAGCTCCGACTACCATGTTGAATCAAATCTTGAATCATTTCAACTTCTCTTGGGATACATTTGTACTTGTTTTAGATACGTACCAAGCTGTTTTCTGGGTCATGCTGCTTGGTTTTATCGTGCATTGGTTGCCTGGTAGAACAAAAGTGTGGTATCAAACTGTTTTTGCTAAAATGCCGGTTGTTTTACAAGTTCTTTCAGTTGCAATCATCATTGGTTTGATGTACCAAGCAATGACGGGTGAATCAAAAGCATTCGTTTACTTCCAGTTCTAACAAAAAAAGCGATAACTCTTAGAATTACCGCTTTATTGAATGTTATTGTTTGTACTTATTGACTTTGATCAATCTTTCTCACCATCGTTAAAATCGTTGCCAAACCAACTGTTTCACCAGTTTCATCATAAATATCTACCAAGAATTTCACAATTCCTTTCGCGATATCATCTTCTGAACGTTTTTCCTGATCGATTTTTTCCTTTACAGTGAAGCGAACTCCAATCGTCGCACCTGGATAGACCGGTTTTGTAAAACGTGCTTCATCAACGCCATAATTCAACAAAACTGGACCTTTCTTTGGGTCGACAAATAACCCTGCCGCTTTTGACAATAAGAAATAACCATGAGCAACTCTTTTCTCGAAAATTGTTCCGTCCAAAGATGTCTCATCCATGTGAGCATAGAAATTATCTCCTGAAACATTGGCAAAATTGACAATGTCTGCTACTGTGACAGTGTGCTTGTGTGTGAAAACAGTTTCACCAATTTCCATTTCTTCAAAATGCTTTCTAAAAACATGTGGATTTGCTTCTGGCATTTCTGCTCCAACTTGAAATTGTTGTGTAATCGCTGTAATAGTTGTTGGATGTCCTTGAATCGCTGTGCGCTGTAAATAGTGCAAAATACCGCGTTTTCCACCCATTTCTTCTCCACCTCCTGCTCGACCAGGACCTCCATGTGTCAATAAGGGCATTGGAGAACCGTGACCAGTACTTTCTTTCGCACAAGATTCGTTTAAAACCAAAATTCTACCATGCATACTTGCAGCTCCTACAACGTAGTCTCTTGCTTCTTTATCACAAGGTGTTACAATCGATGAAACCAAGGATCCTTTTCCCATTTTGGCTAATTCAATAGCGTCATCCAATGATTTGTATGGCATGATTGTAGAAACAGGACCAAATGCTTCCACTTCGTGAACAGCTGTTTTGTTAAATGGATCATTGTTTCTAAACAATATTGGTGAGAAAAATGCACCAGTATCGCGATTTGCTCCGTGTACTTCAAAATTGTCCATGTCACCAAATACAATGTCTTGAGATTGAGACAATAAGTTGACACTTTCTCTTACACGATCAACTTGTAATCGAGTTGCTAAAGATCCCATTCGTACTCCTTCAACATTCGGATCACCAATTTTGGTTGAAGCCAATCGTGCCGCAATTCCTTGTTGTACTTCTTCGATTAAATTTTCAGGTACAATGATTCTACGAACGGCCGTACATTTTTGTCCCGCCTTAACGGTTATTTCCTTCGTTGTTTCTTTGATGAATAGGTCAAATTCTACAGTTCCAGGAACGGCTTTTTCACCTAAAATGGAAGCATTCAATGAATCCGCTTCCAAGTTGAAACTCACACTTCGCTCAACAATATGTGGCAAAGCTTTTAATTTCATTCCTGTCGCCGCACTTCCTGTAAAAGTAACTGTATCTTGACTGTCAACATGATCAATAATTCCTCGTCCTAAACCACAAACAAGTTGCAAGGCACCTTCTGGTAATATTTTTGAATCAATGATGTCTTTTACCATCACTTCGGTTAAGTAGCACGTGTATTCAGATGGTTTCACGATACAAGCGACACCAGCCATTAAATTCACGGCAATTTTTTCCAACATCCCCCAAATTGGGAAATTAAAGGCGTTGATGTGGATGGCAACTCCTTCTTTTGGAACCATAATATGATGTCCAATAAAAGTTCCTCCTTTTGAAAGAGGTGCGGCAACTCCATCTACATAATAAGGCAAATCCGGAAATTGCTTTCTCAAACTAGCATTGGCAAAAAGGTTTCCAATTCCTCCTTCAATATCGATCCAAGAATCTACTTTTGTGGCACCTGTCCATGAACTTACTTCGTAATAATAATCTTTCTTCGTCATCAAATGCAATGCAAGGGCTTTGATCATTCTTCCACGCTCTTGGAAAGTCATTTTGCGTAGCGCATAACCACCATTTTTCACTCCATAGTCAATCATGCCTTTGTAGTCAAGACCTATACTTGAAGTTTCTCCAATTTTTTCTCCAGTGATGGCATTGTAAAGATTTGTTTCATTTCCTTCACCATCAAACCATTGCCCTTGAGCGTAACTTTTATACTGTTGCATACATTTTTTTCTTGAGACTCTAAAGATAATGAATCAATCTGAATGGCATTGAATTCCAGAAGGACATGTTGCACGAATTCTTTCCATAGTTGAGTAGTGTGGGTTTGTTTTAATCGATGAATTATGCCTGTTTATAGCTTGTGCTATTGCCTTTATCATACTTTTATGCTATATTTGACTATTCATGGTAGCAAATCCTATTCATAATGTTTTCTCAGCTGAGTGTATTGCAGAAAGAGATCTTGAAGATGTAACGTTCTATCTTTTTGAGAATCGCATTTTTTATGCTGTGATCAAAAAAAACCAGATGGTAACCATGGATGTTGTGAACGCTGGATATGATTTTTTAAATGACCATGGCGGTGGAACTTTCTACAATATCTTTCAATTTGAATCATTTGCTGAAATAAATCCTGAAGTAAGAACGTGGGCGGCCAATGAATCAGGAAATCATTATACTATTATTGATGCTATAGTGATCTCGAGTTTTGCTCAGAAAATTTTAGCTGATTTTTACATAAAGTTCAATCGACCTGTTAAGCCAACACGTATTTTCACAAATTTGAAAAGCGCAGTTGCTTGGGTAAATGAATGTATAGAAGGGAAGAAAGCGAGTTAAGCAAATTCAAATTGATCTGCTTTTTCTTCTATTTCGTGTAAAATACTCTGAATTTCTTCAAGGTTAAAAGAGGTAACCAACTTCATGCGGTAATCTTTGAAATGACTGATTCCTTTGAAATAGTTGGTGTAATGACGTTTCATTTCAGCAATTCCAAGTACTTCACCTTTCCAATCAATGCTCATATTTAAATGTTGACGAGCAGCGTCCACACGTTCCATAATTCCTGGTTTATCCAAATGTTGACCAGTGGCAATATAATGTTTGATTTCATTGAAAATCCATGGATAACCAATGCTTGCTCTACCAATCATCACACCATCTACTCCATAGCGTTGCTTGTATTCAACTGCTTTTTCAGGAGAATCAATGTCGCCATTTCCAAAAATCGGAATGTGCATGCGTGGATTGCTTTTTACATCGGCAATCAATGACCAATCAGCTTCACCTTTATACATTTGCTTGCGCGTTCTACCATGAATGCTCAATGCTTCGATTCCAACATCTTGTAAACGCTCAGCTACTTCTACAATGTATTTTGTTTCATCATCCCAACCCAATCGCGTTTTCACCGTTACAGGTAAATTGGTGTTCTTCACGATTTCCGCAGTCATGCGAACCATTTTGGGAATGTCCTGTAAAATTCCAGCTCCAGCACCTTTACAGGCTACTTTTTTTACCGGACAACCATAGTTGATGTCGATAATGTCTGGTTTTACTTTCTCAATGATTTCTGCACATTGAATCATTGATTCAATTTCAGATCCGAATATTTGAATTCCAATTGGACGTTCGTACTCAAAAATATCAAGCTTTTGAACACTTTTCGCGGCATCTCGAATCAATCCTTCAGATGATATGAACTCTGTGTACATTAAATCGGCGCCATGCTTTTTGCACAATGCACGAAAAGGTGGATCACTCACATCCTCCATTGGAGCAAGTAATAATGGGAAATCTCCCAATTCTATGTCGCGAATTTTAACCATTGATTCTGCAAAGATATGTAAAATAGACTATAAGTCCGTTTCTTCGCCACTTAAGGACGAAATCGAAGAAAGGAAAACTCATTTTGACCTTGTGTGAAACAAAATCTAGTCCTGAAGTTAGTCCTTCAGCTGATGGACGGACGATCTATGTTATTCAAATTCCACAGTTACCTTCTTCTGTACCTTGCTTTCGTTTTCCATGGTTTTTAACCACTTGTTGAACTTTCCGTTTTTTTCTTTTTTCTCTTTCACAAAATCGTCGACAGAAGTGGTGTCTTTGCCGTATTGAACTTCTAACTTTTCTTTTGGTCGAATAACTTCTTGGTATTTTTTAACGGTTGTATCATTAGAAAACATGCCAAAATCTGTTTTAAGCATACTTTTCAAATTTGCTTTTTCTTGCTCATTGTACTCTTTGCGATCTTCTTTGCTGGCAGCTTTATCCCATTCTACAATTGGGTTGTCCAATGTTCCATGCATGCGCATGTATATTCGCACACCTGTTCCATCATCGATAACTGTTCCGAATTCTGTTTCTTTCTCCGCTTTCAAATCACGGAAACGGAAGGCAAACTTGTAATCAATTTTGTTGTCAAACGTATGTGTTCCAGAAGTTTCAATATCAAGAATGTTTGAAGCAATGTTCATTTCAGGAATTTCAATAATGCCGTTTCGAATGATGAGATGATTTTCGAGTGTTTCGAACGTTAAGTCTTTCAATTTTTTCTCCAACGAAAGAATGTTCTGCTTGCCAATAGCTAAACGAGCGGCTGGAGTTTTCAAACTTTCAACTATCGCATCAAATGCTTCCACATTTTTCAATCTTCCATCTGTAATTTTAAGCTGAATATCGGCTTTTACAGCTTTGAAAAACACTCCTGATCTCAAATCAAATGGAGCATCCAAATACAAGCTGATGGCGGCATTGCCATAAATATGTTCTTCACGAATGACATCTTGCTTAAAATTGTTCCATTCTTTGAAGACAGATTTCAATTTTATGTTCGAAGAAGAAAGAGTCGTTTTAACATTGAAAACTTCTGGCGAACGTTCTTCTATGATTAAATTTCCGCTGATGGTAGCGTCTGAATTTCGAAAGGATAAATTGGGAAATGACAACACACGATTTTTAATGTTCATCGTACCATTAATCAATTCGAATTGATGACCTTCATAACCTAAGCGGCCGACTGTTAAATCAACATTTCCAGCGATGTTTTCCGGGAACATAAATGTTCTCGCTTCTTGTAACTGAACCTCTTTAGCAGTTGTTCCAAGATCTTCGATGTCGATTCTTCGACTCAAAACTGTGACATCGGCTTTTAGTTCTGCTTCGTGCTTGAAATAGGAAATAACATTGGAAAAAGCACCATTCAAGGTTAAATCTGAATTGCCTAATTTTAATGAGATATCTTGGAGTCCAGCATCGTCGTTCAGCAAAAATACTTTACCATTAATTTGATCGAAAAGACGCTTGTCATCTACCAATTGGAATGCGACATTTTTAAATTCGGCTTGACCTTCACATTTGAAAATTTCATAGCGCATTGTTTCATTGGCTTGCGGTTGACCTTGAACTTTAAACACAGTATTCAATCCTAAATTCCCCTTAATTTCTTGAATAGCTGGAATGTTGAACAAGGAATGGATGATGGAAAGATTGAGTTCACCGTTTGCCTTGCCATTTAGAATTGGCGCAGCAAAATGCGTTAAAGTTACTTCACCAGAAAATGGTCCGGCGCTTGTAGTGAAAAAGACATTCTCCAGTGCCAAATATTCTTTGCTAGCACCTCCTCTGTTGGAATACTTTCCTTTTAATTGAATGTCCTTTATTTTCTGTTTTTTGACTGGTTCGGTCAATTGTCCATTTTTAATTCCAAAGTCGCAAGCAATAGAAACTGGTTCTGTACTTGATTTTTTCCCCTTAATGGCTAAATCAAAATTGACCTTCCCAGATCCTTGGAACTGATGTACATGCTCCATTTGACTCATTGAAAAGTTGTTGGCAACATCTGCCAAGGATAAATTTTTCGCATTCAAATTAAAATCAATGGAGTCTGGCGTTACTTTTCCGTTCAAAGCAAATGGTAGTTTCGCAACAAAAATTGTGGCCTTCGGAATTTTAAAAGTTCCTGTGTTTTGATTGATTTCAATGGCAATGTCAAATTGTGCCGGTTGATTAGAAATTAAGTTAACTTGTCCGCTTTTTGCCTGTTTCACATCCAACTCGGTAGATGCATTCAGTGTAAAAACCTTTTCTGAAAATGCACCTTCCAATTCCATTTCATGAATGTCTGTCTCATAGCGGTGGTTGATGGATGCATTTGCATAGACAAAGCGCACTTCTTCTAAGGAGACTTCTTCTAATTTAAAATCAAAACTCTCGCTCTCGGTGCTATCATTCGTTGGTTGGAGAATATCATAGTTGACTTCACCTTGATCGTTTACTTTCAATTGAAGTGTCCCTGGTGCAATTGCAATTTTTTTGACCGTGTAATTTTCACGCCATACATCAATTGGATTGAATTTTAATTGAATCAAATCGGAATACAACAACGTGTCTAATTCAGTTGAATTTTCGTAAGAATCTTGAATGAAAACATGGTTGAAATCGACCGACAAGTTTGGAAATGTTCCCCAAAATGTCAAATCAACTTTTGAAACTGAGACCTTTGCTTTTAGGTGCTGATTGACTTCTTCAAGCACCAATTTAATGATGTCGTCCTTGAAAATGTAAAGTCCGCCAGAAATCAACAGGACAATGCTCAACAGAATCCCAAGAAACCATTTACCTATTTTAAAAAGGCGACGTTTATTCATGTGAAACAAAGATATTTGATTCAAAGCCTAGATTGGAGAGGACTTTGTAAACTTATTAACGGAAAAATGTTGTTTTTATTAGAAAAGAGTCCGTTCATGTTTCGCTTTAGCGATAAAATGACTAAAAAACCGCTTCGTTTAAAGAATTGATTTTGTTTCAATAATTAAAATAGCTTTTTCATTTAAAATTGACAATTTTTAAATGAATTGTAAACCTTTCGATTTTGAGTCGTTAAGCGAAGCGGTCTTTTGTCTTTTAGCGTAGCGGTCTAGCAGTCTTTTTTGTACATTTGCACCATAAAATTGAAAACATGAGTTTATTGACTGTAGGAAGCGTTGCATTTGACGCGATTGAAACACCATTTGGAAAAACAGATAAGATCATCGGTGGAGCTGGAACATACATTGCTTTGTCGGCTTCGTTCTTTGAAAAAGATCAGAAAATTGTTTCCGTAGTAGGAGAAGATTTTCCACAATCAATGTTGGATACGATTGCATCGAAAGGCGTTGACTTAGAAGGATTACAAATCAAACAAGGTGAAAAAACTTTCTTTTGGTCTGGTCGCTACCACAATGATATGAACTCTCGTGATACATTGGTGACAGAATTGAATGTGTTGGAGCATTTTGACCCAATCATTCCAGCTTCTTACCAAGGAGTTGAATACCTTTTGTTAGGAAATTTAAGTCCACAAGTTCAGCGTCAAGTGATTGAGCGATTGACTGTTCGACCAAAATTGGTTGCCATGGATACAATGAACTTTTGGATGGACATTGCAATGGACGATTTGAAACAAACAATGGCTTTGGTAGATGTGTTAATCATCAATGATGAAGAAGCGCGCCAATTGTCGAAAGAATATTCATTGGTGAAAGCTGCAAAAGTGATTCGCGCAATGGGACCAAAGTATTTGATCATTAAGAAAGGTGAACATGGTGCATTATTGTTCCACGGTGACAAAGTATTCTTTGCACCAGCATTGCCATTAGAGGAAGTGTTTGATCCAACAGGAGCTGGAGACACATTTGCTGGTGGATTCATGGGATATTTATCTTCTACAGATGATTATTCATTCGAAAACATGAAAAGAGCCATCATTGCAGGTTCTGCTTTGGCATCTTTCTGTTGTGAGAAATTTGGGACAGAAAGATTGGAAACAATTACAAGACAAGATGTTGATGCTCGAATTGAAGAATTTGTGGCGTTGGCAAACTTTGAAATGGTGCAAACTGTTTGATACAATATTGAAAGACTAGGTTATGGAAAATACTGCATTTTTGGAAGAATTGAAAGCGTTGACATCGCAAGATGATTTAATTTCAGTGAATCGTGAAGTGAACGAATTGAGAACAAAATTTGAAGATTATGTGATCGAAGAAGAACGTAAATTGCAAATCGCTCAATTGGATGCACAAGAAAAAGGGGAAGAAATTCCAGAAAATCCCGCTTTGGTGACATTGAAAGAAGCATTTCATACTGAACTTTCAGATTTTAAAGAACGCAGAAAAGCAGTTGTTGAGGCAAAAAATGCAGAGCAATCAGCGAACCTAGCAAAGAAAAATGGAATGATTGCACGATTGAGAACAATCATTCAAAACGAAGAAAACATTGGCGCTGCCTTTGGTGGATTGAAAGAAATTCAGGAAGCATGGAAGGAAGTTGGCGATATTCCTCGTGAAAAGAGAGATGAAATTCAAACAGAATATTCACGATTGATCGAGGACTTCTTCTACAACATCAACATTTACAAGCAATTAAAAGAACACGATTTACACCGCAATACGCAGTTGAAATTGTCGATTATTGAGAAATTGCAAGCCTTGGATAAAGTGAGTTCAATAAAAGAAGTTGAACAACAATTGAAAGCATTACAAAACGATTGGGAAGATGTTGGTCCTGTGACGAATGAGGAATGGGAAGTGATGAAGGACAACTATTGGAAAGCTGTGAAGTTAGCTTACGATAGAATCAATGTTTTTTACGAAGAACGCAGATCGAAATTACAAGACAACCTCAATCAGAAGACGGAATTGGTTGCAACGATAACTTCATTTGTTGAAGGTTTACCGGCAGATTTGGATAAATCTGGTTGGGACGCTGCGACAACTAAAGTGTTGGAATTTCAAGATGCTTGGAAGAAAATTGGATTCGGACCGAAAAAAGAAAACGAGGAAGTATGGAAAGCTTTCAGAGCGCAATGTGATTTATTTTTCGCTCGTAAAAAAGCATTTTTCGGTGAATTGCAACAAGAATTGGATGTTATTGCTCAACAAAAGGTGAAGTTGATAGAAAAAGCTGAAGCTTTGAAAGATTCAACGGATTGGAAAGAAACTGCGAACAAGATCATTCAATTGCAAAAGGAATGGAAAAATGCAGGTCATTCTGGACAAAAGAATGAGCAAAAATTATGGAAAAGCTTTAGAGCGGCATGTGATGCTTTTTTCAATGCTCGCCAAAAACACTTTGATGCTGCAGATGCTGAGTTTGAAGGAAACTTGAAGTTGAAGGAAGAATTAATTGCAAAAATTGAAGCGTACAAACCAGGTGATGACAAGAAACAAACCTTGGCAGATTTGAAACAATTTTCTGCTGACTTTGCAGCAATTGGTAAAGTGCCAATGAAAGTGAAAGATACTGTGTACAATAAGTACAAAACTGCATTGGACAAGATTTATGAAGGATTGAAACTGGAAGGTGCTGAGAAAAACAGAATCATGTTCCAAGCAAAAATTGATACCTTGGCAGGAAGCTCTGATTCGGGAAGAATGTTTTCGAATGAAAAAGCAGCTTTACGTAAACAAATTGATACCATAAAAGGAGAAATTATTCAGTTGGAAAACAATCTTGGATTCTTCGCAAAATCGAAAGGTGCTGATGCGTTGAAATTGGATGTTCAAAAGAAAATTGACAAGGCGCAACAAGAAATTGAAAGTATTAAGCAAAAAATTAAGATGATCCCGAATGAATAAATTCATCAACTTATTGTTGCTGTTTTTCGGCTTCCCAACCATGTTATTTACCATCATTGTTGGATTCGATTTACCTCTAACATTTTTAAATACATCTGGTGCTCAAATGGAATACAGATTTGAAGTATTCTTGAGTCTTGGATTGATTTTATTGGTCATCAATTTACGTCGCGGTGTGCGTCGCTGGATGGGAATGAGATTGGTCAATCAAGTGTCAAAATTCAAGTGGAATTCAACGATGAGCAAAGAGCGCGTGAAACGTGTGAATGTTTACAATATGTTGGAAGCATTGGTAATGATTTCGTTTGGACTAGGTTTGTACTCAGTCACTCCTGAAGCATGGATGCCGCTAGTAGCAATGATTTTTGGAGCTGTCGATTCAATCTTTTTTGCCATTTATGGCTCGTCAAAAAATAAATTCAGATACGGTTTAACATCTAAGGCATTGATTTTAGCTGACCGAGATGTGATTGTTATTTATTTCAATGGCTTGCGAAAAGTGTCGCAACAACAACAATCCATTTATTTTGATTTCATCAAGGATTTGCAATTGTCTTTTCCAATTGATTGTGTCAAAGAAGAAGAGCAGGAATTGTTTTTTAAAACTTTGAAAGAAACCTTGAATCCAGATAAGGTGTATTTCTCTAAGAAATTGGCGAATTAATTTAGCCAAAGATAAATAGTGTGAATTTGAAGCAAAAAACAATCTTTTTACTACTTCTTCCTTTGTCAATTTTGAGCTGTACTACTAAATTAGTCGTGTACAACAATAAAAAATATGATTCAGGATTGAGTTTTCATCAAGGAGATAGCTTGGTTTATTTTCTCGAGTCTGAGTCGGACACATTGCCGACATGTAACTCTGATAAGAATCATGTTGATTCACTTAAGAACATAAAATTTAAATACATAGATTCAATCACAACTGAATATATTATTCTGTCAACTCTCGGAAATTATTCTTACGATACAATTACTCAAAAAGAGAAAAACATCAAGAAAGCAGAGAATAGACTAGAATATAAAAGAAAGTGGAAACATCCAACTTCAGTCCTTTATTCAGAAATCGATTCTAGTCGTTTGTTCATATTTAAGCGCCCGATTTACTTAAATCAACAAAAAATTTATTACGATAGCATCAATACCTTTGTTATCTACAATCATAGAACTGAATGTGGTGGATTTTTTAAAAAATCAATGTTGGATTTGAAATATGCGTTCACAATTATTCAACGAGAAACTCGATTAATGAGGTGGTCTTTAAATGATTATAAAATCAAAGTAAAAGAAAGACATTAATTTTATGAAAAGTTGAGTGTTTGATGTATGAGAATTCTCTCTCTTTTTTCGATTTGAATGTGTTCTTACCTAAAACACAAAGCGCGAATTGCTTGTTTCAAATTGTGTTGAGCATCGACTAATTTGAAAATTGGAATGTAACTTCCGCCGCCAATTTTTGCAGCATCACGCATCGCTTGTTCGTCTTTTTCCTGATTTTTAATTCCAACAATCGACATGTTGATTCCCTTTTTCTGATACTTTTTCACGTATTTCTTGTAATCATCAGAATTGCGGTTGAATGCTCCGTCAGTGATCACAATGACATGATTTACACCATCAGGTAAATAGCCTTTGTCAGCCTGCTTAAAGCCCAGCTTGATTCCTTCACCACCAGCTGTCATTCCAGAAGCTTTTAGTGCGTCAACTTCTTGTTGCATTGCAGTTTTTTGATCTCCTTTTGTCGTTGGTAAGAGAACACGTGTGTCAGTTGCGTATGTCACAATTGATACATTGTCTTGAACTCGGAGCATGTTGGATAATTGATTCAATGAATACTTCATCAATTCCATCTTTTCACTTTGATTCATTGAAGATGAAATGTCCAATACGAATACTACGTTGATCGGTTTAAAAAATTCTTCGTCAAAATTCTCACGATCCAATTCCGTAAGAGCAACAGGTGTTGATTCCATTGGAGTTGTTTCCTCTTGCTCAAGTTCGGTAATCAAACTTGTTTCTGGTTCTGGTTCAATTTCAATGACTGGTTCAGGGATTTCAACTACTATTTCTGGCTCAGGTTGGGGAACAGGTGGAGAATATTTTGGGTCTTTTTCCAATTCAATTAATACACGATTGCGATCATTACTAACAAACGCTCCTTTTTCAGCCGTCAAATATCCTTCATGTTTGGCATAGAAATACGATAAACCAATGGTTGCATCTTTCTTTATTGTTCCTTTTTTATCTGTTTTGTCGGCCCAAATTGCTCTACCGTTTTGAATCATTGTTACAGATGATGCACTCAATTCTTCTCTCGTTTCTTTGTCAATTGTAATGACCGTCATGTCGAATTGATTGGTTTTTCGACCTGCTGGATGACTATTGAAATCCGGACAAGCAGTCAAACTATTTCCAGATTCTTGTGCTAAGTTTTTCAGGTTTCCAGAGAGTTTTAAAATAGTAGCATCTTGCTTATCACTTGTATAAATTTCAATTTCATAGCTAAAGCGACCTTTTTCTCTTGGATTTACTTGAAAACGAAGCGTTATGGTACTGTCTTTTTCAACCAATGCGTGATTTTGAATGTAGACAACTTCTTTCGGTTTTCGAACACTCAATACATAACCTTGTTTTGGTGTTTTATTGGTAATAGTGATGTCAACGAATCGATTGTCGTAATTTTCTAAGTCACCAAAATCATGTTTTGTTGCACTGAATTCCATCTGAGAAAACATCCCAAATTGAATCATTAAAAAGAAGAATACAATTAATCCGCGCATAGTATCATTTAATCAAAAAACGTTCCTAAATTGGTTTTGTTGTTATTGGGCTGACTGATTTTTCCTTCTTTGAAGTTTGAGGAGATAGGTGAACTGATATCTTAATTCAATGCCACTACATTCTTGTTAAATCCGTAATTGTTAATCCGCAGTTATCTTAAGCAAAAACCCAATACAGCCTCCAAAAACGCATCAGGATTTTCGGCATGAACCCAATGTCCAGCATTGTCGATTGTTACTATTTCCGAATCTGGAAATGCATTTTCAATCGTAGGAATATCTTCATCCAAGACATACTGTGAAAGTGCACCGCGGATGAACAAAGTTGGCACAAAAGATTCTCCTTCCGGTAAAGATCCCAATATGGTTGGCATTTCTCGCTCCAAAACTGGAATGTTCATTCTCCAGGCCATCTTTCCTTTCTCTTTCCAGTAGATGTTTTTCAATAAAAATTGTCTAACACCATCCGAATCAATGTTTTTAGCGAGTATTTTTTCAGCTTCAGACCGACTTTTCAACGCTTCCAAATCCAAGGATTTTAGTCCCGCTAAAATATGGTCGTGGTGCATAGGATATGATTTGATTCCCATGTCAACAACAATCAATTTTTCCAACAAGGATTCATATTTTTGAGCAAAGAACATGGCTGTTTTCCCGCCCATGGAGTGTCCCAACATGATGATGTCAGTCAAGTGTAAATCATCACACAATTCTTTCACATCATCGGCCATGATTTCATAGGAAAAATCTTCACTCCAATCAGAATGACCGTGATTTCGTAAGTCAACAAGAATGACTCTATAATATTCTGCTAATTTTTTTGCGTGCGTTTGCCAGTTGTCTGAAAAACCAAATAAACCATGTAAAATAATGAATGGTTGACCTTCGCCAAGTTCACGGTAATGAAGCTTCATGAAAAACGTTTAATTCCTGCTAATATTAGTTCAGAAAGATTGAACGCAATATATCGAACAAATTAGGAAGTGCTACAAAATCAGTTGAAATATTCACTGCTTGCTCACCATTGTCAGTTGAGCCAGATTCTGGGTATTCTAAAGATGAGGTAGCTTCCGAATAAGAATCGACACGAGTTTTACCAACTTTGAATTGATTTTTGTTCAGCGATGATACAATTTCAACAATTTTTTCTTTCGAAATTTTTGAATCATCAAAATACACTTTTGCCACGTTTGTTTCTTCGTCCATGCTGAAATCGATGTATTGAACTCTTGAAACAGCACCAGTCTCTAGTAAACCTTCACGAATAGCTCCACCACATGCCATTTCGCATGACATTCCGCTGATTTCCATTGTCATCAATTGATTGGGTGTTACCTGAACGACTTCTTTCTCTGAAGTGATTTCTTTTTCAATTTCTTGAGTTGCTACTTCCTTCGGTGCGTCCGAACAAGCTGTTATGAGAACTAAACCAGCAACAATTGCAAAACTTTTCTTCATGATCAAAAGTGTTTATTAGAGAGTTTCCCAAAATTACAGAATTTGATGGGAGAAAAAGTAAAATAAATGTTAAAATAGATGGCTTTTGTAAAAACAACTACTCGACGTGAGAGCCCTTTCCTTGAATGGATGATTTTAGTCGCAAATAGAATGATTTTTTGGCTTCAATCTGATAAGTAAGCGCAGGTCTTTCTTCCATTTGAGTATCTTTGTAGAAAAAAGTAACATGAAAATCAAGGAGGCCGAATTCGTAATTTCTAATTCTGAATACAAGAAATGTCCAACTGAAGACATTCCAGAATATGCATTTATTGGAAGATCGAATGTTGGAAAATCGTCGTTGATCAACATGTTGACAAATCATAAAAAATTAGCGAAAACCTCAGGAACTCCAGGAAAGACACAATTGATCAATCATTTTTTAATCAATAAAGAATGGTACTTGGTCGATTTGCCAGGATATGGTTACGCGAAAGTCTCTAAGTCAGCTCGCGCTAGCTTTGAGAAATTCATTTCTGATTATTTGTTGAATCGCGAGCAGTTAGTAACCGTTTTTGTTTTGTTGGATTGTCGATTAGAACCACAAAAAATTGATTTGGAGTTCATGAATTGGTGCGGTGAAAAGAACATTTCATTTTCCATGGTGTTCACGAAAGCTGATAAACTTTCTTCTTCTGTCCTTCAAAAGAATTTAGCGAAATACAAAAAGGAAATGATCAAATATTGGGCTGAATTGCCTCCTGTTTTTGTGACTTCATCCGAATCAAAATTGGGACAAGAGAAGTTATTGAATTATATCGGTGGAATCAATGATGCCATTGCAGATGCTAAAAAACGCAAAAAGTAATTCACTTCGAAACGAATTCTTTCCCATTTGGGAATCAAACCATTGAATGAGAATGTAACATTCATTACAAATATTCCTCATTGAAATACTTAACTTTGTTATCGTAGCAATGCAAGCTACTAAAAAAGAGATTATGAAAGTAGAACAATTATACACAAAATGTTTGGCGCAAGGAGCGTATTATATTGAAAGCAATGGAGAAGTTGCAATCATTGACCCTTTGCGTGAAACACAGCCATACATAGACTTGGCAAATGCAAACAATGCAAAAATTAAGTATGTTTTTGAAACACATTTTCACGCAGATTTTGTTTCAGGTCATGTTGATTTAGCCAAACAAACGGGTGCGAGCATCGTTTACGGTCCTACTGCAAGCCCAGCATTTGACTTTATTTCGGCGAGTGACAATCAAGAATTTAAGATTGGTGATTTAACGATTAAAGTATTGCATACGCCAGGTCACACGCCTGAATCGGTTACTTATTTGTTATTGGACAAAGAAGGAAAAGAAACAGCAATCTTTACTGGTGACACTTTGTTCTTAGGAGATGTTGGTCGACCAGATTTAGCAATCAAAAGTGATTTGACACAAGAAGATTTAGCTGGAATGTTATTCGATTCTTTGCGCAATCGCATCATGACTTTGCCAGATACAATCACAGTTTATCCTGGTCACGGTGCAGGTTCATCCTGTGGAAAGAACATGAGTTCTGAAACGGTTGATAGTCTAGGGAATCAAAAGAAGACAAATTATGCCTTGCGTGCTGATATGACAAAAGAGGAATTCATCAAGGAAGTAACGACAGGAATTTTACCTCCGCCACAATATTTCCCGAAGAATGCTCAAATGAATAAAAATGGGTACGAATCCATTGATTCTGTTCTTGAAAAAGGGAATACTGCATTATCTCTGGAAGAATTTAAGAAAGAAGTGGAATCTGGAGCATTGATTTTGGATGTGCGCACACAAGGTGAATTTATCAAAGGGTTTATTCCAAATTCACTGTTCATTGGACTGAATGGAACATTTGCCATGTGGGTTGGAGCTCTGATCAAAGACATCAATCAAAAAATAGTTTTGATTGCACCAGAAGGTCAGGAAGAAGAGACTGTGAAACGATTATCACGTGTTGGTTACGACAATACAGTTGGATATTTAAATGGTGGAATTGCTTCATGGAACGACACATTGAATTCCATCACGTCAGTTTCTGCAGATGAAGTGGAAACAAAAGCAAAAGACATTCACATTGTTGATGTGCGCAAACAAGGAGAATACGAATCAGAACACTTGGAAAACGTGACACATTATGCACTTGATTTCATGAACGATGATTTAAGCAAATTGGATAAAAACAAAGAGTATTACGTTCATTGTGCAGGAGGTTATCGCAGTGTAATTGCAATTTCCTTATTGATGCAAAACGGCTACACAAAATTGATTGACATTGCTGGAGGTTATGGAGCATTGAAAAACACAAACATTCCAAAAACAAATTTTGTGTGCCCATCGACCCTATAAATGAAAAGTTAAAAATGAATAATTAAAAATGAGTGTTTTGGTTCAAGATACTCATTTTTTTATTTTTACATGAATACTAAACCTTCATTCTCAATGAAATTTGGCTTATATCTATTTTTTGTTGTTGCGACGAATAACATAGTCGCTCAGAAAAATCCGTTAATCAAAGATCTTGAAAAGCAAAATGGGAAAGTTTCTGTTGAAAGTGTTTTTCAGGTTGATACAACTGTCTTTTCAATTGAAAAAATTTGGCTCGATTCAAATTACCAAGTAACGAAGGAATCAGCTTTGAAGGGAGTTTATTTTGTCAACCAAACAGACGCTTCTTTAAACAAACCAATTGATAGACTGCGTAAAAGCCGTCCTGTTTCGTGCCAGATCGATTCTATTCTTATTCAACCGAAAGAATTTACTTTGGAAAAATCGAAAGTTCAAATTGTCAATGGAAAATTAACATACAAATTGGTTGGAGGAATTGTTGATTACATTATTCTAGATGGTTATGTTCAACGATATGAATACTGGACCAAGAAACGAACGCGTTTGAAGTCAAAAACAGATTATTCTGGTTTACATTCAGTTGATTCGAAATCATGGCTAGTCAGTTTTGCCTATGATAAAAAAGGGAATGTAAAAAGAACGGTTACATATGTTTTTAAAAAGGACTATTGTACTGTCATTATTTGGAAGTAATAGTGAAGTGTGAAGTCAATTTAACATCCTTATAGTTTTGCATGCAAATTTTCAAATCTTTGAATTTTTGAATCTTCAAATCTTTTTATCTATTACCTTTGCGACATGGAACAAAAAGAAGACAATCTGAAGGAAGTTATCTCACATGCTAAAGAGTATGGGTATGTGTTTCCTTCTTCTGAAATATATGATGGTTTAGCTGCAACTTACGATTATGGACAGTTGGGTTCTGAACTTAAAAACAACATCAAATCCTATTGGTGGAAAGCGATGGTGCAAATGCACGACAACATTGTTGGAATTGATTCAGCTATTTTCATGCACCCAACAACCTGGAAAGCTTCCGGTCATGTGGACGCCTTCAATGATCCTTTGATCGACAATAAAGATTCCAAAAAACGATACAGAGCAGATGTATTGTTGGAAGAGCATGTGGAAAAATACAAAGTGAAAATTGAAAAAGAAGTTGAAAAAGGAATCAAAAAATTTGGTGCTGATTTCGACGAAGTTCAGTTCAGAGCGACCAACCCAAATGTGAAGCGCAACGCAGATAAAATTCAAGAAATTGAAGATAAAATGCGCGTTGTGATGGAGAACAATGATTTAGAAGGAATTTACAACTTGATCGTAGAATTGGAAATTGCTTGTCCGCTTTCAGGTTCTAAGAACTGGACAGAAGTACGTCAATTCAACTTAATGTTCTCTACTGAATTAGGTTCTGTTGCCGGAGATGCTTCAACCATTTACTTGCGACCAGAAACAGCACAAGGAATTTTCGTAAACTTCTTAAACGTGCAAAAATCAGGTAGAATGAAAATTCCATTTGGTATTGCGCAAATTGGTAAAGCTTTTCGTAATGAGATCGTAGCACGCCAATTTATTTTCCGTATGCGCGAATTTGAGCAAATGGAAATGCAGTTTTTTGTTCGACCAGGAGAAGAAATGAAATGGTATGAATTCTGGAAAACAGAGCGCATCAAATGGCACAAAGCATTAGGATTAGGAGAATCAAACTACCGTTTCCATGATCACATCAAATTGGCACACTACGCCAATGCTGCGGCTGATATAGAATTCAACTTCCCAATGGGATTCAAAGAATTGGAAGGAATTCACTCAAGAACAGATTTCGATTTGAAACAACACGAACAATTCTCAGGGAAGAAATTACAATACTTCGATCCAGAATTGAATCAAAATTATGTGCCTTATGTGGTTGAAACTTCTGTTGGTTTAGATAGAATGTTTTTGGCAGTAATGAGTGCTTCATTGAAAAAGGAAACATTGGAAGATGGTTCGGAAAGAACTGTTTTGGCGTTGCCTCCTGCAATTGCTCCTTACAAAGTGGCTGTGATGCCGTTGACGAAAAAAGACGGTTTGCCAGAGAAAGCAGAAGAGATTTTGAAATTGTTGAAATTCGACTTCAATTGTCAATACGATGAAAAAGATTCGCCAGGAAAACGTTACCGTCGTCAAGATGCCATTGGAACGCCTTTCTGTGTCATGGTAGATCATCAAACGATGGAAGACAATACAGTAACAATTAGAAATCGTGACACAATGTTGCAAGACCGAGTGGCGATTTCGGATTTATACGCAATCATTGATCAAAAAGTGAACATTAGAACCTTATTGAATCAATAAAAAAATGAATACATTTTTAAATCCCTTTTCGTTGTGAGAAGGGATTTTTTTTGTTTTTATAACTTGATTATCAATAAATTAACAAGTGTAAGTTACGCTGAAATGTCCTAGTTGATCCCAGTTTCAAGAAGTTCACTGTTTATAACTAATCGATTCCATTCAAAGTTTCCTCCAATAATTCGGCTTTTATTTGCGTTTTAAAACAAAGCTAGAATATGAACAGAAAACTCTCCACACTTTTTGTTCTCTTTATTGTGTGCACCTCTATGGCTCAGAATTACAATTCTGCCATCGGTTTTAAAGGGAATTATTCAACAACACATAGTTCTTTCGGTCAATTGACTTGGAAGCAATTTTTTTCTAAGCAATCAGCTTTCGAGTTGACTTTAGGTGGAAATCAAAGTTTCGTTTGGGGACAATTCATGTATGAACGCAATCAACGATTGAATAAAATTTTTGAATGGTATTGGGGAGCAGGAATTGATGCTGGATATTTTGAAATGGCCAATGGTGGTAGAACAAGTTTAGAATCGCAGCATGGATTGTGGTCAGGCGTTAATGGCGTTCTTGGAATAGAGCACACTTTTGCAGAAATGCCAATTAATGTGGCTTTTGATTTTGGTCCAACAGTAAGAGTTACACCAGATGTCAAAGTTGGACTTGTCTTTGGACTATCAATGCGCTATGCGTTCGGAAGAAGAGCAAAATAACTTACAATAATTTGTTTTTCTTTGCTTTATCAACAGCTTCCATTTTATTGTGAACCTTCAATTTTTTGTAGATGTTTTCAATGTGTTTGCGCACGGTTGCTGGACTAATGTTCAAGTTAGCACTGATCTCATGGTAATTCAATCCTGTGGCAATTTGTTCCAAGATTTCTTGTTCTCTTGTCGTTAATTGAAAATCTTCTGTTTCACCAATCGATAGTTGAGATGGATTGCGCAATAATTGAATGGTTCTAAACGCAATGGATGGAGTCATGCTTGCACCACCTTCCATAACATCTTCGATTGCCTTAAACAATGATTGTGGATCCGTATCCTTCAGTAAATAACCGTTGGCACCAGCCATAAATGCATTGTAAATGTTTTCATCATCATCGAAAACAGTCAACATGATGATTTTGATATGTGGAAAGCGTTTTTTGATAATTTCCGTTGCTTCAATACCATCCATCAATGGCATCTGAATGTCCATGAGAATCACTTCTACATTGACATCTTTTTCCAACCAGTCGATTAAATATTTGCCATTCGGAGCAATGTGCTTCAATTTTAATTCATTGAAAAAACTGATTTTCTCTTCCAAAGATTTTGACAACAAATAATTGTCCTCTGCAACTGCTAATCGAATCATACTTTAATTTTTAATCAAAAATACGTCAGTTCTTTGCTTTGTCCAATACGGCATTTAACTTATTCTTAGGAATGCGTAATTCTACTTTAGTTCCTTTGTCAACATGACTTACAAAACTCACGATTGCTCCAATTTCCTCCGCACGATGACGCATGTTGATCAATCCATTTCCGAGTGGTGTTGTTTCCATGTCAAATCCTTTGCCATCATCTGTCACATAAAATTGGATGTAATCATCAAATTCGTGCAAGGCAATGACAATCTCTTTTGGTTCAGCATATTTTAATGCATTGTTAGTTGCTTCCTGAAAAATGCGAAACAAATAAATTCCTTGGATGGACGAAAAGTCTAGCTGAGAATACTCTAATTCTGTCTCCAATTTGAAACGAACTTCTGGCATCAGTTTTTTTACACCGTTAATGTAATCGTACAAGCGACCGCGAAAATCTTGAATGGAAATGGTTTCTTTATTCATGGCCCAAATGGTATCACGCAACTTCGAAATGGTTGTCCGTGTAAAATCTGTCAATTCTGTCAATTTGGATGAAACGTTGTTTTCGGTCACAATAAATTTCAAATTATCCATGGAAGATGTAATAAACGTCAGTTGTGAACCAATGTTATCATGTAAATCTCGTGATATTCGCAAGCGTTCTTCGTGAAGTTGATTTTTGACTTGTACTTCAGCCAATTTGTCCTTCAAGCGATTTTCTTCTAATAAACTTTTGGCTTTAAAACGTTGTTGTCGAATGACAATAATGGCAATAACAGTTCCTAGCAGGATAAAAATGGCCAAAGCAATGACCAAATAAAACTGCTGAGTTTGTTTGATTGTTTTTTCACGCAATTCAATTTTATGCTCTGCCAGTTCCTTTTCTTTTTTCTCTGTTTCGTATTGAATTTCAAGTTGAGAAATTGTTGCTAATGTCTTTTCATTCAACAATTCTTCTTTGAAAGCATTGCTTTTTGATTGGTACTCGAATGCCGTTTTGTAATCGCCTAGTTCGCTGTAACACTTGGCTAATAAATCACAATCATATTGACTCAAGAACTTGTAGTTGATTTCCTCAGCAATCGCTAAGGACTTTTTCAGTGATTCAATGGCTTGAAAATAATTCTTCTGAGCCATATAGAATTCTCCTTCAAACACATAGTTTTCGGCAATTCCATTTTGATCGTCTCTCAGTTTTCGAATGTGCAAAGCTTCATCGAAATAACGTTTGGCTACGTCAAACTCTTTTAGTTCAAGATAAACAACACCAACGTTGTTAAGACTGTACGGAATGCCCAAACTGTCATTCTTGGAGCGCACAATTTTCAACCCTTTGTTAAAGAAATAAAGCGCACTGTCCAAATTTTGATTCATTTGATGCAATACTCCATAATTGTTGTAAGCACCAGATAGCACAAAAGTATCGTTAATTGCTTCCAATTGATTGAGGCCTTTACGCATCATCGTCATTCCTTTTTTCAAATCTTTACGTTTGATTTGAAATCCGTACTGCGTATATAGATCGCCTAATTTTTGTTTGTTGTCAACAGATTCGAAATACTTGATTGCTTCCAAAGCGTATTGTGCAGCTTTATCATAGTCACCAGCGTAATACGTTACAATGTTGAGCAAGCGTTTTGTTTCTGCAATTAGGAACGGATTGTTTAATTCTTTGGCAAGGCGCAATGCTTCTTCATAATAGCGAATTGTTTCCGGTTGATTGGAATTCATTTCATCGAAGGGAATGTCGTGAATTGCCTCAATTTTTTCTTTCTTGGAAAGTGTTGGGAGTCGACCTTCCAATTGGTCGAGGTAACTGCTTTCAGAAAATGCGCAGAAGCAGAGAAAAACAACAAATAAGGAGAGCAATAACTTCATCGAACTAAAATAATAAAAGTTGATGTAGTGTCATACATTGAAACTCATTTCTTCTTACTCAAAGATACACGATATGCCAATAATGCCGGTAATCCGATTAGAATGGCAAAAAGCGTTATGTAACCAGATGGAACTAAATAGAAATCTTGAACATTGTCCATGTCTCCAGGATTTATTCCCAGACCGAAGAAGTAAGACAAGCTCAGTGGCGCTTCAACCTTATTGACCACCATTCCATTCACTTCAATGATTTCTCCAGCAAATAAATTTATTGGCAATGTACACAAAGGAATGGCAATGATGAATACCAAAACGATGAAAAGAAGAAATGGTTTTTGTGTGAGTTTGGACATATTGTTGATTCTTGATTCAAAGTTAGTAATATCCAAGATGCAAATGTATTTATCGATCAACTTTCCTAATAT
>Ga0098074_1000140_pt1 | contig 65858 bp, 57 predicted proteins | sample 32_taG_FD_75064 | JGI IMG/M metagenome (GOLD analysis project Ga0098074, IMG submission 75064) | Marine viral communities from the Gulf of Mexico - 32_GoM_OMZ_CsCl metaG | ecosystem: Environmental > Aquatic > Marine > Oceanic | place: Atlantic Ocean: Gulf of Mexico | collected 2015-07-12 | reverse complement strand
CGGGGTTGAATTCGGCGAGGATGATGCCCGGAATCCCCGCGGCAAGCGCCATGATGCCCAGCCCCGTCCCCCCGATATGCGCGCAGGGCATTGCGACGAGCACCGCCTCGTCATCGTCCCATTTGGTATAGGGAAGGTCGAGGTCGTCCGAATGGCGGCGGAGCGCGAAGAGGTTGCGGTTCGACAGCACTGCGCCCTTGGGATTGCCGGTGGTTCCCGACGTGTAGAGCTGGAGCACCGCGTCGTCGGGTCCCGACGCATCGAAATCGCGCGGCGTTGCGGCGTCGATCATCGCATGCGCCGCGCCGGCGGTGACGATCTGCGGGTCATGGTCGAGCCGTCCGGCGAGCTTTTCGGCGAGATCCTCAAAACCGGGGCCAGCGAACACCAGCCTGGCGCGCGTATCGTTGACGATGAACGCCCATTCGGCGGGCGACAGCCGCCAGCCGATCGGCGCCATCACGATCCCCGCGCGTGCGGCGCCATAGAACAGGATGAAGTAAAGATCGCTGTTCTTGCCGATCCACGCGATCCGTTCGCCCTTCTGCACGCCCGCCGCAATCAAAGCCGAGGCGACCTTGCGCGTCAGCGCGTCGAGTTCGGCATGGCTGTAGCTGCGATCCTCCTCGCGCATCGCGGTCCTGTCACCGCGCTCCTGTGCCCAATGCGACAGAAATCCGTCGAACGTCAGAATATCGGCCACGTCGCTCGCCATCTCACTCTCCCCGAATCGCGTCATTCATGCACGATTTGCGGAGAGGCTAGCCGAAGCGCGCGTTCGGTAAAGCCGCGATTACCCCGACCTGTTACGAGTGCCAGCCGCGGCGGCCGGTCACGACCGGCGGAAAAGCAGCATCAGATTGTTCGCGGGCATCGCGCGGCGTTCGGCGAATAGGAAGCCCGCATCGGCTGCCGCCGCCTTGACGTCATCCAGATTGCGCAGCCCCCAGGCGGGATTGCGCGCGCGCAAATTGGCGTCGAAGGTCAGGTTACTCGGTGCCGTCGGTACGTCAGGCTCGACATAGGCGCCATAGAGGATCAACGGCGCGCCTGACCTCAGCAGGCGCGCGCCGCCAGCGAACAGCCCCAGCGTTGCCTCCCACGGGCTGATATGCACCATGTTGATGCACAGCAGCGCGTCGGCATAGCCGATCGGCCAGCCGCCCGCAGCGGCGTCGAGACAGAGCGGCGGCGCAATGTTGGCGTGTGCCGCCTCGCCGCTCCACGCGGCTATCGAGGTCAGCGCGTCGGGATCGGGGTCGCTCGGTTGCCAGTCGAGATGCGGGAAGGCGGCGGCGAAATGGACGACATGCTCGCCCGACCCGCTCGCGACCTCGAGCACGGGCCCCGCAGGGGGGAGCCAGTCGGCGAGGACCGTCGCAATCGCCTCACGGTTGCGCAGCGTCGCGGGCGCGTGACGCTTGGCTTCCCCGCCGCCGTCGGCCGCAGTCCAGGGATCGGTCACTTGGCTTTCGCAAGCTTGCGCGCGCGGCGCTCGCGCACGACCAGCCAGGCGAGCAGCCCGACCGGGCCGACCATCAGCGTCAGGAACAGGAAGGGGAATTGCGCAATGCGGCTGAAGCCCTTCTGGTCGGCGTCGCGCGCGATCCACATGCCGACAAACAGGTCGAACGCAAGATAATGGACCCAGCCGAGGGTCGTCCCGCCGGGGGCGTCGAACAGTTTCATCACGCCTGCAAGCGAGGTGAAACTGCCACCGCTTTCGCTGCCGGGATTAATCGCGCCGGTGAGGAAGCCCGCGATCAATATGGTGTAGGCGAGGCAGAGCAGCGCGACGCCGAGATAGAGGATGAGCGCCAGCGTCTTCGGCCCGCGCGGCAGAAAGGCAAGCGCGATCCACGCCGCGATGGCCCAATAATTCGCCAATAGAAACAGGCTGTCCCAGCTCATCGCACCCTCCCCTTTATCCGTCATCCCGGCGAAGGCCGGGATCTCATCCTATAATCGTGACGCACCGGCGAGATCCGGGCCTTCGCCGGGATGACGATGGATTATAGGTTACCTTCCCACGCCAGCACGGGCTTGCGCGCCGCAAGCGTTTCGTCGAGCCGCGCGCGCGGCGCGTAATGCGGTGCTGCCTTGAGCGCGGGGTCGCCGTTCTTGGCGCGCAGCGCGACGCTACGCAGCGCGCCGATGAACTGGTCGAGTACCGCCTTCGACTCGGTCTCGGTCGGTTCGATCAGCATCGCGCCATGGACGACGAGCGGGAAATAGACGGTCATCGGGTGATAGCCTTCGTCGATCAGCGCCTTGGCGATGTCGAGCGTCGTAAAGCCCTCGGCGAGCCCCTCGTCGGTAAACAGCGCCTCGTGCATGCACGGCCCCGACGGTCCGAAGGGCGCGTCGAGCACATCCTCGAGGCTACGCAGCACATAATTGGCGTTGAGCACCGCATCTTCGGCGACCTGCTTCAACCCGTCCGCACCGTGACTGAGGATATAGGCGAGCGCGCGGGTGAACATGCCCATCTGGCCGTGGAAAGCGGTCATCCGCCCGAAGGTCTCGGGATGCTCGGCGCCCGCGCTTTCCTCCTCGACCAGCTTGAGCGAGCCGTCGGCGTAGCGCGCCGCATAGGGGATCGGGCCATAGGGAGCGAGCGCTTCCGACAGCACGACCGGACCCGAACCCGGCCCGCCGCCGCCGTGCGGGGTCGAAAAGGTCTTGTGCAGGTTGATGTGCATCGCATCGATGCCAAGGTCGCCGGGGCGCACCTTGCCGACGATCGCGTTGAAGTTGGCGCCGTCGCAATAGACATAGCCGCCGACCGCATGGACCGCGTCCGAAATCGCCTTCATGTCGCGCTCGAACAGGCCGCAGGTGTTGGGATTGGTGATCATCACCCCCGCGACATCGGGCCCGAGCCGCGCCTTCAGCGCTTCCAGATCGACGCGGCCTTCCTTGGTCGCCGGAATATCCTCGACCGTGAAGCCCGCGAAGGCCGCCGTGGCGGGGTTGGTGCCGTGCGCGCTTTCGGGGACGAGCAGCACGCGCCGGTCCTCGCCGCGCGCTTCGAGCGCCGCCTTGATGCACAATATGCCGCACAGCTCGCCATGCGCGCCCGCCTTGGGCGACATGGCGACGCCATACATGCCGGTGAGCTCGATCAACCAGAAAGCGAGTTCGTTGATGACCGCGAGTGCGCCCTGGACCGTTTCCTGCGGCTGGAGCGGGTGGACGTCGGCAAAGCCCGGCATCCGCGCGACCTTTTCGTTGAGACGCGGGTTATGCTTCATCGTGCAGCTTCCGAGCGGGAAGAGGCCGAGGTCGATGGCATAATTCTGCCGCGACAGGCGCGTATAGTGGCGTACCGTTTCGGACTCGCTGAGCCCCGGCAGGCCGATGGGCGCGCTGCGCATCAGCGACCCCGGATCGGCGGCCGGTGCATCCTCGTCGAAATCGACGCCGGTGGTTTCAGTCGACCCAATTTCGAAGATCAGCGGTTCTTCAAGCATCAGCGCGCGGTTGCCGGTGAAGGTGGCGCGGTCGTCGGCGCCGCCTGACACAGACATTTCGGGACGCCAGCCGGCGGGGTTGAGCGCGGTCATGCCAGCACCTCCTTCAGCGCCGCGGCAAAGGCGGCGATATCGTCCTCGGTCACGGTTTCGGTCACCGCCACGATCAGCCCGTTCGCGAGCGCGTCGTTGTCGGGATAGAGGCGTCCGAGCGAAACGCCGCCGAGGACGCCCTTTTCAGCGAGCTTGTGCACCGTCGCGCGCGCGTCGGTGGGGAGCCGCAGCGTGAACTCGTTGAAATAGCTGTCGTTCATCACCGACACGCCGGGGATATTGGCAAGCTCTGCCGCCGCCGCCTTCGCCCGACCATGATTGATCGCGGCGAGTTGGCGCAGCCCTGCCTCGCCGAGCAAGGTCATGTGAATGCTGAATGCCAGCGCACAAAGCCCTGAATTGGTGCAGATGTTGCTCGTCGCCTTCTCGCGGCGGATATGCTGTTCGCGCGTCGAGAGGGTGAGAACGAAGCCGCGCTTGCCGTTGGCGTCGACCGTCTCGCCGCAAAGGCGCCCCGGCATCTGGCGGACATATTTCGACTTGCAGGCGAACAGGCCGACATAAGGTCCGCCGAACTGGAGCCCGACGCCGATTGCCTGCCCCTCGCCCACTACAATGTCGGCGCCCATTTCGCCGGGCGATTTGATAAGGCCGAGCGCGACGGGCTCGGTCACGACCGCGATCAGCAGCGCGCCCGCTGCCTGACAAGCCCCGGCCAGCGCCGACATGTCATTGATGCGGCCCAGAATGTCGGGATATTGGACGACGACGCAGCTCGTCTCCTTGTCGACCGCCGCCGCGAGCGCGGCCCAGTCGGTTCCGGCTTCGAGGGTCGGGTCGCCATCGACGAGCATGTCGCGCGTATATTTCGCCATCGTGCGCGCGACGCTGCGATAATGCGGGTGGAGGCCCGTCGAGAGCAGCGCCTTGCTCCGCTTGGTGATGCGCCGCGCCATCACGATCGCTTCCCAGCAGGCGGTCGAGCCGTCGTACATCGACGCATTGGCGACGTCGGTGCCGAACAGCCGCGCGACCTGGCTCTGGAATTCGAAGAGCATCTGGAGCGTGCCCTGCGCGATTTCGGGCTGGTACGGCGTATAGGCGGTCAGGAACTCGCCGCGCTGGATCAGATGGTCGACGCTCGCGGGGATATGGTGGCGATAGGCGCCCGCTCCAAGGAAAAAGGGCGCATCGGCGGCGGCCAGATTCTGCTTCGAAAGACGGCGCATATGGCGTTCGACCGCGATCTCGCTGGCGTGGAGCGGCAGGCCCGCAATCGGCCCGTCGAGCCGCGCTTCAGGCGGGACGTCGGCGAACAGATCGTCGATCGACGAAGCGCCGACGGCGGCAAGCATCGCGGCCCGATCATCGGCTGTGAGAGGGAGGTAACGCATGAACTACTCCGCAGAAGGAACTGAATTTGCAGCCGCAAGCTGCGCAACGTCGGCAAGCGAACCCTGGAAAATCGCGGGACCGCTATGTGTCGTCCGCACCCAGGGCGCGAGCCAGATGCGATATCCTGCATCGCGCACGCGGCGGCAAAAGGCATAGTCGTCGGACAGCAGCGCGCGCGTTTCGGGCTCGATCATCGGATAGAAAAAGGCCGCCGCCTCCTCGCCCAGCCCGTGCGTCTGGCGCTCGGCGGGGTCGGGGCGGAAGGCGATGTCGGGATTGGCATCGCGTACGCCCTCGAGCACGTCGCGGCGGATAAGCATCAGCGCGGTGCCGAGCCGCTCTAGTTCGACAAGCTCATTGAGCGCGAAACGCTGGCCGGGGTTCAGGAACTGCAGCGCAAATTCCCCGCCGAAACGAGCAAGCTCACCCGGATTGTCGCGCCCGAACCCCTTTTCGACCGCCTGCGCAACACTGCGCCAATTGGTCATCCGCCGCGGATAGGCGGCGCCGACGATGCCGCACTCGTCGCGCCCCGCGATCGCGCGAAGCATCGCAAAGATGTCGTCGGGCGAAAAATCGATGTCGGCATCGACGAACAGCAGATGTGTGCAATCGCTTGCGAGGAACATCGCGGCAAGGACATTGCGTGCCCGCGTGATGGAGGGCTGGTACAGGATGAACTCGAACCGCACCGAAACGCCCATCGCCTGCGCCTGCAGTGCAAGCGCGAGCGCGGCGCGGACATAGCTGCCCTGCGCCCCTTCATAGATGGGCGTCGCCACCATCAGGCGGCAGTTGGCGAGGACGGCGTCGGTGCTGGTCACGTCATCTCCCCCCTCCCGCTGGCGGGAGGGGCCCGCTGAATCACAGATCGTCGCAGAAGTCTTTGTACGCCTGCGCGTTCATCAGTCCGTCGAGCTGGCTCTTGTCGCTCAATGTCATGCGGAAGAACCAGCCTTCGCCTTCGGGATCCGAGTTGACGAGTGCCGGATCTTCCTCGAGCGCGGCATTGCCCTCGGTCACCACGCCGTCGACGGGTGCATAGACGTCGCTTGCCGCCTTCACCGACTCGACGACCGCGGCGTCGCCGCCCTGGCTGAGTTCGGCGCCAGTGTCGGGCACCTCGACGAAAACGATGTCGCCGAGCTGGCCCTGCGCGAAGTCGGTGATGCCGACCGTCGCGACGTCGCCATCGACGTCGATCCATTCATGCTCTTCGGTAAAATAGCGCGGCATCGATCAGCCTCCCTGTTTGCGCACGTAACGATGTGGAACGAACGGCATGGCGGTAACGGTGCACGCCACACGCTTGCCACGAACTTCGGCCGCGACCGGCGTCCCCGGCTCGGACAGGCCGGTCGGGACATAGCCCATCGCGATCGGCGCGCCGACGCTGGGGGCGAAGCCACCCGATGTCACGACGCCGATTTCGGTGTTGCCGTCGAAGAGCGTGGCGCCTTCGCGGACCGGCATTTTCCCGTCGATCAGCAGCCCTACGCGCTTACGCGCGCTCTCCTGCCCCAGATGGCCGAGGATGCGCGCGGCGCCCGGAAATCCGCCTTCCTCGCGGCGGCGCTTGCTGATCGCAAAGCCGAGGTCGCCCTCGACCGGATCGATTGTCTCGTCGAGGTCATGTCCGTATAGCGGCAAGCCAGCTTCGAGCCGCAGGCTGTCGCGCGCACCAAGCCCAATGGGCTTCACCTCGTCCATCGCGCACAACGCGTCAGCAAAGGCTTCAAGCGCGGCGTTGGGCAGCGAAATCTCGAACCCGTCCTCGCCCGTATAGCCCGAGCGGCTGAGGCCGATCGCATGGCCCTGCCATGTCGCGCGCGTAGCCTGCATGAAGACGAGACCAGCGGCTTCGGGGACGAGCCGCGACAGCGCATCGACCGCTTTCGGTCCTTGCAGCGCCAACAGGCCGTAATCCTCATTATGATTAAGCGTGATATGGTCGGGCAGATTTTCGCGCAGGTGCCCGATGTCTTCCCACTTCACCGCGCCGTTGACGACGATGCCGAATTGGTCCCCTTCGTTGGTGATCATCAAGTCGTCGAGGATGCCGCCATCTTCGGCGAGCAGTAGCGAATAACGCATCCGTCCGGGCTTCAGCGCCGAAATGTCACCGGGGACGAGCGTTTCGAGCGCCGCGGCGGCGCCGTCGCCCGAAATCAGCAGCTGCCCCATGTGGCTGACATCGAACAGGCCCGCATTTTCGCGGACCCACAGATGTTCGGCCATGATGCCTTCATATTGGATCGGCATCCAGTATCCGGCGAATTCGACCATGCGTCCGCCCTTTGCGCGGTGCCATGCGTCGAGCGGCAACGTCTCGGTCGCCACCTCTTCGATCAAGTCTTCGGTTTCGCTCATATCGGCCTCCCGTCGTTGACATGACGCGGCGCGGCCCGGTGCCGTTCCTTCGCCATGCCCCCTCTGTCACGGGAACCTGAGAGTTTTCCCCCATGCTATCATGGGGTTACCCCTTCGGTGGCCTCGACATCATGCCGGGGCGCTTTCCAGAGTGTCCAATCGTCCGCGCGGTCCGTTGACCTGAGAGTTTCCGGGGCGGTTGCTCCTTCGGTGGCGAGGCGCGGCGTACCGCCCCCGCGCTCTCCCGCGCGGCCGGCCGAATCCTCGATAAAGGACGCAGCGGACGGTCGAGCCTTGGCGCTGCCCCGAAGCGGAGTCAATCGGCGAGCGCGCGGATCGCGTCGTTTTCGTGAATATGGACCCCGGTGCCGCCTTCCCGCGCGAGTGCGACGATGGCGCGCGCGACGGTCGCGGCGGCAATCGAACGGTAGCGGCGGAGGCCGCCGTGGAGCATTGCATCGGTGACCGGCGCGACCATCAGCGCAATCGTCTCGCCGAACCGCTTGATCCTGCCGCGGTCGCCGCGAAGCAGCCCCGGACGGACAATATCGAGCCGGTCGAACCCGAGAGCGTGCAGGCCCTCCTCGGTCTCTCCCTTGGTGCGGAGGTAGAAATTGCCGCCGCGCGGCGACGCGCCGACCGAACTCACGGCGATCATCTGCCGCGCCCCCGCCTCTTTGGCGGCATGTGCCGCGGCGAGGATCAGGTCGACATCGACCGCACGAAAGGCCGCCTGCGATCCCGCCTGCCGGATCGTGGTGCCGAGACAGGAGATCAGCGCGCGCGGGCGCTCTGCCGCGATGATGCCGGGCCAATCGGCAGTCGGCGCGACGATCGCACGATGCTGCGGCGGCACATCGGCAATCGCGCGGCGTGAAAGGATCGTCAGCCCAAGGTCGCCCGCGCTGTCGATCACGCGCCCGCCGACAAGCCCGGTGGCCCCGACGAGCAGCGCCTCAGACATGCGCGAGCGCCTCCGGCACGTCGGCGCGCCCGAAAATCTCCGCATAGCGGTCAATAGCGAAACGGTCGGTCATTCCCGCAATATAGTCTCCAATGTGCCGGATTGTCGCGCCCTCATCGCCGGGGACGCGCGACGACCAATCCTCACCCATCAAGGACGGGTCGGCCAGATAGGCATCGAAAAGCCGCGCGATGACGCAGCGCGCGCCCTCCGCAGCGGCGAGCTGCGACGGATGGTGGTAGAGGTTGGCGTACATGAAGCGCTTGAGATCGCGCTCCTTCGCAGCAAGATCGCGCGAAAAGCCGCCGAGCGTGCGGCCCGCCGCGCGCACCTCGTCCACCGACGCAGCGCCCGCGTCGGCGACGTTGGCAGTGGTGGCAGCGATCACATCGTTGACCATCACGCCAATCTGGTCGCGCACCAGTTCGCGCAGCAACCGGTCGCGCGGCGCGCCCGGAAACCGCGCTTCGACCGCCCGGAAATTGGCTGCGACAAAGGGCTGTTCCATCAGCTGGTCAAGGCCCAGCAATCCGGCGCGCAGCCCGTCGTCGATGTCGTGATTGTCATAGGCGATGTCGTCGGCGACTGCCGCAATCTGCGCCTCGAGGCTCGCGTGGCTCGCAAGGTCGAGCGGAAAGTCGGCATCGATATCGGCGAGCGCCCAGCCGGGATGTCGCGCGGGGCCATTGTGCTTCGCCAGCCCCTCCAGCGTCTCCCACGTCAGATTGAGCCCGTCGAAACGCGGATAGGGACATTCGAGCCGCGCAAGCGTGCGGAGCGTATGGCCATTGTGGTCGAAGCCGCCATGCGCCTGCATCGCGGCCTTCAGCGCGGCCTCGCCCGCATGGCCGAAAGGCGGGTGGCCGATGTCGTGCGCGAGGCACAGCGCCTCGGTCAGATCCTCATTGAGCCCCAGCGCGCGGGCGATGCCGCGGCCGATCTGCGCCACCTCTATGCTGTGGGTCAGGCGGACACGGTAATGGTCGCCGTCGGGGCAGACAAACACCTGCGTTTTGTGGCGCAAGCGGCGAAAGGCGATCGAATGGATGATGCGGTCGCGGTCGCGCTGAAAGGCATCGCGCGGACCGCGAACGACGCGTCCGACCTCTTCGTGGCGGCGGCCCCGCGTCGCGGCCGGGTCGCTCGCGCAGCGGGCGGTCGTCATCGGATCGGCTCGACGGTCTCGCCCGCTTCGCTGTTGAAGAGGAAGCCGTCGCCCTCGGCCCTTTTATAGTCGGCAAGCCAGTCCTGCGCAGTCTTGCGGTCCTTGAACGGCCCGACGAGCAGCCGGCGCGTCTGTCCCCATTCGGCGGTCGATCCCGACTTGCCCTTGAACAGCTCTGCATTGCGCTTGGCGAAGCGGTTATAGTCGAAGGCGAGCGCCTTCAGATTGGCGCCGGTGGCAATCTGGACCCATATGCGCGCGGGATTGGCCTTCTTGCGGTCGGCTTCTTCCTTCGCCTTCGCCTCGGCTTCGGCCTTGGCTTTTGCTGCGGCTTCCTCCTTTTCGCGGCGCGCCGCCTCGGCAGCCTCGGCCTTGCGCTTGTCGGCCTGAAGCCGTGCGAGCACATCGGCACCGAGCGCATTGTCCGGACGCGCGAGTTCCTCGGCCGGAATCTCGATCGACCCCGCAATTTCGGCAAGCGAGGCGAGCGGCGCAGGCGAAGCAGCGGCGGGAGCGGGCTGCGGCCCGACATCGGCAATCGAGAAGCCGGGACCGACGGGCCCCATGTCGTGATTGACCGCAACGCCGACCGGCGCCGCAGCCGGTGTCGGCGAAGGCACGGGAGTCGGAGTGGGCGCCGGTGCGGGCGAGGGCGGCACGGGAACGGCGGCCGCAACTTGCACGGGAGTCGGTGTCGGCGCCGGAGTCGGCGCTGGCGTCGGCCGTGCGGGGGGAGCGCTGTTCGTCGCGGCGCGTGTCGGCGGAGCTGTTGTGGTTGCTGTGCGCGCAGGTGGCGGATTCGTGCGGTCGCGGCGCGATTGCGCGGGTTGCCGCGCTGCAGGCGCCGCAGTCGGCGCGGGCGTCGCCGCCGCAACCTGCACCGCGGCGCGGCGCGGGCCGAGTTCGCCCGACGGAAAGCGGCCGAAATGCGCGGCTGCGGCCTGCTGCGCGGGGTTCAGCCGGTCCATCTGGACAAGGTAGGGAAGAATCCCCTGCGCCAGCGCGGGGGGCATCGTCGCATTGACGATGTCGGTCGCCTCCTTGTCGCGCCCGTTCATCGCAAGGATCATCGCGCGCGAGCGCCACGCCGCGCGATTTTGCGCGCGAAGCTGCGGCGTGAGGAGCTGAACGGCGCGCTCGATATCCCCGCTGATACCGAGCGACAGAGCATAGCGCCGCACCAGCTCGTCATCCGAGCCGATCGACAAGGCGAGCTGATAGTCGCGCTGCGCCGCATCCTGTTGCCCCAGCAGATCGCGCGCCAGGCCGCGATCGGCGAGCAATGTGCGTTCGGGTGCGCCCAGCAGTTGCGCCTCGCCGAAATAATCGAGCGCACGCGTCGGATTTTCCAGATGGACCATCGCCGAACCGAGCGCCGCCTTGACCGCCCCATCGCGCGGCGCCGCCCGTTCAGCGCGCAGCAGGAAGCCGAGCGCCGCGCGATAATCCTCGAGCGCGATCGACGCGCGGCCCGCGTCGAGCAGCGCCGTACTGTCGTTGGCGTTGGCGGCAATCCGGCCGAGTGCCGACGCCAGCGTGGTGCGCGCGGACGTCCGCTTGTCCATCGCTGCCTTGGTCGCGGCGTCGGGCGGCGTCACCTGCCACGCGAGCGCGGGCGCGGCATGGCTGGTTGCAGCGAGTAGCAACCCGGACGCGACGGCCCATCGCCGCGCGTACCGGGGAACTGACATCATGTTCGGTCGCCGCAAGGGCACGTCAAATCATCCCGTTTCCGGCCTGCCGTGCCCGGCGGGCGGCCGTTCGATTGCCCTGTTACTGGTTGTTCTGCCGCCCCAGGAAGCGCGGAATATCGACCCCGTCCTCCTTGTTTTCGTCGGCATCGGCCGGAGCGCCGCCGCGCGAAAGCCGCGACATGCGTTCGAACAAGGTTCCGCCGCCGATCGAACGCGCCGGAGCGTCACTCGCGGGTGCCGGTTCGGCTTCGGGTGCAGGCTGCGCCTCGACCGCTGCCGCCTCGGGTTCGCCAAGTATCAGCTCGTCGGCCGTATCGTCATAGGTCGCGGCGACCTGCGACAATTCCATCGGCTCTTCCTCTGCAACCTCGGGAGCCGTCTCGGGCTCGGAGCTCGGTTCGGCGACGCCGCCGAGCGAGAATCCGGGGGTCGGATCGCTTTCGGCGACCGGCTCTTCCACCGGGCTTTCCTCGGCCTCGGTGGCAAGGACCTCCTCGGCCACCGGCGTCGAAGCGGGCGACGGACGCGGCGCAAAGGAGAAGCTACGCGCAGCCGGAGCGGGCTGCGTCGCGGCGTCACCACTGCCGTCGATGCCGGTCGCGACGACCGACACGCGGATCTTGCCGTCGAGATTGTCGTTGAACGCGCTGCCCCAGATGATGTTCGCATCGGGATCGACGAGTTCGCGAATATGGTTCGCCGCTTCGTCGACTTCCATCAGGCGCATGTCCTCGCCGCCGGTGATCGAGATGATGACGCCCTTCGCGCCTGCCATCGACACGCCGTCGAGTAGCGGGTTGGCGATTGCCTTTTGCGCCGCTTCGAGTGCGCGCCCATCGCCCTCGGCCTCGCCGGTCCCCATCATCGCCTTGCCCATTTCGCGCATCACGCTGCGCACGTCGGCAAAGTCGAGGTTGATGAGGCCGGGCATGACCATCAGGTCGGTGATCCCGCGCACGCCCTGTTGCAGCACCTCGTCGGCCATCGAAAAGGCCTCTTTGAAGGTGGTGTTCGGGTTGGCGACAAGGAACAGATTCTGGTTCGGAATGACGATCAGCGTGTCGACATGCTCCTGAAGCTCGGCGATGCCGGCTTCGGCCGAACGCATCCGGCGCTGGCCTTCAAAGGTGAAGGGCTTGGTTACGACGCCGACGGTCAGGATACCGCGGTCGCGGGCTGCCTTCGCGATCACCGGCGCCGCGCCAGTGCCCGTGCCGCCGCCCATGCCGGCCGCGACAAAGCACATATGCGCGCCGTTCAGCGCCTCTTCGACGTGGGTGATGCTTTCTTCGGCGGCCGCGCGCCCGACTTCGGGGCGCGAACCCGCGCCCAGACCCTGGGTGATCTGCGTGCCGAGCTGGATGCGGCGCTCTGCGGCCGAGGCGTTGAGCGCCTGCGCGTCGGTGTTCGCCACGACGAAATCGACGCCCTCGACGCGGGCGGCGATCATGTTCGCAATGGCATTGCCCCCCGCGCCGCCGACGCCGATGACCGCGATGCGCGGCTTCAGCTCGTCGACCTGCGGCGGGCCAATGTTGATGCTCATCAAATAATCTCCCTGCAGCGGCGGACCAGCGCCGCTTCCCCAACTTTGCGACCCGTCCGGACGTCAGTCCCGTCGTCCGGCTTTCCGTTACCGCATTGCACTATTGTGACGCCGGAATCATCCAAAAAATTAACCTTTCGGGCAAGCCGCGCCCTAAAAACTGCTTTTGAGTGCCGCCATAAGGCGATGGAGAATCGAGCTTCCTTTCGGTCGATAGACATCCTGTGACATCATCGGCAAGTCGCGCAGGTCAACAGGGTCCGATGCGGCGTAAAGAACCAGACCCGCGAGCGTCGCGAAAGCCGGTCCGCCGTGTGCATCGGGTAGCCCGTGCAAGCCGCGCGGTCGTCCGACACGCGCGGCGCGACCGAGCGCGCTTTGGGTATAATCGGCGAGGCCCTTGAGGTCGGCGCCGCCGCCCACCAGCACGACTTGCCGCCCGACCGGGCCGACGAAATGCAGGTCTTTCAGTGTCCTGCCAATCTCTCCCATCATCGCGTCGAGCCGCTGGCGGATTACCGCGACAAGCTGCGCGCGGGTGATGCGCGGCGATTCGCTGCCCGCAGGCGCGCCGGGATCGAGCTCGATCACCTCGACATTGTCGCGCGGGCTGGCCGACGCCGAACCATAAAAGCTTTGCAGGCGCTGCGCCTGGCTGCGGCGGATACCAAAGGCCGAAGCGATGTCGTCGGTGATGTCGCTCGCGCCGAACGGAAGTGACGCCAGCTCGACGAGCATGCCGCCGGCATAAAGCGACACCGTCGTCACCGCCGCGCCGATTTCGACGAGCGCGACGCCAAGGTCGCGCTCTTCGTCCGACAAACACGCAAGCCCGGCGGCAATCGGCGAGGCGACGACCGCGTTGACGTCGAGATGCGCCTGCCGCACCGCGGACTCCAGATTCCGCACCGGCGCGCCCTCGGCCATGATGATATGGATATCGACGCCCAGCCGGTCAGCGTGGAGACCGATAGGATTCTTCACCCCCGTCAGCCCGTCGAGCGTGTAGAGCGCGGGCTGTGCGTGGAGGATCATCCGGCCTTCGGGATCGATCCCTGCGCGGCCCGCGGCGAGGAGGTCATCGACATCCTCCTGCTCGATCCGGTGCCCGCCGAGTTCGCTCTCGATCGGCGCAACGTCGCTGAGCAGGCTGCCCGCCGAAAAGCTGACCCACACATCGTCGATGTTGAGGCCCGCGATACGTTCGGCCTGCTCGATAGCCTCGCGCACGACATGCTCGGTCTGTTCCATGTCGGCGACATAGCCGCGCTGAACTCCGCGGCTTTCGCGCTGCCCGGTGCCGAGGACGTGGAGCTGACCGTCGGCCGACTGCCCCGCGATCAGCGCGCAAACCTTCCACGATCCGACATCGAGCGCGGTGATGATCCGTTCTATGCGCGGCTGCGCCATTGCTCAGCCCTTCTCCGCGGCGCTCGCGTCCGCCACCGCGTCGACAGCGGCACGCGCTTCGTCGAGCTTGGCGGGTGCAACCTGGCCCTCGTGCGGCAAGCGCAGGACGAAACGCGCGGGGTCGCGCATGTCGAAACGCAATATGCCGCGCCCGAGCAGGCGGTTGGCGCCGTCGAGGTGCGCGAATTTGGCGAGCGCCGCCTTGGCGGCTTCCTCGCCCTCGGGCAGCGAAAGCGTCTCGCCGCTGCGGAAGCGCAGATCCCAGCGACGGTTGCCGACCCAGGTCGCGCCCGCCAGCAATTCCCTGAGGCTGCTCGCTTCGGCGAGCAGGCGGTCGAGGTCTTGCGAGCGCTGGTTCGCCTTCGGTCCAATGACAAGCGGCAGGTCGGGCATCGTCGCGACGGTGACGGGTTCGAGTACCACGCCCTTTTCGTCGATCAGCGACAGGCGATTCCTGTGCTGCCAGATCGCCGCCGGCTTGCGCTCGACAATATCGACGACGAGCGTGTCGGGCAGGCGACGCGACACGCGCGCATCCTTGATCCAGCCATATTTCATCAAATCGCCGCGCACATCGGCTAGGTCGACCGCCGCCATCGAGCGGTCCTTCTGAGCGAGCGCGATGTCATAGACTTTCAGCCGGTCGATTCGGTCGGCGCCGACGACCTCGACCTTCTTGACCTGAAAACCCGCGCGGCCAACCGCCTGCGCCCATTCCTCGTGGACCTTGGCAGTTACGCCCGTCGCATGCGCAGCAATGCCCGCAAAGGCGAACAGGCCGAGCCCGATCGTCCAGTTCGCCACGCGCTGCAATGTCGCGGGGCTGACGGGCAGCGCGTTGATTATCGCGTCGACGCGCGACGTCTTGACCTTGCGGCGCTTCTTGGGCGTCCGGACCGGGCGGCGCGGCGGCGCCTTGGCGCGTTTGATCCGGGTGCTGCTCATAGCGCCTCCTCGACAATGCGCTCGACAAGCTCGGCATAATCGATGCCGAGCGCGCGCGCCTGTTCGGGAACGAGGCTGAGCGGCGTCATCCCCGGCTGGGTGTTGACCTCCAGCAGGAAAATACCGTCCAGCCCCAATTCGTCGTCCCAGCGGAAGTCGGAGCGCGATGCGCCCTTGCAACCGAGCAGCCGGTGCGACCTCAATGCCAGTTCCTTCATCCGCCCGGCAATGTCGGCTGGAATGTCGGCGGGGCAGACATGCTCGGTCAGCCCATCGGTATATTTGGCATCATAATCATAGAAGCCCGATTTGACCCGCAGTTCGGTGACGGCAAGCGCCGTGTCGCCCAGCACCGCGACGGTCAGTTCCCGCCCCTTGATGAAGGGTTCGGCGAGCAAGCGGTCGAATTCCTTCCACGGCCCGACTGCTTCGCGCGAAATCGGATTGCCGTAATTGCTGTCCTCCTTGACGATCGCAACGCCGACCGACGAGCCTTCGTTGACCGGTTTGAGGACATAGGGACGCGGCAGGGGGTCGGCTGTAAACAGGCTTTCGCTGTCGACCATGGTCCCCGTCGGCATGGGGATTCCATGCGGCACCAGCGCCTGCTTCGTCAATTCCTTGTCGATCGCGATGACCGAGGTGACGAGCCCGCTGTGCGTATATTTGAGGCCCATCAGGTCGAGCATGCCCTGCACCGTCCCGTCCTCGCCCGGGACGCCGTGGAGCGCGTTGAACACAACATCGGGCTTGGCCTCGGCGAGCCGCAGCGCGACGTCGCGGTCCATGTCGATGCGCGTGACCCGATGCCCGCGCGATTCGAGCGCGTCGGCGACACCGCTGCCGCTCATCAGCGACACCTCGCGCTCGGCGGACCAGCCGCCCATCAGGACGGCGACATGCCAAGGGCCGCGGGCGCTCACAAGCCCCTCTCCTTCAGGAGTTTCAGGCCGCTCACTTCGCCACCCCCACGCGCTGTATCTCCCACTGCAGTTCGATGCCGCTCTTGGCCTTCACCCGGCGGCGGACTTCTTCGCCCAGTGCTTCGATGTCCGCGCTCGTCGCCGTGCCGGTGTTGATCAGGAAATTGGTGTGCTTCTCGCTGACCTGCGCGCCGCCCACGGTGAATCCGCGGCAACCGGCTTCATCGACGAGCTGCCATGCCTTGTGCCCATCGGGGTTCTTGAAGGTCGATCCGCCGGTTTTCGAACGCAGCGGCTGCGATGCCTCGCGGCTCGCCGAGATGCGATCCATTTCCGCCTGGATGGCGGCAGGCTCGCCGCGACGGCCGCGAAAGGTCGCGGCGACGACGACCGCGCCGTCGGGCAATTCGCTGTGACGATAGGTATAGCCGAGGTCGGCGAGCGTAAGCGTCCGCCGCTCACCCGAACGCAGGATGACGTCGGCTTCGCCCAATATGTCCTTGACCTCGCCTCCATAAGCACCGCCGTTCATGCGGACAAAACCGCCGACAGTGCCGGGAATCGAGCGCAGGAATTCAACTCCCGCAATCCCCGCATCGCGCGCGGTCGACGACACCAGAATGCCCGACGCGCCGCCGCCGCAGCGCAGCGTCGTCGCGTCGAGTGCTTCGACCTTGGCAAAGGCCTTGCCGAGCCGGACGACGACGCCCGGAAATCCACCGTCGCGCACGATCAGGTTCGACCCGAGGCCGAGTGCCATCACGGGCACCGACGGGTCGAGGTCGCGCAGGAAATCGGCGAGATCTTCGGCGTCCTTGGGCTCGAACAACCAATCGGCCGCGCCGCCCGATTTGAACCAGACGAGCGGTGCAAGCGGGGCATCAGGGGTCAATTTGCCGCGGACGTCGGGAAGCGTTTGGGTTGCGTTCACGCCGCCCCCTCCACAGCCGCTGCCAACGCTGCCGCCATCTTGGTGATGTCCCCCGCACCAAGGCAGATGATCTTGTCGCCCGCGCCGAGCTGGCCGGCGCGGATCGCCTCGGCAAGCGTTGCAGCGAGTGCGTCCGCGTCGGCGACGGTCGCCGCGAACCTATGCCCGCGGTCGCGCAGCCCCTGCGCCAGTGCATCCGACGACACGCCTTCGATCGGTGCCTCTCCCGCCGCATAGACGGGGAGCGCGAGCACCATGTCGGCGTCGTTGAACGCCTGTTGAAAGTCGTCCATGTGATCGCGCAGGCGTGTGAAGCGGTGCGGCTGGACCACGGCCACGACGCGCCCCGTCCCTACGCCCTCGCGTGCGGCCGACAACACGGCGCGGATCTCGACGGGGTGGTGGGCATAGTCGTCGATCACCGTAACGCTGCCGCCATCGACGGCGATCTCGCCGACCTTGGTGAAGCGCCGCTTTACCCCGGCAAAGCCCTGGAAGCCCGAGACGATCTTGTCGTCGCTGACCCCCATGTGGAGCGCCACGGCGACGGCTGCGAGGGCGTTCTGGACATTGTGGCGGCCCGACATCGGCAGGTGGATGCCCGCGATCGTCCGGCTGCTACCGTCGGACAAGCGCACCACGACGTCGAAGCGGTTGCCTTCGGGACCGGGTTCGACATTGGTGCCGCGCACGTCGGCCTGCGCCGAAAAGCCATAGGTGACGATGCGCCGGTCGCGGATGCGCGGGATGATCGCCTGCACTTCGGGATGGTCGAGGCACAGCATCGCCGCGCCGTAAAAAGGCACATTTTCGATGAACTCGACAAAGGCGGCCTTGATCGCGTCGAAACTGCCATAATGGTCGAGGTGTTCGGGATCGATGTTGGTCACGACCGCAATCGTCCCGTCGAGCCGCAGGAAACTGCCGTCGCTTTCGTCGGCCTCCACCACCATCCAGTCCGACGCGCCGAGCCGCGCGTTCGATCCATAATTGTTGATGATACCGCCATTGATCACGGTCGGGTCGATCCCGCCCGCGTCGAGCAGCGCGGCGACAAGGCTGGTCGTCGTCGTCTTGCCGTGCGTCCCGGCAATCGCCACGGTCGATTTGAGGCGCATCAGCTCGGCGAGCATCTCGGCCCGGCGGACGAGCGGGATGCGGTTCGCAAGCGCCGCCTCCACCTCCGGATTGCCGCGCTTGACCGCGGTCGAGGTCACGACGACCGCCGCGCCGTCGACATTTTCGGGGGCATGGCCGATCGCGACCTTGATCCCGCGTTTGCGTAGTCCTTCGACGACGTAGGAATCGGCGATGTCGCTGCCCTGCACCTGATAACCGAGGTTGTGCATCACCTCGGCGATGCCCGACATGCCGATGCCGCCGATCCCGATGAAGTGGATGGTGCCGATGTCGGTCGCGACGCCGCGCATCACTGCGCCTCCCGCCGCGCGGCGGCGATGCCGGCAGACTTGCGCTGCCCGCTCGCACCGACGCGGATCACGTCCATCAGCGGCGGCGGCACAAGCGATTCGACAAGGTCGGCGAGGTCGCGCGTCGCGTCGGGAAGCCCGCAACTCGCGGCATGATCGGCCGCCTCTTCGAGCGCGCCTTGCTCGAGCGCCATGCGCTGGATCTGCTTGGCGAGCGCACCGGGGGTGAAGTCGGACTGGGCGAACGACAGCGCGCCGCCCGCTTCGACCAGATCGACGACGTTAAAGGTCTGGTGATTGTCCATCGCGTGCGGATAGGGAACGAAGATTGCCGGGCGACCCGCGCAGGCAAGTTCGGCGACGGTCGAAGCACCCGCGCGCGCGATGACCAGATGCGCCCAGCGCAGCCGCTCCGGAAAATCGCCGATATAGGGCATGCAATCGGCCGCGACGCCAATCTCGGCATATTTGCCGCGCACCGCCTCGATATCGGCCTCGCGGCATTGCTGGACGACCTGCAGGCGTTCGAGCAGCGCCTTCGGCAGCATCGCAACCGCCGCCGGAACAACGTCGCTGAGCACCGTCGCCCCCAGGCTGCCGCCGACGACGAGTAGGCGGAGGATGCCATCCTCGGGAAGCGGCGGAAACCCTTCGTCGCGGATCGCGATGATTTCTTCGCGTACCGGATTGCCGGTCATATGCGTCTTGAGGTCGAGACCCTTGGGAAGACGCTGGATATTGCGATAGGCGACCGCAATAGCGTCGACGCGCCGCGCCATAAGCCGGTTCGTACGGCCAAGCACGGCATTTTGTTCGTGGATCATGCTTGGAGTCTTCGTCGCGCGCGCCGCGAGCAGGCTGGGCAGCGAAGGGTATCCGCCAAAGCCCACCACAGCGCCCGGGTCGAAGTCGCGGATCAGGTCGATGGCCATGCGCCGCCCCTTGCGGATCGCAAGCGCCGCCTTCACCCAGCCGACCGGGCCGCCGTGCACGCGCCCTGCGGGCAAGACATGCGTTTCGAGTTCGTGCGGCGCGCCGGGAATCTTCAGGCCGCGGTCGTCGCTGACCAGCGCAACGCGATGCCCGCGCGCGATCAGCTCGCCCGCCAGCGCATAAGCGGGCAGCATATGGCCGCCGGTCCCGCCGGCGGCGAGTAGGAAGTGGCGCGTCGCTGTCATTTTCGGGCGGTCATTTCTTGTTCCAGTTGCGGGTCATCGACACCCGCGCCGCATAGGGGTTTCGCCGGGTCAGCGACAAGAGCAAACCCATGCCGATCGACAAAGCGATGAACGACGATCCGCCATAGCTGATGAACGGAAGGGTCATCCCCTTCGACGGGAAGAGCTGGGTGTTCACCGCCATGTTGATCGTCGCCTGCCCGCCGAACTGCGCGATCAGCCCCGCAACGGCAAGGATCAGGAAACTGTCCTCCTCGTCAAGCAGGCGTATGAGCACGCGCACGATAATCGCCAGATAGAGCAGCGCGATCGCGATGCACGCGATCATACCGAACTCCTCGCCGATCACCGAAAAAATATAGTCGGTATGTGCTTCGGGAAGCTGGAACTTGGCAAGACCCGCCCCCGGCCCCGTTCCGATCAGTCCCCCGGCGGTGAGCGTCGCATGCGCCTTGTCGACCTGAAAACTGTCGCCCTCGGCAAAGAGCCAGATGTTGATGCGCTGCTGCGCCACCGGATAGAAGAAATAGGCAGCGACAAGTCCTGCAAAACCCGCACCGACGAGCCCCCACAGAATGCGCATCGACAGTCCGGCGACGAGCACGAGCACGAACCAGGTCGCCGCGAAAATGATCGTCTGGCCGAGATCGGGCTGCGCCATCAGCAGCGCGGCGATAACCCCGGTCAGCACGAAGGACAGGGGAACGACCGGCAGGCTCTGATCCTGCAGGCGCAGCGACAATATCCAGGCGAGCGAGACTGCGAACAGCGGTTTCAGAAATTCGGACGGCTGAAGCCGGAACACACCGCTCCCGATCCAGCGCTGCGCGCCGTTGACCGCCGTTCCGATGAGCGGGACGAGGAACAGCAGGAACAGGAAAAAGAGCGTCCCATAAATGGCGAAGCGCCTTGCCTGCGGCTTCGGCAGCATCGAAACGGCAAGCATCGCAGGCACGCCGACGATGACCCACATGATCTGGCGATAGAAAAAATAAAGCGGATCGAGGCTGGCGGTCGTCGTCGACAATTTCTGCGCGGCGACGGGCGAGGCCGCCGCGACCGCGACCAGCCCAACGGCAACCAGCATCATCACGAGCATCAGCAGCACGCGGTCGATTTCCCAGAACCACAGGCCGAGCGGCGTGCGGTCGGCGCGGCTGAGGCGCGGGCCGCGCCGTTTCGCATTGCGCGCCGCGGCTATCAGCGGGCGTTCGGTCGCGTCGAGATTGTCGCTTCCCCCGGCCATCGGCTCATCCACCCCCCAGCGCCTGCACCGCAGCGCGGAAGCCGTCGCCGCGCGCCTCATAGTCCTTGAACTGGTCGAACGAGGCGCAGGCGGGCGACAACAGCACGACATCACCCTCGCCGACGGCCTCGGCCGCACGCGCGACTGCGGTTGCCAGATCGCCCGCGCGCTCGACCGGGATGGCATCGCCGATCTCCGCCGCGAAACTCTCCATCGCCTCGCCAATCAGATAGGCGCGCTTGACGTGACCGAACCAGGGGCGGCACGCTTCCAGTCCGTCGCCCTTTGCCTGCCCTCCCGCAATCCAGTGCAAACGCTGGTCCGGCGCCGGCGGGAATGCCGCCAGCGCCGGTGCAGCGGAAGCCGCATTGGTCGCCTTGCTGTCATTATACCAGCGGGCACCACGGGCTTCGCCGACCAATTCCATCCGGTGCGGGAGCGACTTGTAGGTCGCGAGCCCGCGCTCGATCTGCTCGTCGTTCAGGCCAAGGACGCGGCACACGGCGATTGCGCAGACGGCGTTCTGCGCATTGTGCGGCCCCTGGAGCGCCGGCCAGCGCGCCTGGTCGGCAGGGTCGATGTCCTTTGCCGAAACGCGGTGGAGGCGGTGGTTGATATGGCTCGCGACCGCTTTCGACGGGCCGTCGTCGGTCGCCACGATCGCCACCTGGTCGCGATGCTGGAGGCCGAAGAGCCGCGCCTTAGACGCGACATAGCCTTCGAAGCCATCGTAGCGGTCGAGGTGATCGGGCGAGATATTGGTCAATACCGCGACGTCGCAGGAAAGTTTGTGCGTCAGATCGATCTGGTAACTCGACAGTTCGAGCACATAGACGCCCCCGTCGGGAAGCGGATCGCGCGCGAGGATGGGCAGGCCGATGTTCCCGCCCATCAGCACGGAGCGCCCCGCGCTTTCGAGCATATGCGTGACAAGCGCGGTCACCGTCGACTTGCCGTTGGTGCCGGTGATGCCGACGACCTTGTGTGGCGGCAGGTCGGGCCGCGCTTCGGCAAACAGCTCGACGTCGCCGATGACCGGAACATGCGCCTCGCGTGCGTGCGCGGCGATCGGGTGCCGATTGAGCGGGACGCCGGGCGAGACGACGACGCCCGAAAAGCCGATCAGGTCGATGGTCAATGGATCGCCGATGTCGGCGCCGAGCGCCATCGCCTCGTCGCGCGCTTCTTCGCGCTCGTCCCACGCGGTGACGCCCGCGCCGCTCGCGATCAGCGCTTCGACGGTCGCGAGACCCGAGCGCGCCAGTCCCAACACCGCAAAGCGGTGACCGGCAAAGGCGCGCGAGGTGATCACCGCAGTTTCAATGTCGCAAGCCCTGCCAGCGCGAGGACGATCGAGACGATCCAGAAACGGATGACGACCGTCGACTCGGGCCAGCCGAGCTGCTCGAAATGATGGTGGATGGGGGCCATGCGGAATACCCGCTTGCCCGTCCTTTTGTACCAGAAGACCTGGATGATGACCGACAGCGCCTCGACGACGAACAATCCGCCAACGAGGACGAGCACTAGTTCGTGTTGCGCGGTTACCGCCATTGTCGCCAGCGCGCCGCCGAGCGCGAGGCTGCCGGTGTCGCCCATGAACACCGCCGCGGGCGGCGCGTTGAACCATAGAAAGGCCAGACATGCCCCGATGATCGCCGCCGCGAATATGGCAAGCTCGCCCGCGCCCGGGACATGCGGGATGCCAAGATAGCCCGCGAATTTCACATTGCCCGACAGATAGACGATGACGAGGAAGGTCAGCGCCGCGATCATGACGGGGAAGGTCGCGAGTCCGTCGAGCCCGTCGGTCAGGTTCACCGCATTGCCGAAACCGACAATGAGCACCATCGCGAAGACATAATAGAGCGGACCCAGCGGAATCACGACATCGTTGAAAAACGGCAGATAAAGATCGGTCCCTGTGCGCGATACGATCAGCAGCACAGCGATTCCGGCGATAACAAATTCGACCAGCAAGCGCACCCGCCCCGGAATCCCGCGATGGCTCGCCTTGGTGACCTTGTCGAGATCGTCGAGGAAGCCGACGACCGCGAACCCCGCGGTCACGAACAGGCACGCCCAGACGAAGCGGTTGGACAGGTCCATCCACAGCAGTGCCGACACGATCAGCGACACCAGGATCATCAGCCCGCCCATTGTGGGCGTACCTTTTTTCGACAAATGGCTCTGCGGCCCGTCGTCGCGGATCGGCTGTCCCTTGCCCTGCCGCGCGCGCAGCATCAGGATGAAGCGCGGACCGATCCACAGCCCGAGGATCAGCGCGGTCGCCACGGCGGCGCCCGAGCGAAAACTCAGATAGCGGATGAGATTGAGCGCCCCCGGAAAGCCAAGCCATTCCGCCAGCCAATAAAGCATCAAATGTCCCCGTCCGTCAGCGCTGCCACGACATGCGACAGTCCGACGCTGTTCGATCCCTTGACCAGCACGGCGTCGCCGGGCCTGATCAGGTCGCCAAGCCGCGCGACCGCGTCCTGGTGCGCGGCCACATGCGCGAAATCCATCTGCCCCTCAAGCGCTTTGGCGAGCGGCGCCATTTCCGGCCCGACAAGCAGGGCGAACTGCACTCCCGCAGCGACGAGCGGAGCGGCGAGCGCTGCATGATAGGCGTCGCTCCCCTCACCCAGCTCGCGCATCGCGCCGAGAATCGCGACGCGGCGCTCGGCAGATTCGTTTGCAAGCCCGCCGATGGTCGCAGCCATCGACGCGGGGTTGGCGTTATAGCTTTCGTCGATGACGAGGATATGCCCGCCCGGCACCGCGACCCGATGGCGCGCGCCGCGTCCGGCGAGTCCGGCCATTTCGGCGAAAGCCAGCCCCGCGGCGGGCAGGTCGCCGCCCACGGCCTTGACCGCGGCGAGCACCGCCAGCGCGTTCGATACCCAATGCTCGCCCGCCTGCGCGATGGTGAAGCAGAGCAGCGCGTCCTGCACCTGTGCCGTGACGAGCGACCCGCCGTTACCGTCGGGCAGCCAGTCGACCGCGCGCACATCGGCCTCCTTGCCAAGGCCAAAGCTCACGACATGCGCGGCGTGACGCTCGGCCTTCGCACGCAGCCGCGCGTAATGCGGGCTATCAAAGGGGATGATGGCGGTACCGCCGGGTTCGAGCCCCTCGAAAATCTCGCCCTTCGCGTCGGCGATGGCTTCTTCGCTGCCGAAAAACTCCATGTGCGCGGGGGCGATCGTCGTGACGATGGCGACGTGCGGACGGACGAGCCGCGTCAGCGCGGCAAGCTCGCCCGCGTGATTCATCCCCATTTCGAACACGCCATAATCGGAAGACGCAGGCATGCGCGCGAGGCTGAGCGGAACGCCGACATGGTTGTTATAGCTTTTGACCGAACGATGCGCCTTGCCGGGACGGAAGCGGTCGAGCGCGGCGAACAATGCCTCCTTCGTCCCCGTCTTGCCCGCCGATCCCGTCACGCCGATAATCCGCGCACGGCTGCGCGACCGCGACGCGGCGCCGAGCGCACCCAGCGCAGCAGCACTGTCCGCTACGCGGACGTGCGGGTGGTCGATCGCGGTTTCGCAGATCACGCCCGCCGCGCCCGCCTCGATCGCCTTACCGATGAATTTATGCCCGTCGGTTTCCTCGCCCTTCATCGCGATGAAAAGATCGCCTTTGGTCACCTCGCGCGAGTCGAAGGCGACGCCGCCCACGGTGAAGTCGGCGCTGGCGGTTCCGCCAGTCGCATCGGCAATCGCGCGCGAAGTCCAGAGCGACGTCATGCCGCCTCCTCGCGCGCCACGCTGACATCGTCAAAGGGAATGACGCGCATTTCGTCGCCGCGCCCGACGATCTGGCCCTGTTCGTGGCCCTTGCCGGCGACGCACACAATGTCGTCGGTCCCTGCGGCCGCGATGGCAGCGGCAATCGCGGTACGCCGGTCGCCGATCACTTCGGCGCCGGGCGCCCCCTCGGCGATGGCGGAGCGGATCAGCGCCGGGTCCTCGCCGCGCGGATTGTCGTCGGTAATGAAGAGGAGGTCGGCCTTCGCCGCTGCGACCTTGCCCATTTCGGGGCGCTTTGCCTGGTCGCGGTCGCCACCCGCCCCGAACACGAGGATCAGTCGGCCCGACGCATGCGGACGCAGCGCGTCGAGCGCCGCGGCGATGGCGTCGGGCGTATGGGCATAGTCGACATAGACCGGTGCGCCCGAGCGCGTGATCGCGGCACGTTCGAGCCGACCGCGAACCGGCTGGAGCCGTGCGAGGTCGGCAAGCGTCTGTCCGGTCCGTCCGCCTGTCGCGATGACGAGGCCCGCCGCGACCAGAGCATTGGCGGCCTGGTATGCGCCGATCAGCGGCAGGTCGATGCGGTATTCCTGCCCCTCGGCGGCGATCACAAGCGACTGGCCGAGTTGGGTGGGCGCCCGCGCGACGAGGCGCAGCGTCTCGCCCGCCGCTCCGACCGTCAACAGGCGCAGGCCGCGCGCCTCCGCCGCCTCGATCACCGCGCGCGACGCACCGTCGTCGCTCCACACGACCGCCGTGCCGTTGTCGGCGACGACCTCCGAGAACAGGCGCAGCTTGGCGGCGAGATAGGCCTCCATCGTCCCATGATAATCGAGATGATCGTGGCTGAGATTGGTGAAGGCGGCGGCCTTTACCGGCAGCCCTTCGGTGCGATGCTGGTCGAGACCGTGGCTCGACGCCTCGAACGCCGCGTGCGTCACGCCTTCGGCGGCGAGGCCCGACATATTGCTGAGGAAGGTCACGATGTCGGGCGTCGTCAGCCCGGTCGTCGCGCGATCGGTCGATGTGGTTATGCCAAGCGTGCCAATCGACGCCGCATGAAACCCCGCCATCCGCCACAGCTGACGCGTCATTTCGACGGTCGACGTCTTGCCGTTCGTGCCCGTCACAGCGACGATGGTCGCCGGAAAACGGTGAAAGAAGCGTGCGGAGGCAATCGCGAAGACGCGGCGCGGGTTGGCGTCGGCGATATGCGCGGCGCCCTCGACGCGCGCTTCGGGCCGTGCGACCACGCCGACGGCGCCCGCAGCAACGGCCGCCGGAATAAAGTCCTCGCCGTTGAATTTCTCGCCGACGAAAGCGCCGAACAGCGTGCCCGGAGCAACCTTGCGGTGATCGATGGCCAGCCCCGTCACCACCGGGTTTGCACCCTCCAAATCGACTTCAGGAAATAGCGTCGCCAGACGCATTATTGATCTTCCCCGTTTCTCCACAGCAGGGGTGTCAGCTCGGACACGTCGACGTCGCGGCTTTCGTCGGGATATACGCCGAGCATCGGTCCCGCGCGTGTGACGACCTTGCGCACGACCGGCGCCGCGGTCCACCCGGCGGTGCGCTGCCCCGAACTATAGGCGTTCCCCTTTGGCTCGTCGATCATCGCGACGACGACATAGCGCGGATTGTCCATCGGAAAGGCGGCAGCAAAGGTCGCGACGACCGAACTGCGGCGATAGCCGCCAACGCCCGGCTTTTCGGCGCTGCCCGTCTTGCCGCCGACGCGGAAGCCAGGCGCCTCGGCCTGCTTTCCGGTGCCGTCGGAGACGATGAGGCGGAGAAGCTGGCGCATCCGCGCGCTCGTCGCCGCCTTGAACACGCGGCGTCCTTTGGGCGGCGCCTTGTCGCCGAGCTTGGTCAGCGTCGCGGGACGATAGATGCCGCCGTTAACGAGCGTCGCATAGGCGTTGGCCAGGTGCAGCGGCGTCACCGCAATGCCGTGGCCATAGCTGGTCGTCATCGTCGTCAGCCGGCCCCAATCCTTGGGCCAGAGCGGGAAGGCGCGTTCGCTGATGTTGATTTCGGGCCGACCATCGAACGCGAGGTCGCGGAACAGCTTTTCCATATTTTCGCGCCCAAGCTCGTCGGCGATGCGCGCGGTGGTGATGTTCGAGCTGTGGATCAGCGTTTCGGGAACGTTGAGCCAGCGACGCGACGGGTGACTGTCGCGGATGCGGAAGCCGGCAATCGCCAGCGGCTCGGTCGCGTCGTAGCGGCGCGCCATGCTCGTCACCGTGCCCGCGTCGATCGCCGCTGCGACCGTCAGCGGCTTGAAGGTCGAACCGAGTTCGTAAAGATTGTACGTCACCGCGTTGCGGCGGGTCGCGGGGTCGCTGCCCAGCAGCTTGTTCGGATTATAGGTCGGGAGCGACGTCATCGCGAGGACTTCGCCGGTATGAACGTCGAGGATGATTCCCGCGCCGCCCAAGGCTTCCAGGTTGGTCACAGCGTTGCCGAGCTCGCTTTCAAGCACGCCCTGCACACGCGCGTCGATCGACAGCGCGAGCGGATCGGCGCGCGTCGCATCGTCGATCAGGCGCTTGTCGAAAGCGCCCTCGACGCCGGTGACGCCATGCCCTTCGGCATTGGTAAAGCCAAGCACATGCGCCGCGAGGCTCAGCTGCGGATAGAGGCGTTCCTTTTCGCGCGGGAAATCGAAGCCGACATCGCCGATCGCGTTCACCGCCGCAACCTGGTCGGGGAGCGCGCGGCGGCGGATATAGGTCGGGCGCGGCCCATTGAGTTTGGCGAGAAACTCGGCACGCGAGGTGTCAGGGAAAATCTTGACCAGCTCGTCCGCCAGATAATTGCGGTCGTTGAGCAGCTTTTCGGGCACGACGCGGATCGAATAGCCGTCGATCGTGCGCGCGAGCGGGACACCGTTGCGATCGACGATGTCGGCGCGCGCCGGCACGAAGGTCGACGCCCCCTGCCCGCGCCCCGACCCGGTATCGAACAGCGCGAAATAGACAAGGCGCACCGACACGAGGAAAAAGGCCGCCATGAACAGCAGCATCAGGATCATCAGCCGCTGCTGCGCGGTCAGCAATATCTGCTGCCGCACTCCTGCGGTACGAACTCGGGCCGGACGGACGACCAGCGTGTTCATTGCGCGGTCTTGCCCTCCGCAGCTTCGCGCGCGGCGGCGCGTTTGAGTTCGGCGAGCGTCGAGTCGGCAAGCAGCTGATCCTCGATCATCTTGAGCTGCTCGCGTCGCCGCGTCGGCGTCATCCTCGGCGTGACGTCGCTGCGCACGTCGCTGGCAACCGGGGCGGCCTGCGCGAGCACGATGGGTTTGTCGGCGGGCTTGGCGACGGGACTCGTCTTCGGCGCCTCGGCCACCGCAACAGGCGACACCATCGCCATCAGCACCGGCGCGACCTCGTTGGCGCCGCGGGCGCGCGGCAGGCCGTCGAGCGACGCGAGCTGGCGCTCGTTTTCCAGATATTGCGATGCCGACGGGGCCGAATAGCCGAAGGATTCGGCGTTCCACTGTTCGAGCTGGCGCATCGAGGCGCGCACCGCGAGCTCGGATTCGAGGTAGCGGATATTGCCGCGCGTCCGTTCGATATCCTTTTCGATCTGCGACAGCTCGCTGCGCGTCGCCGCAACCTTGAGCGACACGGGATAGAGCATCATCGCGAATATGAGCACGAGAAGCACCAGGCCGATTCCCTGGAGCTTGCGAGCAGCCATCAACATGACATCGCCTCCTTGCCTGTCTTTCCTTGGGTCGAATTGCCGGGCCAGGCGGGAGCCGCGGTCCGGACTGCGCTACGCAATGTTGCCGAGCGGGCACGCGGGTTGCGTGCCTCTTCGGCCTTGCCCGGCCGCACCTTGCGCGCCGGGGGTTCGAAAGTGGCGGCCCGCGCCAGAGGGAGCGGCGCGGGCCGGTGGCGCGAACCGGCGGCGTCGCCGCCGCTGCGTTCGCGCAGGAAGTTCTTCACGATGCGGTCCTCGGTGCTGTGAAAGCTGACCACCGCGAGGCGGCCGCCGGGGCGCAACAGGCGCTCGGCGGCACTCAGCCCCGCGACCAGCTCGTCGAGTTCGGCATTGATGTGGATACGGATCGCCTGAAAGCTTTTGGTTGCGGGATCCTTGGGCGCGCCCGGCGGGTGGCGGAGCGCCTTGCGGATTACCGCGGCGAGTTCGCCGGTGCGCGACAGCGGGCGCGCCGCAACGATGGCACGCGCAACGCGGCGCGACTGGCGTTCGTCGCCATAATGATAGAGCACATCCGCGATTTCCGCTTCGTCGGCGCGGTTCAGCCAGTCGGCAGCACTTTCGCCCTCCTGCGCCATACGCATGTCGAGCGGCCCGTCCTTCTGGAACGAAAACCCGCGCTCGCCCTGATCGAGCTGCATCGACGACACGCCGATATCGAAGGTGATGCCGTCGACCGCGTCGATGCCGCGCTCGGCGAGCAGCCGGTCGATTTCGCCGAAACGACCGTGGATCAGCGTCAGCCGACCTTCCGCCTCTTCGACGAGCGCCTGCCCTTCGGCAATCGCATCGGGGTCGCGGTCGCACGCAACCACCTCGGCGCCCGCGGCGAGCATCGCGCGCGTATAGCCGCCCGCGCCGAAGGTCGCATCGACGTGACGCTCGCCGGGGGCGATGGCGAGAGCAGCGATGACTTCTTCGCGAAGGACCGGATCGTGACGGGGATCTCGAGCGAGGTCTGTCACTTGCGCCCCTTCCCCTTCGTTTCTTCCCACGCCTTGGCGAGCCGCTGGAGCACCGGGTCGGCCTCCACGCATTCGGCGAGCGTCGGCAGCCACCAGATTTCGAAGCGGCGACCCGACCCGACAAAAGCGGTCGCGCCGCCGTCGCCGACGCGGTCCCGCGCGGTGAAATTGGGAAGGAAGCGCCCGCTGTCGTCGAGCGCATAGGGCTCGGTATAGCTGAACCGCTTTTTCGACGCCTCATCCTCGTCGAAGTCGAGGTTGCGCGCGAGCGCCGTTTCGCGGTCGCGTTCGATTTCGTCGATCAGCCGGTCATACTGGTCCTGGCCATAGGCGACGAGGCACGGCAGCTTTTCGTGGAAACCAACCCAGAGCACGCGCTGGCCGTCCGCATTGAGGGGCACATTGTTGCGGAACTGCGAAGGAACGGCGATGCGCCCCTTGCCATCGATTGCGGCGAAGTTGGTGCCCGAATAACGGCCGGGCGTCACAATCGCCATCGCTTTAGCCCCCCGTCTCGCGCCTCCGGGCAATATTTTCCTGACCGCGGAATCACCGATTTCGCGCCGAAAGACTCAGGTGGAGATTGCCCCTCTCCGCCACCTGAGTATCAACTATCGATTGGGGTGGAAAGGGGAAATTTAGGGTGAAATAGGGAAATCATGCCCATTTGGCGGTAAAATCGGGGCGAATGGTCGACAGGTCGGGGACGCAGACGAACGAAGGCCCGCTCCCAAGCGCCAAAATGTCAGAAATTAGAGAGGGATGGCGTCAGTCGCCGCGCGGACGAATCCACAGCGGCGCGATCCGGCTATCCCAGGCATCGCCGCGCAACCGGGCCGGAAGCCATGCCATCGTGTCGGCGCGCCGCAACCAGGGCGCCCACGCCAGCGGCGACCGCCACTGACTTTCGTGCAGCAGGTCGGCATCGCCGACGATCAGGGCGCGCCCCGCGCCGATGCGGCATTCCGCCACTGCACCGCCGCCGAGGGCGCGGCAGGTCGACGGGAGGCGAACAAAGCGGCCCGCAGAATGGAGGCGCAGCAACGGCCCCTCGCGGGAAAGCTGGATCGGCACATCGCCCCGATCGGTCGGCGCGGGCGCGGCGAGCTCGACACCCCAATGGTCGAGCAGCGGGGTCAGCAGGCTGGTAATCGGCGGGTTGCGCGGATCGCCCAGCGGATACGGCGGCGGCCAGCTCGACAATGCGTCGGCAAAGAGGATCGCTTCCCCGCCCTTGCGGACATGGTCATCGATGCGAACCAGTTCGGCAGGCGCCAGCGCGCGTGGATGCGCCAGAAGCAATCGCGCGTCGGGCGGCAGCGCCTCAAGGCTATCGACGAGGCGCAGGTCGACCGCGCGGTCGAGTTGGACGAGAACGGGATGATCGGCAGGCCCCCGGTCGAGCATCGACGCGAGATCCGCAGCGCCGCCCCAGCGCAGCGGCAATCCGGAAAGCATGACCGCGACCGGCCGCACGGCCGGCTCGCCGCCGCGGTGCAGCAACGCGATCGTGCCGTGCGACCCGGCGAACCACAAGAGCACAGCGAGCAGCGCAGCCGACCAGCGCACCGCCCGCGGCCAGCGCACGGCGACCTTATCGAGTGCCTGCGCCGCCGTCAGGCAAACTGCGCCGGCAAGGGCCGTGACCAGCAAGGCCGGAACGCCTGGCCGCGCTGCCAAAATGAGGTGCAGCGCGCCCTGCAACGCAATCAGCAATGCCAGCGCGGCAACGGCTGCCCACGCGCGGCCTGCCCGATCGGCGTCACGCATCAACCGCGCATGGAGGAGCGCACCCGGCATCAACAGGGGAACGGCCAGCCATGCATCGACCCGGCCGGTCAGCGCCTGGCCGCCAAGATACCAGCCGAGCAGCAAAGCGGGAGCGGCATAGGCCACGCCAGCCGATAAAATGCGCGCCCCGGCCACGCGCGCGGCGCTCACTTGGCCGACTGGCGCGCGCGTTCGAGGGCAGGGTCGGGTTCGAGGTCGGGAACCGTCGCCGAAGACGCCGCCTGCGGCACCTTGGCCCCCGGTTGGGCGTTCACGTCCTTCGACTCCTTGGACACCGGCTGGACGCCCAGCTCTTCGAGCGGTGCAGCGCCCGCCTTCTCGTCGCCCGGCATCTTGACTGTTTCGGTTGCGGCGGCGTCTTCGGCGACTTTCTCGCGGGCGCGGTCGCCGATCAATCCCGCCATACCGACGAGCAGCAGCACGGTCAGCACCCCGGCGACGCCGATCTGAAGCCGCCGCATCGAATCGTTCGTCGGCTCGGGCTGCGGCGGCGCGACCGCCGGAATCGGGGCTTCATATTGATTGCCGTTCATGCCGCGGCCTCCGCCAATCCTTTGCTCGCCAGCCACTCGGGGTTGTAGAGCGTCGACAGATAGCGGAACCCGCTGTCGCACAGGATGGTTGCGATGCGTTTTCCGGGACCGAGCTTGCGCGCAAGCGCCATTGCGCCCGCAACATTGATTCCCGACGACAGGCCGAGGCACAGCCCCTCTTCGTCGAGCAGGCGGCGAACGATCGCCAGCCCTTCGGCATCAGAAATGCGGAACTGCGTATCGATCGGCGCACCGTCGAGGTTGGCGGTGATGCGGTTCTGGCCGATGCCTTCGGCAACGCTCGACCCTTCGGGCTTCAACTCGCCGCACTGGTAATAATTATAGAGCCCGGCGCCGTGCGGGTCGGTGAGCGCGACGACGACGTCGGCATCTTTCGCCTTCAAACCCAAGCCGGTGCCCGCGATGGTGCCGCCGGTCCCTGCCGCGCAGGTGAAACCGTCGACGCGGCCATCCATCTGTTCCCAGATTTCCTCGGCAGTGCCGCAGACATGCGCCTTGCGGTTGGCGATATTGTCGAACTGGTTCGCCCAGACGGCATTTTCGGTTTCCTCGGCGATGCGGCGCGAGGTGTGGACGAAATGCCCGGGATTGGCAAAGGGTGCGGGTGGGACGAGCACGAGTTCGGCGCCGAGCGCGCGGATCGTCGCCATTTTTTCGGCGCTCTGATTGTCGGGCATGACGATAATCGTCTTGTACCCCAGCGCATTGCCGACGAGCGCGAGCCCGATTCCGGTGTTGCCGGCCGTGCCCTCGACGATGGTGCCGCCCGGACGCAGCAGTCCGTTCGCCTCTGCGTCGCGGACGATATAGAGCGCCGCGCGGTCCTTTACCGAGCCGCCGGGGTTGGCATATTCGCACTTGCCCCAGATTTCGCAGCCCGTGTCTTCGCTCGGCCCCTTCAGCAATACGAGCGGTGTATTGCCGATCAGGTCGAGGCTGTTTTCAGCTATGATCATGCCCCATGATCTAGGCTCGCCGTTCCGCCCCCGCAAGACAGCTTCGCTTCGCGGGGCGATTGCCGATCTTCATCGACGGGCGGCCTGTTTCCTTCGGCCAGCGGTCGCAAATCCCCGCGCGGGGCCTTGCAATAGTAACTATATAACATTACTGCGACGCGCGAAATCGAACCGAAACAGGAATATTCCATGCACATGCTCCCCTCCGCAACGGTCACGCTCGCGCAGCTCCTTGCCGCCCCCGCCTATGCACAAGACCGGGCGCCGACGGGCAACGACGATGTGCACACGGGCGAGCCGATTATCGTGACCGCACCCTATGTCCGCAGTCTCGACATCCTCGGCAATGTGTCGGTGCTGGAAGGCGACGAGCTGGCGCGCGACCTGCGCGGACAGATCGGCGACAGCCTGACGCGCCAGCCGGGTGTGTCGGCGACCAGCTTCGCCCCCGGCGCCTCGCGCCCCGTCCTGCGCGGTTTTTCGGGCGAGCGCGTGCGCGTGCTCACCGACGGTATCGGATCGATCGACGTGTCGAACACCTCGGCCGATCATGCGGTGACGATCGACCCGCTGACCGTCGAACGCGTCGAAATCCTGCGCGGCCCCGCGGTGCTTCTTTTCGGTAGCCAGGCGATCGGCGGCGCGGTCAACCTGTTCGACCGCCGCATCCCGCGCAAGGTTCCCGCCGACCATGTCCACTTCGACGCCATCGGCGGCTTTGCGACGGCGGCCGATGACGGCAATGTCGGCGCCTCGGTCGACGTCGCGCTGACGCCGCAGATTGTCGCGCATCTCGACGGCAGCTGGCGCAAGACCGGCAACCTGCGTTCGGGCGGTTTCGTTCTTGCCCCCGGGCTACGCAGCGAACTGCTCGACCTTGCCGAAGAAGAAGCCGAAGAGGGCCATGCCGAAGAGGCGGCCGAACTGACCGAACAGGCGAATGCTCGCGGCAAGATCGCCAACACGGCAAGCGAAACCTGGACCGCGGCGGGCGGCCTTTCGCTCATCAACGAAGGCGGCCAGTTGGGCGTGTCGGTTTCCTATTACGACAGCAAATATGGCGTGCCGAGCCGACCCGGAACCGAACATCATCACGAAGAGGGCGAGGAAGAAGGGGAGGAAGAGGAAGGTCATGGCGAAGAGGCCGTCACGATCGGCCTCAAGCAATGGCGCGCCGACCTGCGCGGCGAAGTCGAACTCGGCGACGGCCTTTTCGACAAGCTCCGCATCCGCGCCGGCTTCGCCGATTATGAACACACCGAGTTCGAGGGCGACGAGGTCGGGACCGTCTTTACCAACCAGGGCGTCGAGGGCCGCCTGGAGCTCGCCCAGAACGATCGCGGCGGCTGGCGCGGCGCAAGCGGCGTCCAATATTCGCACCGCGATTTCGACGCCGTGGGCGCCGAGGCATTCGTCCCGCGCAACCTGACCGACCAGTTCGCTGTCTTCACCCTGCAGGAATTGACGGCAGGCCCGCTTGGCATTGAAGGCGCCGCGCGCTTCGAAACCACCAGCGTCCGCGCGCCGAGCCTGGGCGTCGAGCGCCGCTTCAACGCCTTCTCGGGGGCGCTCGGCGCGACCTATGACATTGCCGAAGGCGCCAAGATCGGCGCATCGGTCGCGCGCGCGGTGCGTGCGCCGTCGGCCGAGGAGCTATTCTCGAACGGCCCGCACATCGCGACGCAGGCGTTCGAGGTCGGCGACCCCGACCTCAGGCGCGAAGCCAGCTGGGGCGTCGAAGCCTCGGTCAAATATCGCAGCGACGCGTTCAACGTCGCGCTCACCGGCTATGCCAACTGGTTCGACGATTTCATCTATTCGGCGGCGACCGGAGACGAAGAGGACGAGCTTCCGGTCTTCCAATATTTCCAGAACGATGCGCGCGTGTGGGGTTTCGAGGCCGAAGCGAGCGCGCGGCTCGCACAGTTCGGCGGCTTCAACATCGTCGGCGACGTCACCGCCGACATGACGCGCGCCAAGATCCGCGGCGGCGTCAACCAGCATGTCCCGCGTATTCCGCCGCTGCGCGTGCTCGGCGGGATCGAGGCGCAGGGCGAACGACTCGACGCACGCGTCGAGGTCGAATGGACCGACGACCAGACGCGCATCGCCGAATTCGAAACGCCGACCAAGGGCTTCACGCTCGTGAATGCTTCGATCAGCTGGCGCCCCCTGCCCGCGGCAAAGAATCTGACGCTGACGCTGGCCGCAAACAATATTTTCGACGTCGAGGCGCGCCGCCACGCGAGCTTTACGAAGGATTATGTCCCGCTCGCCGGCCGCGATTTCCGCCTGACGGCGCGCGCCAGCTTCTGATTGTCGCGCCGGGGCGGAGCGATACCGCCCCGGCGTTCGATCAATCGAGGAAATTCTTGCGCCGGTTCCAATAGATGGACGTCGACGCCGCATAGGCGCCCACCAGTTCCCAGATCTTGGGATCAACCTTTTCGATGTCGACGCCGCTGTCGATATAGGCCTGGACGATTTTCATAATCTGCTCCTCGTTCATTTCCTGCGACAGGTCGGGATTGGCGCCCGTGGGGCCGAAATCGAGCGCGCGGTCGATCACGACCGTCGACATATTCGATTCGGCCATACGGCTGCTCAGCCATTCGCGCGCGACGCGCGCGATGCTGTAGTCGAAATAGGCGGTCTTGAGATCCGCCGCTATTCCCTGCGATTCGGCACAGCCGTCGACGATAGCGACGAGTTCCTTGATCAGCGCCTCTTGCGCGTCGGCGGCGCCTTCGCCAACCATCGCCGACCCGAGCAGCGACCTTTGTCCGACGTCCATGCCGGCCACGCCGCAGTCGAGCTTGGCGCCCTCCTGCGCCGCGGCCGCCGCCGGCAGGGCGGCCAGCATCAGCGCCAGGCCGGCCGGAAATGCCTTCATCATTGCCGTTCCTTTCGTGGCCGGCGCCAAAGCCGCATTATGACAGCATCGCCATCCCGCCATTAACATGAAGTGTCTGGCCGGTAACATAGCCCGCTTCCTTCGACGCGAGATAGACGACCGCCGCGGCAATGTCGTTCCCCTCGCCCATCCGGCCTGCGGGGATTCGCGTGTTGAGCGCTTCTTTCTGTGCGTCGGGCAGGTCGGCGGTCATTGCCGTCGCGATAAAGCCGGGCGCGACGCAGTTCACGGTGACGCCGCGGCTTGCGAGCTCCTGCGCGAGCGCCTTGGCCATGCCGGTGACGCCTGCCTTCGACGCCGCATAATTGGCCTGCCCCGGATTGCCCGTCGCGCCGACAACGCTGGTGATCGAGATGATGCGCCCGAAGCGCGCCTTCATCATCGGCTTCGCCGCGGCGCGCGCGAGGCGAAAATTGGCCTCGAGGTTGATCCGGATGACATCGGACCATTCGTCATCCTTCATCCGCAGGATCAGATTGTCGCGCGTGACGCCGGCGTTGTTGACGAGGATGTCGAGCTTGCCACCCAGCGCCTCGACCGCCGAAGGCACCAGCGCATCGACGGCATCGGCGTCGCCAAGGTTACACGGCAGGGCGACATGATCGCCGCCCAGCGTATCGCGAAACGCGTTCAGCTTGTCGGCATTGGACCCCGAAACCGCCAGCCGCGCCCCCTGCGCCGCCAGCGCCTGCGCGATGGCCGAACCAATGCCGCCCGAAGCGCCGGTAACGAGGGCGGTCATGCCGGTAAGATCGAACATGAAAATTCTCCTGATATGCGAAATTCAGAGCGCTTTGATGAGCGCCTCGATATCGTCCATCGAGATCAGGCTCGTCACCTCGACCTCGCCCGACGCGCTGCGTTTGACCATCGGCCCGAGCACCTTGCCGCCGAATTCGACGAACTGGCCGACCCCGATGTCCTCCATCGCGCGCACGCTTTCGCGCCAGCGGACGCGGCCGGTGACCTGTTGAACCAGCAGATTGCGGATTTCAGCGGCGTCGCTAACCGGGGCCGCCGTCACATTCGCGACAACGGGGACGAGCGGCGCGGCGGGCGGGTTCGTACCGAGCGCTTCGGCCATTGCATCGGCGGCGGGCTGCATCAGCGGGCAGTGGAAGGGCGCCGACACGGGGAGCAACACGCCGCGCTTGATCCCGTAATCCTTGACCAGCGCGACGGCGCGCTCGACCGCGCCCTTGTGGCCCGAGATCACGACCTGCGACGGGTCATTGTCGTTCGCGACGGTGCAGACCTCGCCGTCGGCCGCCGTATCGGCGAGCTTTTGTGCGGTGTCGATGTCGGCGCCGAGCAGCGCCGCCATCGCGCCGACGCCGACGGGCACCGCGGCCTGCATCGCCTGCCCGCGCGTCTTCAAAAGCCGTGCCGTCGTCGCAAGATCGAACGCGCCCGCGGCGCACAACGCGCTATATTCGCCAAGGCTGTGCCCAGCGACATAATCGGCCTTCGCGGCAAGCGTCACGCCGCCCTCCTTTTCGAGCACGCGCAAGGTCGCAATCGCATTCGCCATGATCGCGGGCTGGGCATTCTCGGTCAGCGTCAGCTGATCCTCGGGCCCCTCGCTCATCAGCTTGAACAGATGCTGGCCGAGCGCGTCGTCGACCTCCTGAAACACCTCGCGCGCGACGCTCGATGCTTCGGCAAGCGCCTTGCCCATGCCGACCGACTGGCTACCCTGTCCCGGAAAGATGAATGCGCGCATGCCCCTGCCTTCATAATCGTCGTCCCCGCGAAGGCGGGGACCGTTGGAGTTCCTTGTTTTCGCCGCCGGGATATCCCGATGGCGGCCCCCGTATGCACGGAGGCGACAAGTCCTGCCGCCTATTCGCTCACCCCGCGCGATGCAAGCCGAAGGGCACGACCTTGTTGTCTGCGTCATGGCCGATGTCGGCACGGCCCAGCCAGGGGATGTTGCAGCGGTCGCACCAATAGCGCGCAATTTCCTCGGCATCGCTGCCGAACGGGCGATCATTGTCGGGTATGTCGCTGACACGCCCCAGCCGCAGCCCAGCCAGCCCGCGCGGGCCAAGGCTTGTCGCCATGTGGAAAAAGGCGCGGTCGAAGGCGTAGAGATATTCGCTGACCTCCTCGACGATCAGCACATGACCGGCAAGGTCGGGCTCGAGCGGAGTGCCGAGCAGCATCGACAGCGTCATCAGGTTGAACGCCGCGTGGCGGGCGCCATGCTCCAGCCCCGCCTCGCATGCCGCAGGATCGCGCGCGACCAGCCAGTCGAGCGCGCGCGCCACCGCCGCATCGCCGCCCTCGCGGCGAATGTCGGCGACCATCGGCCCGTGCGCGACATGGTCGAACCCGTCGCGATAGAGGCAGGCGAGCAGATTCCCTTGGTCCGAATAGCCGAGGAAGGCCTTGCCGCGCGCGGCACCGGTCATCGCCGCGACCGCGTCCTCGGCAATCCGCGCCGCGCCATATCCGCCGCGCGCGAACCAGATCGCGTCGATGTCGGGCCGGTTCGCCATTTCGACCAGTGCAGCAAAGCGATGTCCATCCTCACCCGCGAAATGGCCGTGGACCGTAAAACATTGCTCGTCGAACACGAGCTCGACATCGGGGTAGCCGAGTGCGGCAACCGCGCGCACGGCTTCGGCATCGTCGGGATATATGGGTGTCGACGGGGCGACGATTCCGATGCGCATAGATCGACTTTCGATTTCCGTTCGTGTCGAGCGAAGCCTGTCCTGAGCCTGTCGAAGGATCGAGACACCCCGAAGGCCGGAGCCAAGCCGATGGGCATCTCGACTTCGCTCGATGCGAACGGGAAAGGGAGTGTCGCCCTTGTTGCAAACCCTTCGCCAAGCCCATATCGCGCGAGCATGTCCGAAAACAAATCCTATTTCTTTTGCGGCGTCGGCGGATCGGGAATGCTGCCCCTGGCGCTGATCGTCGCGGCGCGCGGTGCATCGGTCGCCGGGTCCGACCGCAGCCGCGATCAGGGGCGCAGCGCAGCCAAGTTCGACTGGATCGAGAGCCGAGGCATCGAACTCTTTGCGCAGGACGGCAGCGGCGTCGCCCCGGGACAGACCCTCGTCGCATCGGCAGCGGTCGAGGATCATGTCCCCGACATCGCCGCCGCACGCGACCTCGGCCTGCCGCGGCTCACACGCGCCGACCTCAACGCCGCGCTGTTCAACGCGGCCGACCATGGCGTCGGCATCGGCGGGACGAGCGGCAAGTCGACCGTCACCGGAATGCTCGGCTGGATTCTCGCGCAGGCAGGGCGCAATCCCACGGTGATGAACGGCGCCTATATGCGCAATTTCGCTAGCGGCGAGACGCCTTTCGCAAGTGCCCTTGTCGGCGACATGGCGACCTATGTCAGCGAGGTCGACGAAAGCGACGGGTCGATCGCGTTCTATCGGCCCGACGTCGCGGTGGTCACCAACATCAGCCTCGACCACAAGAGCCTTGATGAACTGCACCAATTGTTCGGCGACTTCGCTGCCAAGGCGCGCGTTGCGGTCGTCAATGCCGACGATCCCGAATCGGCACCCCTGCTCCGTGGCGACAACGTCATGCGCTTCGGCTTTTCGGATGCCGCAGCGGTACGCGGCAGCGATTTCGAGGCGTTGCCCGACGGCTGCCGCTTCACCGTCCATTTCGCCGCCGACAGCCACGCGGTGCGCCTGCGGATGCCCGGGCGACACAATGCCGCGAACGCGCTCGCCGCTATCGCCGCGGCGCGCGCGCTCAACGTCCCCGTCGCGCAATCGGTCGCGGCGCTCGCCGACTTTTCCGGGCTCGCGCGCCGCTACGAAGTCATCGGACAGGCAGGCGGCGTGACCGTCATCGACGACTTCGCGCACAACCCCGACAAGGTCGCCGCAACCCTCGCCGCCGTTGCCGAATTGCCGGGCCGCGCGCTGATCTTCTTCCAGCCGCACGGCTATGGCCCCCTGCGCCAAATGGGCAAGGAACTGGCGTCGAGCTTTGCCGCGGGAATGCGCGCGGGCGACAGGCTCTATGTCAGCGACCCCGTCTATTTCGGCGGCACGGTCGACCGTAGCACCGGGAGCGAGGCGCTGGTCGCCGACATCGTCGCGGGCGGCGGCGATGCAGAGCATATCGCGAGCCGCGACGATTGCGGCGCAGCCATGCTCGCCGAGGCACACGCAGGCGACCGCATCCTGATCCTCGGCGCGCGCGACGACACGCTCACCGAGTTTGGAAGGGAGCTGCTCGAAAAGCTCGCGCGCGCTTGATTCCGTCGCCGAAACCTGTATAGGCGCCCCCATTCGGGGCGAGGCCTTGCGCCTGTCGCCCCGTTTGCTTTGCACCAATACGCAAAGCCGGACGACAGCCGGAGGGGTTTCGCGATTGGCGCGGAATCAGCGATCGGCCAAATCGAAGGACGCAAACCATGCCGTTTTACGAGCATGTCTTTATCGCGCGTCAGGACTTGAGCCAGGCTCAGGTCGATGCGCTGGCGGAAACCGTCACCAACATCATTACCGAGCACAAGGGCCAGGTTCACAAGACCGAAACCTGGGGCCTCAAGCAGCTCGCCTACAAGATCGCAAAGAACCGCAAGGGTCATTATGTGATGCTGTCGGCCGAAGTCGAAGGCGATGCGATCGCCGAGGTCGAGCGCCAGGCCGCGATCAATGAAGATATCATCCGCTGGCTCACCATCCGCGTTGACGAACTCGAAAAGGGTCCGTCGGCGATGATGCGCAAGCAGGAACGCCGCGGTGGCCGCGGCCGTGACCGCGCCGGCGAAGAATAAGGAACAGCATCATGGCACGACCCTTTTTCCGCCGCCGCAAGACCTGCCCCTTCAGCGCGAAGGACGCACCGGTCATCGATTACAAGGACGTCCGCCTGCTCCAGGGTTACCTGTCGGAGCGCGGCAAGATCGTCCCGTCGCGGATCACCGCGGTGTCCACCAAGAAGCAGCGCGAGCTGGCCCGTGCGATCAAGCGCGCGCGCCACATCGGCCTGCTCCCCTACATTGTGAAGTAAGGAGGGCAGCGTCATGGAAATCATCCTGCTCGAACGTATCGAGAAACTCGGCGGTATCGGCGACGTCGTCACCGTCAAGAACGGCTTTGCCCGCAACTATCTGCTGCCCAACAACAAGGCGCTGCGCGCGAACGAAGCCAACAAGAAGCTGTTCGAGGCGAACCGCGCCAAGATCGAATCCGACAACGCCGAACGTCGCACCGACGCCGAAGGCCGCGCCAAGGACATCGACGGCAAGCAGGTTGTCCTGATCCGTCAGGCGTCGAACACCGGCCAGCTTTACGGCTCGGTCGCGGTGCGTGACATCGTCGAAGCGCTGGCCGAGGACGGCGTCGAAGGCGTCACCAAGGCGATGGTCGAGCTCGAACGCCCGATCAAGTCGCTCGGCCTGTTCGACGTCAAGGTCAAGCTGCACCCCGAAGTCAGCGTGACCGTCGGCGTCAACGTCGCCCGCTCGCCGGACGAAGCCGAGATGCAGAAGGAAGGCATCGACGTCATCGCCGCGATGTTCGAGGAAGAACAGGCCGAAGCCGTCGCTTCGGCACTCGAACCCGACAGCGAAGACGAGTTCGAAGAGGGCACGCCCCCGTCGGAAGCCGCCGCCGAAGAAGCAACGGCTGCCGATACGGACGCCGAGGAAGACAAGGAAGCCTGAGCTTCTTTCCTCTCGCGAGACAGAAAAGGCCTCGGAACGCTGGTTCCGGGGCCTTTTTCCTTGGAGTCCGGTTCGGGGGGATCTGCCGCTCAATCCTCCCTGTGGCGAAGCCATGGGGGAGTCGAAGACGGCGCGCAGCGCCAGCGGGACCGCTCGCGAAGCGAGGGGTGGAGGGGCCGCGCGAGGTTGCGCCATTAGCCCCTCCGTCAGCCCTTCGGGCTGCCACCTCCCCATGCCTGCGGCACAGGGAGGATCGAACGTCCTCAGCTGGTCGATTTCAGACCTTCGTCATCCCGGACTTGATCCGGGATCCACGACCGCGCTGAAGGCATTGGCCTCGGATCAAGCCCGGGGTGACGACGAACCGCGATTGCGATTTCAAGTCGCAGACCGGTCGCCTAATATCCCATCAGGCTCAGCACTTCCTTGCGGCTGCGCTCGTCGTCGAGGAAGCAGCCGAGCAGGCGGCTCGTGACCATGCCGACACCCGGCGTCCGCACACCGCGGCCGGTCATGCAGCCATGCTGCGCGTCGATCACCACCGCGACGCCGTGCGGATGCAGATTGTCCCAGATGCAGCGCGCGACCTCGGCGGTCAGCCTCTCCTGCACCTGCAGCCGCCGCGCATAGCCGTTGAGGACGCGCGCGAGTTTGGAAATTCCGACAACGCGGTCGCGCGGCAAATAGGCGATCGACGCCTTGCCGGTGATCGGCGCCATATGATGTTCACAATGCGACTGGAACGGAATATCGCGCAGCAGCACGATCTCGTCATAGCCGCCGACCTCCTCGAACGTCCGCGACAGATGAACCGACGGATCGTCGGCATAGCCCGAACAATATTCCTTCCACGCGCGCGCGACGCGCTTTGGCGTGTCGCGCAACCCTTCGCGCGCAGGATCGTCGCCGGCCCACTCGATCAGCGTGCGAACGGCGTCCGCGACATGGTCGGGCACCACCAGCTTGCCGTCGCGATCATAGCGGTCGTCGACCAAATCGCCGTCGCCTGGAGTTCCACTCGATCCCGTCATTGCCCCGCTTTCACTGTTGCTTTGATGCCGCACATTTCGGGACGAATGCGCGAAGAAGCAAGCCCGCGACACCAAGTTTTTATCCTCCGCTATCGGGTTGACGTTGCGGAAACCGCGCTTTTCACGCGGTTGGACTCACAAGAAAATCTGGCGCCGATGCCGCCGAACAAGTGGCTTGACGCTCGCGTCAACTGGGCGCAGTTTTAACCCATTACAGAGTCCGCCCAAGCGGACCGTAATCCGGAGAGGCCGGTGTTTTCCCCGACACCGGTGGGAGAGGACGATGACCAGCGCAGCTGGCAGGTGGGAAAACGACACACATCTGGCCGACCTGGCCCGGTGCTCCCTGCCATGCAGGTCACACTCCTTCCCTTAGTCACAAATCTGATTTGGGCGACCCGCACCCGCGGGATCGGAAAAGGGAGGACATTGATGAAGTTCAACGCATTGATCGGAAGCTCGATCCTGGCGATGGCGGTGGCGACACCGGCAATGGCGCAGAGTGGAGATACCGACGCCTTCGGCGGCGAAATCGTCGTGACGGCGCAGCGCCAGTCCGAACGGCTTCAGGACGTGCCGATCGCCGTCAGCGCCTTTTCCGCGGAATCGCTGGAGGCGCAGCAGATCGAGAACCCGTCCGACCTGCAACTCACCCTGCCCAATGTTACCTTCACCAAGACCAATTTCACCTCGTCGAGTTTCACGATCCGCGGCATCGGCGACCTTTGCGTCGGCGTCAGTTGCGACAGCGCGACCGCGATCCACCAGAATGAATCGCCGCTGATCGGCACCCGACTGTTCGAAACCGAATTTTTCGACCTCGAACGCATCGAGGTGCTGCGCGGGCCACAGGGAACGCTGTTCGGCCGCAATGCGACCTCGGGCGTCGTCAACGTCGTGACCGCCAAGCCCGACCTCAGCGCCTTTGGGGCCGCGGGTGATTTCGAATATGGCAATTACAACAGCATCAAGGTCAAGGGGATGGTCAACCTGCCGATCGGCGACACGCTGGGCGTGCGCGTGGCGGGCTTCTATCTCAACCGCGACGGCTATACGAAGAATCTGTTCGACAACAGCCGTATCGACGACCGCGACATGTACGCGGTGCGCGGGTCGATCCGCTGGCAGCCCACGCCCGACACGACGCTCGACCTCCTCGGCTATTATTTCCGCGAAGAGGACAACCGGCTTCGTATCCAGAAACAATATTGCCAGCGCGATCCCACCGGCGTGCTCGGCTGTCTGAACAACCGCCGCGATCCCGGCGTCACCAATGCGAACTCGACCTTCGTCGGCGTGCTGACGAGCCGCGAGTTCCTGGCGATCCGCGGCATTCCGACCGCCTTCGGCCTTGGCAGCCTCTATGGCCCCGACGCGCTGTCGACCTTTCAGTCGAACCCCGATCCCCGCATCGTCAACACCGACTATACGCCGAACTATTTCTCGGACGAGCTCCAGATTCAGGGGCGGCTCGAACACAGCTTCGGCGCGATCAACGTCTCGCTCGCGGGCGTCTATCAGGAAGCCAGCGTCGACAGCAGCCAGGACTATAACCTGTCGATCCAGGACCGCAGCTTCTTCGCGCCGGCGCTCAATACCCTTGCCGCAGCGGCAGCAGGCGGCATCCCGGGGCTCCCGGCCGCTTATTTCGCCCCGATCGCGGCGGCGCTGATCCCCGGCGGTCCCAACGGTCCGCTCTGCACCTCGCTCGCCGAGGAAACGGGGCTCGGTTCCTATGGCGGCTTTTCGACCTGTACCGCGACGCCGCAGGATTTCGACCGGTCGAACCAGGACAGCAGCAGCTGGTCGGGCGAGCTCATTATCAGCTCCGACCTCGACGGCCCGTTCAACTTCCTCGTCGGCGGCATCTATGGCAAGTCGCACCTGACCGAGAACAGCTATTATGTGAACTCGTTCGGCATCGACTATCTGACCGGTATCCTCGGCACATTTACGGCGCTCGGCAACCCGCCGGCCGCGGGTGGCCCGCTGGCGCCGTCCTTCCTCGCCACACCCTTTTTCCGCAACAACACCGACGATCTGCGCGTCCGTTCATACGGGCTGTTCGGCGAAGGCTATTTCGAGTTCAACGATACGCTCAAACTGACCGCCGGTCTTCGCTACACCAATGATCGCAAGGCGGTTCGGGCACGCTCGACGCTTGCGAATTTCCTCACGCCGTTCGGCCAGACGGGCAGCGCATTCGATTCGCCGTTCGTCGGCACTTTCGACGCCGACCCCGGCACTGCGGGCAACCAGTTGTTCCAGGAACGCCGCGTCGGCTTCGACGAGGTGACCGGCCGCGCGGTCCTCGACTGGAAGATTACTCCCGACAATCTGCTCTATGCGAGCTATTCGCGCGGGTATAAATCGGGCGGCATCAACCCGCCGCTGCAACCGGTATTTGAGGTCGACGAATCCTTCGTGCCCGAAATCGTCAACGCGTTCGAAATCGGGTCGAAGAACCGTTTCGGAGCCCTGCAAATCAACGTCACGGGCTTCTATTACAAATATAAGGATCTCCAGCTCAGCCGCATCGTCGCGCGTACCTCGGTGAACGACAATGTCGACGCCGACATCTGGGGCCTCGAAGCCGAAGCGGTGATCACGCCGACGCCCGATTTCGTCGTCAACCTCGGCGCGAGCTATCTCAATACCAAGGTGTCGAGCGACAAGTTCCTCGGCAATCCGCGCGATCCGTCGGGCGGGCGTTCGGACACGGTGATCATCAAGGACATCACCAACGGTTCGAACTGCGCCGTGGTCCCGACGACCGCAGGCAATGCCGCCGGCGTCCAGACCTATGTCGGCGCGGTAAACGGCAGCCTCGGCCTGCAGGCCCCGGGGAGCTTCGGTCCGAACAGCGGCATCAACTCGCCGGGCGCCTTCGGCATCTGCTCGGTGCTCGCAGCGACGGCCGCCAACCCGTCGGCGCCGCTCCGCGCGCTGTTCGGGGTGCCGACGGGGCCGCTGCCCTTCATTGTCGAAAACGCAGGTGTTCCGGTCAACATCCGTGGCAACAAGCTGCCGCAGGCACCGAACGTCAAGTTCAACGCCGGCGTGCAATATACGCATCATTTCGCCAACGACATGTCGCTGACCCCGCGTCTCGACATCACCTACACCGGCGACAGCTATGGCAATATCTTCAACGGGCGGATCAACAAGATCAACGGCTATGCCCAGGCGAACGCCCAGATCCAGCTCAATGGCGTCGACAAGAAATGGTATGTGAAGGCGTTCGTTTCGAACATCTTCGACAGCCAGCCGGTCACCGGCCTTTATGTCACCGACCAGTCGTCGGGCCTGTTCACCAACGTGTTCACGCTCGATCCGCGCCGCTACGGCATCGCGGCCGGCTTCAGATTCTGACGCCACCCGGCACCCAAGAAAAGCCCCGCCCTCTCACGCGAGAGGGCGGGGTTTTTGTTTGGGCGCGATGTGCAGGCGAGGGCGAGGCAACGCCCCCGCACGCGGCACGCGTCAGAATTTGAAACGCACCGTGCCGCCATAGGTGCGCGGCTGGCTGGGATAGCCCGACACGCTGCCCGACTGCGCAACAGCCGGGAAGACCGTCGTCAGATATTGCGCATTGGTAATGTTGCGACCCCACACACCGACTTCGAGGCCGTTGGTCAGCGCGATCGTGAACGACGCGTTCAACTGGTTCACCTCGCGCTTCAGCGAGTCGGCGACAGCCTGCGGAATCCCCTGCAATCCCTCGACGATCCGCACCGGACTTTCGTACAGATAATCGGCGTGGAAGATCGCGCGCGTGCCGCCCGCGAACTCGTGCGTATAGGTGCCGCCGAGCGACATCGACAGGTCCGCAATGCCGGCGGGCTTGGTGCCCGAAATGTCCCCGAACGCCGAATTGACGAAGCTGTCATATTTGGGGTCGAGATAGGTCATCGCCAGCGTCAGGTTGAGCCCGCGGACCGGGCGCACCGATCCGTCGAACTCGATGCCGAAGGTCGACTGCTTGCCCGCATTGGCGAGTGCGAAGCCGGTGCCGGTGAAGATGTTCGACTGGAACCCCTTGATCGACTGTTTGAACACCGCAAGGTTCAGCGCGGCGACCGACCATTGTGCCTTCAGCCCCGCCTCATAGACTTCCGATTCCTCGGGATCGGCAAAGCGCGAACCCGCAACCAGATTCGGTGTGCGAAGCCCGCCCGAGGTGATTGCGGGCAGGTCGGCGGCGAGCGGACGGCTGTCGCGCGACAGGTTGACCGAGCTCGCCTTGAAGCCCGTCGCATAGGTCGCATAGACATTGACCGTGTCGGTCAGCTCATACGACAGGCGCGCGCTATAGGCGAGGTCGCTGTCGTTCGTCCGCCCATCCTCCACCGCGTTCGGCAGGTTCAGGAACGGCGGCAGGAACTGAAAGGCTTTCAGTCCTGCAAGCGGGTTCGCGCTGCTGCCGTCGGGCAAGGTCATCGTCGGGTTGGCGGCAAGGAAGGCCGCAGTCGCGGGATCGACGCCGGCGCCGATCAACAGTGCCTGACGGAAGGGCGTATAGGCAGCCGCGTCGAGGTTCACGCCCGAAAAGACGTCGTTGCTGATGACGTTGGTCGCAAAGCGCTTGCGGTCCTTCGTATAGTTGGCGCCGACGGTAAGCATCAGACGATCGGTAAACTCGAAATCGAGCGTGCCGAAAATCGACCAGGCGGTGTTCGACATGCGATACGCCTCGTCGAGCCCGTCGCCTGCGCGGAAAAAGCTGCCGACATATTTCGTCGGAGCGCCTTCGAGCGCGCCCAGCGTGCCTTCGAGCATGGCGACGTTGAGCGCATTGCCCGACGCCGCGCGGATCAGCTGGTCGCCATAGGGGCGGAAGTGCGTCCCGAAGCGAATGTCGTTCTTCTGGTCGATCTTTTCGTTGAAATAATATCCGCCGACCAGGAAGTTGACCGGACCATCGAAGTCCGAGGTCAGCCGCACTTCCTGCGTCCAGGTGTCGATGCCAAGCTGCTGGCTGTTCTGGCCGATCAGGTCGGCGCTCGTGAAGTCCGAATCCTGGTTCGTGTCGGCGCGCACTTCGCGATAGGCGGTGATCGACGTCAGCGCGAGGTTGCCGAGGTCATAGTCGATCTGCGCCGAACCGCCGTAATTCTCGATCTCGTTGGTCGACAGGAAATTATTATAGACACGGTACGAAAAGGGGTTGTTCGCGTCGACGCTGGGGCCGCCCGCAAGCGCGTTGGTGATCGCAACCGTCGGTCCCGCGATGACATTGCCCGCGATACAGCAATTTTCGTCGATCTTGTCGTAATCGGCGATCAGGCGGATCGACAGCGCGTCGGTCGGCTCGAACAACAGCTGGCCGCGAAGACCCCATCGGTTGCGGTCGTTGACGTCGGTGCCGAGGTTGACGTCATAGGCATAGCCGTCGCGACGGTTGTAATTGCCGCCGATCGAGAAAGCGGCGGTGTCGCTGATCGGCCCGGTGACATTGCCCTTCACCGTGATCGCATCAAAATTGCCATAGGTAGCTTCGACCGAACCGCCGAAGTCATATTGCGGCTTTTGCGTGACGATACTGATGACGCCCGCCGACGCATTCTTGCCGAACAGGGTCGACTGGGGGCCGCGCAGCACTTCGACGCGCTCGAGGTTCGGAAGATCGCCGATCTGCGCCGCCGAGCGCGAGCGATAGACGCCGTCGATGAACACGCCGACCGAGGGTTCGATACCCGCGTTGTTTGCGCCATTCCCGAAACCGCGGATGATGAAATTGGTGTTCGCGCTCGACTGGAGCTGCGACACGCGCAGGCTGGGGACCGCCGACTGGAGGTCGATCAGGTCGCGGATCTGGGCATTTTCGATTTCGGCCGCCGAAGCAACCGAAACCGCGATCGGCGTATCCTGCAGGGTCTGCGAACGCTTCGAGGCCGTCACGATGATTTCGTTGCCGTAATCGAATGCGTCGACACCGCCGCTGCTGTCGGTGGACGCCGCGGCGTCCTGCGCGTGGGCAAGGACAGGAAGATTTGCGGCGCACAGCATGGTGGCGCCCAACAAGATGTTGCGCAAAGTCATGATGGTCTCTCTCTCCAACCCGCCGAAACCTGACCCATCGGGCCTCTGGAGGGGATGCTCCGGCAGGAACCTTCCGACCTAATCCGGCGTCCGCCAAGGTCAACAACAGCGCAGCGGAGATTTGGATTTTGCAAAAATTTGTGGCTAAAAAGCAACAGTTTACGCTACGGAAGCCGTCGCCATTCCGTCACGGGTGCGTCACAATGAAGGAAGTGATTGTGGTGCCGGGGACGCGATCCAATTGAGAAGTAACGTTTTGAAAAACGCAGAATCTTTTTACTTGCAATTTTTTTGTTACCGCCATTCTGTGCGATTTTCGGGGGTTCGATGCCGAATTTCGACAGTTTGTGCAACAGATGCGGTGATTCGTTTGAGGGTACGACCGACTATAATCCAGAGCGCCGAATCCCATTTGGCCCGTTACCCGGATAACAAGCAGGCAGTTTCCGTGCAGCCTCGATTAAAGCGGAGAATCAGACATAGACTCTGGCAAGATGGCGCCTGAATTCAGCGTCGCGGGGGTACGGCACGCTCATTTGTTACTCCGAAGCGCCGGTTTGGACGCCGAGAAGAAAGCGGCTGCCCCGCCTCCAGCCCCGCAATTATGGGACAGTCGGGCCTCGCATCACCCGTGCAACAATCTGCCAAGGATTTAAGTGTATCGGCCATTTCCTGGAGATGTCGCGCCTTTTGCTCGAGTAGCCTGATTTGATCGAGCGCCATCCGCTTTACATCGGCGCTGCGACGGCCCTGGTCGCGCCAAAGACCAAGCAAATCCCTGATCTCATCGACCGTAAAGCCCAGGTCGCGTGCGCGTCGGACAAATCGCAGGTTGTGGACGTCGCGGGATCCATAAGATCGATAACCGGCATCGGTGCGGGCCGGCGCCTCTACCAGGCCTACCTTCTCATAATAGCGGATCATCTTGGCCGACACGCCCGAAGCGCTTGCAGCTTCGCCAATGTTCATCGGATTGTCTCCCCTATCAAATTGCCGACGGGACGAAACGCTTGAGGCGCAGCGCATTGGTTAGCACGAACACCGATGACAATCCCATCGCTCCGGCCGCAAGCATGGGCGACAGCAAGGTGCCACTGGCAGGGTAAAGCAAACCTGCCGCAACGGGAATCAACGCGGTGTTGTAGCCAAACGCCCAGAACAAATTTTGCCGGATATTGGCCATCACTGCAGAGGAGAGTGCGATCGCCTTGGGAACATTCCCGAGGTCGCCCGCCATCAGCACGACGTCGGCCGCCTCGATCGCAATGTCCGTTCCGCTACCAATCGCAATACCGACATCGGCTGCGGCGAGCGCCGGCGCGTCGTTGATCCCGTCACCCACAAAGACGGCCTTGCCGAAATCGTTGCGGAGGGCTTCAAGCGCGCTGACCTTGCCGTCCGGCATCACCTCGGCCACGACATGGTCGATGCCGGCCTGACGCGCAATCGTGCGGGCGGTGCGCACATTGTCGCCAGTGATCATCGCGACCTTCAGCCCCAGCTTGCGCAAGGCGGCAACGGCCCTGACAGCCTCCGGTTTCAAGGGATCGGCTACCGCAACCATGGCGGCGAGGCGGCCGTCAACTGCCACATAGAGCGGAGACTTGCCATCGTGACCGAGGTCTGCCGACAAGTCCTCGAACGATGCGACGTCGACACCCAACTGGTTCAGATAGCGATCGGCGCCGATGGCAACCCGCCGCCCCGCGACTTCCGCTTCCACCCCAAATCCGGGGCGCGCCTCGAATCGGCTGACGGCAGGAAGCGTCAACCCTTCGGCCTCGGCAGCCTCCACGATCGCGCGCGCGATCGGATGCTCCGATTTCGCCTCGATCGCCGCGACCATCGCAAGAAGCTCGTCGCGCGGCGACGCGTCAAGCACGATGAAATCGGTGAGCGTCGGGCGCCCTTCGGTCAAGGTGCCCGTCTTGTCGAGCGCGACGATCTTTGCTTCGCGCAACGCTTGAAGCGCCTCGCCCTTGCGGAACAACACGCCCATTTCGGCCGCCCGGCCGGTGCCGACCATGATCGATGTTGGCGTGGCAAGCCCCATCGCGCACGGGCATGCGATGATGAGCACAGCGACCGCATTCACCAACGCAAAACCGAGCGCGGGGTCAGGCCCGAACAGCAGCCAAATGATGAACGTGAGCGACGCCAACGCGATTACCGCAGGCACGAACCACATGGTTACCCGGTCGACGAGCGCCTGGATCGGCAGTTTGGCGCCCTGCGCCTGTTCGACCATCCGGATAATGCGCGCAAGGACGCTCGACTCGCCCACGGTCGTGGCGCGAACGGCAAGATTGCCTTGCCCGTTGATCGTGCCGCCGACGACCTCCGCGCCTTCGGATTTCGCGACTGGAACGGGTTCGCCGCTGATCATCGATTCGTCGACGAAACTTTCGCCTTCGACGACGACGCCATCGACCGCTACGCGCTCACCCGGCCGCAGTTCGACGACATCGCCGCTTTGAATCTCTGCAACGGGCAGTTCGACGATCGCGGTTCCCCGGCGAACACGCGCGGTCTGCGGCGCAAGGGCAACGAGCTGCTCGATTACGCGCGACGTCCGCCCCTTCGCTTTCGCCTCGAGCCAGCGCCCCAGCAGGATCAGCGTCACGATCACCGCCGCTGCCTCGAAAAAGACATTCACTGTTCCGGGCGGCAGCCAGTGCGGTGCAAAGGTTGCGACGGTCGAATATCCCCAGGCGGCCATGGTGCCCAGCGCGACGAGCGAATTCATGTCGGGCGCACGCCGGAGCAAGGCCGGAACGCCCTTGGCGAGGAAGGCGCGGCCGGGGAACAGGAGGACGAGGCTGGCAAGGACGAATTGCAGCGTCCAGCTCGCCTGCATGCCGATCGTGCGCATGACCAGATGATGGAGCGGCGGAAAAAGATGTGAGCCCATTTCGATCACGAATACGGGCAGCGTCAGTGCAGCCGCGATCATGAGGTTCCGTTGCAGCACCGCGGCCTCGGCGTCGCGTTTCGCCGCATTGCCGCTGTCGACCGCTGCCGAGACACGCGCCGCTCCATAACCGGCCTTCTCGACGGCATCGATGAGCGTTTCGGCGCTCACGCCCGCACCTGCGGTGACGAAGGCGCGTTCGGTCGCCAAATTGACCGTCGCCGACTGGACCCCCGGGACATCGGCGAGGCTGCGCTCGACCCGTCCCACGCACGAGGCGCAGGTCATGCCCTCTATGCTGAGCTCGATTGGCGCAGGTACGGGGACAATATAGCCTGCGGCACCGATCGCACTCACCAGATCGGCGACATCGACATCGTCCGCGACGCTCACCGACGCGCGTTCGGTGGCAAGGTTGACCTCGGCGCGCTGGACGCCGCGGACGCCCCGAAGCGATTTTTCCACGCGGCCGACGCATGACGCGCAGGTCATGCCTTCGATTGGCAGGCTGATATCGTGGAGCGCTTGGCCCGGTATCTGAGTCGCGGCGGTAGCCATCTTGAAATTCCTCATAGATTTCGAAGCTGGCCCGAAAAATGCACCTTCCAAGTATGGTAAGGTCAAGTCCGAAAATTATCCTGAAATGGCTTGACCTTCCAACGCTGGCACACTGCATCCCCCGCTCCACACCGTAATCTACAGGAGAAAAAGCGTGGAATTTCACATCGAGAATATGACCTGCGGCGGATGCGCGCGCGGCGTGACCAAGGCCATCGAAACAGTCGACCCCGGCGCGAAGGTCGATGCGCGGCCCGCCGAACGGACGATCAGTGTCGCAACCCGCCTCTCCGCCACCGAAATCAAGCGCGCACTGATCGCGGCCGGCTTCCCGCCGACGACGGGCAGCACCGCCAACGATTAACTGCCTCAGCAGAGGGGCCGGTTCGGCGGGGCTTTCCCGGCCTCCGCCGAACGAACAATCGCGCTTCACGAAGCCCAGGCGGTTTCGATTGCTCGATTTTTTTCACTTGGCCGGTTGGAAAATCACGTCTGCAACCTGTATAGACGGGTGATGACATCACGTTCGCCACTGGCGGTCTCGGATTCGGACCATCCTGCATCGACTGCCGAAGGCAACGACGACGAAGCGATTGCTCCACGCTATGCCGTAATCAAACAGCGCATCGCCGATGCCATCAAGGACGGATCGCTCAAACCCGGCGACCGGGTGCCATCGGAATCAGAGCTGGTGCAGCAATTCGACGTGTCGCGAATGACGGCCAACCGTGCGCTTCGCGAGCTCCAGACCGCAGGCGTTCTGGTCCGGCGCGCCGGCAGCGGCACCTTTGTCGCCGAGCCCAAGCCGATCGGCCAGCTGATCGAAATCCGCAACATTGCTGACGAGGTGCGGGCACGCGGCCATGTGTATCGCGCGCGCGTGATCCAGAATCGTGCCGAACGCGCCAGTTCCGACACCGCGCCTCTTATCGAGGCCCGGCTCGGTACCAAGCTGTTTCATTCGATCATCGTCCACCATGAAGATGAGTTCCCGATCCAGATCGAGGAACGCTTTGTTCTGGGCTCGATTGCTCCCGATTATGACAAGCTCGACTTCACACAACTGACGCCGAACGAATATCTGTCGCGCATCGCTCCGCTCGAACGGGTCGAGCATCGGGTCAATGCGATGATGCCCGACGAGCGGACACGGACCATGTTGGGTCTGGCCTACAGTGAGCCGGTTTTGCGTATGACGCGCCGCACCTGGAGCGCGGGGCGTCTTGTCTCGCATGCCTGGTTGACGCACCCCGGCAAGCGCTTCGAGTTGACCGCAGCCTTTTCGGTCGACGACTGACGCCCTTTAGCTGGCGTCCGCCACGACCGGGGGCTTGCGGCGGCGACGCAGCCAGCGGAAATCGGCTCGGCTGAAGCTTTTGAAGAGCAGGTAGAAGCCCGTTCCCGAAAGCCACAATACGCCAAAGGCCATAAAGATGATCAATGGGTGGTTGAAGCTCTTCCGATCAATGTAGTCCATATTGTGGAGCATCCAGAAGAAGTCCCAGGTGCGCCATGTGTCGCCGCGCATGACAAGGAAGCGTGCGGTGTCGAGCGAGACATAGGCGCTGCTGTTCTCTTCGTCGTCAAAGTCGATGCGCCACATGGCGCCTTCGTGATCGCGCGCTTCGAGATTGGGCTTGGGAAGCACGCTCGCGCTCCGGATAGGCGCGCCGTTCATCATCGACGCGACGTGGCGTGCCAAGTCGCCATCGACATGGATTTCGTCGCCGCTGGTCGCATCGAACAGTTGAACCCCCGTGCGCGTCCGGATTTCATAGACAGGCCGGGCGCCGAGATCGCGAAGCACGATACCGACTATGGCTTTGTCATCCGGCAAATCGGCGAGATTGAAATAGGCGCCCTCCGGCAGAGGATGTGTGTGCGCCATTTGCCCGCCGTGGCCGCCGACGGCATCCTTGTCGAGAAGCGCCATCACCGAGCCGCTGAGCGCCCAGAGCAGGAATTGAATGCCGAGGATCAGGCCGACCCATTTGTGAATGCGCCGGAAGAAAAGCGGCGTCAGGCGGATAGGTTTCATGCCTTTTTCCTCTTGCGGCGGGGGAAAGACCAGATGAGCAACCACGCGCCGGTCAGCGCCATGGCAAAGGTGCTCCAGGTTACGACGCGCAGCAGCGGATTGTTGACGTCGCTGCGCTCGTCATAGTCCATGATGTGCAGCATCCACGCGAAATCGAAGACCCGCCAGAGCGCGTGGCGCCGCGAAATGAGTTCGCCGGTCGTCGGCGACAGATAGAGCGTCGGGCGATTCCACCCTTCGAACTCGACCTGCCAATAGGGCGGCTTGCGCGCCTGCATTTCGACCGGCGCTGTGTCGAGCAAACGAGTGGCGACAATCTGTCCTTCACCGGCATAGATGCGCCGCGCCTGTTCCTCGATTTGGGACTTGGAAAGGGCAGGCAGCGGCGCACCCGTGACCGCATCGTACAGGCGGGCGCCGTCGGGAGTTTCGGCGCGCCAGACGGGGCGGTCCAAAAGTCGCTGAAAACGGACCTCGGACGTTCCGGGTGCCGCCGCGACGATCCGCGACGGCGCCACAAGACTTGCCACGTCCACCGGTGTGGCTGCGGGAGCCCTGACCAGATGGTCACCGTGAATGATGTCGATATGCACCGCCACCATGTACATCCCGGTCAACGTCCAGAGCAGCGCCTGGACGCCGACCGCGAGGGCGAGCCATTTGTGCGTCCGCCGGACGAGAAGCGGCCATCGGATTGCCATGTCGCCCTTCCTCAGAACGCCGTGCGGAAACCGACATAGAAGCGCCGGCCGAGCAGATCATAGGTCATCGTGTCGGTGTTCGCATCGGTAAAGCTCTGGATATAGGGCGCCTTGCGATCGAACAGATTGTCGACACCGACCTGGAAGCGCGTCTTGTCATTGACCTCATAGGCAAGCTGGAGGTTGTGGTAAAAGACGTTCGGGGTGCGATAGCCGATGTCGCCCGGGTCGGCGTTGAAGTCGGTGGCCTTGCCGATCCACTGGGTCGACCAGGTCGCACTGACCTCATCCTTGGCGAGCGTCAGCACGCCATAGCCGCGCCATTTCGGATAACCGCCGTTGCCGCCGCCGATGAAGCCGTCGAATTCGATCGGCGCACCGCCCGGGAAGGGATGGACGACATATTTGTTGAGGTAGGTGACGTTCATGTCGAACGAGACCGACACACCGCCGACCATCTTGTTGTAGACGAGACCGAGGTCGAGCCCGTTCATTTCCTCGCGCCCGGTGTTGATCGGCTGCGCCGAGAGGAACGTCACCTCGCCGGTCAGCGGACTGCGCGTGAAATCGTCGCAGAAAGGATGCGACAGATTCTGGCTCGCATAGCATACGGCAAGCTTGGTCGATCCCGGGATCGCCCGGATCGCGTCCTTGATCTTGATGTCGAACCAGTCGGCGGTGAGCGACAGGCCGGGGATCATCGCCTTGGGCGAGATCACCGTGCCGACCGTCCAGGTCGTCGAGCTTTCGGGCCGAAGATCCTCATTGCCGCCGACGGTCGTCAGGATCGTCGTGCCGAGCTGGACATAGTTGGCGGGTACGCCCGATGCCTGGCAATTGGCAATCAGCGTCGCGTTGCCGCTCGTCGAATAGCGCGAGCAGGGATCGGTAGTGGTCAGATTGCCTTCGGATACGCCGCCGAACAATTCGGGGACGTTGGGAATGCGGAAGCCCGTGCCATAGGTTCCGCGCAGGCGGAAGCTGTTGCTGATCATCCAGTCGGCGCCCAGCTTGTAATTCCAGTCGCTGCCGAACAGGTCGTAGTCCGAATAGCGGACCGCGCCGTCGAGCGTCAGCGCCTCAAAGAAAGGCTTGTCGGCGAGGACCGGTACCGACAGTTCGAGATAGGCTTCCTTCGCCGTGCTCGATCCCGAAATCGGGTCCTGCTGGTTGGTGTTGGCGACGCCGAGGACGGTCAGCGGATCGGGATCGCGCCAGCCCTTTTCCTTGCGATAGACGACGCCCGTCGCAAAGGAGAGCGGTCCGGCGGGCAGTTCGAACAAGCTGCCGGTCAGATCGGCCGTGACGGTCGCCAGTTCGTTGCCGCCGCGGTCGCGCGAGGTGAAGAGGATATAGTCGAGCACTTCCGGCGTCAGGTCGCCCGCGCCGAGATAGTCGCCGCACGGGATCGCCGCGCCCGGCGCGGTGCTGCACTTCGACGTGTCGATCGTGTTGCGCACGCGCTCGAGGTTGGCGATGTTCGTCGACCCGTCGACCGCGGTGTTGCGGCCAAAGCTGCCCGCGACGTTCCAGTGCCAGTCATTCGACAGTGCGCCGCGCAGGCCGAAAGTGCCCTGCCAGGTATCGGTTTCCTGGAAGAACTGGCGCGGCCCCGGCTCGGCGAGGCGGCGCTGGATGAGGACGATATTCTCGCCCGTCGGGTTGGTCGGGTTGGTCGCTGAAATCGCCAGATTGCGCAACGTGCCGGGCGTCGCGATCTGGTTCGACTTGCGGAAGGTATAAAGAAATTCACCAAATGCTTCGACGCCGTCCGACAGGTCGTAATCGACGAAAAAAGCGGTGCTGACGCGCTCGATCGGGCTGACCGCGTTCAGAAAGGGCGCCGAATTGAAATTATGCTTGGCGGCGCTGTAGGGCTCAAAGAAATCGCCGTCGCCGCCGAGCACCTGGTTGAAGTTGATCTGCTGACCGTTGGGCAGCACAGCGCGCCCGCCGATCGTCGAGGCGCTGTTGACGCAGCTCAGCGCGCCCGGCGTGGTTTCGGCGAGCGAACAGGGCGCGCGCGTCGCCATGTTGACCGCCTTGGTCTTTTGGTAGGTGACGGCAGCCATGAAACCGCCGCGGTCGTTGCGTATCCCCCAGATGAGGTCGGCCGTGAAATCGGCCCCGTCGCCCTTTTCCGTGATGCCCTGACGCAGGCTGACGCCCAGACCTTCATAGTCGGTGCGCGTGACGAGGTTGACGACGCCCGCCATCGCATCGGCGCCATAGATCGCCGACGCACCGTCCTTGAGCACGTCGGTGCGCGCGAGCGCGACCACAGGGATCATATTGAGGTCGGGCGACGAGTTGGCGCCCGTTCCGCCAGCGACGATCCGGCGATCGTTGAGCAGCACCAGCGTGCGCTTGATACCGAGGCCGCGCAGATTGACCTGCGCGGTGCCATAGCCGTTGCCGGTCCAGTAAGCCGAGGTCTGGTTGCCGGCAAAGCCGGCGTTCGCCGGCAGGCGCTGGAGGACGGTTTCGATATTGACGAGGCCGGTATTCTCGATCTGCTCGGCCGACACGACGGTGGCAGGACCGACGCCGGCAAGATCCTGACGGCGGATGCGCGACCCTGTTACGATAATGTCGGATGCCGCTTGCGAGGCAGCGGCATCGTCGTTCGCGGCCATGGGCGCTTCGCCGCTCTGGGCGTGGGCGGGCAGCGTAATGATTGCGGCAACAGCCGCGCTCGCGAGCAGAAATTTCCTGGATGACATGGAGAGACCCCCCTTCGGTTACCGGACGGGGCCGAGAGAACATCAAATGTATATACAGGTCAACACAAAAATTCGTTTTTTATCAACGTGTTAAATCTATTTGCGCTCAATAGAGATGACAGTTCCATTACGCAGGCGCGCGGATCATCCCTCACAACTCTGTTCAATTTTTTTGTTCGTGCGAAAATTTGTGCGACAAGGCGTCACCGTCGGCCCCTACACTCCGGAAAATTCCAGGACGATGTAGCAGGGTGCCAAGCGACGGGAGCCGGAAATGCCGAGTCGCGCCATCGGTATGCCAAAACCATAGATCGCGGAGAGTCGGCCATCTTCAATTGGGTCTGATCGTCACGCACACTTGCCTTCTCTGATCGGACAGGTCCGAAATTGCGCGGCCTTGCCACTGCCGACGCGATTGTCGCCCGTGCGGCTGCGAAGCGCATTCCTCTTCGCTCATCGGGGCGCGCTTCGTTCGACCGGCAAAATCAGGGTAGCGACGGGCGCCTTCGCGTCCCCGACATTTGTATCTGCGTGCGGCGCGCGAACGCCGTTCGACTCGATATCGGCGATCAGATATTTCATCTCGGCAATTTCGCGCCGCTGTGCCGCGATGATTTCGTTCGCGAGCGCACGCGTGCGCGGATCACGGATGTGGGCGCGCTCGCTCGTCATGATCGCGATCGAATGATGCGGGATCATCGCACGCATATAATCGACGTCATCGATCGTCTCCTGGCTGCGGACGAGCCAGAGCGCCGTCGCAAACACGACCACGGCCGTTCCGAGGACGAGGTAATTTTTCCTTGGGTTACGGTACATCGACCGCATGAAGAGCAGCATCACGACCATCATCGCGGCGCCCATGATGAACGCCATCCAGAAACGCGTTTCGCTCCAGAAAATATGAGCCGCGCTATAGGTATTGAGATACATCAAGCCAAACATCACGGCAGTCGATGTGCCGATCATCGCCATGAAGCGGGTATAATTTCCGCCGTGTGACCGATCTTCGACATTCCGGCGATCCGTCATCGTTGGTTCTCCTGCTGTCTGGAGCATCAACGGTCATGGGCGGGCGGGGTTGCCCGGTCACTGATGTTACGGTCCGGCACAGTTGCGATCAGGCGCGATAGATCCGGCTGTTGCCCGCTCGATCGAATGCCATGACCTCAAAGGGATCGATGGTTCCGTCCGCCATTTCCATACCCGGCGAACCGCGCGGCATCCCCGGAACTGCGAGCCCGACAATGCCGCGCGGCCTATCATCGATCAATTTTGCAATATGCGGCATCGGGACATGCCCTTCGATGGCATAGCCACCGACGATCGCGGTATGGCACGACGCGAGATCGGCCGGAACTCCATAGCGCGTTTTGACCGCCGTCATGTCCGCCCGGTTGACGACTTCGACGCGGTAGCCTGCGACGCGCGCGATTTCGGCCCAGTCTTCGCAGCAGCTGCAACCGGGGTCGCGGTAGACGAGCATCGCCTTGCCGACGCCATCGTCGGATGCACCGCCATCGCGCGCGCCGGCATCCGCCGCCATGCCGCGGTTGCATCCGGCAAGCGTCGCGCCGGCAATTAGGGTGCCGAAAAGGACAAGCTTCCGCCTGTCATAGACCAAGGTCAAAGCCTATCTCCCTGCCAGCCGAATCGACATGATGTGTCAGAACCAGGCACGCACCCCGACAACGAAACTCGTGCTTTCCACGCTTTCGCCGGCAAGGCGCGCGAAGCGGGCCGTGTCGCCGAACTTCCGGCTCCACTCGACGCCGATATAAGGGGCAAATTCGGGCACGATCGCATAGCGCAGGCGAAGTCCGAGCTCGACGTCGGAGAGACCCGATCCGATGCCGTTCGCAGGCATGTCCTGAAGCGAAAAATTGACCTCGATCGCGGGCTGCAGCACCAGCCGCTGCGTGATGCGCTGGTCATATTCGCCTTCGACCCGCGCGAGCACGTCACCCTTGTCGGACAGGAAGAGCGCGCCTTCGACTTCGAACCAATAGGGCGCGAGCCCTTCGATCGCGAGCGTCGCATAGCTACGGTCGGGGCCGCCCCCGAAATCCTGCCGCACGCCTGCCTGCGCGTTGAAATAGGGGCCGATTGCACGGCTATAGAGCAGTTGCACCTCGCCCTCTTCGAGCCCTTCGCCGATTTCGCTTTCGCCCTCGCTCTTGATCGTCAACCGGTCGATATCGTTGCCGTACCAGGCTTCGCCTTCCCAACTGAGCCCGTCGTGGCCCTTGCGCGCCTGATACTCGAAATCGAGATTGATGAAGCCGAAAGTCTGGGCGCCATTTTCTTTCATCATCTGGTGGCGCGAATGCTCCATTTCGGACGCTGGATAGATACGATCGGCATACCAGTCGGACGGCGGCGGCGGGGCCGGCGCATCGCCGGGGGGAAGATCGGTGCCGACCGCGGCTTCCCCATGTCCTTCGGTGATGGCTTCGCGGGGCGTGCAATGCCCCATCGCGGCATGTTCGGGGGTGCAAGCGCCGTTGGCCGGCATGGCGGCGTGCGCGCCATCGTCCATATTGTCGCCGGGATCGGCTTGCATTTCGGTATCGCCGTGCGCCCCATGGTGTTCGACATCGTTGTCCATGGTGCAATGACCCATCGCTGCATGCTCGGGCGTGCAACCAGACGCCCCGCCTTCGCGCGCGGGGGCCATTGGCGCCGAAGCGCCGTGCCCGGCATGCGGGTCCGCCTGCGCTGCGGCGGGCATTGCAAGAGCCAAGGCCGAGAAGCTCGCGAACAACAGGGAAGCGCGCCTCATGCTGCATCCTCCCGCGGGCGAACGCTTACGACGCGCATCATTCCGGCGTGCATATGATAGAGAAGGTGGCAGTGAAACGCCCAGTCGCCGAGCGCGTCGGCGGTGAAGTCGAAGGTTGCGATGCCGCCGGGCTGCACAATCACCGTATGCTTGCGCGGCGCATGGTCGCCCTTCCCCGTCACCAGCTCGAAAAAATGGCCGTGCAGGTGAATGGGGTGGCTCATCATCGAATCGTTGATCAGGTTCACGCGCACGCGCTCGCCCTCGATGAAGGGAATCGGCTCGTGATGGTCGGACATCTTCACGCCGTCGAACGACCACATGAAGCGCTCCATATTGCCGGTCAGATGGATGTCGAGCGACCGGTCTGGCGCACGGACATCGGGGTTGCGGTCGAGCGCGACCAGATGGTGATAGGTCAGCACCTCGTGCCCCACATCTTCGAGCCCCTGACCCGGTTCGCCCATGCGGTCGACCGGCATCGGCGAGATCGATTGCACGCTCGGGTCGCGCTTGACCTGCGGCGCGACATCGAAATCGCGCATGCTGTGATCCATACCGCCGTGCCCGCCATGTCCCATCGCGGCGTGATCTGGTTCGGACGCATCTGCGACCGTACAATGGCCCATCGCCGCATGCTCGGGCGTGCAGCCGGCATCGCCGCCCGACATTGCCCCCATGCCCATATCCTTCATCGTCGCGAGCGGGCGCGCGCGCAGCGCCGGAACGGGCGCGATCATACCCACCCGCGGTGTGAGCGTCGCGCGCGCCATGCCCGAACGGTCGTTGGCTTCGGCAACGAAGCTGTAGGCACGCTCCTCGACCGGCGTCACGATGACATCATAGGTCTCGGCGACACCGATCTGGAATTCGTCGATCTCGACCGGAACGACGTTGAGCCCGTCGGCCTGGACAACGGTCATCCGCAAGCCGGGGATGCGCACGTTGAAGATCGACATGGCCGACGCGTTGACGATGCGCAGCCGCACGCGCTCGCCCGGAGCGAAGAGCGCGGTCCAATTGTCGCGCGGCCCATAGCCATTGACGAGGAAGGTGTAGGTCGACCCGTTGACGTCGGCGACGTCGGTCGGGTCCATCCGCATCCGGCCCCACTCGACCCGCTCCTTGAGCGACTGGTCCTTGCCCGCGAGCAACCCCGACAAAGTCTGGCGCTGGCGATTGAAATGGCCCGGATTGACCTTCATCTTGCGAAAGATTTCCTCGGGCGCAAGCCGGCTGTGGTCGGACAGAACGATCACATGCTCGCGGTCGTGCGCGATGGGGTCTGCGCCCGCGGGATCGATCACGATCGGTCCGTAGTGGCCGAGCTGCTCCTGCAATCCTGAATGGCTGTGATACCAATAGGTCCCCGACTGGACGACGGGGAACTCGTAGACAAAGGTCGAGCGCGGCTTGATGCCGGGGAAACTGACCCCCGGCACCCCGTCCATCTGGAAGGGCAGGATCAACCCGTGCCAGTGGATCGAGCTGTCTTCGTCGAGGTCGTTGATCACGGTAAGACGCGCCTGCTGTCCTTCGCGAAGGCGAACGAGCGGCCCGGGAATTGTGCCGTTGATGCCGATCGCGCGGCTCAACTTGCCGTCGATCCGCATGGTCTGCCGCGCTATGCGCAGACGGATGTCATTACCCGAGACGGTCGGCAGCGTGGCGGCGAGCCCCGCCGAAACAGGCTGCGCCCAGGCCGGAAACCACGCGGCCATCGCTGCTGCGGCGCCGCCGCCCAATGCTCCGCTGACAAAGCGGCGTCGATCTATCTGCATTTTCTTCCCGACATTGTTGGTCTTATCCAGCCATACGCAGGCAACAAGGGCATCCCTCACCCGCGGCCTGAAATTGCCGCACGGTCGGCGGGTTTCCGATTCCGGCGATCACGCATCGCTATCCGCAGCTCCGTCCCCGCCGAGCAACTGCCTGAGCTTGCTCCGCGCCCGATAGAGGCGCGTTTCCACGGTCTTTTCGCTGACCTGCAAAATTGCCGCCGTCTCGGCCTGGGTCGCCTCTTCGATGCCCCGCAGGACAAGGACTTCGCGCAGCTTCTGCGGCAGTTCGGCAATGGCGCCGCGAACGCGTTCGAGCTCCAAGCGGGCGTCGGCCTCCATATCGGGGGCCGGCACATCGCTCGCGATATGATGCGCCTCGTCGAGCGGAAACGCCCACGAGAAGAAAGCGCGCACCTTGCGCCTGCGCGCCCAATCGCGGCATTTGTTGATGGCGATCGTCGAAATCCAGACCCGAAAGGGGCGGTCGCCGTCGTAGCGGTCGAGCGCCGCGAAGCCCGACACAAAAGTTTCCTGCGTCAGGTCGAGCGCCTCGTCGGCGTCGCCCGTATGCCGCGCGATAAGCTGATAGACCGGTGCCTTGTATCGTCGGAAAAGTTCGCGGTGGGCGTCGTCACGGCCCGTCCGCGCCATCGCCGCCAGGTCCCGATCGCTCCTTTGCGCCAGGTCCGGACTCACCGCGCATCGGCGGTCAGCGCTTTGACCACGCTCTCGTCAAACTCCTGCGCCTGTTCGCGATTGAGAACCGCGCGCATCTCGAAAAGATGTTCGAGCGTTTCCTTCTGCAGCGTTCCCATGACATCATGCGTATGATCGATCGCCTCGGTCACGCGCGGACCATAGCCCTGCTCGGCCTCGATCGCCTTGGCGAGCCGAATGTTCGAAGCGCGCATTTCCTGCTCGAGCGCATGGCGGCGCACCGCGAAATCCGCTTCGATCTTGTCGATCCGCGCCTTTTGCGCGGCCGTCAGCTTGATCCGGTCGTGCAGGACGGCGTGAAGCTCGGTTTCGTTGGGGTTGGGGGTATCGGCAACGCGCTGACCAAGAAACACACCGGCGAAACAAGCGGCGAAAGCTACGGCTCCAACAAGGAGCAAACGGCGCAGATTCATGTTCAAGGCGCCTCGAGCAACGTAGAGGGCGCCAAAGCGCTTGCCGGACCAAAGGGGCTGAGCGGGCTCGCGGCAACCGCCGGCTGCGGAACGGCGCTCCCTGCAACCACGCCCGTACCAAGCGAGAAAAGTGCGACAAGCGCGACCAGGCGGCGCGTCGCCACCGCCTCCTCGCGGCGCAGGGCGAGCGCCGAGAGAATCCGGTCGTCGAGCGTGTCCAGCGCCGTCGGCGCAGCGACCTTGCTCAATAGGCGCAGCTCTTTGTCCATCGCTTGATCTCGTCAAACCTTCCTATCATGTCCATACGCACCGGCAAACGGCATCCCTCGCCATGTCCGCCAAATTGTGCGCAAGGGTTACAGACATCGATCGCGTATTAGCAGGACCGACATGCAATTGGAGATATTAATGTTCCGGAACATCCTCCCCCCCGCGGCCGCCGCGCTTGCGCTTCTTGTCGCGCCAACCGCTGCCTACGCGCACGCAAAGCTTGTCAGCTCCGCGCCCGCGGCCAATGCCACGGCCACAAAAGTGACCAAAGTCGAACTCAAGTTCAACGAAAAGCTCATCGCCTCAACGGTCAAGACCGAGCTGGTGATGACGGGCATGCCGGGAATGACCGACCACCCGCCGATGAAGATCCCCTATACCTCGGCGATGGGGAAAGACGGCAAATCGATGACGCTGATGCTGAAGCGCCCGCTGGTGCCGGGTACCTATAAGGTGAAATGGTCCGCCGCCGGCGCCGATACGCATCGGATGGGCAGCGAGTTCAGCTTCACCGTCAAATAGGTACATGGGCGACCCCATCCTGATCGGCATCCGGTTCGCGCTGTACGCGGACCTGATGCTGATCGCGGGGCTTGCGGCTTTTGCCCTACATGCGCTTGACGCCGACGAACGGCGGAATCCTGTATTGACCGAACGAATCTGGCGCGCAGAACGATGGCTTTGCGTCGGCGGGCTTGCCGTATCGACGCTCGGCTTTGCGGTTCTCGCAGCGTCGATGTTCGGGGTGGGCATCCTTGATCTTGAGGCAGCGTCGGTCGGCGAGCTGATTGTTCAGACCGATATGGGGATTGCCTGGCTGGCGAGAAACGCGGCGCTTCTGGTGGCGCTCGCCGCCACATTCAGCTTGCGGCAGCGCCCGACAGGTGCGGCCATTGTCGCAGCGACAGCCGGCGCATTTGCGCTCGCAAGCCTTGTATGGACGGGCCATGCCGGCGCCTCCGAAGGACTTGGCGGATCGTTGCACCGCGTAAGTGATATTGTACACATGATCGCGGCCGCCATTTGGGTCGGCGCGATTGCCGGCTTTCTTTTGTGGCTGGCGCCGAGACCCACTGCACCGGAGTCCCCAAGACTCGACGTGGCGGGTCGCAGTCTTGAAAGATTTTCGCGAACAGGAACGATCTGCGTGCTCCTTATCGCTGCGACCGGGTTGATCAACACCCAGATGATCATTGGGATTCCGGGTCTTTCGAGCGCGCACGCATCGCCATATGGGCGACTGCTGCTCGCAAAGCTCATTCTCTTCTCGATCATGCTCGCCATCGCGGCAGCCAATCGGTGGCGATTGGCACCGGCACTCAAGCAATTTCGGGGCACCCCGTCGATACCGGGCTCCGCGCGAAGCCTGGCCAGCGAAGTTGCCGCATTGCGCCGAAGCCTGCTTATCGAAGGTGGTGCTGCACTGACGATACTGGGACTGGTTGCCTGGCTGGGCACGTTGCCGCCTGGAACAGGAAGCAACGGCAACTGACTGCCAGCAATGTCAGGGCAGCAGGACTCGCTACGACCTCGATGCGCGCTCAGAACATCGTCCAGCTGCAACGCCGATCGCGGACGCGATCCAATTGAGAAGTAACGTTCTGAAAACGGGAATTTTTTTCTTGCATTTTTGCAGCCGCCATTCTGTGCGATTTTCGGGGGTTCGATGCCGAATTTCGACAGTTTGTGCAACAGATGCGGTGATTCGTTTGAGGGTACGACCGACTATAATCCAGAGCGTCGATTCCCGTTTGGCCCGTTACCCGGATAACAAGCAGGCAGTTTCCCTGCAGTCTCGATTAAAGCAGCGAATCAGACATAGACTCTGGCGAGATGGCGCCTGAATTCAGCGTCGCGGGGGTACGGCACGCTCATTTGTGACTCGACGGCTGCCCATTGGGTGGCCTCCCAGACACCCGGGACGATGACCGCGAAGGCGATCAGCATCTGCCCGGGCAGCAGCTTTGTCGGTGTCAGGGCGAGGCTCCGCGCCGCACCGGATATGCTCCAGCTTTGCGCCCTGATAATCACCCCGGGCGGGGGCTAGCCATAGCGCCTGTTCGCCGTCTCTCGCCCCGGCGCCTCCCTAAATGAGCGGAAATATCTTCGTCGGCATACCGCCGCTGTCGCTGGCATGCATATAGGCTCGCATGTGGACCGGGATCTTGCCGGCGCTGCTCGCTCGATCGAAGGGCATTGAAAATATGGGGGCGGCGACCGAAAACCCCAGCCACCGCCCCGCCAATGCGTCCCCGGGTAAAGAGGCATCGGCTATCGGATGATATTGGTTCTAATGCGTACGCCCTTTGCCGCGCACCAACGCCAAAGCATTGCGGTCGAGCGGGATCGAAAACCACAGACCTCCGCGATCGCCCTTCGACCATCGGATGACGGCCGTTCGCCTCACATCGTCACCGGGAAGCAAGAGTTCGACAATTTGCCCGGCTTCGAGACTATGGGTTGTCCGAAAGCCTGCGCCGTTCGCCGAGATATCGACGAGATCGATCGGATAGGCCTGGCTTGAAGTAGCAAGGATCGCCTCGGCATCGACCGGCAGGCGCTGCGCGCGATAGCTCTCCGCCTTTTGCTCGTGCATCAGGGCCGCGACAATTTCCTCGGCATCCTGGGTCTCAAGGAATGCGACGCCGTAACGCCCGTGCTCGGACCAGACGATTCTTCCTGCCATCAGCATGTTGGCCGACAGCATGATTTCGACTTTTTCATTCGGAGCCAGCGCCATGTCGGTATGCACCATCATGCCGCCGTCGGAGACATTGCGGACATGCGCCAGCCCGACGTCGCTTCCGCGTTTCAAGCGCGCGATGCGGTAGG